>Ga0207684_10002408_pt1 | contig 18912 bp, 17 predicted proteins | sample KBSK5501metaG_FD_184342 | JGI IMG/M metagenome (GOLD analysis project Ga0207684, IMG submission 184342) | Corn, switchgrass and miscanthus rhizosphere microbial communities from Kellogg Biological Station, Michigan, USA - KBS K5-50-1 metaG... | ecosystem: Host-associated > Plants > Roots >...
GAGCTGCCTAGTCCGAGGGTTTTTCGTCCATCCTTAAATATATGCGTGCGCCATGCCGAGGCAAGGTGCATAGGTGTGCGCTATCGCCGGCAAAATTCACCTGCGCATTCTAGAAAGGAATGGCTGATCCAGTGTGGGCTCGAATGACTCGAAGTTTACATTGGGCGAAAGAGACGACATTTACATCCGATGACATTCTGCGACGCACAACAAACAGCAGCGGAAGAGAATACCCGATTTTCTTGAGATGTGCATTCATCGTCCCAGCCCTTATGAGTTACTTGTCTCGACGAAGAAACGAGCGTCTTCGCCCGCCTTTTGCGTAAACTCGAGGTTGACTAGAACAAAAAAATTGAGGGCACGGGCGGAAGCCGTGCCCTTACTCTTGCATGTCATGACGCTCAGAAAGAAAGCTTTAGCGCCAGCTGACCGATCCGGCCATCACGGGCGCCAGTAATCAGGCCGATGTTACCGTTGACATCCCCGTCGGGATTGGTGAACTGAACGTGATTGAATACATTGAAGAATTCCGCGCGAAACTCGAGCGCTGCCCTCTCCTTAATGCGAGTGTCCTTGTGCAGTGCGAGATCCCAATTGTTGATTCCGGGGCCATGGAAGAAACGCCGCTTCGCATTGCCTGTGGTACCCGGCACCTCAGGAGTAAATGGAGAGGGATCAAAGAAAAGGCCTGATTTTCGAGGATCGAGAAAGTGGATTGACTGGCCGTTGTAGTTGGGCGTGTCCGCGCCGCCGCAACCGCAAAGAGAGGCATCGTCGCTCTCGGTGAGCGTAATCGGGAAACCTGTGGTGAAGCGGGTGATCCCTGTAATCGTCCAACCGGAGAGCAGCTTACCCTTGGCCCCGTTGGCCGACTTAACGAAAGGTAAGTCATAACTGTAGCTGACGACAAAATTGTGCGTGATATCGAACGTGGACAGCGCCCGGCTCAAGCTGGGATTGAACGGATTGATCGGGTCGAAGAACCCCGAGGAGTTATCGATTGACTTAGACCATGTATAAGCCCCCAGAATACGAAGCGATCCAACGGTTTTTTCCATTTGGACTTGCAGGGCGTTGTACCCGGAATTGGCGGCCGTGGCTTCCCAGGCGTTGTTCTGGAAATCCAGCGAACCGATCCCCGTCGTTTTATCGAGTTCACGGCCAGAGGTCACCGAGTAGGGCCTGGTCCCGAAGGCAAAGTTGCCGCCGCCCAGGTCGTAAATCGTATCTTCACCGAACGGCCCGCAGGCCGGAATCTGAAGGCACTTGGCGGGACTACCTGGGTTCGACTCCACGGTGGAAAGCAAATGGCGTCCCCGTGACGCCACATAGCCGACTGACAGCACGAAGTTCTTGGGAAGCTCACGCTGAATGGTGAGGTTGAACTGTTCCGAATAGGGCAGTTTGTTGGTGAGAGCGTAGGTGGGCGAAAATGCAATCGGCAGATAGGTCGCCCAGATCCCGGTGGCCCCAGCCGGCGGGATCGTGAAGGGGAAGCGGTTCCCTACCGGATCTTGCTGGCCGACACGGCGCTTGTAGGGCTCCTCGATGTAAATGGGTGAAGGACTCACCCAAAACAGCCCGAAGGGAGCATCACCGACCTCGTTGAACAGGGTTACGTCTTCGATCGCGGTATAGTAAATGCCGCCACCGACGCGGATACTGGTCTTGCCCGGGCCGCCGAAGATTTTGCCTGCGAATCCATCGGTCGCTCCCGGCGAATAAGCAATCCCCAGACGCGGGGCCAGCCGGTTGTATTGGGTTGGGGCCAGCGTACGGGGAATGCCCGGATCGCCCGGGAACACAAAGCCCGTCGGCGAGTCCGGGTAAACTCTCGACTGGACACCCGGCGAAAAGGTTTGGATTCTGTTCTTAGTGTCGTAGAAAGGTTGACTCACATCCCAGCGCAGCCCGTAGTTAATCGTCAGATTGGGTCTGACCTTGTAAGTGTCCTGGCCATACAGTCCGAAGTACTTGGTACGTGAATCCAGCAGCTGCGGACTGGTCTGGTTAAACAGGTCTGGGGCACCCAGCAAGTAGTCGGCGAAATCGTTCCCGGTCTCACCTCCGTCGAATTCAAACCAGCCATTCGAGGTGTAGGTATTGCGTTCGTTGACCTGGATGTAGCGAACGTCGCCGCCGAACTTGAGGGAATGGTTACCGATCACCTTCGAGAAATTATCTGTAATCTGATACGAATCATTGTATTGGCCGGTAGTGCCGTCCGGCAGGCCGAAAGCGGAGCCCATTTGACCAAAGCTGATGGGTGCAACCCCTTCGTACTTAGAATTCGTCGGTATGACTCCCAAAGGATGTGTGGCATCGCCCCGGAAATATCCAAAGTTTTCGATCTTGCCCAGGCCACCCACCGGTTTGTTCTTCAAGAACGCGAAGCGGGTGTAATTGAGACGCACTTCGTTGACGGTATTGGGATTGAGGATGGCAGTGTTGCTCAGTTGGATTTGCTGCGCTCGTGACAGCGTGACCGCGGAAAATCCCGGCAAGTTCGAAGTGAACGCCGGATAGGGATCCAGGAAGTTCGCATCATCGAAGTGGTAATAAGCGGACCAGTTCCCGAGATGGGCGGTATTCCAGTCAAGCTTCAAGGCAAATTTTTCATCCCGCAGATTAAGTTTTTCGGCCGTGGTGGAGAAGGTCGGCGTTCCCGCCGCGTTTCCGTTAGGGTCTGGGAGAAATTTTAGGGTGGCGGTGGTCACCGGAGACCATGCGGACTGAGGAATGAACGGTCCGTTCGCGCCGGGAAATACACAACCTGTGAGTGTGTCGTGGGTGGTGCATCCCGGGAACCAATAGGGTTCATTTTGCACGACTTGGTATCCCAGGCGCTGGCTCAAAACAGCTGGAAAATTGTTGGGATCGCCATCATTGCCACGAACGCTACCGCTAAAGCTTGAAAACCCTGTGGTCCCGAGGTCGCTGAAGTCACCACCTTTCTCAAGCACGGAAGGCACGACTTGATTTTGAGAGACACCGCGAACTTCGCGGGTACCCTGATAGTCGCCAAAAAAGAACAGTTTGTTCTTCACCACCGGGGCGCCGATCGTACCCCCGAACTGATTCCGCTTGAACACGCCTCTTTCCAGATCAAAGTAGCTTCGCGCGTCCAGCTTTTCGTTGCGCAGGAACTCGTAGACGGAGCCGTGAATGTTATTGGTTCCGGACTTGGTCACGACATTGACAATGCCACCGGAGAAACGACCGTATTCCGCGTTAAAGGAGTTGGTCAGCAGGCGGAACTCCTCAATCGAGTCGAGAGTAGGAACGATGGAGGCACCATTATCGACGCTTTCTTCAACGTCTCCGCCGTTCACCAGAAAGGAGTTGGCGGATTCGCGTTGTCCGTTGACCGACACTTGGCCCGCACTCAAATTACCGGAAACATGCCGATCGCCGATCGCAGCTTCCGACGCGACCGGCACGACGCCGGCCTGCAAGCCGAGCAAGTCAAGATAGCTGCGGCCATTCAGCGGCAGAGTAGTAATCTTTTTTTCTCCGATGACATCTCCGAGCTGGGTGCTCGTGGTATCGACCTGGCTGGCAGCGCCGGTGACCTCAACTGTCTGGGTGACGGCGCCGACCGTCAACTTGAAGTCGGCTCTGTACTTCTGATTGACTTCGAGCTTGATGTCGGTTTGCATTGCAGCTCGAAATCCAGGAACTTCGACTCGGACCGAGTAGTTCTCTCCCACCGGGACCGCGAGGAACTCGTAGTCGCCTGACGTGTTGGTTCGAACCCGGCGCTCGAGCCCTGTATTCGCGTTTCTCAGGGCCACGGGAGCGTTGGCGATGGTGGCGCCGCTCGGGTCAGTTACTGTTCCCGAGATTGTGCCCGTGACCTCTGCATTCAGGAGCAGTGGGCACAGCAGAAAGATAGAAAGACCACAAAGCAAAATCTTGCACGGCAGGTGGCGGCTCATGAAGCACCTCCAGCGGGTGTCTGAACAAACCTTTGCTCAAACTTCGGAGTGGACCATAAAATACTCACAAGCCCCATGGACAGTCAAGATGAAATCTATTTTCACCTGGTGATATCGTGGATCCGGTGACGAGGCTTGCGATCCCTGGAACCGCCGCGGGAATTAAATCATCTGGTGTGATGCCTGTGGGCCTCGCGGGCTGGTGCGCCAATCACCTCCCGGCAGCTGGTTTCCTCGCTATCCAGGTGGTCGCAACTTCACATTTAGCCAACGCGCCACAGACGATGCCAAGCTGCGTCACCGCTGGTTCATATGTGGCCCGCGCCCAAAAGGCCCTCGCTGCAGGGGATTCTGCCACGGCTCTCGAAAGACTGAGCCGAGCCATCGAGGTGGACTCGAAGTGCGCGGACGCATATCTTCTATTAGGGCTTACGGAGTTTCAGGGTGGTGAAACGGCAAAGTCCATCCAGCACTATAAGCAGGCGCTCAAGCTGGCACCTCGCTCCTACTCCGGCCACTACAACCTGGCCCTCGCTTACTTGAAGAGGAACGATCTACGCGACGCACGCAGTGAACTGGAGCAGGCCGTCGCTCTGGATCCCAAGCAAGCCAATGCTGCCTATGATCTCGGCGTTGTCCTGCTGGAAATGGGGCAGCCCGCAGCCGCGCTTCCTTATCTCCACAGTGCACATGCGATAAATCCGGACCGCGCGGACGTTTCTTTTAACATTGTTCGCGCCGAACTCGAATCGCGGAACCCCGCGGAAGCGCGCAAGGTGGCACAGGACGAAGGGAGACATCTTGGGTCGGACTTCCAATGGAACGCAGCCATTGGCCAGCTCTTCCTTAAGCATGCTCAGCCCGGAGACGCAGCGCTTTACTTTCGCGCGGCGAATCTCATTCGTCCCGGGGACGAGGATGTCAGATATCAGCTGGCGACCACTTACCTCGCGTCCCGCCAACCCGAAGACGTATTGGACCTGATCAAGGAACCAAAGACCGCCGACGAACACTACCTGCGCGGCAGCGCCTTTTACCAGGCTCATCGCTTTACTGACGCGGACAAGGAATCAGAGGCGGCGCTGGCCCTTTCCCCCGAGAATCCCAAAGCGCTGGTCCTGCGTGTTCGTCTTCTGCAGCGGGCTGGACAGCAGAATGCTGCCCTGGAAATGGCGCAGAAAGCGACGTTGCTCGCACCCGAATGGGATGAGCCCTTCTATCTCGCGGGCATTAGCTACTATTTCATTCGGCACTATACTCAGGCGCGCCAGAGCGTGGCTCGCGCGTTCGAGCTCAATCCAAGGTCGGCGACCGCAGTGTTCATGGAGGCACTCGCGTGGGCTAACGAAGGCAATCCGCAGCAGGCTGAACGCTGCCTGCACCAGGCTATCTCCTTGCAACCCGATAACGCCCGCTTCCACTGCCATTTGGGGATCCTCTTCATGCGTAAGAATGACTACGCGAACGCCGAGGAGTCGTTCAAGAAGGCCATCCAGTTGAAGCCAGAATACGCGCTCCCGCATTACCAGCTGGGAAAACTCCAGGCGTCCTCGCAGCACTGGAAGGAAGCCCGTCAAGAACTGGAGGGAGCGATCACGCTCGATCCGGGCTTGACCTCGGCCTATTACCAGCTTTCCCGCGTGTATGCAAGGCTTGGGGAAACGGAAAAGTCGGAGCGCGTGCTGGCCGAATTTATGAGACTCCATCAGCAAGAGACCGACGACTCCGCGGTTGCTGACGAAGACGCCAGGAGAGAGTCAGATCCACGCTGAGCAGCCGCGCCAGAAAACCTCCGGGACAGTGCCGCGCTACGGATTGCGCTACGGTTGTGCCCCGGCTACCGGGGATTTCCAACGACTTAGAGGTCGCCGCCTCTTGTAAGTCCTTTAAAGTCGTGTATCGGCCGTTCTTTCACAGCGGTAACACGGGTTCAAATCCCGTCGGGGACGCCAACTCCTCCCTTGCAGTGCGCTAGGTCCCTAAGTTGTTGAAACAAAGTAGCGTTAGTAGTGTTCAAAAATCCCCGGGTTTTGTCGTCAGCAATTCCGTCTTGGAACAAGAAATTTTGAACACGCACCCGTTGCTCAACCTCTGCTCGCTGCCATGCAGCCGCCATGTCCACCAGCATTAGCTTGGAGAAGCGTAGAAAGGCGTCGAGTGTCCCATGCCGCGAATGACTGGCGTTCAACTGCTGCGTGATAGCATCGATCTCATTATCGAAGTCGAAATTCGCCTTGACGTAGTCGGCTTGGCTCACTTCGCCACGAAGCTTGGCTCGCAGTAGTTCCGCCTTCATCATCTTTTGTTCCTCCAGTCGAGTCTTGAGCTTCTTGATCATCGCAGTTGTGTCGACGTGCCTTTGTGTCCATACCTTGGATGCGATCTCAGGAAGCTCAGCAACAGTCTCCTCCTCCGGTCGTAAGGTTTGGAGATATTCGATGAACTCGCATTCAAGTGCAAACTTCGACACGCTCACAGCTCCACAATCTGGATTGCGGCACCAGTAGTTCGCGTAGTGCTTCAGCTTGCCTTTGTTCATTCCACCAGTGAGCGGAGTTCCACAGGTAGGGAAAGATGAACCAAGAAATTGCCCGACAGTTGGGACTGACCAACGCGACCGTGGGCAAATGGCGGCGACGGTTCGTGGAGCAGGGGGTGGCGGGACTGCACGACGAGCTACGCCCCGGGCGGCCGCGTCCGATCAGCGATGAACGGGTGGCGCGGTTGGTACGCAAGACTTTAGAAACCAAACCGAAATACGGCACGCACTGGAGTATCCGACAGATGGCAGACCAGACACGGATATCGAAATCGACGGTGCACCGCATCTGGCAGACCTTCGGGCTGGAACCGCACCGGCAGCTGCATTTCAAGCTCTCAACGGATCCATTTTCCGTAGAGAAAGTACGGGATATTGTAGGACTGTACTTAAATCCCCCGGAAAATGCAGTCGTGTTGTGTGTGGATGAGAAGAGCCAGATTCAAGCGCTCGAGCGCACCCAGCCGATGCTGCCCATCGGGCTGGGCTACGTCGAAGGGGTAACGCACGACTACCGGCGACACGGGACGACCACATTGTTCGCGGCGCTGGACACAGCGAGGGGGACGGTAATTACGCAATGCCGAAAGCGCCATCGGCATCAGGAGTATCTGGATTTCCTGCGCGAGATTGACAAGAACGTGCCGTCCAAGCTGGACGTCCATGTGGTCGTAGACAACTACGCGACCCACAAGCATCCGCGAGTCAACTCGGCGCATTCGTTTGGATCAGATGGAAGACTCGTGGCCTCCACCCGGAGCACATGGAAATTGCGAGACTCACGGATAGCGGGCGGGCAGAGGATGTCGCTATCTCACCCGACGGTCGCTACGTGGTCTACTCACAGCACGAGCCAGGAGGACAAGGACTGTGGGTGCGGCAAGTAGCTACACACAGCGATGTCCAGATCCTTCCCGCGGAGGCAATCCGCTTTGAGGGTCTGAGCTTTTCTCCGGATGGCAACTACGTCTACTTTGCCGTCCCGACAGCAATGATCCCGGTTTCAAGTACCTGTACGTCCTGCCGACTCTTGGCGGGTCGCCGCGGCTGCTGGTGAAAGATATAGATTCCCCAGTCAGTTTCTCGCCGGATGGTCGGCAGTTTGTGTACACGCGCGGCATTCCCACCCATAACGTCACCGAAGTGCGAATCGGGAACACGGATGGAGGCGGCAACCGCTTATTGGCGACGATGACCGACACATTTGCACGATTCCAACCCGGAGCCACATGGTCGCCGGACGGACGAACCATCGCCGTTCCTCTGGAGCGTTTTCGCAAGCAGCCGGGCTTTATGCTGTGCACCATCGCCGTGGCAGACTGCAGCGTGCGCGAGCTGCATTCAAGCCCCTACCTGATTGGCCGCGCTATGTGGTTACCTGAAGGTGACACTCTGCTGTTGGTCTTGAGCGATCGCGAAGGCCGGGGGACAGTTGTGGACCATCGCCTATCCCGGAGGAAAGGCCGAGCGGTTGACCAATGATCTCACCCACTACAAGGCCCGTATCGACCTCCAGCGGAGCGCGGAGACTTTGGCCGCAATAGAATCGAACATTGTGTCGAACATCTGGTCAGTTCCCGGCGGGGACACCTCAAAGGCGAAGCAGATCACTTCGCTGAGTTTGCCTCTTTACGCGGTAACCGAAACGCCGAACGCGAGGTTCCTGGCCAACAGCGCCGACGGTAAGCTCTGGACCTTCAGTCCAGACGGAAAGCAGCGGGCACTGTTTCGGACTTGAACGATGTCGGCGCTCCTACAATTTGTGCCCGCTTCGTGGTTTTGAATTCGTACGTAAGCGGCACGTCGGAGATGATGCGCTTCGATGCTGATGGCTGTAACACTGTGAGGCTGGCCAGTGGTGACCTGGATGCCCCACTCGCCCGATGGCAACTATGTGTTCTACGTGGGAATGGGCCCGCCCGAAAAGATCTGGCGACTCTCGGTGTCGGGCGGAGCGCCCGTAGAAATTGCTAGAGTGCTTGGGGAGAACGTGATCGGCCGTCTAACCATATCCCGAGATGGAAAATCCCTTGCTTATCCCTATGAGGAGTTCACCCCTATCCCCAAAACGAAACTCGCCATTATTCGCGTAGAAGACGGCCCTCCGTTAAAGCGTTAAAGCTTCTTGATGCGCCGGGAGGAGTCTATGCGGGCGGATCGCCGCTCTATTCTCCCGACGGCAAGAGTCTGGAATATATCCTGACCCAGAATGGATCCTCAAACATTTGGGAACAGCCGCTAGATGGAGGTACAACCTCACCAGCTGACAACGTTTATTTCGGGCCAAATCTTCGACTTCAATTGGTCCCTGGATGGCAAGCGAATGCTGTTGTCGCGGCGAGATGAGCAGCGATGTAGTCCTGCTAAACAATCTCCACTAACCTGTCAACCAACCGTTTTCCGTTGCTGTTCTCAGCAAGTCCCCGGACACGTCCGAGGTTTTGTTAGAAGCGTCTTAAGATGAGGCGACCCGAAAGCCAGGGATCTCACCGAATGATCGGCCAAACCATCTCGCACTACCGCATCATTGAGAAGCTCGGTGGCGGCGGTATGGGTGTGGTGTTTAAGACTGAGGACACCCGACTCCAGGTGGCACTCAAGTCTCTGCCTGATGACATAGCGAAAGAATCGCAAGCACTAGTACGTCCAGCGGGAAGCAGAGGCTGCTTCTGCGCTCAAGCATCCCAACATCTGCATTGATTCACGATATCGGTGAGCAAGATGGGCATGCGTTCATAGTGACGGAGTTTCTCGATGGCGTGACCCGGAGAATTACTCTAACGCCTTGCCCTTCGTCTCTGGCAATTGCGTGGTCATCACGGCGGCGAGCAAGTATCCGGCAGCGCACAAGTAGAAAGCCCAGCTCAGTCCCTTCGTTTGACCCACACGCCCGATCACAAGAGGAGCGACGGAGCTCATGGTGCGCGCGCCGTTGTAGGTGAAGCCCAACGCGCGCGCTCGTACGCTCGTAGGAAAGATCTCACTGCCGATGATGCCCGATCCTGAGAAAATTCCAGTACCGAAAAAAGCTGCGGCCGTGCCCAACACCAGGAGCGCGCCCGGCGAACGGGCCGCAGCATAAAGAGGAACAAGAAGAGCTGCCGCCAACGTATAGAACAGGAATGCTTTGCGTCGGCCGACATGGTCGGCCACCCAGCCAAAACTGAGATATCCGGGGAACATTCCAAAGAGGTTAAGTACGACTAGCAGCGTTGTGGTGCCCATAACGCCCAGGCCGCGTCCGCCGTGCTCGACCGGCAGCGATAAATATGGCGGCAGCCAGGTGAACAATCCCCACCAGGCGAACATTCCAAAAAAGTTGAACAGCAAGAGCGCAAATGTGCGCTTGACGAAGGGAGGCTGAAAGATACAGGAGAAGCTGGCAGTGTTTGGGTCGCTTTGCCCTGTAGCCGCAGAGACGTAGCTTGCTGCTTCGCTCTCTACTGCATTTCGAGTCGCGGCGTCTCTGCCGGGAAACTTCTTGTTTGGCCGGGGCGAACGCATTCTTTCTTGCTCTTCCCACATGTCAGACTCGGGCACGCGGCGCTGAATCCACAACGTCAGCAGAGCGGGCAGGATTCCGACAAAAAATACGGCGCGCCATCCGAAGTAACGTGACACCGGCCCGGCCACCAGCGCTGCAACTGCAAAGCCGAGCGCCCACGAACTCTGCACCATCGAGATCGCCTTGGCGCGGAACTCCGTGGGCCAGGTTTCCGCCACAAGCGTGGCACCAGTATTCCATTCGCCGCCCATCCCGAGGCCAAGAATGAAGCGGGCCACGGCAAGCATGAGAACACTCGTGGCGAGCCCCGAGGCAAACGAGCAGACCGAGTAGGTGAGAATGCTGAGCATCAGCGCGCGCTTACGCCCGACACGGTCCGCCAAAAAGCCAAACGCGACTCCGCCGATGCCGGAGGCCAGCAGGGTGAGAGTGCCGAGCAGGCCCGAGGTGGTCTTGCTCATGCCAAAGTCGCGCATCAACTGGGTGAGCACGAGGGCATAGAGCATGGCATCGAAGGCGTCCAGCGCCCAACCCATTGCCGCTGCTAGCAGTGTGCGCCGCTGCCCAGTCGTAGCTTGGCGGATTAGTTGGATGGGACCAATAGGCATGCGGCGGCGATTCTACGCTATTCCAGCGTCCGCCTTTAAGGCTTTCACGGCAGTGACCGGCAGCTGCGAGAGGGTAACCTAGGTGCCCGCGCACAGCAGTACAGGGGATGTTGTTGGGCGCACCTCTCGCAACGCGACATTCCCCACTCTCGTGTCAGCCCTCGAAGTTTCACGGTGACGCCGTGAGTGCACGCGAACCGCGAGGACGGTAGCCCGCCACGCACAAGCTGGCAGCACAGCCACGACTCAGAATGGAAAAGCCTTCGGGCGATACCCGAAGGGCAACGACTCACAAGCCGAAGCCCAAAGGCTATTTCCCCAGCCGCAGGAGGCGAAAGTACCGTCGCGCCGTTTTTACGTCCCGCGCAATCTGCTCCCGCAAAGCTTCCACTGAGGGAAACTTAATCTCATCGCGAAGACGATCGAGGAAAGAAATTTCTACTTCGGTCTCAGGCGTCAGTTCAATGGGGTGGAAGTTCAGGAGGTGAGATTCCACCGCGAAAGAATCTGCGCCGAAAGTCGGACGATTGCCCACGTTCGTGACCGATTCGAAGGTTTCCGTTCCTACCCGCGTGCAAGAGATGTAGACGCCATCTTTGGGCACCAGTTCCTCGTAGCGGGCAAGGTTGATGGTGGGGACGGTGTACTTTGATCCGTAGCCACGCCCACGGCCGGGAGTACTGAGAATGCAAAACGGCCGTGCCAGTAGATGTCGCGCACGGCTGACGCGTCCCTCCGAAATGAGCTTGCGAATGTGGCTACTGGAAACCGGTTCCCCGCGCAACGTCATTTCCGGGTAAACCTTAACTTCGAATCCCATCTCGCGGCCGAAGTCGCTGAGCATGTTTACGTCTCCGGCAGCTTTGTGGCCGAAGCGGAAGTTGAATCCTTCGTGAACCTCTCGGGCATGCATCTTCTTCTTTAGAATGCGCTCGGCGAACTGCCGCGGTGTCATCAGCGAGAGATCGCGGCCAAATGGGAGCAGCAGCACGGCGTCCACGCCAGTGCTTTCGAGCAGGCGAAGTTTTTCCGCGGTGGGTGTCAGCAGCTTCAATCCGGAGTCTGGGCGCAGGATGCGCGCCGGATGCGGCTCAAAAGTTACTGCCACGGCCTGGTCGCCGGCAGACCGGGCGCGAGCAACGATTTCGCGCAGGACGTAGGCATGGGCCCGGTGTACGCCGTCGAAGTTTCCGACGCTGACGAGGGTTGGCCCGAAGTCAGAGGGCACGTCGTCGAGTTTGCGGCAAATGTGCATTTTAGAAGATCAGTGGCTAGTGCTCAGTGATCCGTGTTCGCAGTAGACACTCACCAACCATCACTGACCACTGATTTCAAACTCCAGCTTCAGCCCGTCGTATGACAATTGCACGTGGCGGGGCAGGGTGGCATTCGTAGCCTCATGGCCGAGGTCATGGCAAATATGGGTGAAGAATGCCCGCTTCGGCTTTACCCGTTCCACGATGCGCAGGGAATTTTCAACCGTCGAGTGCGTGGGGTGTGGCTTGTGCCGCAGCGCGTCCAGAAACAGAATGTCTAATCTCTCCAACTGATGAAACGATGCCTCCGGGATTTCGCTGTGATCCGTCAGATAGGCGGCCGAACCGAAGCGGAAGCCATAAATTTCCGCTTCTCCGTGGATAAGCCTGACCGGTTCAAAGCGTGCTCCAAACAATTCAACGGGCCCATCAATCGGACGTAATTCCAGCCGGGGCAGCCCGCCAAATTTGTAATCGGCGTCAAAAATATAGCTGAACATTTTGCGCAGAAAGGCGGCGGCATCGGGACGAGCATAAAGAGGAAGCTTGTCCGGTTTATGTTGGTAGCTCAAGGGCCGCAAGTCGTCGATGCCCAAAATGTGGTCGGCGTGGCTGTGAGTGTAGAGTACGGCGTCTACCCACTTGATTCGCTCGCGAATCGCCTGCGCATAGAAATCGGGAGTGGTGTCGATCAGAACAATCTTGCCGCCATACTCAATCATGATGGAAGGCCGAGTGCGGCGGTCGTGAGGATCGGTGGAGTGGCACACCGCGCAATCGCAGCCAATCGTGGGCACGCCCATGGAAGTGCCGCTGCCCAGCACGGTGAGCGTGGCTTTCATCGTCCCATGGTTCCGGTAGCGGGAGCTGCCGGCGGACGCGAGAGCGCATTCGTGACCTCGACGTATGCCATGCGCAGCTCGTAAAGGCTATTCTGCAGAAAGCTTTGTTCCGCCGCCGTGAGGTTACCCTTGGTCTTTTCCGCGATCAGGCTGAGAGTGTCGATGGTCTGGCGCGCGCCAATGATGTCAACACGCGGTTGCGCGCCCTGCTCATGCATAAGGCCCAACTGCATCATGGCAGTCATGTACAGCGACGCCATGAAGCGTTCAAACGTCATTTCGAAATCTTTGGCGGACTGACCGCTAAGTTCCACGCGAGAGTCCAAATCTTTCGAAGACTGCTGGTACGCATTTGCCTGTGCCTCCTGCTCGGTGGCGGTAGGGGGAACAGGCAGGTCCCGGTCCAGAACCGCTGACTGCGACTCTGGGGAGGAGAATTTGTCTGCGGCTGCCGGCGAAGAGTGGTTGGCTTCGGTTTCTTTCGGCGGCGCCGACTGAGGGGCTGGCTCTGGCCTTTCGGTTTCGTCTGTCACATCAGTTCGTAGTTTGCCCTCAGACGTGAATAAACGCCGGTCGGTAACGGTGAAACTTGGTTCCTGTTTTTTCTCAGCCATAAAGGTCTTCCTCAAAATCTGCAGTTTGGATCTTGCCGATAGGTACTTACCGGCTCAAATATCGGTGAACGGCAGTGACGCCACGACCGCGCGTGCACCACCGATTTCGACCTCTTTGCCCGCAGCGCTCACTTCGCGTCGAATGTACCCAAGAGCTACGCTCTTACTGCCGTGCGTCGTGGGCAGGGAAGCAAGGCTGGTGACTTCACCCACGTCCTTGCCGCCAGACGTGATCTTGGTATTGGTTGCAGCGGCCCTCGTTCCGTCCGATGTTGTCCCCAGCGCGATTAAGGCTGGTTCATGTTCGAGCACAAAGCCGGTGAACTTGCGATGCACGTTGCCGCGCGACCGAATGCGCTCAACAATTTCTTGTCCGACGTAACAGCCTTTATTGAAGTTGAGCGCGTGGGCTTGTTCGGTTTCCTGCGGCAGATCGCGCTCGCGAATGTCTTGGCCGTAACGCGGAATGCCGAGGGCGATTCGGTGAAGCTCAATTGCGTCCGAGCCGACTGGAGTTGCACCCGCCTTCAGCAGTGCGTCCCAAAGCGGCTTAAGGTGGGCGGGCGCGAGCCAGATTTCATAGGATTCGTGATCTTGGTACGCGCCGCGCACCACAGTGCACTCCAGGCAACCGCACTCGCACGCACACTGAATCGCAAAGGCCTCGACGAGCTGCAGCTCCGGAATCTGAATTCCCGCTGCCTTCAAAACGTGGCGCGACTTCGGACCGGCGAGGCCGACGACCGTGAGTTCATCGCTGCCATTGGCGACTTCCACGTCGTCCATGATGATGTAGTGATCGAAGGTGGCGAGAATCTTCTCCAGCTGGCTGCGGTCGGTGTCAACCAGGATGCACTGGCCGCGGTTGTACGCGTAAAGATCGCCAAGAATGCGGCCCTGAGGGTTGAGCAGAAAGGCATAGACGCCGCGGTTGACCTCGAGATCCCGGATATTGTTGGTGACCATGCCGTTCAGCCAGCGCATGCGGTCACTGCCGGTCAGCACGATTTTGGCGCGCCAGCCGAAATCATAAATCCCGCAGCCCGCGCGCAGGGCGGCGAACTCCGCCCGCGTATCGCCGAAGTTTCGGACAGCGTATGGGCCACGATTCTCGCTGCTCTGAGCCGCGGCCGGTTTTTTGTGAAGAGCTGGAAGCATGATGCTTTCTCTCTAAGATTATAACGGAGTTATGAGGCGTCTTGCCCGCGCTGCGAATGCTATCCTACTCATTCTGTTTGGTTTGTGTTAATTTTCTGCCGTGGACTCGAACCCGCGTTTCAAGACGCGTATCGCCGTTATTCCCGGGGATGGCATCGGGCGGGAAGTCATTGCTCAAGCGGTAAAGGTCATAGAGGCGACAGGTGTCTCCGTTGAGTTGAGTGAGTTCGACTGGAGCGCCGATCGTTATCTTGCCGACGGTGTCACCGTCCCTGCGGACGGGTTCGCCATGCTCGGGCGCGATTTCGACGCCATTCTTGTCGGAGCTTTCGGCGATCCGCGGGTCACCACCAACATCCACGCCAAAGAAATTCTTCTTGGCATGCGATTCAAGATGGATCTCTATGCCAACGTGCGGCCGGTGCGGCTGCTCGATGCGGCGCTGTGTCCGCTGAAAGGGATTGAGCCCAAAGATGTGGACTTCGTCGTCATCCGCGAAAACACGGAAGGCGTGTACGGTGATGTTGGTGGCGTATTCAAGCAGGGCACGGCGGATGAAGTCGCCGTTCAGGAAGACATCAATACGCGCAAGGGTGTGGAGCGCATTATTCGTTACGCTTTCGAATATTGCGAGCTACACAAGAAGGTCGACGGCTCACCGCGTCAGCGCGTGCTGCTGTGTGACAAGTCGAATGCCATGACCCACGCCGGAGGTCTATGGCAACGTGTGTTCAAGGAAGTGGGTAGGGAATATCCCCAGATCAAGACACAGCACATGTATGTGGACGCTCTGAGTATGCAGATGGTGCGCGACCCCCGCGGCTTCGACGTGATCGTGACCAATAACATGTTTGGCGACATCATCACCGACCTTGCCGCTGGGCTGCAGGGAGGCCTGGGCATGGCGGCGAGTGGGAATATCCATCCGGGCAAGACTTCGATGTTCGAGCCGGTACACGGATCGGCGCCACCGATGGCGGGGAAAAATCACGCCAACCCGTTTGGCGCGATTCTGACCGCGGCAATGATGCTAAATCATTTGGGGTTGGTGGCGGAAGCAGTGAAGATCGAGGCCGCCGTGCTCGAAGCGGTGCGGCAGAAGAAGACCACGCAGGATATCGGCGGTACATTGGGGACGCGGGAAGCGGGGGAGTGGGTAGCGCAAAGAGTTCTCCGATGAAATCCTTGAGGCGCGCCGTAGCAGGCTGCGGAAAATCTGTGATTATTTGACGGTCTTATGCGCATTCTTCTAATTGGCGGGAACGGCTTCATCGGACGGGTCGCCGTGGCCGCGCTAAAGCAGCAGGGACACACGCTGGCGGTGTTTCATCGCGGCACCACCGCCGCGCCCCCTGACGTTGATGAGATTCGAGGCGACCGTCACCAACTGAATGCCAGCGCTCAGGAACTGAAGCGCTTTGCTCCCGATGTCGTGATTGACCTAATCATCAGTTCGGGTCCGCAGGCGGAAGAGCTGATGAACATCTTCCGTGGCGCGACGCGACGGGTAGTCATGCTGAGCAGCATCGACGTTTACCGCGCGATAGCCGTTTCGCAGGGCACGGAAAGCGGTCCGCTGCAGGAGCTACCGCTCACGGAAGAGTCGGAGCTGCGCCGCAGTCTGCATCCCTACCCACCAGAGAGCATGCACATCATGCGCAAGATTTTCCCTTGGGTGACAGACGATTACGACAAGGTCCCGGCGGAGCGCACCGTGATGAACGACCGCGAACTTCCCGGCACGGTGCTGCGGCTGCCCATGGTGTATGGACCCGGCGATCCGCTGCACCGTTTTTATCCTGTGGTGAAGCGCATCGTCGACGGACGGCACCACATCATTTTCCCCGAGGCGCTGGCCGCCTGGCGCTCGCCGCGCGGCTACGTGGAGAACGTGGCCGCAGCCATTGCGGTGGCTGCCACAGATGATCGCGCAGCGCGACGTATCTACAACGTGTGCGAGGAATCATCGTTTAGCGAACTGGAATGGGCGCGGAGAATCGCCAGCGAGATGCGGTGGGATGGGGAGTTCGTCGTCCTGCCGGAGGAGCGCACGCCGCACCACTTGCTAAAGCCCGGCAATGCCGCGCAGCATTGGACGGCGAGTTCGGCGCGTATCCGCAACGAGTTGGGGTACAAGGAGGTGGTGGCGATTGAGGAAGCAATCCGGCAGACGATACGCTGGGAGCGGGAAAATCCGTCGGCCGCTGCCTTCCTGGCTCAGTTCGATTATGCGGCGGAGGATGCGGCGGTAGCAGCCCACCAGCGTTTGGCTTGATAGCCCGGTGGTCTTCGCACTAGCAGTCGAAATCAAAGTTTTTAGCAGCCGGCTAGAGACGAAAAGAACAAAGCTTGAACCACAGAGGCCACAGAGGGTTTCATGCAGATTTTTGAACAGCTCGTGGGCCGCGGGTTCATGGTGCTCGACCCCGGCCGCAAGGTGCTTATCTTCAATCGCGACGTGGTGGGGAAGTTTCCCGCGATCCGTAAGGCCAAGATGGAGGAGTTCAAGTGGTTGGTGGGCGAGTGGTCAGCGGAGAATCGAGTGCAGGCTACGCCCACGACTCCGGCATACACCGACACCTACCTGTACACGTACCAGCTTTGCGAAGGTGATACGCGCATTTCTATCACGGGGCCTGGCGGGAATCCTCGGCCCTATCTAACATTCGATCCGTTCAGTAGCCGCTGGATGATGACATTTGTCGACGGTCTCTATGGCGTCTTGCAGTCGGGCGGATGGCAGGACAACTTCGTCGTTTTTGCGGGCCGTCTGACCATGCTGGGGATCGATTGCGAGCTTCGCCAGACGATGACACGGCGAGGCAGCGACGAATTTCACATGCTGAACGAAGAGAAGCTGCCAGACGACCGGTGGCAGGTGGTGGATGAGTTCTATTGCCAGAGGAAGTGAGGCGGATTCCTTCCCCGGAATTCGTGCTTCGCCGTGTTTCCACTCCGCTCAGAATGATGACAAACTTATTTCTGTGTCTCAGCCGCTCAACTACTGCGCCAACTTCCACGCGTTGTACATGGCGTCCAGCAGACTCTGGGTGTGGCCGTCATAATCGCCGCTCAATTCCCACATAAATATTCCGCCGAAGCCGCGGTTCTGCATGACGTAGCGAGTCTTTCCCGCGGTGGTCACCTCATCATCGTAGGTGATGAAGCCGGGGAGCTTTGAGTTCTGGACATACGGGTTGGTCAGGTACGGGGCCAATGCAAGATTGTCGAAGTTGCGCGTCCAGCCTTGGTGGTTGACCAGGGGTTTGATGTAGCGAGCATACTTCTGCGAAGAGTTCACGCAGGTGATGCACTGTGCCCACAATTGGTCGGTGCCGTCGAATTCGTATCCGTAGAAGGGCGTCCCGATATTGAGCTGCGCGCGGGGCACGCCATACTGATTGGCATAAAGGTCCATCGAAGATTTCACACTGCCGGCCTGATCAGGGTCGGCGGGGCTCTGCAGCACTGGGGAAACGTGGCCTGTCGAGGTCGACCAGGACCCGTAGAAGTCGTAGGTCATGACGTTCATGAAGTCGAGCAACGGGGCCAGCGCGGGGATGTCGAAGCCCTGTCCCCACCTACGCGGATCGGAGGGGGTGGCCATGGAAATCAACCACGGAGAAGGCAGGGCGTTGCGCAGTTCCTGCATGAGCGTAGTGCAATTGGCGCGGTCCCCCGCGTTGGGCACCTCCCAGTCAATGTCGACACCGTCGTAGCCGAACTTGACCAGGAAGCCGTGGACATTTTTTACGAAGGCTTGGCGGGAAGTTTCCGAAGCCGCCATTTTGTTGAAGCGTGGGCCTTGAGTGCCGTCGCCACCGCCAATTGAGATCAGCACCTTGACGCCGGCGGCGTGCGCCTTATAGATGAGAGCAGGCTCGATCGTGCCGGGAGGAATTCCGAGTGTGCCGTCGGTCTTAGCCAGCCGCACGAAGGCGTGCGCGATGTGGGTGAGTTTCGAGTAGGGGATCTGGCTCGCTGCATACGGCGGAGTGTTGTACTTCGACCATGCCGTGTAATAGCCAAGCAGGCGCTTGTTTGGAGAGGGAGCATCCTGCGCGGAAATGGGTAAGGCAGAGAGGGTCAGAAGAATAAGGGCTGCGGCGAACAGACCAGCTACGAGACCGGTGCAACGACCGGAATTCAAGGCTAACGACATGGTTGAGACCTCACTTATGGTGACGTCGAGCCGGCCGAAAAAAAGTTTGGCTGAGGGCGCAATCTTATCATCAGTCTTTGTCTGATGTCCGCCGCTGAATGAGGTAGGGCGGCTTTTCCACCTGGGACAGGCGAAAGTATAGACTCGAAGGCAATGATAACGGCGGCGAAATGGATTGCAAAGAAACGGCTGCCGCACCTTGCGACGGTGGTGTTTTTGCTGGGGGTATGCGGCGGAATTGTCTGCCTGGCGCAGAGTTCCAGGTCGTCCGTGGAGAACGTATCCGAGAC
>Ga0207684_10002409_pt1 | contig 18894 bp, 14 predicted proteins | sample KBSK5501metaG_FD_184342 | JGI IMG/M metagenome (GOLD analysis project Ga0207684, IMG submission 184342) | Corn, switchgrass and miscanthus rhizosphere microbial communities from Kellogg Biological Station, Michigan, USA - KBS K5-50-1 metaG... | ecosystem: Host-associated > Plants > Roots >...
ACCGATCGAAGAGCAAGTCAACGGCGTTGAGAACATGCTTTACATGGCTTCCTCGGCTACGGCCGACGGATCAATGACGCTCACCGTTACCTTCAAACTTGGTACGAACCTGGATATCGCCCAGGTTCTGGTCCAAAACCGGGTGGCGTTGGCCAACCCGCAACTGCCGCAAACGGTCCGGCAACTTGGGGTCAATGTGCAAAAGCAATCGCCTGATCTGATGATGGTAGTTCATCTACTATCGCCGCGCGGTACATATGACCAGGCCTACATCAGCAATTATGCATTCTTGCAGATCCGTGACGTGCTCTCGCGTCTGGAGGGTGTGGGAAACGTCAATGTGTTCGGGGCAAGAGAGTACAGCATGCGCGCCTGGCTGGATCCAGCTCTGATGTATGCTCGCCAATTGACCACCGATGACATCGTCGCAGCCATTCAATCGCAGAATATCCAGGTTGCCGCGGGGCGTCTAGGTGCCGAGCCCGCTCCGCCAGGCACTGATCTGCAGCTCTCGATCAATACTCTGGGTCGCTTAGTCACGCCTGAGCAATTCAGAAAAATCATCGTTAAACGCGGTGCAAGCGGACAGATAGTTTATTTGGGCGACATCGGGCGAGTGGAACTCGGCGCAAAAGACTACAATCTTTCATCCTATCTGGACGGCCAGCCAGCTGTTGCGCTCGCCATCTTTCAGTTGCCCGGGTCGAATGCGGTTAAGACTGCGCATGAAGTTCGAGCAACGATGCAGCAACTTTCCCAAGCGTTCCCCAACGATTTGCAGTACACCATCGTCTACGATCCGACGCAGTTCATTGAGCAATCGGTTGAAGAGGTAAACCGCACGCTGTTCGAAGCGATTACTCTCGTGCTGATCGTAGTGCTCGTTTTCCTCCAAAGCTGGCGAGCGACACTTATCCCATTGTGTGCTGTGCCGGTCTCGTTAATCGGAACGTTTGCCGTCATGGCTGCATTCGGCTTTTCGCTGAATAATCTCTCTTTGTTTGGCCTTGTGCTCGCGATAGGTATCGTGGTCGATGACGCCATCGTCGTGGTTGAGGCGGTCGAGCACAACATTGAGGAGGGACTGGAGCCGAAGGAGGCGACTCGTAAGGCAATGGATCAGGTGGGAGGCGCCGTAGTCGCAATCGCAATTGTTTTAAGCGCGGTATTTATTCCGACGGCTTTTGTCAGCGGCATTACCGGACAGTTTTATCGCCAGTTTGCCCTCACTATTGCAGTTTCTACGCTGATTTCTGCGTTCAATTCGTTAACACTCAGTCCGGCGCTTGCCGGCCTTCTACTAAGGCAGCGTGATGCAAAGAAAGATCCTCTGACCCGGGTACTCGATTTCGTGCTCGGTTGGTTCTTTCGGTTGTTTAACAAGACGTTCGAGGCGGCCAGGGATGGCTATAGCCGCGTCGTGCGAAGATTGCTGCGCCTTGCTGCGATCGCTCTGATCGTCTACGTCGGACTCCTGGTGTTAACCGGGATTGGCTTCAAAAGCATTCCGACCGGCTTCATACCTTCGCAAGATCAGGGCTATCTTATTGCCTTCGCTCAGTTACCGGATGGCGCTTCACTGCAAAGATCTGAGGAAGTGCGCAAGAAAATGTCAGAGGCGGCAAGGAAAATTCCAGGGATTAGTCATAGTGTCGAGTTCGCAGGATTTTCTGGCCTCGACGGAACCAACCGAAATAACACGGTTACTGCCTTTCTGACACTTGCTCCGTTCGAGGAGCGAATAAAGGATCCCCATTTGAGCGGGCCGGCAATCACGGGAGCCGTTCGGCAGAAATTCGCACAAATCCAGGAGGCACGTGTCCTGGTATTTCCGCCGCCACCGGTGCGTGGAGTGGGAAATGCAGGCGGGTTCAAAATGCAAATTCAGGACCGGCGCGGCGCTGGCCTCGAAGCTCTGCAGAGTGCGACAGACCTGATGATCGCCAAAGCCGGCTCTGGGCACGGCCTGGTTGGATTGTTTACCAGTTTCCGTTCTCAGGTTCCGGAGCTTTATCTCGATATCGATCGGCGCAAAGTCGAGACGCTGGATGTGCCGATGAACAGCGTCTTCGATACTCTCCAGGCCTATTTGGGATCGACCTACGTCAACGATTTCAATTTCTTGAATCGAACCAACCAGGTGAATATCCAGGGCGAACCGGCCTGGCGTATCCGGGCCGATTCAATTCGGCGGCTTTACAGCAGAAACAATTCTGGTGGGATGGTACCGCTTGGGACTTTGCTGGACATCCAAGAATCGACCGGACCAGACAAAGTCATGCACTACAACATCTATCCTTCAGCGGAGATTAGCGGCAGCACGCTGCCCGGAGTCAGCTCGGGACAAGCAATCCAGGTAATGGAGCAGATGGCGAAAGAAAATCTGCCAAGCCAGTTTGGATTTGAGTGGACGGAGCTTTCGCTCCAAGAGATTCTCGCCGGCAACACGGCCGTATACATCTTTCCGTTGTGCGTGCTCTTTGTCTTCCTGGTCTTAGCCGCTCAGTATGAGAGCTGGGCATTGCCGCTTGCGATCATCCTTATCGTGCCGATGTGCTTGCTTGCCGCTATCAGCGGAGTTTTTCTACGGGGAATGGATAACAATATCTTCACCCAGATTGGGTTTGTTGTGCTTGTTGGATTGGCATGTAAGAACGCAATCTTGATCGTGGAGTTCGCAAAGCAACAGATGGATGCGGGCCACGATCGCATGGAAGCAGCCGTTGATGCAGCCAAGCTACGATTACGGCCAATCTTGATGACTTCGTTTGCTTTCACACTTGGCGTGTTTCCTTTGGTGATTGCTGCTGGAGCGGGCGCCGAGATGCGGCAAGCGTTGGGTACTGCCGTCTTCAGCGGGATGATCGGCGTCACCTTCTTCGGGATTTTCCTGACCCCAATCTTCTTTTCCGTAATCATGAGGTTCTTTGGCGGGAAACGATCGGAAACGGTTGCGACGCCTGCGAGGCGAGCTAAAGCTCTACCCTATCCATGATAGACCACGTCACATGATCGGTAGGGCCGAGCTTTAGCTCGGCCTCGTGCGCGTGCCACAATCACGCATCGAACTTGCGCCAACGCGCTCTATAGGCTATTTCCGCTCCGGTAGTCGTAGCTTTATCATGGGGAATCGATCTGTTCTTGTCGTGTTGCTATCGCTTCTCATTGGCACGACGACTTTCGCTACCCCTGGCGTTGTTGTGGTTGATGCCGGCCACGGCGGACACGATCGCGGTGGCGCTCCTTACCAGAGACTTCCGGAAAAAGGCTATACGCTGGATACCGCCAGGCGACTGGCTCGCACTCTTCGCCGGCAGGGCGTCCGGGTGGTGATGACACGCGACGACGATTCGTTTGTTTCGCTTTCCGAACGTACCAATATCTCGAATCACTACGGCTCCGGCGACGCAGTCTTTGTTTCAATCCACTACAATTCGGGCTGGCGAGAGGGTGCTTATGGGATTGAAACCTATTACAACAGCCGGCGCGCATATCGTCTGGCGGCATTGGTGCATCCGAGAGTGATTGAGGCAATGAACAGCGCGGATCGCGGAATTCGATGGCGCGGTTATTGGGTGCTTCGCCGGAATCGTTTGCCCGCGATCCTTATTGAATGCGGGTTTTTGACGAATCACGCCGAGGCGGCTCGCATTCAAGATCCGGACTACCGCGAACGCACGGCCCGCGCGATTGCTCGAGCGATCATGCGGTATTGAGCGCGCTCAAAACTCAATTACCTGCCGCACAACGTGGCCGTCGGCCAATCGATCGAATCCCTCATTGATCTGCGCCAATTTGAGCTTGCGACTCATTAACTTATCGATGGGCAGAAAACCTTGCTGGAATAAAGAGATATAGCGCGGAATATCGCGCGCCGGAACAGCCGAGCCGATGTAGCTGCCCTTCAGTGTTCGTTCCTCTCCAACCAGATGAACCGGCGGGATAGATATGGATTTGTCTGGATGTGGTAAACCTGCAGTAACGGTCGTGCCGCCGCGTTTGGTGATCTTGTAGGCAAGTTCAAGTGCAGGAATTGAACCCGCCATTTCGAAAGCAAAATCGACTCCACCCGAAGTTAAATCGCGTACTTCGTCAACTGCGTTGGCGCCAGCCAGGAGGGCGTCGGAAGCGCCTAGCTCCTTTGCCAGCTTCAGTTTTTCCGGAATCAAGTCAATGGCGACGATTCTTCGGGCGCCGATGAGTCTGGCTGCAAGTAAACTGTTTAAGCCAACTCCGCCGAGGCCAACAATCGCGACGGAGCTGCCGGCAGGAACCTTCGCTGTATTGACAACTGCACCAACTCCGGTCAGTACAGCGCAGCCGAAAAGCGCGGCCTCCGCACTGGGCAGAGTGTCGTCGACTCGAACAACCGATCGCCTGGAAACCACCGCATATTCAGCAAACGCCGAAACACCCATGTGATGATTGATTTCTTTTTCTCCGTGGAAAATGCGGCGAGCGCCTGACAGCAGAGTTCCCGCGGTATTTGTCTTAGCTGCTGGCTCGCATAACGCAGGCCGACCTTCCATGCACGGCAGACAAGAGCCGCAACTGGGAACGAAAGTCATGACGATGTGATCGCCTGGTTTGAGATCGCCGACATCTGGAGCGCATTCAACAACCCGTCCCGCCGCTTCATGACCCAGCACCATCGGCGTCGGCCGCGGCCGGTCTCCATTAATCACCGAGAGGTCAGAATGGCAAAGACCCGCTGCTTTGATTTGAACAACCAGTTCGCCGGGTCCGGGTGAGCCAATTCGGACGTCATCGATCAACAGAGGACACGATTCCGTGTAAGGACGCGGCGCGCCGGTTCGCTGAAGAATAGCCGCTTTCATATAACCTGGATCTCGTGCAAAATTGGATGAAGTGCAAAATCCAATAAGCGAACAAACCGAATGGCTCGAAGCCGATGGACTTGGAGGCTTCGCGAGCGGAACGACCTGCGGAATCCGGACCCGGCGCTATCACGCGTTATTGCTTGCCGCGACGACGCCTCCATCGGGACGCGTAGTCTTAGTGAACGGATTTGACGCCTGGGTAACAGTTGGGAACAACACCTATTGGCTTACATCACAACGCTACTTTCCTAATGTGGTTTCACCAGATGGCGCCTCCCGTGTGCAAGAGTTTCGCGTTGAATCATGGCCGACTTGGCGCTGGTCGCTTGAGTCAGACATTTTTGTTGAACATGAGCTCTTTGTGCCTTTCGGCAAGGCGGCTGCCGTTCTCTGCTGGAAGTTGATCGGAAATACCGACGCGCAACTGAACATCCGACCGTTTTTCTCTGGCCGTGATTTTCATTCGCTTCAACGGCGGAATCCGGCTTTCCAATTTGACGCGATCCATTCTGGAGAACGGCTGATATGGCATCCTTATCCCAATCAGCCGGCCGTAGTCTGCCAAACCAACGGAGCGTATCAACACGCTCCGGATTGGTATATGAATTTTCTCTACGCGGAAGAATGTGATCGCGGCCTCGACTGCATCGAGGATCTTGCGACTCCTGGCATCTTTTCCTGGAAACTCGCCCAAGGTCCTGCGTGTTTAATTTTATCTGCGGATAGATCGGTCTCGGCTGGTGATGAGCCGGTCCTGGAGCTGGTTGAGCAGTTCCGGCGCGTCGAAATCGATCGACGCAATCGCCAGCAACTTGATCGCGCTGTCGATTCCTATCTTGTCAGCCGTGGAAACGGCAAAACCATCGTTGCCGGATACCCATGGTTTGGAGATTGGGGGAGAGACACGTTCATCTCGCTGCGAGGTCTCTGTCTGGCCACCCAACGGTGGTCGGATGCAAAGAAGATACTGGCGGAGTGGGCTGGAACCGTTTCTCAGGGGATGTTGCCAAATCGGTTTCCTGATCAGGGCATAGAGCCAGAATTCAACTCGGTCGACGCTTCGCTCTGGTATATTGTTGCGGCCAGCGATTTTCTTGAGGTCGCGCCCCCGGAATACGCTGACTCGCAGACCGCGAATCTGTTGAGAGCCGCGATAGACGCGATTCTTACCGGCTATCACGATGGAACCAGGTTTTCGATTCGAGCCGCGGATGATGGCTTACTGATGGCGGGTGTGCCAGGGGTGCAGCTGACATGGATGGACGCTAAGATCGGCGACCTGGTGGTGACACCGCGTATTGGAAAACCAGTAGAAGTCCAGGCGCTCTGGCTGAATGCGCTTTCGATTGGTGCGCGATTCTCCAAGACCTGGCAGTCGGCCTTTGACAAAGGTTCAGCATCGTTCTTCAAACGGTTCTGGAATCCGGAGAAAGAGAATTTGTACGACGTTGTCGATGTCGATCATCAGCCGGGCAAACTCGATGCAACGCTGCGACCGAACCAAGTATTCGCGGTAGGAGGACTCCCGCTGACGCTACTGCCGCTCGACAAGGCAAGGCGAGTCATTGACTTGATCGAAGCACGACTCTATACACCGATCGGCCTGCGTTCACTCGATCCGAACGAACCCGGTTATTGTCCGCGATATGAAGGCGATCCGTTACACCGGGATCAGAGCTATCACCAAGGAACAGTCTGGCCTTGGTTGCTTGGGGGATTTGTCGAAGGCTGGGTTCGTGTCCGTGGAAACACGACGGAGGCGAAGAAGGAGGCTAGGGAAAGATTCTTATCACCGCTGTTTCAGCACCTGAACCAGGCCGGACTGGGCCACGTCTCCGAAATTGCAGATGGAGATCCTCCACATACACCGCGCGGATGCCCGTTCCAGGCCTGGTCGCTGGGAGAGCTGCTGCGATTGGATCGCGTGGTCCTGTAGGAGTTCCGGTTTCGGGTTCCGGGTTTCGGGTTCCGAGTTCCGGGGCATGCGTTTCTCTCTCGGAACGCGGAACTCGAAACCCGGAACCCGGAACCCGAACGCTGGGCTAGCCGCCCAGCGCCTGCCGCAGTGCCTGGCCCTTCGGCGATCCTAAGCCTGTTGTTGCGTCCCAGCCGGGACCTGCACTGAATGCTCCATTGTTGCCGCTAGTAATATCATTGAAGGCTTGCGCGTTTTGATAGAACAAGGTGTTTGCGAACCCTAGTGGTTGCTGGCCTTTGCTGCTGCGTGCTTCGTTGATCAAAGCGGTAAGGCCCGCAAATAAAGGCGCCACCGCGCTGGTCCCACCGCTTACTGAACTCGTGCCATCGACCAGAACATTATAACCGGTCGCCGGATCGGCATCACCCGCGACATCTGGAACGCCACGGCCTCCGGCTGATTGTTGGGGTGGAGGGACGTTCGAATTCTGTTGATATGCCGGCAACGGAAAAAAATCGCTGACCCCGCCTCCCGTTGCTCCCAGGTTACGAGCCACCTCATTCCAAACCGTTTCCGCTGTGATGGACCCACCGGGCGACTGCAATGTTGTACCACCGCATCCCGTGACATATGGACTCGATGACGGAAAATCCACATGATTTTTGCCGTCAGTTTGACCATCCGATGAACCGTTGTCGCCACAGGCGGCAAAGATCGTTTTACCAAGCGCTACAGCTGATTGGAACGCATCGTTGAAGGAGGTTCGACTCTGGTCGGAAAATCCCGACTCCGCTTGCCCCCAGCTGATCGAGATGATCGTGGTAGCTGTATCATGAATCGCCGTGGTCACGGCATCCAGAAAACCTTGATCGGTGTTTGGCGCGAAAAATACTTTAAATTGAGCGCCAGGCGCCACCGCGCCGGCCACTTCAATATCCAGGACGACTTCGCCATCGGCACTGCTCGGATCTCCGGATGGCGTGTTCGTGCCGCCATCAACGGAAACGGCAGACACAGTCGGACTCGGTGTGATTCCAAGCCCGGAAAAATAGGTGTCTAAATCAGATTGTTGATAGCCACCACCTAATTCGATGAAACCAATGGTCTGACCTTTGCCGGTGACATCTGTCGGAAAATTATAAAGTTTTGCGACATCGGTGGGGTTGTAGGATTGGTCGCCTGCTGCGGCCGCCTTGGCGTTTGCCAGCAGACGGAAGTGAGGCATGGCAAGAGGACGGTTATCAAGCCCGAAAACGCCTTGCACTATGCCTTGAAGTCCCGATGGCAATTGTACGCCGTCGGCCGGCGCATGGTAAATGCCTCCGTCCTGTTGGCAGGGCAAGATGCGGACTTGAAATGCAGCGGACATCAGCGCTACGGAGCCCGAAAGAACGATTGTCCGGCGGTCGCCCGCTATCTCCTTGACCGCAAGACCATGCGCAGCGGCGAACTGTTGCACCGCCGCGATATCTTCCTGGCTCGCGCCGAATCGCCTGGCGAATTCATCGAGCGATACTCGAGGTGAATTTGGGTCTTGGATGATTTGCTGAACGATTCCGCTCAGCTCGTCTGCATTTTGACGGCGCAAACGCAGCGAAACATCGATCGTCATCTGCGGATCGCATTGGCCGGAAATAAACGAGGGTGGTGAATTCGACCGGTCATGACCTGGAAATGGAACGTAACCTGAGGTGAATGATGGCTGAGGCATCAGTTCATGTGGCATGGAGGGGCGGACTGTTCAAGCCGCGCCTGCGGCGCGGCTGTCTTCCGTCGTCCGTCTACCGTCCACCGTTTACCGTGCTCCCATCAATCGTCCTCGAACTCGTCCTCGTCCTCGAACTCGATCCATGGCGCTCGCACGGCGACAACAGCCCTATCGGAACATTGCGATGGATTGAGACGCGCTTTCAGCGCTCCATTGTTTTATGGAAGGATACCTAGGGCGAAGCGCAGCGGAGACTTAGGTTATTCCCCGTAATGAACCCCGCGCACTGACCTGGCCACCGGAGCCTTGGCGAAGGCGGAAGGTGCGCTTCAGGCGCGCCCATCCATACCGGCTTTTCGCCCATGAGAGGTCCGCTGTGCGGCTGTTAACCAACTTTCTGCGGTTCGCTGACGAACTTGATGCGCCCCGACTCTCGCTGCACGAATTCTTCCGCAAGCGCGCGATATGCCGTAGCGCCCACGCCATTAGGTTCGTATTCGATGATTGGTTTGCCGAAGCTTGGAGCTTCTCCAAACCGGATCGATCGCGGGATGATAGTTTGATATACCAGCTCGGGAAAATGTTGTCGTACCTCGTTGACGACTTGTTGGCTGAGATTTGTGCGGGAGTCGTACATAGTCATGACAATGCCGCCAATCGAAAGCTTCGCGTTTACGTTCCGGATCTGTTCCACCAGTTGTACAATTTTCGATAACCCTTCCAGCGCGAAGTATTCGCATTGAAGTGGGATCAAAAGCTGGTGGGCGGCGACAAGGCCATTGGTCATGAGAATGCCCAAAGACGGAGGACAGTCCAAAAAGATATAGTCGAAGGCGGTATCGTCACCGAGAGAATCGAGAACGTCCCGGAGTCGAGTCAGATGATCATCTAACCTTGCCACTTCGACCTCTGCTCCGGCCAGGTCGAGATCGGCTGGTATCATTGCCAGGTTATTGAAGCGGGTCGCGATGATCTTATCTTTGGCTTCTGCTTGCCCAATCAGGGCTTCATAGAGGCTTTTCCCGGCGGCCTCGTCAACGCCGATGGCACTCGTTGCGTTCCCCTGCGGATCAAGGTCCACCAGGAGTACGTTTTTCCCTTTTTCTGAGAGACATGTTGCGAGGTTGACCGCAGTAGTGGTCTTTCCTACACCACCTTTTTGATTTGCGATTGCGATCAGCTTCATCCGGCCACAGTTTGTGTGCCCATGCGCCGCAAGCAAAGAATAAAAAGAGTGTGGTAGGGCTGAGCTTTAGCTCAGCCTCGTGCGGCTGCCACGTCAACGAGGCTGAGCTAAAGCTCAGCCCTACCACACTCACACTCAAATGATCGAAATAACCGAGCGATTTCTAATGGAGACTGGCGGGTGGCAGGCCATGAAGATGGCTCGCGCCCTCGTTCAGATGGGCCGTGTCGCGAGCGCACGCTATGCGCCTCCACTTCTCCAAGGCTTAGTGCGGGAAGGGGAAATCGAATACCGGGCGGGATTCAAGATCTCGGGAAAAACTGAAGTCGAAAACTTGTGTTCGTGCCGTGAATCGCGTGAGTGGGGGACTATTTGCGCACATTCGCTTGCGGTCGGGCTTGCGGTGATTCAACCCAGACCAGTTCCAAAGCCGGCTGTTCCGAGTAGTTCAATTGGCCCCACTCTTACGACCGACGGCCAAGCCCAACGGATCGAACTGCATGTCGTTCTTGCACCGAATCTGGAAGCTGCGTGGCAAAAGGATCAATTGGTCACTGGTCTTGAGATCGTAACCGAGGGGAACCGCATGCTTGCAAGCGCGCTGGACCAGAAGAAGAGCTTCCGATGCAGTCCGGAGGACTTGGCGGCATTGAACCGAGGAAGAGCTTTTGTGGAAGGCAAACTACCCGGGATGATGTTTCTCAATCGCGACCAGTTCCTGGCGTTGATTGCAGAGCTGAAAGGCCATCCTCGCATCACTCTCGCGCGAAAGAAACCAGTTACGGTCTCCGGCGAGAACATTATCCCCGAATTGATTTGCCAGCAGCTACCAGATGGGAACTGGCGACTCGCACTCGATAGATCAAGATTCCCGGGGGCACTTTTCGTTGGATCCAGCAGCGCCTGGATCTGGAATGATCCGAAGTTGCAACCCGTTGCAGTCGGTTTGCCGCCCTCCTATCTCTCCCTGCTGAGCAATCCGGTAATTTTATCCAGCGAGCACGCCGATAAGTTCTTTCAGAATGAGCTGCCGACCCTGAGAACGTTCGTTCAGGTGCGCGGCTATCCCGAACAATCTAGCGGTTTCTCGCAGGAGAGCAGAGGTCTTGAGCCGGGAAGCCCCGAGATTTATGCGGTCTTCGAAGGATCGCTGAACCATTTGAGCGCTGTTTTACAATGCCATTACGGCAAACGAATTGTTACGGTCGGAGCAAATTCCGAAGCGTTTGTATACGACGCGGAGGGAAAGACCTGGTCCCGAAATTTTTCTCGTGAAAAGGAATGCGTCCGCATTCTGGAAGAAGCCGGGTTCCGCGGCCCGTCGACCATCGGAGAATATGTGCTTCGTGGTCAGACACCGATTCTGAATTTCTTCGCCCGGCTCCTACCTGAGTTGAGGCGAGAATGGAAGGTATCGATCGGCAGCCGTTTCCAGAACGTCACGCAGAACATTGAGCGCATCTCGCCCAAACTCGAGGTAATTGGATCGGGCCAGGATTGGTTTGATCTCTCTTTCGCTCTGGAAGCATCCGACGGAAACAGGTTCTCGGCTGCCGAAGTTCAGCGATTGCTGCAGATGGGCCAAGGTTTTACCAAGCTTCGGAGCGGGAAGCTGGCTGTCTTTGATCCGGCGGGAATGGAAGAGTTTGAAAGTATTCTTCGTGATTGCGCTCCGGACCAAACCAGTCCCGGTCGATATCGGATCAATAAAACCAACGCAGGCTATTTAGATGCTGCGTTCCGGGAACTGAACGGGGCCGTGGTTCAAAGTGCCCATGGTTGGGATGATTGGTCCAGGTCCCAGCGTCAACTCAGTCCACTGCAGCCTGTCTCCCTCGGCCCCTTGGAGAATGTGCTTCGCCCCTATCAAAAGGACGGAGTCTATTGGCTTAATTTCCTTTCGGAAAATGGCTTGGGCGGAATCCTCGCAGATGAAATGGGCCTCGGTAAAACATTGCAAACGCTGGCTTTTCTGCGGCTCAGAAAAGGTCCCTCGCTTGTGGTTTGTCCGTCGTCGTTGCTATTCAATTGGCGTAATGAAGCCAAGCGGTTTGTACCGGAACTGAAGGTGCTTTCGATCGAGGGCAGCGAACGTCAAAAGCTCTTTCCTGCCATCGCCGATCATGATCTCATCCTGACGAGCTACCCCTTGCTCCGCCGCGATATCGACAAATATCGACGATTCGAATTTTCCGCGATCGTCCTGGACGAGGCGACTCATATCAAAAACCCGGACACACAGAATGCTCAGGCAGCAATGACATTGAAAGGGCGAGTGCGTTTCGTCCTGACTGGTACTCCGGTTGAAAATTCCGTTCGAGATTTATGGTCAATCCTGGAGTTTGCGATGCCGGGTTATCTGGGCACGAGAGAAGAATTCCGCGAGCGATATGAATTGCCGATTGGCAGAGGATCCGAACCAGAACGAGCGCGTCTGTCCAAGCGTATGCGGTCGCTGATGCTGCGACGGTTAAAGAAACAGGTCGTTAACGATCTTCCAGAAAAGATCGAGCAAACAGCGTTCTGCGATTTGTCCGATGAACAACGAGAGCTTTACGAGAAGCTTCACCGCGAGAGCCGCCAAAAGTTAGAGACGCTTGGCAAGGACGAAGGTCGCGCACGAATCGTGATGCTTACCGCTTTGCTGCGCCTGCGCCAGATCTGTTGTGATATCCGATTGCTGGGTCAAGAGAGTCAACAACCTTCCGGCAAGATCGAATTACTCTCGGAGCTGATGGAGGAAGCAATCGACGGCGGGCATCGTATTCTCGTGTTTTCACAGTTCGTCTCGATGCTGCACCTCATTCGCGAACGTCTCGCTGAGTCCGACCTTCCATATTGCTACTTGGATGGCGCGACGCAAGATCGCGAGACACCTGTGAAGCGATTTCAAGAATCGGAGGATATTCCTGTCTTTCTGATCAGTCTCAAGGCCGGAGGTATCGGGTTAAATCTTTCGAGCGCGGATACGGTCATTCATTTCGATCCCTGGTGGAACCCTGCGGTAGAAAATCAGGCAACTGACCGGGCGCATCGGATTGGTCAGAAACGCGTCGTTAATTCTTACAAGCTGATTGCTCGCAGAACGATTGAAGAGAAGATCCTCGATTTACAAAGAAAAAAACGCGAGGTCATCGACGCGACGGTTGACAGCGAAGAACCGCTGATGACCGGCCTGTCGTTAGCAGAAATTTCGGAGCTATTGGATTGAGTTTTGTGTCGAGGATGATGAGCGGGGCCCCTGATCGGTAGGGTCGCCCAGCACCAGTTGGGGTCTGCTAATGCACGGCTTCATCGGCATCTCAAACTGGTGCTGGGCGACCTCGTGCGGCTGCCACGTCCACGAGGCTGAGCTGAAGCTCAGCCCTACCGACGCCCGACTCCTGCGGTGGACAGGCCCGCCGTCACATTATTTATTTTTCCTATGAAACTCACCTATCTCGGTCATGCGGCTGCGCTGTTAGAGAGTGCGAAAGAGACGTTTATTCTCGATCCATTTTTGACGGGGAATCCCAAGGCATCCATCAAAGCGGATCAAGTAAAAGCGACGTATGTTCTGATCACGCATGGTCACGGCGATCACGTGGGAGATGCTGTATCGATTTCCAAGCGAACCGGCGCTCCAATTATCACTACGTTTGAGCTAGGCAACTGGTTGGCCGCACAAGGCGCCAAGACCGTTCCGATGAATCACGGCGGCTGGGCAAAGTTCCCGTTCGGTCGAGTAAAGTTCACGTTCGCGATCCATAGTTCTTCGACTACCGAGGATGGTGGACGTCCGCTTTATTTAGGTGATCCAGCGGGAGTTGTTCTCGAAACGGAAGGCAAAACTATTTATCACGCCGGTGATACTGCGCTTTTTTCGGATATGCGTTTGATTGCTGAGGACACACCACTCGATCTGGCGCTCTTGCCCATTGGCGACTACTACACGATGGGGCCGAAGGACGCATCCAGAGCGGTTGAGTTTCTTCAACCGAAAAACGTCGTCCCAATTCACTACGGAACATTTCCGGTGATCGATTCGGATCCTCAGGAGTTCGCGAAACTAGCACAGGGCAAAGGTGCCAAGGTTCATGTCTTGCGGCCGGGAGGGACATTGGATTTTTAAGAAGACGACCGACCGCCAGATTCGGATATTGTGGAAACCACGCGCTGGTAGGGTTCGCGCTTCCGCCTTCGCCAAGGCTTCCGACTTCGCCAAGGCTTCGTCGGACAGGTCGGCGCGACACGGTCCGCGCGGACCTGGATTTATGACGCGCCATTACCTTTCCTTGAAAACTCAGTTTCCGTTGCAATGAGCATAGTCGACATCCATTTAGTTGATTCTCAGACGCTCGACTCGGCCATCGATCTGCTCGAGAGCCAAATGCGAGAGCACGATATCGTGATTTCTCGCGCGGATTTGCTGGCGGCTACGCAGAAAGTGATGTCTGATCAGCGCAACGGTTTCATGCTGGTCGCCACGACCAGCGACGAGGGCCCAATTGGAGTTGCTTATGCAGCTTCGATACTCAGTTTAGAACACGGTGGCATAAGCGGCTGGTTAGAAGAGCTTTACGTTCTACCGAAGTGGCGAGGGCAGGGAGTGGGTTCTCGTCTGGTCGCGGAGGTGGTTGCCCTTGCAAAGGAAGCAGGCTGGCGAGCGCTCGACCTTGAAGTAGAGGCGAGCCATAAGCGCGCGATCTCGCTCTACACCCGGCATCAATTTCAACCTCGTTCTCGAAGTAGATTTTACCGAGCTCTTTAGGATAGAGCCAGGTAGAGTTCGCGCTCCCGCGCGACCTGAACCCACAGGTCACCACCTCGATTGCCGAATTCAACGCTGCAGACCAAGGGTGATGGTGCATCCTGGATCCAGGTCGCGCGGAAGCGCGAACCCTACCGATTTATCGCGACCGTCCGCTCGTAGCAGTGCCTATTCAAATTACGTAATCGAGAAAATACCCCTCGATTTCGCGAACAACCTTTTTGCAAATCTCGACACTGAAGAAATCCCGATCGTCTTTGATCACGCGGAGCGAGCTGTTCACATCAATCCACCAGTATCCGGCCTGACGCGCAGCAGACATCAGGAGCGACAACTGCTTGGACAGATTTTCCGGGCTGAGGCCACCAGCGTACCCGCATCCGTTCGCCCCTTTTGGAGCCTTGGGCCATTGCGCGTTGCTTTGCCCTCGGTTGAAAAGAATAGAGGCCTCGAGTTTGGTCTCCACCACAGCCGGATTCGGGTTCTCGGCCGGGACCTCTATTGTCAGCTTTTTGTCCTTATACTTGTCTGCGATGGCGCTCCAACCTTTCGAATCGATTTTCTCCGCCTCGCATGAAATCTGGATCCGACGAAAAAGCGGCAAGATTTCTCCATACCGAGCAATCAGATCTGTATCGTCTCCGGCAAGAAAATCCTGAGCCAGGCTGCCGTAAAGATGTGCTGAAAGGTTCGAAGCAGGTGGCAATCCTTTGATCCAGTCAATTCCAGGAAAACGCGGCTGTTTTTCTCGATCCTTAGCCAGACAGATTCCCCACTCGACGGGAAAATAGTGTGATCGGATTTCAAGCAATTGGGCCGGATGAACGCTTTCGTCGACCCCTGAAAATGTAACGCCTTGGAAACTCATCAGTGGCCGTAGCCGGCTCCTTTGCTTTCTGAATCGATAATCCGATCGCGCCCTGCAGGACTCGAACCTGCGACCCACGGATTAGAAATCCGTTGCTCTATCCAGCTGAGCTAAGGGCGCAGCGCTGAGTAGAGAACCATATTCTAAAAGAACGTCAACCCGGCCGAGTCCTCGGCCGGGCTGATTCGTGGTGCTTTCGTAACTTGTTTTGGGGGTGGTTCGACTTGTGATCGTGCGTCGTTCGTGGACGCAACAGGTCTTCAGTCTCGGATGACGAATTTTGGAGGCCAGTCGAGGCGATGACCGTTTCTATGAGCCTGCAACAAAGCGTCCGTACAGAGTTGAAAGAAATGGCTTCGATCCTTGAAGCCGAAATCGCGGACGATTCGTTCCAGGGTGTCCAAATGTTCGAGGCGGACGCTGGTTGTACGTTTGCCTCCCTCTTGTGCACCGATTGCTTCTTCTGTATTCATGTTTCAATTAGCTGCAGCAGTCTTACGATTGAACCTATTGCCAGTCGCTTACTTCTCCCGTAGATCCGATCCATTGCGGAGGGGGACCGAGACTGGACCAGGCACCAACTTAACGGCGATTTGACGTCGAAATACCAAGTCTTGTTCAAAAAGAATGGAAAGTCCAACGCATTAGCATTGGTTCGTTGCTATTTACATTTGCTAATGACCAGCCCAAGCGAAATTTCAACTTGATCGGGCAGAAATTTCTTACATGGTACTGTCCGTCTATGTCTTGCGCCGTATACCTGATCCAGCAGCGTCCCGCGATGCGTTGGTGCGATAAGATCGCCATGCTCGATGGCGATTTGTGGTCAGCGGCCGGAAAACGAGAAACATAGAACCAAAGAACAGATTTTTGAAGCAACCCGCCGCTGACCGATCAGAGGCGGGTTTTTTTATGCCCGGCTCTGATCGGACATGGCAAACGAAAGATCAACCATGACAACAATCGGAAAAGAACCCGTGCTCAGTGCCGAGGAACGGCTCGCCGCGCTGGCCCACGTCTATTTGGAATTGCGGTTACCGCTAGAGGTAGCACTTCTAGCCGCCTGCGCCGACCTGGAGCATCTTGACGCTCCCGAGGTCGTCGCGGAAGCTGCTTAATGAGTCTGCCGGTACTCGAAGAATCGAAGCTCTTTGCGGTGGCAGCTTCGATTGTTCGGAGACTGCATGGGAACGGATTCGTCGCGCTTTTCGCCGGCGGCTGCGTCCGCGATGCGCTCAGAGGTGTGGCTCCCCACGATATCGATATTGCAACCAGCGCGCGGCCGGAGGAAGTACAGGATCTTTTTCATCGAACAATACCTGTAGGGGTTCAGTTTGGTGTTGTTCGGGTATTCGAAAAGGATTTGGAATTCGAAGTCGCAACCTTTCGATCGGATGGCGTTTATCTGGATGGACGTCACCCCGCGAGCGTTCATTTCTCTACTCCAGAGGAAGATGCGCGCCGGCGCGATTTCAGCGTAAACGGCATGTTTTTTGACCCGATCCGGCGTGAGGTGATCGATTACGTCGGCGGGAAAGCGGATCTCGACGCACGCCAAATACGGGCGATCGGCGAGCCGGAAAAACGTTTTGGCGAGGATCGATTACGGCTGTTGCGGGCGATCCGCTTTGCGACAGTTTTGGATTTCCAAATCGAGGAGCGAACTTGGGACGCGCTGCGGGCGGCCGCTCGTGAGATTTCAGTGGTTAGTCCTGAGAGAGTTCGTGAAGAGTTGCTCAAAATATTGGGCCATCCGGCACGGCTGCGCGGGTTCGACCTCCTGGATCAAAGCGGGTTGCTTGCCGTGATATTGCCAGAGGTAGCCGCCCTGAAAGGTTGCCAGCAACCTGTGCAATTCCATCCCGAAGGGGACGTCTTTGTTCATACTCGCAAGATGCTCGAGGCGTTGCACCCGGACGCAACTGCCCTGGTTGCGCTCTCTGTTCTTCTGCATGACATCGGAAAGCCTCCGACGCAGTCTTTCGACGCTGAGGATCAACGGATCCGGTTCAACGGCCACGATCGAGTCGGCGCAGAGATGACCGAGCAGGTTATGGAGCGTTTTCGCTTTTCCCGCCACGATATTGATGCGGTGGTTGAGGCGGTTCGGAATCATATGGTTTTCAAGGACGTGCAGCAGATGCGTCCGTCTCGCCTTCGCCGTTTCATGGCGCGTCCGACCTTTGATGCCGAACTCGAGTTGCATCGGGTGGACTGCGTTGGCAGCCATGGGGACCTGGACAACTACGAATTCCTCAAGACGAAGGCAGAAGAATTCTCTGCCGAGCCACTGATCCCGCCGCCACTGGTTCGGGGGCGCGACCTGCTTGAGCTCGGCTTAAAACCGGGTCCAAGAATTGGTGAGCTGCTCGAGGCGGTTCAGACCGCGCAACTGGAAGGAGAAATCAAAACACGCGAAGAGGCATTCAAGCTCTTGGAATCCCTCGGTGTTCGAACAGAAGCGAAAGGAGTGTCGGAATAATTCCGCAGACGATACATTGCGTCGCCCATGAGCCGGGTGGTGGGCCGGAGGTAATGCGGATTGAAGAAATGGCGCTCCCACAGCCTGGGCCTCGCGAAGTCCTCGTCAGGGTGGCTTTTGCTGGGGTTAATCGCCCCGACTTGTTCCAACGCGCGGGCAAATATCCACCACCACCAGGAGCCTCACCGGTACTGGGCTTGGAGGTTAGCGGGGAAATAGTCACACTTGGAAGCGAAGTAACCGAATGGAAGATTGGTGATGAGGTCTGTGCTTTAACTGCCGGCGGAGGATATGCCGAGTATTGTTCTGTTAACGCAGCCCATTGTTTGCCTATACCGCACGGCTTAGATCAAGGGCAAGCAGCCGCGCTGCCGGAAAATTTCTTCACTGTTTGGACGAACCTGATTGATCGGGGCCGGCTAAAGTCCGGAGAGTCCGCTCTGGTCCACGGCGGTTCAAGCGGAATCGGTTACACGGCAATCCAGTTCGCTATTCAATGGGGCGCAAAAGTATTCACGACTGTTGGAACGGAAGAAAAAGCGGCGTTTTGCCGGAAACTGGGTGCTGCTTTGGCCATCAACTATCGCACGCAGGATTTTGTGCAAGAAATCAAGCAAGCAACTCAAAATCGAGGTGTGGACGTGATTCTGGATATGGTTGGTGGGGATTACGTGCCGAAGAATCTTAGCCTGCTCGGCATCGAAGGCCGCCTCGTTCAAATCGCTTTTCTCCGTTCTAGCGTCGTTCCTGCTCTTGATCTGAGAGAAGTGATGACCCGTAGGCTCACCATTACCGGATCCACACTGCGACCTCGATCGGTTCAAGAAAAAGGCGCAATCGCGGGGAGCCTGAAACAAAATGTGTGGCCGTTGCTGGAATCAGGTAAAATCAAAGTGGTAATCGACTCCGTCTTTCCTATCGACGATGTCGCGAACGCACATCGCGTCATGGAAGAGAGCAAACATATCGGCAAGATATTGTTGAAGGTTAGTTGAACTCTTTGAATCAGACGGTGTTCTTCCCGGACGCAAAATGGTAGCAACTGTGTTTATTCTGCTGGTGTGGGAAGAGAGGCTAGGCAGGAGTTTAAATAGATGATGAGTTTGCGCATGACGGCAACCAGAGCCAATTTCGGGGGCTT
>Ga0207684_10002410_pt1 | contig 18890 bp, 19 predicted proteins | sample KBSK5501metaG_FD_184342 | JGI IMG/M metagenome (GOLD analysis project Ga0207684, IMG submission 184342) | Corn, switchgrass and miscanthus rhizosphere microbial communities from Kellogg Biological Station, Michigan, USA - KBS K5-50-1 metaG... | ecosystem: Host-associated > Plants > Roots >...
CCAATCCAAGGAAGAGGAGGAACACGAGCAGAAACAAGACAACCTGAATGGCCATAATGATCCTCGCTGCTTGAAATGAGAAACATGGAGAGCTTTCTGATAATAATGAGGGTCGGAAGGGACTGTCAAGCCAGAGGGACAAAAGTCCGATTTATCCACCACCGAGAGGGGCAGTACCCTTGACAAGCGGAGATTTCTCCGTTATACTTTTGTTATTCGGAGAAATCTCCGCTTGTCAAGAGCAGCGAAAGGGAAGCGTCGCAGAAAAGGAGCGCATTGCATGAGTCTCACCAGTCGTCTTCTTACCTGGTTGATGCGTTTGCCACCAGCCGAGACCCATGACATTCTGATCACCCGCAACCTCCAGGTTCCCATGCCCGATGGAGTCGTGCTGCTCGCTGACCATTATACGCCTCGCACAGGCCCCAAACGCCCAACGCTCCTGATCCGTTCTCCATATGGGCGGCGAGGCTTGATCGGCGTTTTGAGCGCTCTTCCCTATGTTGGGCAAGGCTATCAGGTCTTGATCCAGAGCTGCCGCGGCACCGCCGGCTCGGGCGGCACGTTTGCCTATGCCCGTAATGAGCATGAGGACGGGCTGGCGACAATCGCGTGGATCAAACAGCAGGAGTGGTTCTCGGGCGAACTCGCCACCGTGGGCGGCAGCTACCTCGGTTTTGTGCAGTGGGCAGTGGCCGCCGAGGCCGGACCTGAACTAAAAGCCATGGTCATTCAGGTCACGAGCGCCGATTTCAACCACTATCGTTTCCAGGGGGGATCGCTGACGCTGGAAACGTTCCTGAACTGGTCCACGACGATGACTCTGCAGGCCGCGACTGGGATGCGTCTCCGCTCACTCTCCGCTCAGGGCAAACGGGAGCGCCGACTAGCTCTGGCGTACCAATATTTGCCGCTCGGGGAGGCTGACCGGGCCGCCATTGACCAGCCCTCCCACTCCTTCCAGGACATGATGCTGCACGAGCAGGACTCCGACTACTGGAACCCCGTCGACTTCAGTGCCCGTCTCGCAGAGGTCACGGCACCGGTCTATCTCATGGGTGGCTGGTACGATCTCTTCCTGGACTGGCAGCTCGGGGATTACCAGGCCCTGCGCGCGGCGGGACGACACCCCTCTCTGCTTGTTGGTCCCTGGACACACCTCGAGGCCGCACGCAGCCCTGTGCTGATCCAGGAGGCACTGGCCTGGCTGCGTGCCCATGTGAAAGGCGACCGGAGTGGATTGCGCGAGGCTCCTGTCCGACTGTTTGTTTTGGGGGCAAACGAGTGGCGCGATTTTGCTGACTGGCCACCCCCTGCCCAGACCGAGCGCTGGCACTTTCACCCTGGCGGTATGCTGGCGACAGCGGTTCCCCCTGCCTCGGAGCCGGATCGCTACCACTATGATCCCGCCGATCCAACGCCAGCGGTAGGAGGGAATTCGCTTGGGGCACAGGCACATATGGGTCCGAGGGACAACCGTGCGCTGGAAGCTCGCCCGGATGTGCTGGTGTATACGAGCGCCATCTTGGAGCAAGACCTGGAGGTCATTGGTCCAGTCACCGCCGAACTGTATGTACACTCCAACTTGGAGCACACCGATTTCTTTGCCCGGCTCTGCGTCGTGGAAGCCTCGGGCAAGTCAACCAACCTCTGCGACGGCATCCTGCGCCTGACTCCTGGCAGCATCACGCCAGAGCCCGATGGCAGCCTGCGGATCTGGCTCAAGCTCTGGCCGACCGCTTGCCGCTTCTTCAAGGGGCAGCGTCTCCGCGTTCAGGTCTCCAGCGGTGCGCATCCGCGTTTTGTCCGGAACCTTGGCAGCGGGGAACCACTGGCCACGGGGAAAAACCTGTGTGTTGCCGAGCAGAGCGTCTATCACGATCCAGCGCACCCCTCTGCCATCCTGCTGCCAGTCCACCAAAGGCTGTGAGATCGCAGGCGAGGGCATCTTCCCCAGGCACGAACGTTTGGGGAGGAATGTTGAGTGCGATTGGTACGAATGCATGCCCTGCGGTTACTCGTAGAAAAAGAGGCGGTCTGGTGCCGCGACCAGAATCTGCTCACGTGTTGCTGCGTCGGGTGCCCAGTCGCCCAGCAGGTTCAGCACCTCTCCCGTGTCGCGTTGTCCATTAGGCAAGTGCGGCCAGTCGGATCCCCAGATCAGGCGATCTGGCCGCGTCTCCACCAGGGCGCGACCGATGGGCGCAACGGAATCCAGGCCCTTCTCCTTCGCGATACGGTAGGGTCCCGACAGCTTCACCCAGCAGTTTCCCTGCTGCAGCACCTTCAGGAGACGATCAAAGTCGTCCCGGGTGAGGCCATCGGCCTCCACCATGTAGCCCATGTGGTCAATGACAAACGGTTCTTCGAAATCGGCGAGAAAGGGTAGGAGATCGCGAACGATCGTTCCCGGTGTATAGAACTGAATGTGCCAGCCCCGAGGACGTGCCCGCGCCGCCATTCGCGTGATGTAGTTGATGAGGTCGGTTGTCGGCCAGGTGGCGCGGGCAAACAGATCCAGCCGCAGTGCCCGAACACCGAGCTTGTGGAAGCGATCAAGCTCGGCCTCGGAGATGTCTTCTTCCACGCGCACCACAGCGCGGCAGCGGGATCCGATCCTCTTGAGCGTGTCGCAGGTCAGGGTGTTATCGGTGCCATAGAACGTCGGTTGCACGAGCACGCAACGGTCGATGCCCAGGAAGTCCAACAGCGCAAGGTAGTGATCGACCGTGCCGTCCGGAAAGGTGTACAGTGGGTTGGGCACATGGGGGTAGCCGGGCTCGAAGACATGAAAGTGTGAGTCGCAGCTGCGGGGCGGCATGGTGAATGCTGGCGGTGTATTCGTCGAGGCCGCGCGCATTGGTGTGGTGACCAGGATCGTGTTGTCCATAGGTTCCTCCCTCTTCGAGATCAGTGTTGCAGGTGCCATTCTGAGAGACGGCGACTGCGCTGCTCCGCAGCGGAGTAGAGCATGTCGGTGTCCGTACCGGTCAAAAACAGCGGTGCGATGCCAAGCGGCAAGAGGTCCTTGACAATAGCAAGGTCGCTGATGCCGCCGAGCATGAACGGCTTGCTGTGACGTTTGCACGCTTCCGCGACCCTGGCGACCTGTTCCCGGAGGCGAGCGTCTGCAAACTGTCCTGCTATGCCGAGTTCCGCGCACAGATCGTTGGCGCCGATCGAGAGCATGTCGATCCCAGGCAACGCCGCAATCGCGTCCGCTGCCTCGATGCCTTGGGGTGTTTCGAGGAGCACCTGCACGATGGTGCTGGCATCGAGCAGTGGGTTGAGCTCGCTTGCCGCCATGGGGCGCATCCCATACTGAGGCACCATGGCGAGTTGGGACCGCTGGCCTGCGGGAGGAAAGCGGCACGCACGGCAGATCGCGTCCGCCTCCTCGACCGTCTCAATCCGAGGCGCGATGATACCAGAGGCACCACCGTCCAGCAGCCGCCCGATTATGCCATAGTCCCGCTCAGGGACGCGCACAAAGGGGATCAGGCCCAGATCACTGGCGACCGCGCACATCTCGCCGGCGAGACCGACATCGATCGCGCTGTGCTCAAGGTCCACCATAACGGCGTGATGTCCGGTCGCCTTTGCGATGCGCACGATCTCAGTGGTGCGAGCACTGCGGATCGCCATCATGAGGGTCAATTCGCCTGATCGGAGTCGTTCAAGGAAGGCATTTGCCTGAGTTGTCTCACGCATGTGGATCTCCTCGTGCGGTGCGATGCACCACAGCACGCCATGACGGCGCAAGAAGGGTTATAAGAGGTCCGTGGGATACGCGTACCCATCAAGACCTGGAACCACGACGGCAGCCGGGTTGTTCCCCGTTTCACGAAGCTGCGATGCCGCATAGTCTGTGACCGAGCCAGAGAGCAGTTGGCGAGGATCTTCCAGGACGAGACGCAGACGTGTGGTCATCGTGCGCATATCATCCGGACCGAGAATGCGAGGCATTTCTGAAAGCTCGCGAGTCGCATTGTCAATCACCGGTTCCACAGACGATCCAGGTGCGTAGCGTGGGTACCCGTCAAACATGGTGGCTCCCAACTGGCTAATCGCCCAGGTGGAGCACCAGAGAAACCGGTACTGCTCTTCCAGCGCGCGCACCGCCTCCAGATCGACCGGGTCACTCAACACGAACGACGGCGCGTGGGGAGCGATATAGATCCGTCCCAGCGGCAGCGAAAGCTCCGAGGCATGGATAATCATCTGACAGACCGACTTGCTCGTCAACGTGACCCCTGACGTTGGGCGCCCTTGTTTTCCCGAGATCAGCACCATCGCACGACTCCAGTCCACCGCCTGTTGCCGGAACCAGCGCGTGATGCGAAAGGCGATATCCAGACCGGTGAGAAAGAAGGTGGCGATCATCACCGCATTGACCGGGATCGTCGCGCCAAGGTCGGAGCCTGCCGCCTCCAGGTATTCCTTGCGGAGGTACTCAGACGTGAGCTTCGCATCATCAGCCAGCACGGTCTTGAGATAGCGCACCGTGACGGCGCAGGCGTAGTCGATCATGGCAGCGATTGTCTTCTCTCGGCCCTTGTACGCTTCAGCCGCAATGCTCTCGCGCCATACCTCTTCAGCATTTGCGGCTCGTGCCACCACGACGCTTGCAAGCAAACGCTCTGCGTCCTGGCGCCACACCTCGCTCGATGGGTCGATAGCGTGCATGTTGACGAGGGTGGCGAGTGCCGGTCCAAGATGCGACACGGCTGCGAGTTCCTTGAAGCCGCGAGTGGAAAGGCGAAAGCTTTCGACGCTTGGTGCTGCCCCACCGCCCGGGAAGAGCGCCATATCCGTCTTCGTCACGACAATCAGCGGGTCGTCCGAGGCGGCTTGCATCGTCATGCGCGTCAGGTCAGCGCCAATGCTAGTGGGTCCACCCGTATAGACGTCGAAAAGCGAGAGAAGTTCTGGATTCTGGTAAACAGCCATTGGTAGTTCTCCAGGTTCGTTCGTACTGTGTGCCTTGGCCACGCTGTTCCAGGCTGATCCCTGTGTTGCTGGCCTGTCGCGCTCAATAATGGGCAGGATCAGATGCGAGGGATACGCGCGCTCATGGTAGATCCGGTTGACGGCTGGCACAAAATCCTGCTCGGTTTCCGTCTCGATGGTTCCGCCCGTGTTCGTATTGCGATCAAAACGCGGGAAGTTGGAACTGGAGACCTCCAGGCGGATGCGGTGCCCCGCTTGAAACAGGTTAGAGGTCGCCCACAAATCCAGGTGCAGCTTATAGGTCTGTCCAGGCTCCAGCAGTTTCGGTTCAGTGAACGACTCACGATAGCGAGCACGCAGAATACCATCTGTAAGAATCTCTGCGCGACCATCAGGGGAGACATCAACCAGTTTGCCTGTGAAGTCCGTATCGCGGGCCGACGAGGAGACATACAGCACCAGTGCGATGGGGCCTGTGACCTCCACAGGCTTCTCCAGCACGGGAGTGCTATAGCAGAGCACATCCTCACGCGCCTCCACCGCACGCTGATCGCGTGGTCCCTCCACTGGGGTCAGGCCCAGCAGGATCGCGCCTCCCGTCGTCGGCACAGGGTTGCGGGGATGGTAGAGATAGACATCCTCTGGCTCATCTGTTGGGGCTTGGGTGGAGAGTGTGCCATTACCAGTCGCGCTATTGGCGTGCCCGGCACTGTGCAGGTAATAGGGGCGGAACTGCGTATCTGGGAGTGGCCAGTCCTCTTCGTCGCGCCACTGGTCGAGTCCCATGACAAAGAGCTTGACTGGCTTGTCCTGTTCGACCCCATTCTCCTCCCCCTTGAGCCAGTGATCGTACCAGCGCAATTGCATCCCGACGAGATCCACGGCGTCACCACTGGCAGCCAGGCCGTAAGCACGCTCTGGGAAAACGCCCGTCCTATTCATGTGCGACCAGGGACCGATGACCAAGCGCTGGTGTGCGCGTGCGACTGCGCTTCCTCCACGCTGCTTCATACCAGTGTAATTCGCCAGGGTCGTCCCCAGGAAGAGGTCGTACCAGCCGCCGACATTGAGCGCGGGCACGGTGATGTGTTCGTAGCACTCACCTGGCGCGATGCTCCGCCAGTAATCGTCGTAGGTGGGATGCGCCAGCCACTCCAGATAAAAAGGCGCAAACTCGCGCAAGAGCGGCTGATCGGTGAGCGGGAGATGCTCAAAGAGTGCCGATGGATCACGCATCATCTGCATGAAGGCTCCCATCTGTTCCTGACTGGCCCTTCCCTGGCGCAACCGCCGTTGCAATTCCTCAAGAACCATACCCAGGGACCAGGAGAGCGCGCATCCCAGATCGAGCACGCCACCCTGGTGACGAAAAGGCGCCTGGTAAAAGTTCGCGGTAGTCACCACCGGAGCAAGAGCACGCAGGGCTTCTGGATGCTCTTTCGCCAGCAACCATTGCGTGAATCCGAGGTACGACCCACCCACCATGCCTACCTGGTCACTCGCCCAAGGCTGCTGGATGATCCAGTCGATCGTATCAACTCCATCGCTGGCTTCATTGATCGCCGGGGAGAACGCGCCCTCGGAGGCAAAACGCCCCCGGCAATCCTGAAAGACGACCACATACCGCTGCTGCACGGCTCGGAAAGCATCGATCGCGGACTGTGCAACCTGAGCCAGCGGCTCTTTATTATAGGGGAGGCGCGCGAGGAGGACCGGGAACTGTCCCTCCTCAACTGGGCGATACACATCAGTGGCAAGTTCGACGCCATCGCGCGTGGGAACCATGATGTTTTTTTCAACCAGAATGTCCATTGCATTCCTTTCGTGTTCCTGCTATAATAAAGCGGAGAAATCTCCGAATAACAAAAGTATAATGGAGAATCCTCCGTTAGTCAAGGGCATACCTGGTGTGCCGATTCAAGAAAGAACGTTCGCGATGACAGAGGTGACCAGCGATCAACCAGCATCTCAGAGACGAAAACGCCGGGATGCAATCGAGAACCGGGAGCGCATTCTCCAGGTAGCCAGGCAACTCTTTGCCACTCAGGGAGTGGATGCCACGAGTATGAATGAGATTGCCCAGGTTGCAAGGATCGGTCCCGGCACGCTTTACCGCTGCTTTGCGCACAAAGGAGTGTTGGGGGAGGCATTGTTGACAGAGTCAATTGCGGCTTTTTGGAAACAGGTTGATGCCACCCTCTCCCCTGACGCTCCCGATCCAGCTTTGAGCCAATTGGACTGGTTTCTCGACGCGTTGCTGCGTCTGACCGAGACCCATCTATCGTTATTTACCCTGGTCATGGAACTGGCGGGATCTCCTCACCACAGAGAGTATACGAACCCTTTTTATCCCGCGCTGTACCAGCGTATTTGTCAGTTGCTCGCGAAAGCGGTGGCACAGGGTGAGACCAGCGATCTGGATGTCGCGTTTACAGCCGATGCCATCTTAGCGGCCATGATGCCACCCCTCTATGAGTTCCAACAGCAGACCCGCGACTTCAGTCGCGAGCGGATCATGACGGGCATACGCCGCCTATTTATCGATGGGCTACGAGTTTACGCGCAACACACGACTGCTCCAGGAAATAAAGGGTGAGACGTCTTGCGTCCTGGCTTAACAGGAACATCCCTGCTTTGTTGCCTATGTACGCAACCGGTTCTTGCAAAGGGAGTTTTTATCGATGGGCACTATCTATCTCAAAGAGATGCAGCGCTTGCCCACGTCAGGCGCTCGCGCCGTCGAACGGTTTGTCTTGGAAGGGCAAACCTATCTCGCGATTCCACAACTGGCCAAAGACCTCCCACACACCGAGCCCACGATCAATGGGGGCAATAGTGATACCGAGGTGCTGTTGTATCGGCGCACGGCCGAGACGTATATCGAGCAGCAGCGTCTCCCCTCCCCTGGCGGGGAAGATGCGGAGTTTTTTTCGCTGGGAGAGCGGCACTTCCTGGCGATTGCAAGCATCCGTTCTGGACAGGGCCCGTATCAGTTCGCAGTTGATTCGGTCATTTACGAATGGCAGGGAAACCGTTTTGAGGAATTTCAGCGCGTTCCCACCGTTGCGGCCAAGCAATGGCGGCATTTTGCCATAGGAGATCGCCATTTTCTGGCGCTTGCTCAGGGAGTGGTCGCGGAGGGAGTGAAAAACGTGGCTTCCCAAATTTACGAATGGAACGGCACGCGCTTCGAGCCATTTCAGGAGATTCCCTCGCAATGGGCATACAACTGGCACTTTTTTACCGTGGAGAGGCAGATGTTTCTGGCGCACGCGGACCATCTGCAGTCGTCTGTGCTCTATCGCTGGAATGGGAGCCGTTTTGAACCATTTCAACCCCTGGTTGAGACCCAGGGACGAGCTTTTACGACCTTTGAGGTTGATGGTGCCACCTACCTGGTATGCGCACGCCTGCAAAGCGACTCGCCGGTGTTCCGTTGGAATGGACGTGCCTTTGGTGAACACCAGCTGCTCGCGGGTCCAGGCGCACGGGAGTTTGCTCTGATCCAAGATGACAGGCACCTGTATGTGCTCCGCGTGAACTTTATCCTGGGCACACCGGCCAATCCACAAACAGCACTGAACTCCCAGATCTATCGCTGGCAGGATGGCGCATTGAGCGCCGTTGATGCCTTTCCTACCTTTGGAGGAACCGACCTGTGCACCTGGCGCGAAGGTGAAAAGCAGTTTGTTGCCGTGTCCAACAGCCTCAGCGCTGAGCGACACTTTCGCACGGATACCCTGATCTACCGTTTTCTCGCTTGATACCTGGAGAACATCTGGCAGGAAGCGTGCTCTCCTTTTTGGGGTGACTGTAATATTGCGGGCTAAATCTACGCTAAGCGCTTAGCGTAGATTTAGCCCGCAATATTACAGTCACCCCAATATGGGCGTTATCACACCGCTCTCTCCTTTGTTGATAACAATCCTTGGTTGGCTTCGATATGGAAATGCCAGTAGCCTGAATGGTCTGGAAAATACTGAAGAACAGAGAGCTATAGATAAGCATTACCCTATATTGGTCAACAGGATCATACTATTTCTGAATTTTTTCTGCAAAACTATGGTTCCTCGTCAAAACAGCTTACAGCAATTTCAGGAGTTTGTGTTGTCCGCCATTTATTTCCTTACGCTCAGACAGCCCCACCTCTCTGCAAAACTATGGTCCCACAAATCTGCACAACCATCCGAATAATGACATGGACGTAGGGCAGCCATACAGGATGGGGGATGCCGATTTTTTGATCGATAGCTCTATACGTCACGGGCTGCCCATGTTCTTCCAGGTCCATTACGCCTGCGCGCACTGCTTCGAGTAGTGCCTGTTCGCATGCTTCGGCACGTTTGCCTTCTTGAAGTGCGTAGTCAACGAACTGTCCTACTAGCTTTTTAACTCGAGGGTAACGAACAATGGCCGACGATGGTATACCGATGAGGGAGCATACTGCCTGATGAGTAATCGGCTTTCCAGCCTGAGCGAGTTCTTGTATAGCCTGCTGGGCCCTCTTCAGAAGGTGTTCCTCATATTGAGGATCTTGTGCATAAGAAGGAGGCTTTTTGTGATACAGGACTCCACCTAAAAATGTCTTTACTCGCTCATATTTATAGAGTGTCCAGTACCTGCTCTACTAAACAGAACAACAAGGAGAGGTAGTGGATCGCATGGACATAAAACGGAAGAGTTATACGCTGGGGGAGTTTTTGCGAGCGGCTGAGACATGGATCAACTGTTATAATCAAGAGCGACCAGCACGCGGGGCTCGATACCCTCTCTCCGCTTCACTATGCTTAGCAGCATGAGTTGGAGGATATTCCTTCACTCGCCCTATGGTGATGTCTATTTTAGCAGAGACTGGACAATTCTGAAATTATGGGAGGAGCACCGGTTATTCTATGAAGATCTACCTGGTGGATGGTACCTACGAGCTGTTTCGCAGCCACTTCGGCGCGCCGCCGCGCAAGGCACCGGATGGGCGCGAGGTCGGCGCAACGCTGGGCCTTTTACGCAGCCTGTTGATGCTGTTGACGACGCCTGGCATCAGCCACGTGGCCTGCGCGTTCGATCACGTGATCGAGTCCTTCCGTAACGACCTGTACCCCGGCTACAAGACCGGCGCGGGCGTTGACCCCAACCTGATAGCCCAGTTCCCGCTGGCCGAAGAGGCCGTTTCCGCGCTTGGGCTGGTGGTCTGGTCGATGGTGGAGTTCGAGGCCGACGATGCCCTGTCCAGCGCGACCGCCCGTTTCAAGAACGAAGCTGGGGTCGAACAGATCGTGATCTGCTCGCCGGATAAGGATCTGGCCCAGCTGGTCTCTGGAAGCCGCATCGTTGGCTGGGACCGCCGCCGCGCTATTCTCATCGATGAGGCGGGCGTGGTGGAGAAATTTGGCGTGCGCCCGCAGTCGATCCCCGACTGGCTGGGGCTGGTGGGCGATGCGGCCGACGGCTTCCCCGGCCTCCCGGGCTGGGGGGAAAAATCCGCGGCGGCCGTGCTGGCAAAATACGAGCACCTCGAGGCGATCCCCGCCGATCCGCACACCTGGGGGTTGAGCGCCAGCCGCGCGGCGCGCCTGGCCGAGAGCCTGGCGCAGCACTGGGCTGAGGCCCTGCTTTTCCGCACACTGGCGACACTGCGCGAGGATGTGCCACTCTTGGAAACGCTCGCCGATCTGCAATGGCAGGGCGCAGACGCGCGGCTGAAAGAGGTCTGCCACCGGCTGGGCGATGAAAAGTTCCCCGGGCGGGTTCCCAGGTGGCGCGAGAGATGAATTTGGCAGCGCAAAGAAGCGCAGAAGAAGCTTAAGTGAAGCGAGAGAACGCGCATCCATCGGGAATAGCTCTCCAACCAAGTAAGCAAGCTGGCATAATAGAGCACGTAACCCTTTGATAGTACTCACTTATTGTGAAAACGGGAGACGAACAAAAGGTGAGAAACATAGAAAAACTAAGGCAAAGCTTTCCGCTAGTTTTGGGAATCACGGCAAAACTTAGCCTTAGTTTTCGGATAGTTCAGTTGGATCGCGAGCGCCGAAAGAGGCAGAACTTCCTTTAGAATCTGGCAAAACTTATCTGAAATCCGCAAGGTGATCTTCACCCGAAATTGTAGAGGCCCCAAACCTGGGGATTAACACATCTGTTGTTCGTACATGAGAGGACTCATGTAGTGCAAAGTGGAGTGTCTCCGGCTACGATTATAGAAACACTCGATGTACTCAAAGGTACTGCTTCTGGCTTGTGCTCGCGTCTGAAAGAACTCCCCCTCAATGCATTCGCCTTTGAAACTATGGAAGAAACTTTCCATCGCCGCATTATCGTAGCAGTCGGCAGTGCGGCTCATGCTGACGAGCATGCCTTCTTGCTCTAAGAGGGCTTGATAGCTCTGACTGGTAGAGGTGCTGCCACGATCGGAATGGTGCAGTAATCCGGCCTGTGGACGGCGCCGAGTAATAGCCATCTCTCAAGCCTGGACGACCAGGCTCGCATCTTGCATGGCTGCCATCGACCATCCTACCACCATGCGCGAAAACAAGTCAAGCACCACCGCCAGATAGAGCCAGCCTTCGGCGGTCCAAATGTAGGTGGTATCGGCTACCCATTTGGTGTCAGGCTCTTCGGCACTGAAATCGCGCTGAAGCAGATTGGGAGCCACCTGTGCGCTTGGATCGCTGTGCGTGGTGATGGTGTGATGACAGGGTTTGCGCGCTGCCAGTCCCTGTTCGCGCATCAGACGAGCGACTCGCTTGCGCGCACAAGGGATCCCCTGTGCTTGCAGTTCCGCATGCACCCGTGGACTGCCATAGACCCCTCGGTTGGCCTGGAAAGCGTTCTTGACTTGTTCAGCCAGGTGGGCATCTTTTCGGCTGTGCTGACTGGGTGGGCGCTTGCACCAAGCATAGTACCCGCTCACAGACACCTGCAGCACCCGGCACATCAGCGTAATGGGATACTCGTGCCGATGCTGAGCAATGAACGGATAGCTCATTGCGGGCCGCGCGAAAAGATGCCCAACGCTTCGGACAAAACATCTCGGACACCCTCTTGATTTTTAACTAGAACACATGTACTATTATAAGCGGAGAAGCCCAGTGGGGTCGCTCCCGACTGGAAAAGATCCCGCAGAACCCTCCCGACGCTTTGGAGCTCGACTCTTGAAAAAAACCTGGGGGCGTGTTCGCACACCTGATATGAGGTTGAAGGCCACACTTCTGGTCCGAAGTTGGTAGAGACACGCCCACGGGGTCCCGCTTCTCCACCAACCATGCAGTCAGTTGTCACGGCAGCAACCGGCAAGGATGCCAGAAAGGCAGGAATGGCTTATGCCTGGCAAACCATCATCTCGTCCTGATCTGATGGCTCTTCCCATGCTGGCTCACGAAACCTTGTACGTCGGGGTGGATGTCGGCAAGCGAGCACATGTCGCGGGCTTTCTTTCTTCGACCTTACTCACCCGACACCAGCGCTTTGAACATTGCCCTGCTCTGGCTTTTGACAACTCGCGGGAAGGCTTTCGTTCCCTTGTCGATCGTATCCAGACCTATGTGCCACTGACCCAGGTTCAGGCGCTCCTGGAAGTGACTGGACACTATCATCGGGCTTTGCTCCAGTATCTGCAAGAGCTCGATATCCCTGTGTACATCATCCATGGACGGCAAGCGGCAAGAGGGTCTGCTCAAAACAGACAAACGCGATGCCCTGGGCCTGGCCAACCTCTTGTACAACCAGCTGGAGAAAGGCATTCAGGTGGGCGATCCTCTCCAGGCGGTACGCAAACTCGTCCCTCCAACCGAAGCTGCAGCGCAGTTACGTGGGATGGTGCGCCATCACTATGAGTTGGTTATGGAGAGCACGCAACGCAAAAACAAGCTCACGTCGATCTGCGATGAACTCTTTCCCGAGTTTACCCGCCTCTTGCGCAACCCCAACCTGCCGACAGCCTTAGCTCTGCGTTCCCGGTTCCCAACCCCAGCCGAGCTTGCGATGGCCAGCTTGGAAGAACTGCGCGAGGACGCACCTGTAGTGTTTCCGATGCCAAACTCGTAGAGTTGCAGCGCCTGGCCGCCCAGAGTATTGGCACCAAAGAGTTCGCTCGTGGACGGGGTCTGGTGGTCGAGCAGAAACAGCTCATTGCTGCATTAAAACTCCTAGGAGAGCATCTGGAGCAATTGGAAACCGAGATCGTCCAGGTGGTAGAGAACTCGCGAGAAGGGAAGATCCTGACATCGATCCCTGGCATTGGGCCACAAGCTGCCGCGACGCTCATTGCCACGATTGGCACCATTGCCAACTTTGAGCGTCCTTCTCAATTGAAATCCTACTTTGGCTGGATGCCAAAAGTGGCGCAATCAGGGTCAAGCTTGGACTGGACCCGCCTCTCTCCGCGTGGGGTACGACAGATGAAACAAACCATGTATCTGATCGTATGGAGAGCGATTCAGTGGGATTCCGACTGGAAGGAAATCTATGAACGATTGATTGCACGCAAATGCCGCTTAGATGAGCGCACTCGTCGGCTGATCGGCCGAGAAAAAGTGATTGGACGGCTAGCAGGTCAAATGACATCGGTTATCTACGCCCTGCTCAAAAAGGATCAGGAACTCCTTTCACACCTGGCACCCGGATCCAAGGCGCCTGAGCCCACGCTCTACGATCCAGCATTACATCGACAACATCGTATGGGGCACCATCAATCTTCTCGGTCTGCTGGAAAACTGCGCCAGGAGCTCCAGCTTCCTACGAATTAACTCATCATTGAGAGATTCTATATGAGGTTTTTTTAGGATATCGCGCTCCTGTTTCACTCTCTCGAGCTCGCGTTTGAGGCGACGATTTTCTTCCTCTAACGGCGTTTGGTGCCCACTGCCTGGAAATGCTTCCTGGCCGTGGTGAGCCAATTCCTTGCGCCATTGATGAATAGAGGTGTCAGAAATACCCAATTCACGGGCCACTTGCGTAATCGGCTTCCCACTGGTCTGGGCCAGCCGCACCGCTTCCTCTTTGAACTCTCGTGTATAGACTTTTTGAACCTTTGCCATAGGTGATCCCTTTCCTGATCTTGATGGAGTATATCTCAGCTTTGGGAACTCTACCAATTCGGGGCAGGGTCATATCCTGCATGGGTGGTAATTTCGATGAAGAGTGAGCAGGTTTCGGCGCGAAGAGTGAGCACTTGAGGCGAAGAGTGAGCAGCACAGCCATTCACCGTTTGAGAAACCGCTCCTCATCTCGCGCGCATCCATCACTCTCCTGTCAATTGGCGGCTTTTGAGATGCGAGCGTCGGTGTATTGACACTTTAGAGAGAACGGTTGCACCTGTCATTTTTTCCGCTGTTCATACGCGTCTCTCTCGCTCCTGGAGCACATGCTTCCACAACGCTCGTACCTGCCCCTGCGGATCATCGACTACGTGCGGCACGTCGCTGAAGATCATGGTGGCGCGCCATTCCAGATCGTAGGGCGGCCAGGCTGGCAGGCTGGCGATGGCAGGATTGCCGCTGCGGATAAATGCGGCCCATGATGCGTGCATCAGATCGGCCAGCGGCTGTCTGGTTGGCGAGTCGCCAGTAAACCTGCGAGAGATCTCCGGGTCGAGCGTGTTCCAGACGAAGGGGAGCTCCACGGCGTGTGCGGCTCCCAGGCGGCCGCCAAAGGCGGGCGATTGCCAGTCAAAGCGATACATCCAGACCGGTGCTCCCTGCTGGACCTGCAGTTCCGCCAGGCGAATCGCCGGCATGCGGAAGACCAGATCGCTCATGATATCGATCCAGGCCAGCTCTGGCGATGTATCGGCTCGCGCTTCCGTATAGATGGCGCGCGCGCGCTGGGCCTCATCGCCAAAGAGCTGCGTGAGCTGCACCTCATCCACCTTTGGCCCGCCGCTCATCAGAGCGAACAGGCGCCATTCATCGCGATTGGTCCCCGCCAGGATCGCCACATCAGCGGCTGACCCCTGCGCGATCATGGCTGATGGATGCTGCGGCAGCGTCTCGCCGTCTATGATCGGGCTAAAAGCCTGGACGCCGCCGAACTCCCGTCCCAGCTCTGGCTGAATCTTGAGCAGGGCCTCCAGCGGCACCTCCGCCAGGGTGGAAAGCTGAGAAGTTTCCAGACCGAGCTTTGCCAGCAGCGCCTGCGCGACGTTGGTGGCCCGGGGACGCGTCGTCAGGTCGCTGCCCGCGCCGCTTTGCAGGACCGCGCGCTGGAAGAGACCGTGCGCCGCTGGCATGCCCAGCAGGGTGCCAATGCTCATCGCACCAGCCGACTCGCCCATCACCGTCACGTTGTCGGGATCGCCTCCGAAGGCGGCGATATTCTCGCGCACCCAGTGCAGCGCCGCGATCTGATCGAGCAGGCCGCAATTGCCTGTATAGCCCGCATCTGCTCCAGCCAGGTCTTTCAGGTAGACAAACCCCAGGATCCCCAGCCGGTAGTTGAGCGTCACCACGACGATGTTGTGATTGGCGGCGAACGAGGTCCCATCATACCAGGGATCGGACGCCGAGCCGAGCGTGAAGGCTCCGCCGTGAATCCAGACCATCACCGGGCGCTTCTCCTGGTCAGCGCCCGGCGACCAGATATTGAGGGACAGGCAATCCTCGCTCATTGGGCGCAGATCGACGGCTCTATTTGCTCCTACCAGGCCCGCCGGGGCCTCTTGCACCTGAGGTGCCATGGGGCTAAACGCGGTTGCCTCGCGCACGCCCGTCCATGGCTCAGGCGGCTGCGGCGACCGAAAACGGCGCTCTCCGGTGGGAGGCTGCGCGAAAGGAATGCCTTTCCAGACGCTGATCGAGCCTTGCTTGCTGCCCTGTACTTTCCCATAACGTGTCTCAACGATCAGATTGCTCATCTTTTTGCTCCTGCAGCTTTTCTATTTCTCCGGTGCTGATATGCCTATTCTAAATCCAGTACTACTTTTATCGCAAGACTCGGGTCTGAAGCAGTTTCAAACGCTTCTACTGCATCATCTAATTTAAATGCATGGGTAATGATTTGGGTGACATGTGACTTTTTGTTTGCCAGATTATGAATAACCTCTAAAATGTCATCCTTTGTATATCCGCGTGACCCCATGATCTGGCATTCGGTGCTCATAATCTGCATGAAGTTGATGGGAACCTCTTTTTTCTGCAAAGCCACACACGATAACCTCGCCCCTTGTTTTGCATAATTCAGAAAATCACCTGGGACATTCGGCGCCCCCGCACAGTCGATGACCACATCAATATCGATCGCCGAATCCCCATAGTATTTTTTGATTTCCCCGAAATGTTCGATTAAGAATTGGCGGGTCTCTCCAGACTTCGGGTTACATCCGATGCCGCCCAATTTCCTGACCGTTTCCAGGCGGCTGTCGTCAATGTCCAGAACGACGACATTGTTGTTGCCCTGGGCAACTAACCCACTGAGGGCACACAGGCCAATCGGTCCAGCGCCATAAATCACCACATGGTCTTCCGGTTTGGCCTGAGGGGTATTCTTCCCATGGGTTCCGACCGCAAACGGTTCAATTAACACCACATCCTCAAAGGAGAACGAATCCGGCAAGACAAAAAGATTATCCTCCAGCTTGGCATCTTGAACTAACACATATTGCGAAAAAGCGCCGGCCCTCACGGAGGCAGAGGGATCAGCAGTACGAAGACGCGTCATCGGATTGACAAACACGCGTGTCCCTTTTTCGACACACGTCACATGTTTCCCGGTTTCATAGACATACCCCACCATCTCGTGTCCAAACTCGGAATCCGGGAGAAAGCCAACTGTTCTCCCACCGTACAAATATCCAGTCACATCCGTGCCGCAAATCCCTGCCCGCACATTGCGGACAATCACATCATCAAAGCCACACACCGGCATGGCTCTTTCCTGGACTTCTACTGTTTTCGTGTCTTTATAATGACTGCTTTCATCGATTGGTCTCCTTTTTGGAAGTGGTTTGAAAGGGGAGATTCCCCTGGAATGGCAACATGAACAACGTCAGGAATCACCACAGCGTGGATTCTGTCTCTAGCTGTCACATCCGTCTCTTTTGATTATACTGTCATAAGTGACAAAAGTCAATAGAAGAAAAATGTAAAATTAACGACACACGATCTGCTCAGTACGACGACTCGCAGCCCTTGCGTGTGCGCACACGCAAGGGCTGCGAGTCGATACTTGCCCCATTGTTGACCGACCAAATCACTCATCGACCAAATCCTCTTCCTGGTAGTTTCTCAGATTGCCGATTGTTTGATTTGACAGGCTTTCCTTCAATCACATCACACGTCACTTCAGCTTCGTCGCCCAGGCTTCAGCCTGGACAACTTCGGCTTGTTGTGGAAAGACTTTGGACAGCAGGACGCGCTGGACTTCTTCATCACGATCAACACAGCAATCAGCTAAGACGGTCAACTGATAATCCTTATCAGCCGCTTCCCGCAGGGTGGATAAAACGACCCGCTGGTCGCGATGCCACAGAGCACCAGGTGTGAAATGTCCTGTGAGCGTAACACCACGTCTAAATCACTCCCGCTAAATGCACTGACCCGACGTTTCGTGACCACGATATCCGTAGGCTGGGGAGCAATGGCCGGATGAATCTCCATGGAGGTCACCGATGCTGACGAGGAAGATTGCCGCTGCTTGACGGCAGCAAAGACCTGATTCCTCGGACTAATCTCAGGATAGCCCGGGCGAAAGCCCGTCCAGTTGGGTGAGACGACGATTCCTGCCGGGGAAGTGCTCTTCCTGGTGCTGCACGCGGCCAACCACGATTCCTCCGTGTTTCCCGATGCCCGTGCGATCCGCTTTGATCGCGAGATGCAGCCCATCCTCAGCTTTGGGCGTGGGATTCACGCCTGCCTGGGCAGCAGATCGCCCGCATGGAACTCCAGGTGCTCTGGCAGACCTTACTCACCCGGCTGCCAAGCGTCCGCCTGGCGGTCCCGCCCTCGGAGGTGCCCTGGCGTGAGGCCGATACGCTGACCTTTGGTCCGGCCCATCTGCCTGTGACCTGGTAAGTTTCGCACCCCTTTCCTGTCAGACAGCAACACCAATTCTCTGTGCGTGTTGCTGTCTGACAGGAGGCAAGGGACAGGTGCACGTTTTGAAGTAGGCGTGGCGAGAGTGAAGTGCTCCGAGACACACTCCTGCCAGAAGACGAACAGAAAGGAAAAACATTGTCTGAGACGCATGCAAACATGGCCCTCTTAGTGATGGATATGCAGGTAGGAATTGTCACACGGTATGTCCAGGGAGGTGACTTTTTCACATCCATACACACAGCTCTTGATGCTGCCCGTGCCGCATCAATTCCCGTGATCTATGTGACGGTGGGCTTTCGGGTGATGCGTGGTCTGCCCTCTCCGATCGGGGTGACGCGCAAGATCTCTTCGATCGCCATGGCAAACTGATCTGGCTGCTCCAGGTGGGTCCGTAACTGCGCCACCAGTTCCGGGTGTTGTAGGAGGATGAAGGCGGAATTCGTGAAGGTCGTGCTGACCGTTTCAAAGCCCGCCGCAATCACGGCCATGCCAAACCCATACATTTCGGTCTCCGTCATCACCTCGTCCCCTTGCTGTTGGGCTTTGACAAGCAGACCCAGCACGTTGTCTCCCGGATTGGTTTGCGCCTGCTTGATGATCGGCGTGAAATGCTGCATCAGCTTCATGGCCTGCGCCCGTTTTTCTTCTGGGGCTGCCGTCGTCGAGATCATGATCCGCGCTGATTCGCGGTAGGGGTTCCTCTTCCCGAGGAATCCCCAGCATTTCACACAGCACTGTCATCGGGACCTGGATCGCATAGTCCTCAAACAGATCTGCAGGTGGCCCGGGACGCTCCATGGCATCGATCAGCGCCTGGGTGACCTCGACCACTCGTGGACGCAGCTTATTGGCCGCCGGCACCGAAAAGGCCGAGGAGATCACGCGGCGCAGCTTGGTATGACGGGCAGCGGAGAC
>Ga0207684_10002411_pt1 | contig 18877 bp, 20 predicted proteins | sample KBSK5501metaG_FD_184342 | JGI IMG/M metagenome (GOLD analysis project Ga0207684, IMG submission 184342) | Corn, switchgrass and miscanthus rhizosphere microbial communities from Kellogg Biological Station, Michigan, USA - KBS K5-50-1 metaG... | ecosystem: Host-associated > Plants > Roots >...
GGACCGTGCTGATCTACTGCCATTACGACGTCAAGCCCGCCCCGCCGAATGGCTGGCTCCAGCCGTCACCGTTCGCCCCGGTGTTTCGCCGGGCGGCCGCCGAAGCCGGCGCGCCCATGATCGAACTCGGCGACATTCCAGACCAGGCGCTTGCCGACCACTGGCTCTACGCGCGGGGCGCCTCTGACGACAAGGGACCCATCTGGGCGCACCTGCAGGCGCTCGAGCTCATGGGAGTCCTCGGCCTCTCCCCCGCCGTGAACCTCAAGTTCCTCTTCGAGGGCGAGGAGGAGATCGCGAGCCCCAACTTCAGCCCCTTCGTGCGCGAGCATCGCGAGCTGTTCGCGGCGGACCTCGTGCTGGTGACCGACGGGCCCAAGCACGAGAGCGGGCGCCCCACGGTTTCCTTCGGCGCGCGCGGGGTCCTCCATTTGGAGCTCACGCTGGAAGGCGCGCGGCGCGACGTGCACTCGGGAAACTTCAGCGTGCCTAACCCGGCCTGGAAGCTGGTCGGCCTGCTCGCCTCCATGGCCGCGCCGGACGGCACGCCGCTCGTCGAAGGGCTTGCGGACGGCGCGGCGCTGCCGACTCGGGCCGAGCAGGAGCTGATGCGGCAGATTCCCCTCGATCGCGCCGCGATCGAGCGAGAGCTCGGCGTTCCGCTGCCGGCCGATTATTTCGAGCGATTGATGTTCCGTCCGACGCTGACGATTCGCGGGCTCAAGAGCGGCTTCACGGGCGCCGAGGCCCAGACCATCATTCCCCATCAGGCCACGGTGGCCATCGATGCCCGGCTGGTCAAGAACCAGCGGGTGGACGAAGTGTACCGGCGCATTGTCGAGCACATCCGCGGGCAGGGCTTCGAGGTGATCGAGTCGCCGGACGCGCCGCTGCCCGACGAGCTGCGCGGGCGGGCCGTGCGCGTGGTGGAGCGGGCGGGCTACGACCCGGCCAAGACGCCGGCGGACCTGCCCATCTCGCGGGAGGTCATCGCGGCGGTGGAGCGCGCCCACGGCGGCCAGAAGGCGGTGATCCTGCCGACTTCGGGCGGCAGCGTGCCGCTCTCGGCGTTCACCGACATCCTGAACATCCCCACGATCATCGTCCCCTACGCGAATGCCAATAACCGGCAGCACAGCCCCAACGAGCACCTCAGGCTCGATCACCTGTTCCAGGGAATTCGAACCACGGCGGGCCTGCTTGAGGATCTGGGGGCCTAAGCGCCGCTCAGCTTGCTGGCGGCCGCGCGGTCGACCAGCCAGACAACCCGTCCCGCCTCGGGGGCAATGAGCTGAACGGGCAGCCGCTCGGGCTCGCGCGGACCCTCGAGCGCCTCGTGGAGCGCACCGGCCTTGTCGCGTCCGGTAACCAGCAGGCGGATCTCCCGCCCCCGGTTGAGCACGGGCGGCGTGAGCGTGATCCGCGTGGCGCCGAGCCGGGCCACGTAAACGCTCAGCGCCCATCGGCGGCGCTCGGCGAGGGCCTGGCTGTAGGGGAACAGCGACGCCGTATGCCCGTCGGCGCCCATCCCGAGCAGGATCAGACCGAGCGCCGGCGGCGGCCCGCCCGGCGCCGCGCCGAGGACCCGCGCCAGCTCGGCCTCGTACTCGCGCGCCGCCTGCTCCGGATCCGCCAGCTCTCCATTGATCCGATGGACGCGCTCGGCCGGCGCGCCCACCGGGCCCAGCAGCGCCGCCTGCGCGGCGCCGTAGTTGGAGTCGGGATGATCGGGTGGCACCGCCCGCTCGTCCCCCCAGAAGAAGTCGACCCGCGACCAGTCCACCTCTGCCCGCCTCGGCGCCTCGGCCAGCAGCTGGTAGAGCCGGCGCGGGGTAGAGCCGCCGGAGAGCGCCACGCTGAAACTGCCACATCGGCCCACGGTCTCGCGCGCGAGCGCGACGAAATCGTCGGCGGCGGCGCGGCTCACCGCTTCGGGATCGGCCAGCACCCGGACATCGCTCATGCCGCCGGCCGTTTGAGCTCTCGGATGCGCCCGCCCTCCGCGACGAGAACCGTGTCGGCCGTCCCGAGAAAGAAGCCGGTGTCGATCACGCCGGGGATGGAGCGCAGCTCGCGATCGAGCGCCGCGGGATCGGCGATGGGCCCCACGGCGCAGTCCACGATCACGTTGCCATTGTCGCTCAGCGCCCGGCGCACGGCGGGCCTGAGGCCGTGGCGGTCGAGCCGCTCGAGCGCCAGGGGGAGCGCGAAGGGCAGCACTTCGAGCGGCAGACGGCCGCGACTGCCCAGGATGGGAACGAGCTTCTCCGCCTCGACGAGGATCACCTGCCGGCGGGAGGCCGCGGCCACGATCCGCTCGCGGAGCATGGCGCCACCGTAGCCCTTGATCAGGCTCAGCGCGGGGTCGACTTCGTCGGCCCCGTCCACCGTCACCTCGATGGCTCCTTCCCCCAGCCCGACGAGCGGCACTCCGAGCTCGCGCGCCAGCGCCGCGGTGGCTTCCGAGGTTGGGACGCCGCGCACGGCCCTGCCCTCGCGCACCTGCCCCGCGAGCGCCCGGACGAAGGCGGAGGCCGCGCGGCCTGACCCGAGCCCCACGATGGCGCCGTCGCGGACGAACTCGAGCGCCCGGGCGGCGAGCTGCTCCAGAGCGCCGGCCGTCACCGTCCGTCCTGATGGATCAGCTTGGCCACGAGGCCTGTCCATCCGGTCTGGTGGCTCGCCCCAATACCCGCGCCCGTGTCGCCGTGGAAATACTCGTAAAACAGCACGAGATCCCGCCAGTGCGGGTCTTCCTGGAATTTCTCCGTCGCGCCGAAGACGGGCCGGCGGCCGTCGCGCCCGCGCAGGAAGATGCGAGCCAGCCGCCCCGCGAGCTCGGTGCTCACGGCCCGGAGATCCACGATTCGGTCCGAGCCCGTTGGACAGGGAACCTTCAGCCCATCGCCGTAGAAGTCGTGGAGCTTCTGGAGCGATTCGACCAGCAGGTGATTGACCGGGAACCAGATGGGCCCGCGCCAGTTCGAGTTCCCGCCGAACAGCCCGCTCGTCGACTCACCCGGCTCGTAGTCCACCCGGTGCTCCATGCCGTCGATGCTCAGCGTGTAGGGATGGTCCCGGTGGTGGCGCGAGAGCGCGCGGATGCCGTAGGGGGACAGGAATTCGCTTTCATCCAACATGAACCGGAGAACGCGCGGCAGCTGCTCGCGGGTCACGATGGACAGCAGCCGGCGCGTCCCCCGCCCCGGCTCCTCGACGATCTCCAGGTGCTCGCGGAAATCCGGATGGTGATCGATGAACCATTGCATGCGGCGCTTGAATCCGTGCAGGCGCTCAACGATGTCCGGATCGAGCATCTCGACCGCGAAGAGCGGGATCAGGCCGACGATGGACCGCAGCTTGAGCGAACAGTTCGCGCCGTCCGGCGAGTGGAGCACGTCGTAGAAAAACCCGTCGTCCTCGTCCCACAGGCTGATCCCCGTGCCGCCCCGATTGCGCGTGGCATGCGCGATGTACACGAAGTGCTCGAAGAACTTGCTCGCCACGTCCTCGTAGGCCGGATCCTCGCGGGCCAGCTCGAGCGCCATGGCCAGCATGTTGAGGCAGAACATCCCCATCCAGCTCGTGCCGTCGGACTGGTCGATATGGCCGCCCGTCGGCAGTGGGGCCCCGCGGTCGAAGACGCCGATATTGTCCAGCCCGAGGAAGCCCCCCTGGAAGACGTTCATGCCTTCGGCGTCCTTCCGGTTCACCCACCAGGTGAAGTTGATGAGGAGCTTGTGGAAGACGCGCTTGAGGAAGTTTCGGTCGGCGGTCCCGCGAAGGCGCTTTTCGATCTTGTACACCCGCCACGCGGCCCAGGCGTGAACGGGCGGGTTCACATCCCCGAGCGCCCACTCGTAGGCGGGAAGCTGACCGTTGGGATGCATGTACCACTCGCGGAGAAACAGAATGAGCTGCTCCTTGGCGAAGTCCGGATCCACCAGGGCGAGCGCGACGCAGTGGAAGCCCAGATCCCACGCCGCATACCAGGGGTACTCCCACTTGTCCGGCATCGAGATGACGTCCTCGTTGTAGAGGTGCGTCCACTCGTGGTTGCGACCATGCCACCGCTCGGCCGGCGGAGCCGGCAATCCCGGATCGCCCTCGAGCCAGCGCCGGACGTAGTAGTGATAGAACTGCTTGCTCCAGAGCATTCCCGCCAGGGCCTGCCGCATCACGCGTTTTGCGTCTTCCGGCAGCGCCGCGGGGATCACCGTGGCGTAGAATTCGTCCGCCTCGCGCATTCGCTGGGCGAAGAGGGCCTCGAAGTCGCGGGTGAGAACTTCGCCCACCGGCGGGCTATTGCTGAGCCTGAATTTGACCGCCGCAGACTCGCCGGGACCCAGGCGCAGGCGGTAGCGGGCGGCCGCCTTGGTGCCCACCCGCGCCGGGTTCACCGCCTCCCGCCGGCCGGCCACGACATAGTCGTTGATCCCGTCCTTGACGAAGCGCGCCGCATTCGGCGCCTTCCAGAGCCGCTCGTTATTGGTCTCGTTCTCGGTGAACAGCAGCTCCGGCGCGCCCTCGCAGCTGAGCCAGCGCAGCCCCAACGATTCATGCTCGGCCTCGATCACCGTCCCGGGGCCGCGCGCCGCGCTGAGTGCCGGCCGGGCGGCGCCGGGCTCCCACGACCACGTGTTCCGGAACCAGAGCGTCGGAAGCAGGTCACACTCGGCAGGCTCGGGACCGCGGTTGGTCACCGAGATCCGGATCAGGAGATCGTCGATGTCGGCCTTCGCGTACTCCACCAGCACATCGAAATAGCGGTCTCCGTCAAAGACGCCTGTGTCGAGCAGCTCGAACTCGGGCTCCCGGCGGGTCCGCCGCCGGTTCTCTTCCACGAGTCGGGCGTAGGGAAAGGCGGCCTGCGGGTACTTGTACAGGTACTTCATGTAGGAGTGGGTGGGCGTGGAGTCGAGGTAGAAGTAATACTCCTTCACATCCTCGCCGTGATTGCCCTCGTTGCCGGTGACGCCGAAGAGGCGCTCCTTGAGGATCGGATCCCGGCCATTCCAGAGGGCCAGCGCGAAGCAGAGCCGCTGGTGATTGTCCGAGATTCCCGCGAGGCCGTCCTCGCCCCAGCGATAGGCGCGGGAGCGGGCGTGGTCATGAGGAAAGAACTCCCACGCGGAGCCGTCGGCGCTGTAATCCTCGCGCACCGTGCCCCACTCCCGCTCCGTGAGGTAGGGCCCCCAGCGCTTCCAGTGCGCGGTGCGCGCGCGCGCCGCCGCGAGCCGCTCCTCCTCGCGCGTCATCTCGAAGCGCGTATCCGCATTATCCGCCCGCCGGCCGCTCGACATGGCCGCCGAACTTGTGCCGCATCGCCGACAGAATCTTCTCAGCGAAGGTATGCTCCTGGCGCGATCGGAAGCGCGCGTAGAGCGAGGCCGAGAGCACGTCGGCCGGAACGCCCTCTTCGACGGCGGCCATGACCGTCCAGCGCCCCTCCCCCGAGTCCTCGACGTAGCCGGCGAAGTTCGACAGCGACGGGTTCTCGGCGAGCGCCTCGGCCGTAAGGTCGAGCAGCCAGGAGCTGACCACGCTGCCCCGGCGCCACAGCTCGGCGATGTCGCGCAGATCCAGCTCGTAGCGCAGGTCCTCTTCCAGGTCCTTGGACCGGGCATTGAGCAGGATGTCGAAGCCCTCGGCATAGGCCTGCATGAGGCCGTACTCGATTCCGTTGTGCACCATTTTGACGAAGTGCCCGGCGCCCGAGGGCCCGCAGTGGAGGTAGCCGTGCTCGGTCGTGCCGCCGAGCCGCTCGCGGCCAGGCGTCCGCGCGATGGCGCCAGGGCCCGGCGCCAGAGTCTTGAAGATGGGATCGAGCCGCTGGACAGCGTCCCGCTCCCCACCGATCATCAGGCAGTAGCCGCGCTCGAGCCCCCAGATGCCGCCGCTGGTCCCCGCGTCCACATACTGGATGCCCTTCGGCCGCAGCAGCTTCATCCGGCGCACGTCGTCTTTGTAGAAGGAGTTCCCGCCGTCGACGAGGATGTCGCCCCGCTGCATCCGGGGGGCGAGGTCCGTCACGACCTGCTCGGTCGCCGCCCCGGCCGGCACCATGAGCCACGCGGTGCGCGGCGGCCGCAGCTTGGCGACGAAGTCGTCGAGCGTCGTGGTGCCCGTCGCGCCCTCGCCGGCGATCTGCCGTACGGCCGACGCGTCCGTCGCGAATGCCACGACCTCGTGACCTCCACGCATCAGCCGCCGCGCCATGTTGCCCCCCATCCGGCCCAGCCCTACCATGCCGATCTGCATGTCGCCGTCTCCTTAGTGCCGCTCGCGATGCCAACGATGGCCGGGCGTTCGCATTCGCCCGAGCTCCCTGCTCAATATAACTCCGAGGGAATGCTCAGGCCGCCGGCAGCATGCGCACCTCGCGCTGGGGGAACGGGATCTCGATCCGGCTCGTTCGGAAGCGGTCGAGCACGGCCTGGTAGATCTCGATCTGAACGGTCACGTAATCGGCGGCGGGCACCCACGGGCTGATGCCGATCGTTACCGCGGAGTCGCCCAGCGCCGTGATGCCCACGACCGGCGCGGGGTCCTTGAGCACGCGGGGATTGGCGGCCAGCACCTCGCGGATCGCCGCCAGCGCCTGGCTGAGATTGGTCCCGTAGGCGACGCCCACCGTCAAGCCGAGCTGGCGCACGGCGCTGTAATTGTGCAGGACCTCGCCCACGATCTTGCGGTTGGGGATCACGACGCGCGAGCGGTCCGGGTTGACGAGGACCGTGGAAAACAGCTCGATGGTGCTCACCTGGCCCTGCACCCCCACCAGCTGGATGTAGTCTCCCACCCGGAACGGCTTGGTCAAGATGATGGACAGCCCCGCCACCAAGTTGCCCAGCACACCTTGCAGCGCGATACCGATGCCGATCCCGGCCACGCCGATGCCGGCTACCAGCGGCGCTACCTGAAATCCGAACTTGTCGAGGGCGATCACCAGAGTGAAGACCAGCACGACCACCTTGACGCTGCGCACCATCAGCAGCCGCACCGGCGGCTCAAGCGCCTTGCGCTCGAGCGCGCGGGCGGTCAGGGAGCCGATCCAGCGGGCAAGCAGCAGACCGACTGCCAGGATGACGATTGCGCCCAGCAGCTGGAAGCCATAGCGGACCATCAGGTCGATGGTGACAGCCTTCGCTGAGAAGTCAGGCATAAGGACCCTCCTTTGGGAATACCGGCAGTGCGCCGATGAAAACATAAGCGCCCTGCCTGCGCCAGCGATCAGCCACGCCGCTTGCGGTCGAGCGCACCGCCGGCGTCGCGGGCCACGCGCGCCACCAGGTGCCCCATCTTCGGGTGCTCGGGGTGCAAATCGGGCTCGATGCCGTAGGCCTGGAGCGCCGCCGTGGTGACCGGCCCAATGGACGCGACCACGGTCCGGCCGCGAAGCGCAATCCGCAGGGCCTCGGCCCGCCCCATCTCACCGGCCACGCGGAAGAGATGATCGACCTGGGTGGCGCTGGTGAAGACCGCCACCTGCGCCTGTCCCGCCGCGAGGCGCTCGATGGCCGCGCGCAGCGGCCCGGTGTCTTCCGGCAGCGCCCAACCGTATACCGACACCGTCGTGACCCGAGCGCCCCGCTGCTCGAGCCCCGCGACGAGCTCGCCATTGGGCGCGCCGTACTCCTGGACGGCGACCCGCTTGCCCGCCACCGGAAGCTCGCGGTCCAGCGCCATCAGCAGATCCCGCCACGTATTGGGCTCGGGCACGGTCAGCGCGGGCGCGAGCCCTGCCTCCTTGAGCGCGGAAACGGGCTTGGGTCCCCGGCAGACCAGGGCGACCCGCCCGAGCGCCGCGAGCACCCGCTCGCGGGGCCAGCGCGTCGCGAGCGCCTCGATCAAGAGCCGGGCGCCCACTCCTGTGAGGAGCAGGAGGACGTCGCAGCCGCCGGCCACGAGCGTCTCGCCGAAGGCCAGGGCCTCGTGCTGGTCGCTCAGCGGAACTTCGCGCAGCGAGGGCGCCTGGATGGGCTCGCCGCCATAGTTGCGGATAAGCTGGGCCATCTCCGCCGATCGGCGGCTCTCGAAGCTGACGACCGTGAGCCCGCTCAAGCCTTCGGGCATCGTCCTCCCCGCTCCGCGATTTGCTCAATCACCGACAGGACGTTACCATGCTTCTTCGTGATCCCATTCAGGAGGTGACACGGGCCATGGCGCTGGAGCAGGAGCTCGACGAAACGCTCAAGCAGGCGATGAAGGGCAAGGACTCCCGCACCGCGGACGTGGTGCGCATGATCAAGACCAAGGTCATGGAGCGCCGCACGGCGAAGGGCTTCGCGGGGACGGTGGACGACGCCCTGGTCCGTGACGTGATCGCGGCCTACCGCAAGCAGCTCCAGAAAGCGCTCGTCGAGTTCGAGCACGCCGGAGAGCGTGGCGCCGCCCAGGTCGCCCAGCTTCGCTTCGAACTGGAGTTCTGCCAGCGCTACCTTCCCCAGGCCATGGACGACGCGGCCGTGCGCACCCTCGTCCGCGAGCGCATCGCCACGCTCGGCATCACCGACGCCAAGCAGGCGGGGCGCCTCGTCGGCGATGTCATGAAAACGCACAAGGGCCAGGTCGAAGCGGCCGACGTCAAGCGCATCGCCGAGGAGCTTCTCGGAGCGAGGAGCTAGCCCATGCCCCATCCGCTCGTCGCCCAGCTCCGGTTCACGCGCAGCGAGTTTCTGCGGGCCCTGGAAGGCCTGACGCCCGAGGAGGCGGCGCGCCGGATCCAACCGATGAACCCCATCGCCTGGATGGTCGGACACCTGGCCTGGCACGAGCAGCTGCTCTGGCTCGATCGGGCCCAGGGAAAGATCGTGGTCGCCGCGGTCAAGCAATGCGGCTTCGGCAAACCCGCCAGCGACCCGCCATTCCACGAGATGATGACGGCCTGGCAGGAGATCACCAAAGCAGCCGACCCGTATCTCGACGCGCTGACACCGGACGCCCTGCTGACGTCCCACGAGCGCGATCCGAGACGACCGCCCGAGAGCGTCGGCACGAGTCTGCTCCGGCTCACCTACCATTACTGGTATCACCTGGGAGAATCGCAGGCCGTCCGCCAGCTGCTGGGCCACCAGAATCTGCCGCCCTTCGTCGGTGATATCGGCGTCCGCGCGCCGTATAGACCCGAACCTGGCGCCTGAGTCGCGGATCAGCAGTAGCCCGGGCGCATCACTCGACGCACCTCGCGGAGTCTCTGATGGGCGACGGCGAAAACCGGTGTGAGTCGCTTCGACCTAGTTCGGCGGGCAGATGTGCCCGCTGCCGGCCGGGTTCGGGAAGCAGCCGACGGACGTGGGAATCACGAGCCGCGGCAGCCAGAGTACCACGTCGGGAAAGAAGATGATCAGGCTGATCACGAGAAAGAAGATTCCGTACAGCGGGACCGACTGCCGCAGAGCGCGAACAAACGGCACCCCCGCCAGCGTGGAGGACAGCAACAGGATCAGCCCGTAGGGAGGCGTGATCAAACCGAACGCCAGGCTCACGATGATTAGGACACCCATGTGTACCGGATTGATGTGCCCCAGCTGGGTGAGCGCGACGATGATGGGCATGAAGATCGCGATCGCGGGCACCCCGTCCAGGAAGTCGCCCGCGATCGTCAGCACGATCACCATCAGGTACATGATGATGATCCGGTTGTCGCCGGCGACGGCCTCGATCCATCCCCTCACGATGTCCGGACCGCCGAGATAGGCCAGCAGCCATCCGACCGCTGAGGCGGCCGCCACCGCCGACATCGGTAGCGAGTAGAGGATAGCGGCCTCCATGAAGTCGTGCGGCAGGCTCTTGATGTGGCCGCGATTCATGAGCGGGAGCAGGACCACGAGGATGTAGACGACCGCGATCATCCCGGCTTCGGCCGGCGTGAAGGTCCCGGTGACGACGCCGCCGATGATGATGATCGGGATCATTAGCGGCAGCAGCGCGGCACGCCCCGCCACGGCCATCTCTCCGACGGTGGCGCGCTGCTTCCTGATCCCGGGCGGCCCGAAGAGGTAGCTGTAGATCATGAGGCCCACGCCGACCATCAGTCCGGGCGTCGCGCCTCCGAGGAACAGCCCGGCGATGGAGACGTTGCCAACGGCACCGTAGACGATGGCCATGATGCTCGGCGGGACCATGGCTGCGATGGTCGAAGCGGCTGCGACGAGGGCCGCGGAGAACGCCGGATCGTAACCCTCCCGCTTCATGTACGGCATCACCACGGTGCTGGTCGCGGCGACGTCGGCCGTCATGGAGCCCGAGATGCCGGCGAACAACATGCTGGAAAGGCTGACGACGTGCGCCAGCCCGCTGCGGAAGTGGCCGACGAGCACCTGGGCGAATCGGATCAGCCGCTCCGTGATATTCGCGGCCGTCATCATGTCCCCAGCCAGCAGGAAGAAGGGGATGGCCAGGAACTCCAGCTGGTTGATGCCGTTGAACATTTGCCCGACCATGGAGGCGAGCGAGATCTTGGTAAAGAAGGCCGTGGTCACGAAGGCGCCGGCGGCGAGCGCGAAGGCCACCGGCACGCCCTGGTAGCCGAGGTAGAGAAAGGTCACCACCATCACGATGATCGCGATGGAATTGCTATCCATGTCCGCGCGGTTAGGTTACGGGTGGGCGGATCGGCTCGACCGCCGCCCTGCCGCGGGCCTGGAAGCCCTTGCGCCACCCGTTGACGAGCTCTTCGATTGTGAAGAGGGCTACCAGCGCGCCCGCCACCGGGAGGGCGGCATAGAGCACCGCGATTGGCGTCACCGAGGGCATGAGGAAGCTGCCGAAGCCGTTGAGGTAGTTGAGGTAGCCGAACCAGATCATGCAGAGGGCCACGCCGAGGATCACCAGCCTGTTGAAGGTCTCGACGACCCATCGCTTCCGGCCGCTGAGCGCCTCGCCGACCGCGGTCAGCCGGAAATGCTGGTCGCGACGCACGGCCACGCCCATTCCAATGAAGACGCCCCAGACGAACAAGCCACCCGCGAACTCATTGGCATTGAGCCACGGGCGGCCGAGGTTCCGGAAGACGACGTCGGCCACCTCGCACACGGTGAAGCCCAGCAGCAGCAAGGCGCACAGGGCCATGAGGCCGCGTTCCAGATAGTCAAACGCTGGCCACTTGAGATGGCGGTGCGCGCGGACCGTGATGCGCTTGGCCGGCTGGCCGAGAGGTTCCTTCGACGCGCGTCCCCCCGTCACGCTACTTGACGGCCCGGAACAGGGCGAGGAGCTGGACCGCGTACTTCCCGAGCTCCTGAGCCTGCGCGTCCTGGAGCGGCGCCGCGACGACACTGAAGCTCTTCTTGTCCACCTGCTCGTGGAACTTGACGCCGACCTTCTGCAGGGACGCGATGGCGGCCGTCGACAGCTCGAGAGCCTTCCGGCTCGCCAGCGGGCGCGTGTAGTCGGCCGACTGCTGCACCCACTTCCGCTGCTCGTCGGTGAGGCTGTCCCACGTCTTCTGGCTGACCCAGAGGTGGTAGTTGTTGGCCTCGTGCTCGGTTTTCGAGAGCACCGGGGCGGCCTCGTAGTGCTTGTTCTTCAGCACGATGTCGTTGCCATTCTCGGCGATCTGGACGAGCCCGGTCTGCAGTGAGGTGTAGACCTGCCCGAAGGGCATGTGCACGGGGACGGCCTTGTACGCGCTGAAGAAGGCATCCTCTGTCTTTGTGGCCTGCACGCGCACCTTCTTGCCCACGACATCCGCCACGCTCGAAACCGGAAATTTCGCGTACATGTTCCGGAAGCCCAAGGTCATGAGGCCGAGCGAGCGGGCGCCGGTTGTGTTCTCAGCGATCATCTGCTTGAACAAATCGTTGATCGCGGGGTCGTTCATGGCCTTCTCAAGGTGCGCCTCGTCCCTGAAGACGAAGTGGAGCGAGAACACCCCGGACTGGGGTACCACCGTGGAAGTGTTTGCCGTCGAGTTGATCGAGAAGTCGAGATCGCCGGCCCGCACCTTCTGCGCCATCTCGGGCTCCTGCCCGAGCGCCGCGCTGGGGAACTGCCTGATCTTGAGCTTCCCGCCGCTCAGGTCGCCGAGCTTCTTCTCGAAGGTGTCGGCGGTGAAGCCGTACGCCGTGTCCTTCGGCTGGTCGTAGCCGAACGTGAAGGTTCGCACCTCTTGGGCACGGACCTGCTGCGGTCTCCACGCCGCCGCTCCCACCCCCAACGCGGCCGTTCGAATCAGGAACGAGCGTCTCGTCAGCATGGCCGATCTCCTTGTCCACACGAATTGAGGGTCATGAGCCCGCCAAGCCTAGCGTCCGGGTCATGTCGAGTCAATGGCAATTTGGGCTCGGCGAGACGGCAGTCGGCTGCCGGATGGTCCCCCTCGAGCGCAGGAGGGACGCGACATGACCGTGACGTCGCGATTCTCTTGATCGCGATGCTGCTCATGCTCGGCTTCGTCATCTTCTTCCCCAACGCCATCCTCTTCTTCCCCCGCCTCATCATGCCGAAGTTCGTCTGACCGGCGACCGCAGGTGCTCCGGCCGGACGCCGATCCCGATGAGCCGGGCCGGGATCCGGCGCAAGAGCGCGAACCGGGCGAGCAGCCGGAGGGGGAGCGGAGGTGTCAGCGGCGCCGTGCCGCCCAGGATTCGCGCGATGACGCGTCGCTGAATCATCACCTGGAACCACTGGGTGATGCGCGTCGGGAGCTCGCGCCGCCGCTGGACCCGACGCAGCTCCTCCACCCCGACCGGCCCCTGGCTCAGCGGCGTCGCGAGCACGTTGGCGGCGGCCACCGCGTCCTGAAGCGCCAGGTTGATGCCCACGCCCCCTACCGGCGACATCGCATGGGCGGCGTCACCGATGCAGAGCAGCCCGGGACGGCACCACTGCGCAAGCCGGTCGACCTGGACCGTCAGCAGCTTCACGTCGTCCCACGTGCGGAGCTCTCCCACCCGGTCACCCCCGTACAGCGCGACGGCCGCCACGCGTTCACGGAAAGCGTCCAGCCCCTTCCCTTGGACATCCTCGAACTCACCCTTGGGAATGACGTAGCCGCACTGCCAGTACTCCCCGCGGTAGAGCATGATGAAGATCCGGCCGCGGTCGAAGCGAGCCACAGGCTCCGTCGGCTCTTCGGCCCGCCGGGAGAGCCGAAACCACAGCACGTCCATGGGCGCGCCGAGCTCCATGACGCGAAGGCCGGCCTTGTCGCGAACCACAGAGTGCCGCCCGTCGGCGCCGACCACGAGGTCGGCCCGGATCTCCAGCGGCCCGCGCGGGGTTCTCACCGTCACCCCGACCACGCGGCCCGAGTCCTCGATCAGGCCGGTCACCTCCGCTTCCATCCGGAGGCGAAATGCCGGATACCGCGCGCCGTGGGCGGCGAGGAAGTTCAAAAAATCCCATTGCGGCATGAAGACGAGGAACCGGCAGCGCGTCGGCAAATGGGTGAAGTCGGCGACCGGCACGCCCAGCTGGCCGAACTGCGCCCTGAGCTCGCGGATCTCCTGATGCGGCAGCTTCAGCAGCTCGTCCAGCACGCCCAGCTCGTGCATCAGCTCGAGCGTGGAGGGGTGGATGGTGTCGCCCCGAAAGTCCCTCAGGAAGTCGGCGTGCTTTTCCAGCACCAGGACATCGACGCCCGCGCGGGCCAGCAGCACACCGAGCATCATCCCGGCGGGACCGCCACCCACCACACAGCAGCGAGCCGACGCTGCCTCAGGCGGCATGAGGCTCCCCGCTCACAGACGCCTTACGCGGAGACCGTCATCGTCCGGAGGAGCGCGGGGTCTTCCACGGCCCGCCCCGCTCCCCGAACCACGCAGTGCAGGGGCTCCTTGCTCACCGTGACGGGCAGGTGCGTCCAGGCGCGCAGCAAGGCGTCGAGCCCCACCAGCAGCGCTCCGCCCCCCGTCAGGACGATTCCCGAATCCACGATGTCGGCCGCCAGCTCCGGCGGCGTCCGCTCGAGGCAGGTCCGCACGGCATCCAGAAGGGTGGCCACCGGTTCACGCAGGGCGTCCCGCATCTCCTCGGCCGAGACGACGACGGTCTTGGGGAGGCCGGTGATGAGGTTGCGCCCCTTGACCGAGTAGGTGAACAGGGTCCCCTCCGGCTCGCGCTCGGCCAGGAACACCGACCCCATGGCGAGCTTGAGCTCTTCCGCTTGAGGGGGGCCGATCAGGAGACTGTGGCTTCGCTTGATGTGCTGGACGATGGTGTCGTCGAGATCATCGCCCCCGATACGCATGGACTCGCACCGCACGATGCCGGACATGGACATCACCGCCACCTCGGTGGTGCCGCCTCCGATATTGACGATCGTGTTGGCGCCGGGGCTGGACACCGGCAGCCCCGCGCCAAGGGCCGCGGCTACGGGCTCCTCGATCAGATACACCTTGCGCGCCCCGGCGCTCCGGGCCAGGGCCTCCACGGCCCGCTTCTCCACCTGGGTGGTGCCGTAGGGTACCACGACGGCGACACGAGGCTGCAGCGCGTGCCACCGCCCCGCCACGGTCCTCATGAAGTGTCCGAGCATCTCGCGGGTCGCGTCGATGTCGGCGATCACGCCGCGCCGCACTGGCGAGACGACTCGGATGTCCCGCGGCGCGCGGCCCATCATCGCTTTGGCCTGCCGGCCCACGGCCAGCACGCTCTTGGTCCGCAGGTCGACGGCGATCACGGACGGCTCGTCCAGGACGACCCCCACGCTCGGAACATAGACCCGGGTGTTCGTCGTCCCCAGGTCGACGGCCAGGTCGATGGATCCGACATGGGGAAGAGAGCGGAGCGACTCGAGAGAGCGCCTCAATCGTGGGAACATCTGCCGACGTTACCGTTCGCGGCTCCGGTCCATCGGGGGAAGGAGAAGCAACTGGCGTGCCGGGAGCTCGAGGACGCCATATCTGGGCGAAACCTGCTGACTTCCCTGCCCACCATTGGCGGCCGACACGGATCCCGGGAAGCCGGAACGCTCGGTTCCATGCCGTTCTTGATGTAGGAATTACATCCCGGAGGAAAATCTTATCTAACCGCTTTCCGACACGCGGGGAAACCGCGCGATGCGCGCCGGCCTTCCGCTACGCGAGGAGGCCCGCGATGATGCCGGTGAGGAACACCCCGTCGAAGGTGCCGGCGCCGCCGATCGAGACGATAGGGGCGCCCAGCTCTGCCACCTTCCCCAGATTCATGAGGTCGGCCCCGATCAATGCCCCCATGGTGCCGGACACGTACGCGACGGGTGGAGCGCGCCGGAAGGCGAGCAGCAGGGCGATACCGGCGGCCGCCAGCGGTGGCACCAGCATCGGCACCGCGATGCCGACGCCTGGAACAACCTGCGCCAGCTGATTCACGATGAGCGACACGACCGCGATGCCGATGAGCATGCGCAGGTACATGCCGGACCGCAGGAAGAGGTACAGTGATACCAGGGCCGGGATCAGGGCGCCCCCGACATTGATGGCTACCACGGTGGTCCCGTGGGTGATCGCGCCAGGCACCGCGTAAGACCGGCCGAAGGCCACGACCTGGCGCGCGGAGCTCAGATGCTCCACGGGGATCGAGTACAAAGGCAAGTTCACGTGGCTCCCGATGATGGTGAGGATCATGACGGCGAAGACGTACCGCGGATTGATTCCGATCTTGCGGTACGCATAGGCGAGCACCCGCAGCTCGACCAGGACGACCATCGCGATCAGCGCCAGGACGAGCAGGAGGACGACGAGAGGAACGGCCACCGGGAGCAGGATCATGGTCGGGGCTCCGTGGCACTAGAGTAACAGGAATGATTCCCGCGCGCCCGATGCGCGCATGAAGCGCCCGGCCCGGCCGTCCCACGCCTATAGCGGAGCAGGCGAATGAGATTCAAGGTCGGAAGGAACGCGTCTTCGCTCTTCCTGGCTTGGGTGCTGTGGAGTGGGGCTGGGTCACATGCCCCGCATGCCGGGTATGAGCCTGTCGGGTCTTACCACACGCTCGATGAGTGCAGCGGGGCCGCTGCGCAATTGACTGAGAAAGCCGCCCAAGGCGGACCCAGCTGGACGTATCTCTGCCTGCCCGAGCGGGTCGATCCGCGTCCTCCCCAAAAAGCTCCCGGCACGCGCGAGCGGCCTGCCCTCGACGCTTAGCTTCGACCCCTCGCGCGGGGGCTCAGGAGCTTGGCGCGCAGATCCTCCACCTGCTGAAGAAAGGACGGGCCTCCGCGTGCGGTCATCGGCGTCTGCTCGGCCAGCCCGGTATGAAGCTCGACGAAAACGGGCCCTTCGGCCGCCAGAAGACCGGGAAGCCGGCGCCGGAGCTCCTCGAGGTCCACGATGGCGCAGCCGAGCCGGTAGCCGGCGGCTTTCGCCATCAGCACGAAGTCCACGGTGAGCCCGCCCGGAATCCCCTGCGAACCCGAGGTGTGATAGACACCGTTCTTGAAGAGGAAGTGCACGAGGTTCCGCGGCGCGGCGCCCGCGATGGTGGCGAGCGAGCCGAGCTGCATAAGCAGCGAGCCATCGCCGTCCAGCACGAGGACTTGCCGATCGGGCCGGGCGAGGGCGAGGCCGAGGCCGAGCGAGGAGGCGCCGCCCATGAAGCCCACGCAGGTCACGGACAGATCACCGGGCGCAATGGTGCGCCAGGCTGGTGCCGTGGTCATGGTCGGCACGCAGATGGCCCCACCTCGGGCGGCGGCGATGAGACGCAGGACCTCTTCTGGCTTCATGGGCGGCTTCGGCTCACGGCCCATCAGCTCGTTTCCAGACCGACCAGCACGACCGCAGGCCCCCGCCGCTCCCGGCTCAGCCGGTAATACTCGGGAATGAGATGGACATCGTTCGGCCCCTCGAGCCGCGCATGGGGGACGCCGAAGGTGTCGAGCAGAGGCTCGCAATAGCGCACCATGGAATGTCGGGACTCGCGGGGGTCTTTGTCCTTCTCCCGGCTGAGGAGCCCGATCATGTAGAAGACCGGAATGCGGCCGTCCATCGCCACTCCCCGGAGCGTGTTGATGGAGGCGTAGAGCCCCGCGTGCTGGATCATCAGCACCACCGGCTCCCCGCCGATGTGCAGCCCCGCCGCGATCGCGGTGGCCTCATCCTCGGTGGCGCACGTGACGACCCGGATCGCCTGCTCCTTGTCGAGCGCGGCCAGCACCGTCTTCTGATGCGTGTCCGGCACGCTCAGGATCCAGCCGAGATGGGAATGCTGCGGCGGCTCGGCGACCTCCGCCGCCAGCGCGGCGCGCGCCTCGCGGAAGGTGTCCTTCAGCGTGTCGATGATGAGCGTCGCAGGAATGGATTCGGGCATCGTGCCTCCAGAGTGACAGGTCCCTACCGGGAAAGCCCGTTCCAGACCACCATGCCCGTCCCGGAACGCCAGGCGATGGCGGGCATATAGGCGAGGACCTCGGCCGGGCCGGCCGTAAAAGCCAGGACGAGGATCCAGGCCAGGAGCTCTGCCGTTCCGCCCGAGCCGGCCGCCTCCATCCGCTCCAGCGTGCACTCGCGGAGGAGCGCGGCGTGGTCCCCCTTCTTCAACAAGTCGAGGAAGGCCAGGTCGAATTCCTCGTCCACCCAGAAGTAGCGCGGGCCGCCGGGCTCGTGTGACAGGCCGCCCGTCGCCAGAACCGCGATGCGCTCGTCCCCCGGATAGTCCCGGAGCATGTCGCGCAGGACGACGCCCACCTGATAGGCCCGCTCGGGGGTGGGGATGGGAGGCACGGTGCAGTTCATCGTCATCGGCACCAGCGGGATACTCGCCGCCGGGTTGAGATAATGCATGGGCACCGAGACGCCGTCGTCGAACTGCATCTCGCGCAGGTACGCGAAGGCCATCCGCCGGCGCGCCCCTTCGTTGACGAGGTATCGAGCGAGACCCGGATGACCGGGAATCCGGTACTTTTTCAAGCCGAGCCACTCGTCGTACCAGTCGGCGGGTCCGACGTGCTCGGCGCCGATCCCCACCGTGTACTCGGGCGTATTGTTGATCGGCCAGTTCAGCAGATGGTCATTGCTGAACAGCACGATCACGTCGGGCCGCGCCGCGGCCAGCCGCTCGCGCATCTCGCCAAGCGCCCTGAGGGCCTGCGCCTGATAGTCCTCGGAGGCGCGATCGAACCAGCCTGTCAGCCCCGGGGAATGCGTCATGGCCATCGCGGCGACGATGCGGGCCACGGCTCAACGCCCCCGGCGCTCGAGCCGCTCTTGCAGTCGGCTGGCCTCCGCGGCCTCCTCCGGGAACGCGCGCTTGTAGGCCTCCAGCGCCGGGTGGCTATTCGCATTGGCGGCGGCGCCGTAGAAGAGCCTGAGGATCTGCGGGATGTAGTACTGATGCACGCCCATCTCGTTCAACCGCCTCACGTCCTTGTCGCGGAGGGCCTCGTATTCCTCGCGGCTCAGTCCGAACTGCCGGGCCAGCCCCTCGAGGTCCGTGAGCCATCGCGCGCGAAGCCCAGCCTCGCGCCGAACGTAGAAGATCATCTCGTTCAGCGGCAGCGTCTTGTCGCAGCGCTCGACATTACCCATCGCGGCTTCCCTTCAGCGTCTTGGGGTTGACCTTGATGAACATGATCACGCATCGCTCCCGGCCGAGATTGCGGACGTCGTGCATCACGTTATTGGGAAACCTGACGATCGACCCGGCCGGCACCACGACCTCGCGACCGTCGATGTTCATGTTGGCGGTGCCTTCGAGAACGAAGATCGCCTCTTCTTCCTTCGGATGCGTGTGCATCACGGTCGACTGGCCGGGCTCGTAACAGGCGATCTCCGACCAGAGCTGGTCGGTCTTGAAGAGCATCTTCCGCACGCGCTTCTCCTGCGCGAATGCCTTGAGCGCGTGGAGATCGAAAACCTGCGCCACTCCGGTGACGGTCGCGACGGCGGTGTCGTCCATCGGATGTCCCTCCCCGCCAGATGATAGCGCCCGCCTCCTTCCTGCGCCAGCCGCG
>Ga0207684_10002416_pt1 | contig 18842 bp, 33 predicted proteins | sample KBSK5501metaG_FD_184342 | JGI IMG/M metagenome (GOLD analysis project Ga0207684, IMG submission 184342) | Corn, switchgrass and miscanthus rhizosphere microbial communities from Kellogg Biological Station, Michigan, USA - KBS K5-50-1 metaG... | ecosystem: Host-associated > Plants > Roots >...
AACGGGTGATTGACAAAGCCTCACGGCTTTGGTAGCCGCGTCCCGCGGCCCCGGCGGGGCCCGGTGGTGGGTCACGAGTGTCGCCGGTCTGCACCCCTTACCCGAGCAAGGTTCTTGACGGGGCCCCGGGGGGCCCCGGTTTCGCCCGTCACCGGGCAGACCCCCGAGGCCAATACCCGCTCGCGCGTGTGCGCGGCGCCTAATCCCAGGGGACCGACACACCCACATTAGGCCCTAGGTATGTGTCGGCGAGCGGGAGAGGACCCGTGGCGGCCGCTCATGAGGGTTGGCTGAGCGGCACGCCCTCTAACGGCGTTACGCCGGGGGTCAGCCGGCGCCCGTGCATCCATCGCCACGGGAGCGGAGAGAGGCCGGCCGCATGTCGCGGCCGGCCTGTTAGAAGGGTGCGGGGGGCGATTCCTGGTTCAAGATGAATTGGAGGTGTTCGCGGAGCCCGGGGGATGCTTCGAGCGATTCGACAAGATCGTGCGCAACGTTGTGGTTGGCGAGCGCTACGAAGAGTGCGGCGCGGTCAGCCGGCTGGAATGAGGCGCCGCAGCGGCCGCACGTGGGTGGGGTTACGGGGTCGGTCTGGTCTTGCTCTGTCATATGACACCTGTTTTCGCTGATCAGGGTGTTCTGTTCTGCTCAGCGGGGGGATCTTTTGGTGTCAGGAACTTTCAGCAAAAGACTGCTAGTCTTCACTAGCGCCGAAGCCCGTGGGGCCCGTCAGTCGTTTTGCGGAAACAGTTCCTGACGCCACCCCCGCTTCTGAGACGGTTAGTAAGCGCCCGGTCAGTCCCCGCGGGAGGTTTCCGCGGGGACTGATCTTGCGTTGGTGGCACGATACTCCCTGCCGGGGGGTGTTGCGTGCTCTGGGGGGTGCGCGTGTTGCGAGAGAGGGACGGTGACTTAGGGTGCGTATCGGACCAATCACCATTCATCGGTACCGCCGGAACGCGGCGGGGTTGGAAATCTACCCGTGGCAGGCACTCACGACGGACCGGCTGACGCCGGAAGTGCGTCAGCTCGTGGCCAAGATGGCGCGTGCGGAGTGCCGTAGCTACCTCGATCAGTTGAAGGAAGATCAACATGGGCAAGATAATGATCCACTCGAATGCTCCGTGGGTGCCGTCCGGGTACGGGAAGCAGACGGGGCACCTTGCACGGACTCTGGCCGGCCTCGGGCATGAGGTAGTGATCAGTTCGTTCTGTGGGCTGACGGGGTCGCCGATCGAGTATCAGGGCATGACGGTTCTGCCGTCCGGCCAGTATGAGTACGGGGTCGACACCCTGCTTCACCACATCAACGGGTGGCAGCCGGACGCGGTGATCACCCTGATGGACAATTGGAAGCTTGGCCCGATCGCTGATCAGTTGCTCGCTCAGACCACATGCCGCGTCGCGGCGTGGGCACCGGTGGACTGTGCGCCGCTTTCGAAGCTTGATGATCAGGTTTTGAAGCATGGGGGGATCAAGCCGATCGCCATGTCGGTGCACGGGCAGCGGCAGTTGACCGAGGCGGGGTTCGTGGACGTGCCGTATGCGCCGCACGTGGTCAACCGTCAGGTGTTCAAGCCCCTGCCGGCGGACAACAGGCAGCGCTACCGCGAGGCCATGGGGTTGGCGGACCGGTTCGTCATCGGTATCTGTGCGGCGAACAACGACTCGACGCGCAAGGGGTTCCCCGAGCAGTTCGAAGCGTTCCGCCGTTTCCACCTGAAGTACCCCGATGCTCTGTTGCTGGTGCACAGCATCCCCAAGGCGGCGCGCGGGCTCGATCTGGAGCGTCTGGCGCTCGATCTGGGCATGGATCCGTCCTCGGTACGGTTCACGGATACCTACGCGCAAGTCTCGGGCACGTTCGACGACAGTTTCATGGCCGACTGGTTCGGTGTTCTCGATGTGCTGTCTAGCTGCTCGTACGCGGAAGCGTTCGGGGTGCCGATGGTGGAGGCGCAAGCGTGCGGCACTCCGGTCGTTGCGACTCTCGGTAGTGCGATGACGACCATAAAGGGGCCCGGCTGGTCGGTCGCGTCGGACCCGTTCTTCAACTATGTGCACGGCGCGTGGTGGGCCAGGCCCCGTATCGACTCGATCGTGCGGCGGTACGCGAACGCGCACGAGCAAGCGGCCAGCCGGCGGGCGCCGGCCCGTGTGTTCACGGAACAGTTCGACTGTCAGACGACCGGTGAGGCCCACTGGAAGGCCATCGTGGAGGACCTGTGCAGCTGAACCTTGGGTGCGGGTCGCAAGCGATGGCCGGTTTCGTCAACGTCGATGCGGTCAAGCAAGACGGTGTCGACGTGGTGCACGATCTGGACGTGGGTCCGTGGCCGTGGGATGACGGCACAGTGACACAGATTCAGGCAATCGACGTGTTCGAGCATGTCGCCGCGCCGATTGTGTTCATGACCGAGGCGCACCGGGTGCTGGAAATCGGGGGGATGCTGTGCATGAAGACCCCGCATTACAAGTGCCGCGACGCGTACACGGATCCGACGCACCGCCGGTTCCCGACCGAGCACACGTGGGACTACTGGATCCCGGGTACTGCCCTGTTCGAGCGGAACAACGCGGCCTATGGCGGCGTGTCGTTCGACATGGTGCGGCGTGAGGTCTACAACGGCGCTATCATTATCCAACTGCTGAAGAAACCTTGAGTCAGTTTCTTCACTCGCGGGCCCGCTCTTCTGTCACGGGGGAGCGGGCCCGTCGTACATTCGGCATATGACGGAAATCCAGGAAGTCAGCCCAGATCTGCCGGACGCGCCGGCGCCGGCGGACGGTGACACATCACCCGAGGCCCCGTACGGGTGGATGACGGATCCGGCCACGGGTGCGCGGCGCCCCCGCAAGCGGGCAGGGCGGCGCCCCAAGGGCGTCACGCCGCCCGCGGGGAAGTCTCCCGCCCTGTCGGAGCTGAAAGACCTCGGGGGCCTCCAGACGGCCGCAGAGGACGTTGCGCCGGGTGCGAGCAAGACCAAGACGGGCAAGGGCCGTAAGGCTCGGGCGCCGCGGGTGGCTGCGCCGCTCCCGCCGTTCCGCGAAGGCGTGATCGCCAAGGGCATGAACAAGCTGTACGCGCGCGCTGGCCGGCTGATCCGGATTTGGGATCCGGCCATCGGTTCGGCGGTGATCGCGTCCACGAAGCCGGCCGATGATGAAGACATCACGGTGGGTGAGGCGTGGGAGAACCTGGCCAAGACGAATCCTCGTGTCCGGGCGCTGCTGCTGTCGCTCATGAAGGGCGGCGCCTACACGGACCTGTTCACGGCGCACCTTCCCATCCTCCTCGCGGTCATGATGCGCGACGGGATCCGCCAGAAGCTGAAGTTCCTGCCGATCGCTGAGGCGTTCCTGGTGGACGATGACGACACGGGGGAACCTTCCGACCTGTCGCGCATGATGGGCGGGATCAACCCTCAGGACATGGCACAGATGATGCAAATGGCACAGGGGATGATGGGCCAGGTTGCTGCGGACATGACGCGGGGGCCGAACGTTCCCCGCGACCCCGCCCAAGAGGTTTAGACCATGGCCTATATGAGTCGCGAGGCCCCGCCGGATTCCATGGCCCCGGTGGTGGACTGGGACGACTTCAATCAGTACGTGTTCGATTGGCAACAGTCGCAGCACGTCGCCATGATCGGCCCGACCGAATCGGGCAAGTCCACGCTCACCTACTCGATCCTGCCGCGCCGCAAGTACGTCGCATTCTTCGCGACCAAGCCACGGGATGCGACGCTGGATCATTTCGCCGATAAGGGCGGTTTCCAGCAAATCCCCGATTGGCCCCCTACGCGCGGCCGGTTCAAAAAGAAGCTGATCACCCCGGACGAGATGCCGCGCCGGCTGCTGTGGCCGGACGCAACGCAAATGTCCGAAGAAGCGATGCAGAATCAGCAGGAAGTTTTCCGTCGCGCTTTCCATGACATTTACGGTTCCGGTGGCTGGTGCACGGTCTGGGACGAATTCTGGATGATGTGCTCGATCCTGAACATGGAAAAAGAAGCACGCATCATGCTCCAGCAAGCACGCTCCAACGACATCAGTTTCGTCATCGGCGCGCAGCGCCCCTCACGCATTCCGCTGGAAGTTTTCGACCAGACGACGCATATTTTCTTCTGGCGAGACAACGATGAAGCGAATCTGAAGCGCATCGGCGGTATCGGTTGGCTGGACGCAAATCCGATTCGCTATTTCGTTGCAAGCCTCCAGCCGTATCAGGTTCTCTACCTCAATACGCGGCGCGGGTGGATGTACCGCACGACCGCGCCGGAGCTGAAAGCGGGAAGGAAGAAAGCGGCATGACAGAGATTCATGTGGAAGAGGGAGCGGGCAGCGAAGAGGAGGACCTGGCGCAGGAACTTGCCGGGCATGAGGCGTCCATGGCGGCCGGCGCCGCGGAGGTTCATGAGGAGGGTGCCGAGGAGGCAGCGGCGGAAGCGGAAGCGGCCGCCGGCGCCGCCGCGGAAGCGGCCATGGTCAACGCTGCCTCGGTCGGTGCTGCTGAGTCCGCGGCCGCTAGTGCTGCTGAGTCCGCGGCTGTCGCGGAGTCGGGTGTACAGGCCATTGCTCAGGCTCTACAGGCGCAAACGACGGTGCTAGAGTCGTTCATGTCTGAATTGCGCGAATCCCGGCAGAGTGCAGAAACGTTTCCCGAGGGAAAGCCAAAGGCCAAGAAAACGACCGACAGGCCGCCCTCGGGAAAGAAGCGCCGAGGCGGCTGGTACTACGGAACGTAGGTGAAATCAGATGGTAGATGTGGGTTTCCTGGGATTCATCCAGTTCGCCCTCTATTACGTCATTCTCAAGGCAGTCATTCAGGTGTACCACCTGTACGCGCGCCGCAACGAGAAGACCACTAGCGCCGCTGTCAGCGGCCTGTTCGCCTGAAAGGCGGTACCCCCATGGCTGCGGCACCCACTGCTACCGCCGCTCCCGCTACGAATGGAACCGAGGCGCCGGCTGCACCACAGGCCGCGACCGTCATTCCGTTCGTACGCGGAAGCGGCAAGGGCAAGTACAAGTTTTTCTCCCAGTCGGGCATCACCCTGACAACCGCGTCGCAGGACCTCGGCCCTATCGACGTCAAGGCGTACGACTACATGCGGTCGATTCTGGTCACAGTGACCACGACCACGAAGGGCGGCGCTACCGGTACCGCTCAGGCTGACGCGCCGTTCAACATCTTCACGAACATGGCCGTGAAGCAGCCGAACGGGCAGACCATGTACCAGGTCTCCTCGGGCTACAACGCCGCCATGATCCAGAAGTACGGGTTCTACCGGAACTACGGCGACCCTCGCTCGGACCCTGACTTCATGCTCAACGGGTCATGGGCCACCTTCGGTGTTCGAATCCCGTTCGAACTGGATCTTCGAGATGCCCTCGGTGCGCTCCCCAACAAGGACGCAGCCGCACCCTTCTCCCTTGAGCTGACTCTCAACACCCTGACCAACGTGTTCGGCTCCGGGCAGGGCACCAGCCCGACCCTCAAGGTGGAGGCATGGCTGGAGGCGTACGACCAGCCCCCGACCACGCTCAACGGGCAGATGGTGCAGACCACGCCACCGAACATGAACACGCTCCAGCGGTGGACCGAGCAAAACATCACCATGTCCACGGGTCAGTTCGACGCCCGTATCCGCAAGCTGGGCAACTACCTCCGCATGATCCTGCCCATCATGCGCAACAGCAGCGGCGTGCGCATCGGGCTCGAAACCGCGGGCACCGCGGCCTCTCTCGCCTCCACCAACTTTGCCGACCCCGTTCAGATCGTCCTCGATGAGGACGTGAAGGACAACATCGACGCGGAGGACTGGAAGCGCCGTACGTGGGAGATCTGGGGCTACGGGCAGATCAACGCGGGCACCGCGACCACCGTCGCCGCGGGTGTGGCCACCGCCGGCAACGCGTCCGGGGCCACCCCGAATCAGGGCATGGACACGGCGCGCGGTCTGGACACGGGCGTGTTCCCGATTCAGTACTGCGTCGACACGCGGGAGATGACCGAGAACACCAACTTCTATCTCCCCACCATCGAATCCGAGGACTACCTACTCCGCGGGTCATGGGGCTCGGCCGTTTCCAAGCTGGTGACCCTCGTGTGCGAGGTCCTCCCGCAGGGTGACATTTTCGCGTAAAGGAGGTTCCGTCAGTCATGCGAGACAACACGCGTAACCCGAACGGGGCCACAAGTGCCCCGGCAATCCCGAAGGCGTATGCCGGGGTCATCCTTCTGGCACTCCTCGGGCTCATCATCCTCAACCGCGCTTTCGGCTCGGTCACCATTTCGGGAGGCATCAAGTGAACGAGTGGTTCACGCTGCAAACGTTCGTCGCGTTCGTGCTCGGGGTTCTGCTCTCGGCCATGGTCAAGGGCTGGGCGTCGCAGGCTAAGGCAAAGCTCGCCTAGGAGGCTGGCAATGAAGCTCAGCGTAGGAGGACGGGCATGAAGGTCAACGACTTTTTCGACGTCCTCGGAGGAATCCTCACCATCGCTTTGGTGGCGACGATTCTCACGAAGCCGAATACGGCACGGGACATCAAGGCCGCGGGTGACGCTTTCACGGGCGCCATTCGTGAGGCACAGAGCTAGGGGAGACTCATGGCCGGACTGATTGCCGCACTCTTCGGTGGGCGGGATCGCTCGCACCCCGAGGAGCGTACGAACCCTTCGCCCGGAATCGGCGGTTACGCCATGGGACCGGGACCGGCCGGACAGTCCGGTTTCCCCGGATCTACCGCGGCGACGCGCACCATGCGCGGCCGAAATGCGCGGCTCGCAACGGTGCGCGCCGATACGAATACCGGGTGGGAATCGGGTCTGGGGACGCAGGGTGTCACCCGTCAGGTTTCGTATCGGCAGGACGAACACCACGACGTCGACAGTCCGCGCGACACACCTACGGTGACGACCCCCAAGGGCCGTCTGCGCGAGATCATGCACCAGGCGCCGGGTGAGCACTACGGCGGCCCGATGGACAAGACGGGCCCGCACAACAACACCGCCGGCGGTACCCCCATGACGCCGGCGCAGACGGCCGGCGGTCACTCGCAGCGCGACACCACGACCCCGTGGACCAGGGCTCAGTACCCGATCGGCGGTCAGGCCCCGGGATCCAGCAACGTCCGCAATCAGGTGGCCCAGAGCTACAAGGCCGTACCCGGACAGTCGCACACCTATCGCTCGGCGGCGCGCGCCGACCAGGCGCCCGTGAACCAGGGCGGGCAGGCAACGGATGGCAACGTCAAGCCGAATCTTGCCGCGCAGGACGTGACGGTTCCCTCGAGGTTCGTCATGGACGGTGGGCAGACCGGGTGGGCAGTGCTGCGCCGGATGCCCTACACGGGCCGTGGGGACGGTGCCCGCGGCGGGAACCTGTCGGGCCAGCGCTACTACGGCACCGGGCAACAGGAGCAGTTCTGGAACGCCGGCCAGGGCAACTACGGCATTGCCCGCGAGCGTGGTGGGGACCACAAGCGGCCTGTCTCGTTCACGGAGCCGGCTCCGTGGACAGCCAACTTCTATGACACCACCTCGGAAGTCGGCACCAGTGAGGCCCCGGGTACCCCGAGCCAGGGTGGCCAGGCCGTGTACGTCTCCCCGACGTCCGGCCGCGCGTCGAACTCGACCGGGAGGCACTGATGGCGGAGCCCGAGGCGCCGGCCGGCTCCGGCGGCAGCATCAAGGACAAGTTGGGCAAGAAGATTGGCCCGCTTCCCCTGGGGGTGTGGCTGGTCATCGCCGCCGGCATCTTCTGGTTCGTCCTGAAGTCGAACAAGGAGAGCGACGGGGGTCAGCAGACGGACGCGGCCGGCAACGTCGGCACGATCAACCCCAACACCGGATACGTCTACGGCTCGCCCGAGGACAAAGCGGCTCTCGGAGCCAGTAGCAATTCGCTCGGGACCAGCGGCGAAACGGGCAACGGTGGCGGCACGGTAGGAGATCAATACGCGGACAACAATGCCTGGGCCGTCGCCGCAATCAACTATCTGGTGTCCATCGGCATTGATTCCGTAGCGGCGAACGCTGCGATCACACAGTTTCTCAGCTCGCAGCAACTCACCAGCGCGCAACAGGGCATGGTGAACCTGGCAATCCAGCGGCTCAAGGCGCCCCCGAATCCGCCCGAGCCCGGTGGGTCCCCCCCGCCCGTGGTCACGCCGCCCACATCGTCAACGTTCGCAATCAACCCACCGACCGGTTTCGCAACTAGCTCTGTGAATCCGACAGCAATCGGTGTCAAGTGGAACAAGACCACGAACGCCGTGTCGTACACGGTGTCATGGGGCAAAGGCGCGAATGCGGCGGACGGAACCATGACGGTGTCCACTCCCGCGGCGACCGTGACCGGACTGAGCCCGAACACCCTGTATCACCTTCGGGTGCAGGCAAATCCCCCGGGCCCCGGCGCCGGATTCGCGACCCTGACCAAGACGACTCCCAAGAGTACGGGGGGAACCCCTGCCCCCACCCCCAAGCCTCCACCGAAAAAGGCGGACATCGTCCACCAGGTCACCAAAGACGGGGAATCCTATTCCTCAATCGCCCAGAAGTACCATTACAAGCCGGGTGGCGTGGCTCTGTGGAAATACAACTACACCTCTGCGCCGCGGCCGGAAGCGTCAAAGAAGGAAATCAAGAATCGCGGCCCGAACAAGCTTTTCCACGGTTCCACCGTTTACGTACCGCGGAGCTGACATGACCGACCAAAGGCAACTCGACCGCATCGAAAAGAAACTCGATGAAGTCCTGGCGTTCCGGGATCTGCTGTTGAAGCTCGCCATGCCGCGGATTCCGGCCGCGTTGCGTGAAAAGGCTGTTGCGGTCATGAGCCGCGGGGGGGCCCCGTGAACGCGACAACGGTCATGGCCATCGGCATCGTGAGCGGCCTGGTCGGACGGTGGGCACACAACAAACCCACCGTCCCCTCAGCCGGCGGCGTGGTGCAGATCGTGTTCGCGGTGGTCCTGATCGCCGCACTCGACTCGGGGGCCACCGAGCAGGTGGCCCGCGGTTTCGCGTGGCTTTTCCTCGCGGGCATCCTGCTTTCCAACAATTCGCCACTCACCGGGATTGCGAAAGCCACCACGAAAAAGAAGAAGAAGGGGTAGCCCGTGGCATCGTGGAACTCTCAGCTACAGAATGGGTTTTGGGTGGGCCTCGGGTTCGCTCTTGCTTTCCTGGTCTTCGGTGCCCTGCAAATGATTGTGCACCGCGCGAAAGGATCTTCTTAGACATGGCTGATGTAGCAACCGCTATGAAATCCGAGGGCGGCGTGGCGTTCCTCGTGTCCGCGGGAATCGTCTACGAAATCATTGCCGCGGCATGCTCCAGCCCACAGACCGCGGAAATCAATGCCCACTCCCGCGCGGAAACGCTCATGAAGTGGGTGCACCTCGGCATCGTTCAGTCCGCCCTGTTCGTCGCCGCCGCGGCATGGCTGGACAAAAAGCACCGGTTGCAGATCCTCGCGGGTGGCGGCACCGCCATGGCGCTCATGTACGGGCAGTACGTCCATGCCCGTACCGCCGGCCTCGCGAGCACCGAGCCCGGAACCGAAACGCACTGATGCCGCGGTGGTGGCGCCTATGGCGCGATTACCGGTGGTGCAAGGGCTGTCAAGACTGGACCCATTGCCATAAGAGGAGGGAGCGTATTTCATGAGCCGCGCCGGCAGGAATCAGCAGAGAAAGCCGACCAAGGACGACGTCAAGAAAGCCGAGGAGATCAGGCCCGGTACTCCCGAGGCTGCGCAGTTCGGCATTTCCGACCGCGTACAGGGTCACCCGTCCCCCATTCCGGGCGGACAGAAGCACCTTTCCAACGCGCCATCCGTACGGCACACAGTGCCCGTTCCGCCCTCGGAGCCCGAAATCTATATGGGCAACGCGCATGGCGTGGCGCCCGGATCCCACACGAACGCGGACCGTGTCGAGTTGCAGCGCGGGCCCAACACAGTGCACCCGCCGCGCCCGAGCCCGACCACGCGGGTGGAAAAGCCCCTGCCGATTCCGGTATTCCTCGTTGAGGACCACAACCGCAATACCGTGCGCTCCGCCGCGCCGCACCACATTCGGGTGCCCGGCAACACGTCGGATCCGGTACGGCTATGCGGACGGGATCCCTCGCGCACGCTGGTGATGATCCTCAACGAATCGACCGCGCAGGACGTGCGCTTTGCTCAGACCCTGCGGGACTGCACCAACGGTGGCGGCGCACTGCTTCCCTGGCCATCCAATTCGTATCTGAAGATCGAAACGCAGGATGAGCTATACGCCCTGTCTACCTCGGGCACCGCGGCGACCGTTTCCATCATTCAAGTGTTCGAGAAGGATCTGTGATGGTCGACTACGGCGTTACGCAGGGCGGCACCGTCACCGGGAATCTCGCGGTGACGGGCAACGAGACGGTGAGCGGCACCCTGGGGGTCACGGGAGCAGCCTCCACGGGCGCTCTGACGGTGACGGGCAACGAGACGGTGAGCGGCACCCTGGGGGTCACGGGAGCAGCCTCCACGGGCGCTCTGACGGTGACGGGCAACGAGACTGTCTCGGGCGAGCTTGCGGTGGCCGGCTACGAACTGCCCGAGGGCGTGGCGGGCCCGGCGGATCATGGGCTTGTCTCATGGACGCATGACCCGTTTTTCGCCGCATCGTCCGCCATTGCGGTCAACGGCACCGTCTATGTGGTCAAGCTCCCCATCCGGCGCGCGGTCACGGTCGACACCATCTTTTGGGTGATCGGCACGGCGGGGGTGACACCGACCGCTGGACAGTGCGAGGTAGGTCTGTACAGTTCCGCCGGAACCAAGCTTGTCGCGGCGAATGTGGATGCCGATATTTCCTCGGCCGGAGTCAAGAGCACGGCCATTTCCGCGCAAGCCCTGACCGCGGGAAGTTTCGTGTGGGCGGCGTTCGTGTTCAACGCCGCCACCGCTCCCACGCTGCTGCGCGGTTCCTCGTTCGAGTCGTCCCCGAGTATCAACCTGACGGCAGCCACCCGGCGCGCGGCGGTTGCCGCTACGGCGCAGACGGTGCTTCCGGCATCGTTCACTCCCTCGGCCCTGTCGACAACCAACTGTCTCACCTTCTTTGCGGCGTTGTCGGTCTAGGCCATGGCATGGCAACCGCCATCCGAATGGGTGGAGACTCAGGCACAGCTGAAGAAGTCCGGCCATGTCACTCTGAATGCTTCCGGTCAGGGGACGATCTACTTTGATCCGGATACCGCGCGGCAACGGTGGGTCGTGAATACGATCGTGGTCAGCACGAATCAGGCTTTCAGCGCCGGAACCGTGCCGACAGTGACAGTTGGTCTCAACGGGAACGACATTACGACCATGTCCGACGGTAATCAGCTGGGCTCTACGTGGTCGGGTAACCAGGATACCTACCGCGGCGAAATCGACGTGGGCCCCTGTGACTTCCTTTCCATCATTTTCGCTCCGGCCACCGGGCAGTCTGGTACGTCAATGTCCGGGGCTATCTGCAATGCGGTGATTACCGGGGTCAAGTACAACAGGAGACGATGATGTCGAATTGGTGGGACGACTGGTGGGGAGACGTCAAGGAAGGATTCGAGGGCGGGAAGAAAGCGGGGGAGGACGTTGGCGACAAGATCAATGAGTTTACGGGGATGCCTGATTCGTCCGGCGCTATCAGCGCGCTATCGGATCCCCTGTCGTTCGTCAAAGCGGTGTGGCTGAACGTCTCGGATTACCGCATGTGGCGTTCGCTCGGGTGGCTCATCCTCGGAATTGTGATCATGGGTGCGGGTATCGCTCTGTGGTCGAAAAAGGCCATTGCCTCTACGGTGTTGCCAGTCTGATGGCCGATCTGATGGCTAAGACGGTGAAGACGCCGGCGGGTACGGCTCCGGTGATCCCGGTTCTTCTGATCGCGCTGGGCGGGTACCTGACGTGGTTCGGGGTGCACTACTGGCGCTCGGACACACGCTGGCCCACCGACCCGCTCAAAGCTGTGCTCACGGGCAAAGAGATCCCGGTGGCGGACACCAGCGGTTCCCGCGGCGCGATCAAAGGCGTGGTGGAAAGCGCGAAGCAGACTTCTTCGCTCGGGCCGTCCGCGGTCGGTGCGGAGGGAGGCGACACCCACGGCGTGGGCGGGGGCAAGATCGCCGATCAGGCTCTTGAGTACATCGGGGAGGGGTACGTGTTCGGGGGACCGGCCAATAAGCCGGGCAATTGGGATTGCTCCTCGTTCGTGTCCTACGTCCTCGGGCACGATCTGGGCTATCCGCTTCCGGGCGGGAAGTGGGGCGGCCCCGGAATGCCACCACACGCTCACGGCCCCACCACACACAATTACATGCTTTTCGGACAGCCTGTCTCGGCTGTAGCTGTGCGCAGGGGTGACATCGTCGTCAACGCACAGCACATGGGGATCATGGTTGCCGAGGGCTCATACATGTCCGCCAAGACGCCGGCCAGAGGGACCGGGCTCGGCCTGGTCAAGGACTTCCCCGGGGGGCCTCCCGTGTACCGCAGGGTGGCGTGATGGCGGACCTGATGGCTAAGACGGTGAAGACGCCGGCGGGTACGGCTCCGGTGATCCCTGTCCTTCTGATCGCGCTGGGCGGGTACCTGACGTGGTTCGGGGTGCACTACTGGCGCTCGGACACCCGGTGGCCCACCGACCCGCTCAAAGCTGTGCTCACGGGCAAAGAGATCCCGGTGGCGGACACCAGCGGCTCACGCGCCGCCATCAAAGGCGTAGTGGAGGGGGCCAAAGCCGGCGGCGCCGGCGGAGGAGGCGGCGCGCCGGCGCCGGGCCCGGGGGGTGTGGCCACGGGTGGCACGCTCACCAAGGAGCAGATCAAAACACTGTGGACCAAAAACGGGGGCTCGCCGAAAACGGCGAACGTGGCGGCCGCTGTGGCAATGGCCGAATCCTCGGGACGGACCGGGGTCACCTCCTCCAACCCTGATGGCGGCACCAACGTAGGTCTGTGGCAACTGGACACGAAGGGTGTCGGCTCCGGGTACACGGTCGAGCAGCTGAAAAACCCCGACACGAACGCGCGCATTACCGTCATGGCCACCGCGAACGGCACCAAATGGATTTACTGGGAAGCTTTCACCAAAGGCAGATACAGGGAATTCCTTTAAGGAAGGGGACGGGAATGGATCTCTCACCGGTCCGTTACGGATTTCTGGCGGGCATGTCATTCCTGTTCGCCCTGACGTTCATGAAGTGGGTGTTCGGAGACAAGCCGGCAGACGTCGAAACTCCGATGGACCGGCATGAAAGCTACGTGCAAGAGCAGCTGTGGCACCTGCTAGATGAGGCGCGCCGCATTACCGAGGAGAGTGCGTGATGGGATTTGACAATCCGGTGGTCGGCGGAACCGCGCTACGCATTCCCGCCATTCAGTCACCCAACTATGCCGCTGGTTCGGCAGGGTGGATCATCAAGATTGACGGAAGCGCAGAGTTCAACAATCTCACGGTGCGCGGGGAATTCCTGGGAACCAACTTCATCATCAATTCCTCGGGAATCTTCCTGTACTCGGCCACCCCTGCCGCGGGCAAGCTGATCGGTTCATGGGCGAACGCCGCGGGTACCGACGCATACACCAACGCCTACCCGGCAGGGCTCGCGGTCGGGCTCAACACCAAACCGCAAGTGCACATCAACAGCAACGCGTCCACGGGGTATATCGAGCTCCCCACAAACCGGGCAATCGAGAATACGATTGCCAACATCCTGGCATCCGTGGGCAACTCGGGCGCCGCCAACGAATACGCAACGCTCCAGTTGCACGGGCCGTCTGTCACCGGAGCCACGGACGCGGCGAGTATTCAGCTGAATTCCCAGAACAATGACGGAACATCCGAGGCCAATTACAGGCTGGCCACGGGAACGGGCGCCTTGACGATGGACCAGGACGTGATGACGCTCACGGGCCCGCGCTTGGCCGCTTTCCCCGACGCGTCCGCCTCCTCTGCCCTGTTCGTCAACACGGACAGTGGCTACACGGGCAACATGGCCCGCTTTCAGCTCAACGCCGCGGACCGGTTCACGGTCGACAACGACGGAATCCTGACCACCTACGCGACCAACGCTTTCACCTCCTACACCCCCACGGTCGGAAACGGCGGCACCGCCACGTTCACGTCGACAACCGGGTGGTGGCAGCGCGTCGGCTCCATGATCTTTTTCAACGCGGAGTTCGTGGTGAATGCCGCGGGCTCGGGCGCCGGCCTGGTCACTGTGACTACACCGACCACTCCCTACCGCGCGGGAGGCTCGGGCCGTCAGGTGGTCCCCTGCCACTCCAAGGGGATTTGGACGGCCGGCATGGCTGCGGACGGATGCGCGGTCATCATGGACACCGGTTCCGGCGCGGTCATTGACCAGCTGTCGACGTCGAACGACAACGCGCTGAACAGGGACGGGATCGTCACGGGCGCCAACCTTCTGGCCGGATCCCGCATGACGATCGAGGGCTGGTACCGCGAGGTGTAGCCAACTTCCCCCTTCCGGTGGACACCCTATCTACCGGTGGATAGGGTGGAGAAATGGCACAGAAAACGATCAAGGTACCCCCGGTGGTGCACGCCCTTCTGATGGAGCGTGCCCGCAAGCAGAACGTCACCGCCGGCGCCGTACTGGTGGAAATGCTCGACAGAAACAGCGTGACCGTCGCGCTCCAGCCCGTACAGCACGAGCGGTGGGAAGCAGCTGCCGCGGAGTGCGGCGTGGCCCTCCCTCAGTTCATTCTCCTGGTGGTGGAATCGCTGCTCGGGGCGGGCAGGAACCCGGCCACCAGCGAGCCCCCTGCCGTGCCCAAGGTGTGGGGTGCGTGCTGCGCGTCCCCTGCGGGGGTAACCCCGTGAAGCCCGTGTCTCGCAAGCGGCTCTTTGCCCGCTGCGCCGCCGTTGTTCTGACGCTCGCGTTCGTCGTGGGCATCTCGATTGGCTCCTACTACGACGTGGGTGGGTGGCTCGGGGTAGCGGTCGTCTGGGGAGGCACGGCCGTCGCCGCCGCTTGGGCATACGCCCTCGTGTGGGCCATCAACCGCTGGGACGCCCAGTGAAACCCCGGGATGCGGCGCTGGTGAGCGTGGCCGGCATGTGGTCGCTCATTTTCACCATGGCTGCTCTCTCCCGCTGTACACCGACAGCTGAGGAGCCACGCACATGGCCTCCCACGCCCTACGTAAGCCCTCCCGCATCCGTGCTGCCGGCAGACGGGCATGCATCAACGTCCGTCGGCATATCCCCTTCACCGTCTATGCAACAGCCACCGCGGCCGTAGCCGTATGGACCATCTGTCAAATGGTCTGTATCACCCGATAGGAGCGACATGTTCGCGGTCAGATCAGCGGTTTTCATCGCAAAAAGCCAACTCGATTTGCGCGAGGGGGTCACGGACGGGCACTGGAACAACGTCCAGAAGTACAGTCAGCAGCTTCCCGCGTTCCGCTGGACGAACGGCCAGCCGTGGTGCCTGGTATTCGTCCAGTGGTGTCTCTGGCAAGTCGGGGTGGAGGTGCCCGAGGGGGCGCGCTCCGCTTCCTGTCGTGTCTCGTGCGCGGCGTTCAAGAATGCGGAGCGCTTCACGGAGTACCCGGTGACGGGCGCGGTCGTGTTCTACGGCGCGGGCGGCCGCGCGCATGCCGGCCTGTGCACCGGGTGGGACGGCACGCACGTGTACACCGTTGAGGGCAACACGAACACGGACGGCGGTGCCGAGGGCAACGGCGTATACGCGAGAAAGCGCGTGCGCCGCGATGACTACGTGCACGGCTACGGCCTGCCGTACTACCCGCACGACAAGGCAATCAGTCCGGGCCCCTGGTCAGGCAAGTCGCTCGCGCGCTAGGGTCGTTGCCTGGCCACTGGCCCCCCCGCAAGCCCCTGCTGTCGTTGGTCCCCCGTACCGACAGCAGGGGCTTTCCCATGCCCACCCCCTACACAGACCGACAGATAGTCTGTAGCCTTGTGGGTATGGCACGCAAGATCAACACCTATGTCGGGCTCGGCCCCGAAGAGTTCGCCATTGTGGAACGCGTACAGCGCGACACAGGCTGTAGCACGTCACAGGCCGTCCGCACGCTCATCCGAGCCGCGGCCGCATCCCAGATCGAATCTCCCCGCCTCACCGTCGAGAACAAGGAGAACGAACAGACATGAGCACACAGACCAGCCATCACCCCATCCCCATGTTCCCCGCGCTGCGCTTGCTGGAGCAGTCGACGCAGCCGCTGCGCCGGGGCCGTCAGCCGCTGTGGCGCCTGCCGGCGGAACAGGAAGTTCCCGGCGTCTACATCCCGATCTGGAACTGGACCAGCGCGCACGAGTTCCCCAAGGGTGCCATCGTCCGCACGCTGGACACGAACGGCGCGTACCTCGCTGCCATCAGTTCCGCGACCATTGCTCACTCGCACCTCGTGCGCCGCGGTCCCCTCACCGGGCTCATTGAGCCCGGTGAGGTGATGCCCGGCTACTACCGGATCCGCACGCCGCACTGGGCATTCGACGGCACGATCGTCTCCCCCCTGGGCAACTCCACCCGCGTGGCCACCGAGCAGCAACTATGGGTTGCCGCACCGACCCTCGTGCTGCTCCTTGAGCTGGTGCGTGACGGGTACCTCGGGGGCGTGGTGATCACAGACTCCCTCATGGCGCACATCTCCATCACGTTCCGAGAGTGGGCCAACCGTCTGCGTCAGGTGCGCACGCACGCGCTGGACGATCTCGACCGGGCCACCAGCGAGGAGGACGAGACCATTGCCCGCGAGCGCTACGACGCCCTGAAAACGGGCTACTCCTCGGCACTGTCGATGATGCTGACGGGTACGAAGTGCGCCACCCGGCGCCCGGACTGGACGCATACCGTGCACGCGCAGCACGCTGCCTCCCAGTGGCGCCGGGCATGGCGGTACACGTTCGGTGGCCGGCTGGTGTCCATGGGCAACACCGACGAAATGGTCATCCTGGATGAAGAGTTCCACAACGCTCTTCACGCCACGAAGCCCCCGTTCCGGTACGACAGCACCGGGCGGATCCTCGGAGCACTGAAGACCAAGGCGGTAGGCCCCGCCAAGCCGGCGCCGGCGACGCCTGTCGCGCTTGCCGAGGACACCGATGACGGGGACATTCTGTGATGCCCCGTGCCTGACCTCGCATCGGCTCTGGATGCGGCTCTGACGGCCCGGTACAGGCCCAAGGAGGTGAAGGCCCCGGCGACCACCCGCCGGGGCCTTCTGGCCCGCATGAACCAGCTGGAGAAGCTACACGCACGCAAGGGCGACCGTCCGGGCTCAGCCGGCCGCCGCGCCGCACGCTCCGCCGGCATCGCCCCCGACACTTGGACCAGGTGGCGCAAGAGCCAGCGTGCCCCCTCCGCGGCCAGCCTCAGGAGGCTGGAGGGGGCCTACGCACGGGAAATCACCCTGCCCGCCTTCCGGCGCGCGCTGCGCACAAAGAAGATCCCCGACAAGGTCACCGTCACGGCCGAGGTCCGGTGGACCAGCTCACCAAAGAAAATGTACAACGCAACTAGATACCGGACGGTGAAGCTGACAGGCATGCGTCCGGCCATGGTCCCCACCATCCGAGCGTGGGTACAGGCAGGCCCCGAAGCGGCCGCACAAGCATTCGAACGCGGCGCCGCTGAGGTGCACAAAACCGAAGAAATCGCCTTTGAGGGCGACAACGTACATGTGGAGTTTCCATGACAAAAGCAGGCAACAGCGCACAGAAACGCGCCGCACGCCGCGTACAGAACGTCCTCGGAGTCCGCTACACCGAGGCCCTGCGCCTGGTCACCGCGTCCCAGGGACCCAAACGCGACTGGCCGGCCGCCGCGGACGCGGTCATCGCGGAGTACGCCGGCGAAGGGTTGTTTTCCGAGCCCGAGGACGAGTCGTGAAGCCACGCGCACGCCGCGCGCGTGCCATCCTGCGCGCCCGCCGGCGCGGGTGGAACGGCGGCATCGTTCCACTGCTCGGGCCACTCAACGGGTTCGACCTACTGCTGATCAATCGGTACTACCGGCATGCCCCGAGCACGGAGGAGCGACCGTGAACGACAACCACATGGTGATCAACGGGGTGCGCTATCCCGTGATCGAGGCATGGCCGGAAGCGTACGACTCCGGGCGCTTCCGTTGGGCCGTGGTGACCGAAGGACAGGAAACCGCGGGAGCGTGCCACTGTGGCGCGCCCGCCACCGCGGGCCCCCACCCGGACGTACGGGCGGAAGCGCAGCCGGCCGAAGCCACCGCCGCTGAAGACGTTCTAGACGCCCGCGACGCCACGATGCGCGCCGCAGGCCACCCAACCGTCTGAGAGAACGAGGAGCAAAAATCATGGCTACGTGCCAGGCATGTGGTGGAGCCGGCGGACAGACGGACACTTGTCCGGCCTGCGGCGGACAAGGCCAGGTTGGGGAAGGCGCGACGCGCACCCAGTGCGGCGGTTGCGGCGGATCCGGCAGCGCCCACCGAGCATGCGCCAACTGTCAGGGATCCGGCCAGGTACCCGGATAGGGCATGAAAATGGGCCCCGGGGGCGCACATTCCCCGGGGCCCGACAGAAGACCAGCGGTCCACCGTCCCCACACAGCAGCATACACGCAAAGACCCCCCTGACCGGATCGGCAGGGGGGTCTTTTGCATCGGCAGTGCAGGGACGCGCGCTCACCCTACCGCGCGGCGTGAGCCGCGCCCCTCGATCGCGGAGCGATTGATCCGCCGGCGCGAGCCGGCGCCCACGCCGCGGAGCGGCGTTCAGCACGCGGGACGCGTGCTAGCAGTCGCGTGAGCGACTGTCAATCACCCGTTGCGGAGCAACTGGGGGAG
>Ga0207684_10002417_pt1 | contig 18841 bp, 17 predicted proteins | sample KBSK5501metaG_FD_184342 | JGI IMG/M metagenome (GOLD analysis project Ga0207684, IMG submission 184342) | Corn, switchgrass and miscanthus rhizosphere microbial communities from Kellogg Biological Station, Michigan, USA - KBS K5-50-1 metaG... | ecosystem: Host-associated > Plants > Roots >...
TCCGATCTATCACGATGAAAGATGCCGTGTTCATGGCAATAGACCAGGGCATCACAAATTTGGAGCGTAATGCGGATCGCCTCAGCAACCGGCAATGGATTGGGGGCATGCTCTTCGAGGAAGGTGCGCAGGGTTTGCCCTTTGATATCTTCCACCACCAGGTAATCTTCCGAGCGCTTTTCATCGGTATTGAGCAGGTGCTGTCCATGCGGGTGATGCAGGCGGCTGCCGATCTCGGCCTCACGCTTGTAGCGTTCAAAGACTGCGATATTCCCCATTCAATCATCGTTGGGGGACTTGAGAACAACTGCTTGCTCATTGGATACATCACGCGCAAGATACACCCGATTCATCCCTCCATGTCCCAGCAGACAAATAATTTCGTAATGATCAACCTGTGTGCCTGCTGTATAGGTTGTGGTCATCGGCTCTGTTTGCCTTTCTCCAATGTAGACGATAGGGTCTCGCGCCACTAGTATAGCATACACCTGCGATGAACCTCCAAAGTGTCAGACCAAGGGGTGGGTGTCAAATTTTTGCATAGGAGTATACAAAAGGGAAACAGCCCTATGGGGAGCGTACGCCGGGAGTGTCTTGACCACCAGCGCAGCCGTTATCGATACGATGTGAGAAGTTGGATGAGCGACGCAGAATCTCTAATGTGAGAGCGTGTCAGCGCAGGTCATTTAGGCGACGCTCCGCTTCTTCGATCGAGATAGCACCAGTGCGAAGCTCTTCAAGAATGGCGCGGCGTTTTGTATCACGCTCCTCGCGCGAAAGTGGCGTGGAGGAGGCAATGCCTGTCGAGCTAGCAGAGGAATCTTCAGCAAATGGATCCTCTACATTATCATACTCGATACGCACACGCTGAGCTTTGGAATTTTGTTCACTTTTAGAAGATGATTCGGATTCCGCCTGGCGTTTGTTCCACTCACGTCGCATCTTAGTGAGAGTATCTCCAAGCTCTGCCAGGGCTTTATCCATTGCAGCTCGCACATCACGTTCTACAGCATCCCAATTCGTGTCACGCATGTGCCTGGCCGCGCGTTTTGCATAGCGACTGGCATGTTCAGCGGCGCGGCGGGTTGCCCGCTCAACTTTCTCGCGCAGATCGTCCCAGCGCTCTTCGTACTCGCCATACGCATGCGTGCCTCGACCCTGCTCCCACTCAAAGCCGAAGTCATGCGAAAACGGGACGCCAAAACCGTCTGGGTCGTCATCTACACTAAATGGGCCCTGGAATTGGAACTTGGCATGTTTTGGTCCTCCCTCCCACTGTGCGCGGAATCGGTGCCGTCCAAATCCGGCTTCCCACGTCCGTGAGCCTTCTTGCTCGCGTTCTTTGTTGCCTGAAGCGAACTCCTTGTTCATGAAGTAATCCCTTTCATCACTCTCTACAGAGAGAATGGTAATATTGCCGTCCTTACTAAGCAGGGTGACAGTAGCGTCACCACCTCCAATGACTCCAACGAGATTGTGTCTCCGCCCACGCTCTACCATTAATGGCAGCCGGGTTGTTATCTCACCCTGAGCAGTCTGTGCGACAAAGCGTGCATTGATTTGGCCATGAGTACGTAAAGTGACGTTGGCGACAGCATGCACCACGAACTCGGCATGTGCGCTGAGAGATGTATCTAACACAGCGTCACCCCCTACCTCTGCAAGCACACCACAAGGAGCATTTACAACTCGTAAATTGCCCTCCACCTTCTCAATGGTTACGCGGCCTGAAGCGTGGAACACCTCTCCATTGCCGGCGATTTCACGTACTACTACATCCCATCCGTCAGGGATATGAAGCTCACTTCTTCCTGGGAGCCTTGCGAAACGCACTACATCAGAACCATCTTCAAAAATGCCTTTAGCGGGAGGATTACCGGGAACGTGGAGGAACATGTGCGATGCTCCTCCTATAATCAGTGCATCTCCTTCAACTAGACCTACCTCAATACATCGCGGTTGAACAGGCTGCTCTACTTGTTTGCCTGGCGCTTGCTCAAGTTCAGATGATCTAACATCAGGAGGTGTGATACCCAAACCTGATCTGTGCGTTTCACTCTCTCCCGTGCTCTCCACTTCTTCCGACAGCGAAGCAGGATCAGCATTGCTCAAAGATGTCATGAAAGCCGAGTTAAGATCGCGGTCACTACTTGCCATGCCGTTGCCTTTCCATCTGGCTCATGGGCGCTCTGTACGCTACAAGTCAACTACTCCTTTTGTCTTCATCGACAGCAGATTCTTGCGCAAGAATCTGAAGGGCCTCATCTGTAGACATACGTCCAGCGGCCAGTTCGGCTAAAATCTCACGACGCATGCGCCGGCGATCAGCAACAGGCAAATCTTCTTCAGGACCAAATCCCATCGTCGCTAGCACATTCGCTAATCGGACCTTTACTGTCGGATAAGAAATGCCTAACATGTCCTCGACATTCTTTATTATGCCACGACAACGCAGAAATATCTCAACAAACTCCAGTTGTGTACTATCCAGGCGTGCCAGGCGACCGAGGAGTGCTTCATCGCCAGGAGCATCACGATGACAGAGATGTGTATCGAACCCAGAAGATGGTTCACGTAGAGAGAAAGATCCTTCGAGTGAACTACCACACTTCCTACAACTGAGGCGTGAGATCACCATGCCATTGCCACAAACAGGACAAATTCCCTCGACCGCGTTCGTCCGCACCATAGTTCCTTACCCCTTATCGTGATCGTTCTAAACTTGGGCGCAATACAGCAAATCTGACACAATCGCTATCCCTTCAGGGATGCAATGCAAGTATTCATTCACTTCTCTCAAGAAATATAACACGAAAAATTAATAAAATCAATGTTTTGAATAACAAAATTAATGTTCATATTAATTTTGTTAATTGTGCATCCGCCTTGCTTGACAGCATCCACATTCCTCGCTATAATGTTGTTAGTAAAATAACAACATCTCATCGTGTGATACTTAATACCCATGGATAGTCCAAGCGGACAAAACGTGCGCCTTCGATGCAGCAGAAAGATGCGTGATGAAACAGGATTCTTTGATCGAGACCTTGCAACAGCTTGGCTTTACCCAATATGAAGCACAGTGCTATCTTGGTTTGTTGCGCCAGCACCCCCTCAATGGATCACAGCTCAGTCTGGTGTGTGGTGTCCCGCGTTCCATGGTCTACCAGACGCTGGGCCGACTGGAGGAAAAGGCAGCCGTGGTGCGCCTGAGCGGTGAAGAAGGGGAACCACAACAGTATGAACCAGTCGCGCCCAAACTGGTGATTGCCCATCTCTCGGCACGTTTTCAAGCAACTTGCGAGCAAGTGGAAAATGAGCTCAATGCGCTCGCGAAGACACCTCCTGCAGAAGTGGTGCTCAACATCATTGGCATCGAAGATATTCTCCATCGCGCGGCTATTCTGATCCGTCAAGCGCAGCAGCATATTTCCTTGATGGGCGGTTCACCAGAACTTGCAGCACTAGAACCCGATCTCAATGTCGCGGTAGAGCGCGGGGTATCTGCGCGCATCGTGAGCATCGGGACCGCTCCGGTGGTTCAGGGACAGGTCGTCACATTTCTTGGAGAGAACGTCTCTGCGCCGACGCGTTTTCTGCTTGTTATCGCAGATACCGCACCTGTGCTCATTGCCACGTTTCCTCCTGAAGCGAGAGCCACCGCTGTCTTTACGGATAATCAGATTCTGGCCCGACTGCTCTCCGCTTTTCTTAACACGGAATATTACATCGTTCGTCTGTCAAACAAGAACCCTGCACTTGTCGGGGAGATGCTTTCCCAGGTTCTTGAACCAGGTGATCGAGAGCGCTACGACCGCATCTTACGCTTCCTTGACCAACAGGCCTCCAGGTAGACCAGGAAAAAGCGAGAGGAGAGAAACTCATGAATACTATTCTTTCTGAAACAGATTACAAAAGTGTCCCGGCAGAACAGAAGGAACGCCTCCACGCATTTCGAACGACGCACCAGCGTGAGCATATCGATCTCTTGGAGACAGCTTGGAGCTATCTGCTCGGGGGACAGGGCACCGAGACCCTCTTGATCCTTCCAGGTGGTGAACGTATTGGGGATGTCGCATTTCCCCTCATGCTGCAGTTTGAGCAGGAGTATCGCTGTTTCTATCCCTCCTATCCTCCATTCTCCACGATGGGTGCACTTGTCGATGGCCTCGCAGCCTTGCTCGACCGGCTTTCGATTGAACAGGTCATCCTCTTTGCGGCCTCCTTCGGCGGAGATGTCGGTCAGTGCTTTGTCCGGAAGTATCCCCACCTGGTTAGCAAGCTCATCTTACTAAATACAGGGACTCCAGACCAGCGTCTTGGGAGAGCGACGAAGCGCGCGAAGCCCCTGGTGACCCTCCTTCCACTGGGTATTGTGCGCTTCCGGATATGGAAACTGCTAGGGAAGGCGCTCTCAGTTCAACCGGAAGAACAGCTTTTCTGGCAGGCGATGATGCACGAACTGGTAGCCGATCTCACGCGAGCAGATATGGTCAGCTCGTTCGATGAGACCATCGATTACCGGCTCAACTACCACTTCTCGCCCGCTGATCTCACGACCTGGCAAGGGAAAGTGCTTATTCTGCAATCGGATGATGACCCTGCTACCAAACCAGAAATGCGTAGAGTTCTACGCAATCTGTATCCGCAAGCCCAGGTCCACACCTTTCACCAGGCAGGTCACACGCCTTTTCTCTCCCAGCCGGACGTGTTCTATCCGCTTGTCCGTACCTTTTTACATCAGCCCTAAATCGCGGGCTACAACCTTTCTCTTGGCTCGCCGCCAGGAAAGGAAAACGAATTGTGGACTATTGCCCTAACGAAAAAGGGCCGGTGCTTGCGCTCCGACCCCAGGCAACCTTACTCAATGCTCGCTTACTTGGTCTGCGCTGGGCGGGTCGCCTTCGGCGCTACCGATCCGGCAGTCTCTAACGCCTGCTGGTAGTAGGAAAATGGAGCATTCACGAACTCTACGAATGCGTTGAATGACCCACGAGCCAAAGTCTGGAAAGCTTCTTGTTGCTTCCGCGACTGCTCGGTCAGCGTTTGAACCAGGTCACGCGTGCTCTCTGACTGTGCCTTAAGCACCTCAGTTCCATTCTCAAGTATGCTCTGAGCATACTTCACATTTCTCTCCTGGGCTGCAAGAGCTATATTCACCATAGTCTGGTATACTGCTTGCTGCTGAGGCTCCTCTACCAGCTCCTGGATCAGATGACGGGTGTCTTCAGCAGAGCTTTTGAGTACTTCAATTCCGTTTTCAAGCGTACTCTGAGCATACTTCAGATTCCGCTCCTGGATTTCAACTGCACTCTTGACAAGTGCCTGGTTTGCCTCTTGAACGGATGTGGTCAAATTCCGTGTCGCCTCTTGTACTGTGTGATTCGCCATTGTTTTACTTTCCCTTTCTTGTTGTGAATGGTCTCAATCGATTACGAGATCGAAAACGTTCTCGCTTGCATGAGCCTGCTCCCTTTGAGTCGGCTCGCAACATCAATGCTTTTTCCTGACTGTCTCTCACTGAGCCTTTTTGTCCTTCCCTCTTTTTTTGCTCAGTCATAGCGCAGCTCTATACTACTCGTTACGCTCTTAGTAACCATCGCTATAGTGTCAAAGCATCTATATGCATTTTACATCTATATGCAATGTTTGTCAAGGTTTTGGGCATTTCCTCAAAGATTTAAGAGTAACTCCTACTCCATTCCCTTGCAAAAATGGTACGCACTCAAGGAAACAAGCGGTATTGGTTACGCTATCTGCTCGGTCAACTTCCCGGTAGTTACAAGCCAACGAACAAACTCAAGGCGACGATAGGTTTCAGACATGTGGTTCTGCTTGTTTTCAGCATATGCTCGACGGAGTTTCTCTAAACGATCAATTTCTGATGCAGTGAACCCGGCTTCGTATAACATGTCATAGGTTTCTTGGTGATCCATACTATGCTCCTTTGAAACGGTGAAGAAAGATTCCTCCTCCGCCCTCCCTCTGAGACCTGAGTGCGTTGGTTAAATGGCTACAGCTGCTCACTCTGGTCTTGTCATGGATACTCTTCAAAAGAGGAACTGGCTTCGCATGCTCCCCTTGGCACCGGAGCCACTCAGGTCACTGCGTCTTTGCATACTGTGTTTCGTGAATAAGCATCTATATGCATTTTACATCTATATGCGTAAATTGTCAAGGACGGATGGAAGCCTTTGTGAAGGCTACCTGCCGGGGAGGGTATGAAAAGATGAAGATGATGAAGCGAAACGGCTTATTTGCGCACAGATGTCTCAAGTTGCAACTCAATCAGGAACAAGCAGAAAGAGAACAGTGTATAAGATACGTGTGCGCAAAAAAACATTGCTCTCGGCGTCTAACTCACTAGATCGCATTTTTTTTGAAAAGTGAGCCGTGAAGAAGAGATGGAACAGCCAGGAACCACGCAAACCTGCTGGAATTGTGGTACTGCTACAACAGTAGGTCAAGGATATTGCCACTACTGCGGGTCATCGCTCAATAACCAGCAGCTCAAAGATCAGCACAATGAAACCATCCCCACACTTAACGTTCACATCTTGCAGTCGGAACATACGCCTGATTCATATAGTGCAACAGGACCTACTGTAGCTGGAACCATGCTTGGACGGCGTTATCGTGTTGTTCGCGTAGAGGGCACGGGTGGCTTTGGCACGATCTACGAGGCACGAGACACTCGTTTCCAATCGGAGCGTGTCGTCGCTGTCAAAGAGATGAGTGATGTCTACCTGGATGTTCAGGAGAAAACGTGGGCTCTCCAATCCTTCCGCCAGGAAGCCGAACTCCTGGCGCAACTCAAGCATTCCAACATGCCAGGGGTCTTTGACTTCTTCGAGGAGAACGGCAAAGCCTATCTAGTGATGGAGTTCATCAAGGGCTCGACCATGGAGAGAGCGCTAGAAATGGCTGGAGGTCCCCTGGACGAGGCACTTGTGATGAGATGTCTTGAATTACCTACATACACGACAGCCACCCATTATCTTTCGCGATTTAAAGCCCTCCAATGTGATGGTCACTGAAGAGAGGCAAATTAAACTCATCGATTTTGGCATCGCACGCATCTTCAAAGTGCAAGCGGATACAGATACCCACATGCTGGGGTCTCGCAGCTATGCGGCTCCTGAACAGTGCGGTTCGGGCCAGAGCGATGCACGGACCGACATTTACGCGCTTGGAGCAACTCTCTACAAGCTCTTAACAGGGGTGACACCTTTAGAGGTTCCATTGCGCCAGGCAAATGCAGCGTTGTTTCGCACGCCACATGAACTAAATCCCAGTCTCTCTATCGTCACTGAGCAGATTATTCTCACTGCTATGAACCTCCAACCCAGAGATCGCTTTCAGTCCGCTATCGATATGTTTTATGCCATCGGGTCAAGTGGTGCAGTATCATTCGTTTCAGGAGGAGAATCTCCTGAAACAGGTCCCCATAGGTCTTTAGAGTATCCAGGCGACCCTCAAAAACTCTCAGCATTGGGGTTGTCGGCGACATCACACAAGCCAACTCCAATCCCACCATTGCTGACTCCTGAATCAGATGGATCGGGAGATATAGCGGCTCTTCCCAACATGAAAGCCTATCCAGTTACTAATCCTCCTGGACTTCACCCGTCTACTCCTACACCCGAGCCGAAACGCCTCTCCAGGCGTCGTGTGTTAGCAGCCGGTCTTGGAGCCGCAGGTATACTTGCGCTTGGGGGTACCGCTGCTGCGTATCTTTTCTCCAATAGAGGCCCAGGATCGGTAATTGACAGGAGCGCAGCGAATACCATTAGCGTTCCCTTCACCTGTAGTACAGAAAAAGTTGACTGGATGACGACTGCGGTGCACGCATTTCACCAGAGCAATGCAACCGTTGGCGGTAAAACTATCCAGATTGAGTTAGACTTGCGAGGTTCCCTGGACGCGCAACAAAAGATTCTCAATGGAACTATCCAACCGATCATTTGGAGTCCAGCAAGTTTCCTGGAACTCAATCAACTGATTACAGCATGGGAACAGGCACATGCGGGTAAAGACATTGTCATCCTCTCAGGCGATCTACAGCCTAAACAACTGGTCTTCAGTCCATTGGTTTTCGCGGCATGGCGGGATCGCTCCGAAATATTGCTAAAATATTATACCAGCATCGACTGGCCGAGCATTCACGATGCGTCGAAACTCAGCAATCTTCAAAGAGCAGCGTGAACTGACGGTCCAGCAAATAGACAACCCTCAATTCTTGAGCTATTTCAGTGACATTGAGGGTGCAGTCTCTGCCTTTGGTCGCACCAGTGGCACATTTCTCACAAATGTGGTGATCCCTTTAGGACCACCTGAGTTTGATATTATAGCCACCTATGAAAACTTGATACTCACCAATAACAAAACAGCCATGGCAGTTCAGCACCAACCGTTGCAACTGTTCTATCCCAGCCTCAATATTGTGAGCGACCATCCGTTCGCCATCTTGCAGGGCAACTGGGTGACGCATGAGCAACAGATGGCAGCACGAATCTTCCGTGATTTTCTGCTTGCAGCACCCCAGCAACGGCTGGCCCTTGCCACAGGTTTCCGGCCAGCCAACGTCAATGTACATATCACGGACAACGCACCTGGGAATGTGTTTTTGCAGCAGTCGTCTTACAATATTACACCTAAGCTCGCTATTGAACCGCTGGCACAGGTCCCAACCAGTACAGTGATTAATGAACTGATAAAGCAATGGAAAATCAAATATGATGGGTCGCCGACTACATTAGGATGAACAGTTTGAACCAGCACTGTTGGAATCAAGAAAGCGGCTAGCTAGAGTTTATCGATTTTTCTGAGTACATTTCAACGCTCAGGAGGGAGTGAAGGAAGATGATTCCCAGACATCCGCACAAGGTACACCGCGCTGCCGACTTTACCTTCTATGTTCTGTGGACAGCGTTCTTGCTGGCGCTGCTGGTAGGATGCAGCAATGATACGAACACCATCAATAAAAATCAGGGTAATAAAGCAACCCAAACATCTTTAAGTCAATCCATTGCATGCTCTGAACACTCCTCGGATCCTATAACGCTCACGATGTACTATGGCAGTGAGAAGCAAGCATGGATCAGCGACGTTGTGTCGAATTTCAACAACTTGCATATGACTGCATGCGATGGGCCCATCACCGTCAAGGCCACTCCGATCGGTTCAGGATTATCCATGCAGGAAATTATAAGCGGCACGATTCAACCTGATATCTGGAGCCCGGCTGGAAGCGTATGGCTGACACTTATCAACGCCTTGTGGCAAGAGAAACACAACAGCGATCTCGTAACTACCGGAGCTACTGACTCTCCGTCGCTCGTGACAAGCCCGGTGGTCATCGCAATGTGGAAGCCAGAGGCTGAGGCACTAGGCTGGCCCAATAAGGCCATTGGTTGGTCTGATATCGCTGCCTTGAGCACGAATCCGCACGGGTGGGAAGCTTATGGGCATCCCGAATTCGGCAATTTCAAGTTCGGTCACACTCGTCCCGATGACTCCAACTCTGGACTTGATGCAATAATCGCTGAGAACTATGCGGCATTGAGGAAGGTACGTGAACTCTCGATTGCAGACGTGACCAGTCCAGTAACCAGGGATTTTGTCGCCAACGTAGAAAGCTCGATAATCCACTACGGAGACAGCACAGGCTTTTTCGCAAATGAGATGTTTACGAATGGACCGGATTATCTGAGCGCGACTGTAATGTATGAAAGTCTCGTAGTGCAGGCCAATGAAGGCAAGCAATATCCTCACCTGGCTTTTCCAGTAGTAGCAATATACCCCAAGGAGGGTACATTCTACAGCGACCATCCTTTCGCTATTCCTCAGGCAAGTTGGGTATCGCAGGCTAAGAAAGCTTCGGCATTAGTGTTTAGAAATTTCTTGTTAGCCGCAGCCCAGCAAAAAAAGGCGTTACAATATGGCTTTAGGCCAGCTGATCTCAGTGTAGGGGTTGGTTCACCTGTTGATAGCGCTCACGGTGTGGATGCTACCGAACCCAAAACCCTCTTGCAGATTCCCTCAGCCGACGTGGTACAAGCAATCAAGTCATCCTGGGAGGAGCTACGGCGCAAGGTAGATGTGATGCTCATACTCGACCGCTCTGGCAGCATGAATGAGACCGTCGATGGCCTCAGTAAGATTGAGAAGGCCAAACAGGGACTGATCCAGTTCGTCAACCTGCTGGGTAACAGTGATGGATTAGGTTTAACCATCTTCAGCACAAGTGCAGATGTACTGGCCCCAGTTTCAGCGCTCGGCCCCAAGCGCCAAGACTTGCTTAACAGCATTAATAGCATTTATGCCAGCGGATCGACACGCCTCTTTGATACCATTGCCGAACAGGTGAATGTGCTAAAAGCATTGCCCTCGAAGCACATTAAAGTCGTCATTGTCCTGACCGATGGGCTAGATACCAGCAGCCGGGATTCTCAATCTACTAGTCAACTCATCAGTAAGATTGCCTCCTCCGGTGCGAACGCCGGTGAGGGTGTGAAAGTGTACACTATTGCCTATGGTAGCGATGCCGACGTGAGCGGACCGAAGAAGATAGCTAGCGCGACTGGTGGTCAGGAGTACGCCGGTACACCGCAGAATATTAAGCAGATTTACACTCAGATCAGCCAATTTTTCTAGTCGAGTGCGCTGGCCGCATTCCTGAATTAGAGTGAAAAGTAGGGTTCATCCCTCTTTTTTGATTTGAAGCAGTCCGAGAGGTTTCGCCAGGACCCGCCGTAGCGTCCTCCAGGGGGAGACATCAGAACGACTGGCTCCGCCCATCGGGTGGTTCATAAAAAATTGGTACATGGCTTCACTGGCATTCGGACCCAGAGGATCCGTATAGGAAACGGCGGGGTTGCCTCCCGACCAGGCATGCCCCAACCCGGAGATTTTCCAGTAGTGTTGAACGTCTCTTCCCGTGTGATCTTTCCATGTAGACACAGTGTAAGAGTGCCCTCCTGGAACCTGTCCGGAAGTAGTAGTGATGGGATTCTTAAAGTCAGCGACATACAAACCTTGCGATGCCAGAAGATTCGTCTGCATCCATTGCTGCACGACCTGGTCACCATTGATGGGTGGAACGATTTTGTCACGTGTGCCTTGAAAAACAATGGTAGGCATCATACGCTTGTAGCTTCCCATTGCCTCATATGCTCTGCGCCCCTGTTTTATGGGGTCGGGACCTCCTCGTCGCAGCACTTTGAGGCCACTGATGATGTTGGTGACGGCTTGATATTCTACCCCTGAGTGCACACCAATAGCCGCAAAGATATCCGGATAGGTAGCTCCCAAGATGACAGCCATTGCAGCTCCCGCGGAGGCGCCAACGACATAGACCCGGCTGCTATCAATCGTCCAGTGTGACGTCTTCTCACTGATGGCCTGGACCATGTGCGCAATGCGTGCCGGTTCCCCGCGGTCACGAAATTGATGGGAAGATTGAAACCAGTTCCAACAGAGGGTTCGGTTAGACGTGCGCGTCTGCTGCGGATAGAGGACAATGAACCCATACTGCTCTGCCAATGCATTCATACCCGTCCCAGCAGCGTAGTCAGCTGCTGTCTGTGTACACCCATGTAACAGGACAAGCAGCGGAACTGCTGTTCCGGGGTGATAGGTTGTCGGCGTATACACAAAATACGGGTGATCGCCGGTCGCATCTTTGTACTGGTACGGTTGCCACATAGCTCTATGAACTCCTGGAAGTTTCGGTCATTTCTTCCCATGCAAATTGCGTTGGACGTTTATGTCTCACATCAACATTTAGATGCATGTTGCATATAAATTATTATGACATCTAATACCCATCTGTCAAGATTTTGGTACGAAAGAGGAGCTGCGAAACTTCGTGAAGGCCCTTACAGGGGTAGATCAACGATCCTAAGTCACTTGCTAATCAACTACTACCGGATATGGTAAAAGTCCATGCCCTATAACGTCGGGTCTCGCACATGCGTTACCCGGATAAACTGCCCTGGCTGGCGGTAGCGGTGAGTCACATGTACTGTCTCAACTCAGCTCGATGAGAGGGGTAGTAATAGAGGTGCGTCGAGACGGTTGATAGCTTGCGCTTTCCGGATTCATGCTTATCGGGTGGTTCAGGAAGAAACCGTACAGGATCTGCGAGATGCTCGGTCCGAGTGGGTCAGTAAAAGTTCCTTTCAGACTCCCTCCTGTCCAGGCGTGGCTCGCGCCGACCGCTACCCAGTATTCCTGCACCTCCTGGCCGAAGGAGTCGTTCCAACTCCTCTTGATATAGGGGTGGCTCAGGGGAGGGTCCCCAGTGATGACCCGTGCAGGGTTGGCAAAATGAGGATCGTACCGTCCCTGCGATGCAAGGCGATCGGTCTCCATCCATTGTTGGACGACGAGGTCGCCATTGATAGGTGCAACGAAAGGATCGGCGGTCCCCTGAAAGTTAATGGTTGGTACCACGCGGGCGTAAGGGCCCATCGCCTGGTAGGCCTTCTCCCCTGCCTGAAGTGGGTCCAGTCCGTCCGTACTTGTTGCTCCCGCCGGATACTCCACGCCCGCGACGACACCGATGGCTGCAAAGAGGTCAGGGTAGGTAGCGCCGAGAATAATAGACATCACTGCCCCCGCCGATGCCCCGGCGACAAAGACCCGGCTCCTGTCAATAGTCCATCGCGACGAGTCATGCTCGACGGTCTCTACGATTCCAGCAAGAATGGCCGGTTCTCCGCTACCCCGCACCTGGTTTGTGGACGCGAACCAGTTCCAGCAGGTCGTCGGATTATTGAGAGTGGTTTGTTGCGGATAGACCACGATAAACTGGTGAGCATCGGCAAGTTCATCCATCCGGGTTCCCGCAGCAAAGTTCACCGCGTTTTGGGTGCAACCATGCAGCATAAAGATGAGGGGTACTGGCATTCCCGGTTGGTAGTTTGCTGGCGTATAGACGAAATATGGGCGGCTGCCCGCTGGTCCGGTATAGACGAACTCCTGCCAGATCCCGCCCCTGGCATGGGCCAGCTTTGGAGCTGACGGGAGGAGCAGAATGGCGAGCAAAGCAGTACCACCGACAAGCAATCTTGGGAGTCTATGCATGGCTCTGGAGAGATCAAATGCAGATGCGGCGTGCGAGCGGGCAGATGTAGATTTAAGGAACAAGGTTCACCTCAATGACGAGAAATAGCGGGGGCAATTGAAAACCTCCCCACGTTAGATTAAACCTGAGAGCCAGGGGAAATTGGTGTCTTTGCTCTCTCATCGCGGAAATCATTGTCTCGGTTCCTTCGTAGTATGCCGGATTCTCGACAGATGCGATTGCCCTGAATTGGTAGCCGTAAGGGCTTGACAAATTAGAGTATTTACTCTATACTCTCAATTAGAGTAAATACTCTAATCCAAGGTCTGTGTAAACCGAAGAGGGATATCGTGAACACCAAAGATCGGATCGTCGACATGGCGCTTCGCCTGTTTAATGAAGCTGGCACGAGTGCCATTTCGACGAACCACATTGCGGAAGCTTTAGAGATGAGTCCGGGCAACTTGTACTATCACTTCCACAACAAAGAGCAGATCATTCGAGCCATTCTGGAGCGCATGATTGCCAGGCGTAAGGAAGTCTACACCCTTCCATCGGATCGACTACCGACCCTGACAGATCTCCAACAGATGGTACAGGGCAATTTCTCGCTGCTGTGGGATTACCGCTTCTTCTATCGCGAGCTCAACGCACTCATGCAGAAGGATGTTGTGCTCAAGGAGCGATACCAGGCCGTTCGACAGCAAGGACTTGCTCAATTTGAGATTCTCTTTCACCGCTTCGTTGTGGCTGGTGTGCTCAGAATGCCCGTTGATTCGGCGAGCGTTTCGGATCTTGCCAAGTTTTGCTGGCTTATCAGCGATTACTGGCTCCCGTTTGTGGAACTGGACGATGAGCACATCATGACAGAGCATATGCAGCAAGGCGTCCACCTGGTCATGCAAGCGCTTCGCCCTTATGCAAGTGAAGCTGTACCGGCTGAACTCGCGCTGAGCGATACAGCAGCGCATGGTCGACATGGTGACACGGCAGAGCCGACGAGCGTCCCTTCTTCTCTGCAGAGATAGGAAGTCGTGTCAGTAAACAAGTGAACCATAGTGTATTTTCAGGAGGGAAAAATGAACGTTGCAACGAACGTTGCAAAGCAGCTACTTCCGCCAGCCAATGGCGATTTTTACCACATTAGTACGATTTTGAGTGAGGAAGACCAGGACTTGCTGCGCCGGGTAGCGGCTTTCCAGGACACTCAGGTCGCCCCGATTATCAATCAGTATTGGATCCGTGAGGAATTTCCACACCAAATTATCCCAGGGCTCGCGGACCTGGGCATCGCTGGCCTCTCGTATAACGGGTATGGGTGTCCTGGTAAGAGCGCCCTGCTGGATGGCTTTGTGGCGATGGAAATGGCGCGGGTTGATAGTTCGATCGCCACCTTCTTCGGTGTCCACAGCGGGCTGGCGATGGGTTCGATTTATTTGTGCGGGTCGGAAGAGCAGAAACAGCAGTGGTTGCCACAGATGGCGCGTCTTGAAAAAATCGGTGCATTCGGCCTGACCGAACCAGAGGTTGGGTCTGGGGCCTCTGGTGGTCTGACCACCACTGCACGGCGCGAAGGCGATACGTGGGTGCTCAATGGCCAGAAAAAGTGGATTGGCAATGCTACCTTCAGTGATGTGACCGTCATCTGGGCACGTGATGTGGCGGATAACCAGGTGAAGGGTTTCCTGGTCGAGAAAGGCACACCGGGCTTCAAGCCAGAGAAACTCAAGAACAAGATCGCTTTGCGTGTGGTGCAGAACGCCCTCATCACGCTGGAAGAGTGCCGTGTGCCGGAAACCAACCGGCTCAAGTTCGCGAACTCCTTCCGGGACACGGCTGCCGTCTTGCGCATGACGCGAGCGGGAGTCGCCTGGATGGCGGTCGGCTGCGCACGGGGTGCGTACGAACTCGCGCTCACGTACGCGCAGGAGCGGCAGCAGTTTGGTCGTCCCATTGGGCGTTTCCAGTTAGTGCAGGATTTACTGGTGCGCATGCTTGGCAACATTACCGCCTGCGAGTGTATGGTTGTGCGCCTCTCGCAAATGCAGGACGCAGGCACGATGAGCGACGAACATGCTTCACTGGCGAAAGCGTTCTGCACGGTCAAAATGCGCGAGTCGGTGGGCTATGCCCGCGAACTGCTCGCTGGCAATGGCATCTTGCTCGACCATCAGGTTGGCCGCTTCGTGGCTGACGCCGAAGCTATTTACTCCTATGAAGGCACTCGCGAAATGAATACACTCATTGTGGGCCGGGCGATCACCGGCTTCAGTGCGTTTATATAGACACACTATGCTGGGGAAAAACCGGAGCAAGGAGCTACAGCATGTTCAATCTGGCTATCCTTCTCGAAGATAGTGCGCGTGAAGTGCCTGATCGCACTGCCATCATCTTTGATGAAATCAAACTATCCTATGCGGCGGTGAATGTCGCCGCGAACCAGGTGGCCAATGGCCTGGTTCAAGCAGGCATCCAACCGGGAGACAAAGTGGCCCTGAGTTGCCCAAATCTGCCGTACTTCCCGATTGTGTACTACGGCATTCTCAAAGCGGGGGCGGTGGTCATGCCACTCAATATCCTGCTCAAGCCGCGTGAAATCGCCTATCATCTGCGAGACGCGGACGCGAAAGCATATTTTTGCTTTGAAGGCACGCCTGATCTCCCGTTAGGCGAAATGGGTTTCGCAGCTTTCCAGGAAGTGGACAGCTGTGAGCATTTCTTCCTGATGACCGCCAATCCTGCCGCTCCGTCTCCCATTGAAGGAGCGAAGACCCTGGGCATGCTGATGTACAACCAGCCTGCGAAGTTTGAGACGGTCCAGACGCACCCTGATGAAACGGCTATTATTCTCTACACCAGCGGGACGACGGGCCAGCCCAAGGGTGCTGAGTTGAGCCATTGCAACCTGCTGCTCAACGCTCGTCTCTCCGATCGCATGTATCCGAGAGCGGATCACGATGTGCACCTGATCACCCTGCCGCTGTTTCACTCTTTCGGGCAGACGGTGCAGATGAACTCAGGGTTGTACAACCGGGCCACGCTCGTCTTGCTGCCACGCTTTACCCCGGATGCCGCTTTCAGCGCGATGGAGCGGGAGAACGTCACTTTTTTTGCGGGCGTACCCACCATGTACTGGGCCTTGCTCAACCATTCAGGAGCCGGCCGCTACGACCTGGAGAAAATTGCCCGTCAGCTCCGCTTGTCTGTCTCAGGCGGGTCAGCCATGCCGGTGGAGGTAATGCGAGCCTTTGAAGAGAAATTCCAGGTCAAGATCCTGGAAGGGTATGGCTTATCTGAGACCAGTCCCGTTGCCACCTTTAATCGCCTTGATCGCGAAAGCAAACCAGGGTCCATCGGCCTGCCTGTATGGGGTATCTCGGTCCGCATTGTGGATCAGGATGATCATGATGTGGGAACCAATGAACTGGGGGAAATCGTCATTCGGGGCCATAATGTGATGAAGGGCTACTACAAACGCCCCGAAGCGACTGCCGGAGCGATGAGAAATGGCTGGTTTCATACTGGCGATATCGGTCGGCGGGACGAGGATGGCTACATCTATATCGTCGACCGGGTGAAAGACATGATTATGCGCGGCGGTTTCAACGTCTATCCCCGCGAAATCGAAGAAGTGTTGATGACGCACCCGGCGGTGAGTCTAGCTGCTGTTCTCGGTGTACCACACGAGAGGCACGGCGAAGAAGTCAAAGCGTTCGTCATACTCAGGGAAGGAGCTGAACTCACGGAAGTTGAGTTAGTCGCCTGGTCCAAAGAGAACATGGCCGATTATAAGTACCCACGCCACATCGGGTTCCGCACAACACTCCCGATGACGGCAACGGGCAAGATTTTGAAGAGCGAACTCCACTAGGCGACACGTTGTACATTGAATGAACCAAGATTCTGGAGGATATAGCTATGACACATCACATTCGCCGGGTTGCTGTTCTGGGGGCTGGGACGATGGGAGCGGCCATTGCGGCTCATGCAGCCAATGCCGGTTTGTCGGTAGATCTTTTGGATATCGTGCCCCTAGGGGCGCAGGGCAAGGAGCGCAACAGTATCGTCAAGGCCGGTTTTGAGCGAATGCTCAAAGCGAAGCCCGCTGCTCTGATGCATGAGCACCTGGCCGAACAGATTCGTCTGGGCAATTTCGAGGACGACTTTGAGCGCCTCAAAGAGACTGACTGGATCGTCGAGGCAATTATCGAGAGGCTCGAGCCCAAACAGGAACTCATGGCCCGTATCGAGCAGTTCGCTAAGCCCGAGGCCATCATCTCTTCTAATACCTCGGGCATTCCGATCTCTAAAATTGCTGCCGAGCGCTTCGAGGGGTTTAAGCGCCGTTTCCTTGGGACGCACTTTTTTAACCCGCCGCGCTATCTCAAACTCCTGGAGATCATCCCTACTGCAGACACCGATCCCGAGGTGGTGGAAGCTATGCGCGCGTTTGGAGAGCAGGTGCTGGGCAAAGGCGTGGTGATCGCGAAAGATACACCAAACTTTATTGGGAACCGCATCGGAAGCTACAGTGGTATGCAGGCAATGCGGTATGCACTCAAGAACCAGTATGGCATCGAGGAGATTGATGCACTGACCGGTACGCTGATCGGTCGGCCCAATACGGCCTCGTTTCGCCTGGCTGACCAGGTTGGCCTGGATATCATGGTTGGGGTCGCACAGAACCTCTACGGTTTGATCCCCGAAGATGCATTTCGCGAGGAACTGCTTCCACCGGAGCTGCTCCTGCGTATGCTGAAAGCCAACCTGCTTGGCAATAAGACCGGCAGTGGATTTTACAAACGCACCCAGCGTGGCGGGCAAACAGCCTTCGATGTGCTCGACCTGGACACATTGGAGTACCGGTCGGCGCAGCCGCCCGAACTGCCTATGGTCAAAGCGGCCCAAAAGCAGGGGGACCTGGGCGGGCGGCTGCGTTTCCTGCTCTCAAAGGTTGACGAGGACCGTGGTGCCCGTTACATCCGAGATACGCTCCTGCCTGGTCTGGCATACGCTGCCTGGCGTGCTCCCGAGATTGCTTACACGTTGGTAGATATTGACCACGCCATGGAGTGGGGATTTGGACACGAAGCCGGGCCTTTCCGCACCTGGGATCTGCTTGGGGTCAGGGAGACTGTCGTACAGATGGAGCGGCTTGGACTCACGTTGCCATCCTGGGTGCATGCAATGCTCGAGCAAGGCAACAGCTCTTTCTACAAGAGTGAGGATGGCCGGGAACTGGTCTATAATCCCACCAGTGGGTCATACGAGCCGGTGCGCACGGACCCGGAGAGCATTGCTCTCGATGCGCTGCGCGCGGCGGGAAAAGAAGTGGCTCGCAACAACTCGGCGAGCCTGTTGGACCTGGGAGATGGAGTGCTCTGCTTTGAGTTCCACTCCAGGGCCAACGCTATCGATACAGGTATCGTCGAGATGGGCCAACGGGCGCTCAAAGAACTGGAGAGCGACCGCTGGGTTGGCCTGGTAGTCGGCAATCAGGCACGCAACTTCTGTGTTGGCGCGAACCTGGTGGAAGTTGGTTTCGCAGCCCAGCAGGGAAAATGGGAGCAGATCGACCAGCAACTAGAAGCATTACAACACCTGCTCATGGGCCTACGCTTCAGTCCCAAACCCGTCGTAGCCGCTCCACATGGGCAGACGCTGGGGGGCGGAGCTGAGTTTGCCCTGCACTCTGACCGCGTCATCGCCGCAGCCGAGACCTACATGGGCCTTGTTGAGACGGGCGTTGGACTCATTCCGGCTGGTGGTGGG
>Ga0207684_10002420_pt1 | contig 18822 bp, 20 predicted proteins | sample KBSK5501metaG_FD_184342 | JGI IMG/M metagenome (GOLD analysis project Ga0207684, IMG submission 184342) | Corn, switchgrass and miscanthus rhizosphere microbial communities from Kellogg Biological Station, Michigan, USA - KBS K5-50-1 metaG... | ecosystem: Host-associated > Plants > Roots >...
TCGAGCTGTAGCGACGGCGCGAGAATCGCACCAGCTCGCGCAATTGTCGGAATCACTGTCGATAGCCGCGACAGCCGAGGACGCGATCGGCGATTTTGCGGCCGCCAGCCGCTTCCTCGATGAGGCTAAAGCGATGACCGCGGCTCTCCACGACTACCCAGCGACGATCGAGTTGCTGCTGGCGCGAGTCATTCACGCGGTCTTCCAGGGAGACATGGACAGAGCCAGCGCAATGTCCTCAGAGGGTGTACGCCTCAGTCGAGAGGCCGGTGATCTTTTTCAACTTGAGACGATGCTTCGCCTCCTCGGCATGGTCGCCATGATGGCCGGAGACCTTGATGCCTCCAAGCAACGGTCGGTCGAAGCGTTGCGGATCGCTCAGCAGATCGACCACCGGATCGCCCAGTACTATTCGCTGGCGGCTCTAGGCTGGCATGCTGCCAGCTCTGGCCAGGCACGACTCGGGGCACAGCTGCTCGGGGCGGCGGAAACCGTCGCAACGGGGGCCGGCGCGATCATTTACGGACCGTCAGTCCCCCTGCTCGCCGCAGCCAAAGAGTCGGCGGTTGCAGCACTAGGGGCATCGAAGTTCGAGGCCGAATTCAAGACCGGCAAGCGCTTGAGCCGCGAGGCGGCATTACGCCTGGCACTTGGCAAATCCGATCATGTCGAGGTCGCGACAGAACGCATCGAGGCGGGGCCACTGGCGAAGCGGGAGGTCGAAGTCGCGCGATTGGTCGCCGAAGGCTTGAGCAATAAGCAGATCGGAGCGCGCCTCTTCATCTCCGATCCCACCGTTGCCACCCATATTCGCAACATCATGAACAAGCTCGGAGTGAACTCACGGGCACAGATCGCAAGCTGGATCACATCATCCAATTGCTAGCGCTAGCCATCAGTGGAACCGGTAGAAAGACCCCAAACACCGGAGTGAAGCAGATGCCGGCGGTATTAATGACGCTTCAGGACGGACGGTCGGTTTCCTGGCGCGCCGAACGGCGGCATGCAAAAGATACGTAGGCGAAGCCCTGCAAACACCACTAGGTGGCGAGTTGCCGGATAGCCTTTTGAGCCCGCCCGGCAACTTCGTCATCAGTCCCTGCCGCCGCGCGCTCATAAGCAGCTATCGCTTGTTCCGTGTAGCCAGCCTTCCTTAGCAAGACACCAAGGTTGTACGCGCCGGTCGTACTGCCACGCTCATCGGCGCGACGGTAGGCGGCCAGAGCCGCCTCGATGTCACCTGCGTCCTGCAACATGACGCCAAGGTTGCTGGCGCCGTCAGCACTGCCGCGCTCGTCGGCGCGCCGGAACGCAGCCAGTGCACCATCCGCGTCGCCTGCCTCCCGCAGCAAGATCCCAAGGTTGCAGGCGCCGTCACGGCTGCCCCGTTCGTCGGCGCGACGGTAGGCGGCCAGCGCTCCGGCCGTGTCGCCAGCCTTTCGCAGCAGCGCCCCGAGGCTGTTGGCCCCGTCACCGCTGCCCCGTTGGTCGGCGCGCCAGTAGGCGGCCAGCGCTCCGGCCGTGTCGCCCGCCTTCCGCAGCATGGACCCGTGGTTGTAGGCGCCGCTACCGCTGCCCCGTTCATCGGCGCGGCGGTAGGCGGCCAGGGCTCCGACGGTGTCGCCTGCCTCCAACAGCAGGACCCCAAGGGTGTTGGCGCCGTTACCGCTGCCCCGCTCATCGGCGCGGCGGAGGGCGCCCAGTGCACCGTCCGCGTCGCCTGCCTCCCGCAGCAAGATCCCAAGGTTGCTGGCACCCTCACCACTGCCCCGTTCGTCGGCGCGACGGTAGGCGGCCAAAGCCGCCTCGGTGTCGCCTGCCTCCTGCAGCATGATCCCAAGGTTGCTGGCACCCTCACCGCTGCCCCGTTCGTCGGCGCGACGGTAAGCGACAAGAGCCGCGTCGGCGTCGCCTGTCTTCCGCAACAGGACCCCAAGGTTGTTGGCGCCGACAGGGCTGCCCCGCTCATCGGCGCGGCGATAGACGGTTAGCGCATCGTCGATGTGGCCTGCGTCCTGCAGCAGGATCCCCAGGAGAGTGGCGCCGCTACCGCTGCCCCGTTCGTCGGCGCGGCGGAGCGCAACCAAAGCATCGTTTTCGCGACCTTTCCTGTATGCCTCGAACCCCATGTTTGTTGCCTGCTCGGGTGAAGCGAGATCCAAGATATGGCCCCACACCTGCGGAGGTATCTGCGGCCTCATTGTCCAAGCGGCGCGTGTCGCGATCCAGTCTAAGGGCTCGAATGAATCGTCCTGCCCTCTTCGAACTAGCGCAGTTGCAGTATGGAGGGGCTTCTCCGCCCACCTAAGCCCATCGTTGAACTTGTCGACGAGGTGAGCCGGGCAGTAGTCGCGGAACAGGTTCGCCAAGCCAGATCGGGAGATCGGTGCAACAATCCCGCTCCGCCTCCAGTCAATCGCTGCCCACGTCACGGCTTGTCCCTCGGGACATACCTCATCCCCTGGCTCGTGGCGCCCTGTAACGAGCTTGCTCCACAGCTTCGGGGCGACGATCATGAATTCGCCAATGCCACCTTGAACTCGGCGAGCGCCATCCTTGCCAAACGCCTCGGTCGCGGCCTGCATTTCTTCGTCAGTCTCGAGTTCGCCAGACACTAGTGGAACCTTCGTGACTTCGGACAAGGAGAGCAGGGACGAAAGTGGGGTCGCCAGGTCGTTTCGCTCGCCCTGCGGCACAAGCGAAACGCCTTTGCCACCCGCGGTCGCGAGAGCGATAGTGGGCTGCGGCCAAGTCCTCAGTCGCAGCAAAAGATCTTGATCAACTCCATTTGAGCGGTCGGCTTCCCTGCCGACGAATCGCTCCAGATCGTCGAGCCAGAGGATGATTGGAGGATGGCAGCGGTGTGGTAGGGATTCCTCTTTCGTCAACAACGCGATTAGCTGCGCTCGGCCCGATGGCGCAACTACTGTGGCTGCCGCTGCCACCTCCTTGGCCACCTGGAAGAGCGTGCGGGACTTTCCCACTGTGGACGAACCCTCAAGCACGATCATCCGAGGGCGATCTGCCTTGAGGGCCTCAGCAAGCGCAACTCGTAGGTCGTCGTCGCACCGACGTGGAACGTATTGCCACCCGCCGAGTGCCGTGATAGCCTCGTCGGCCTCGCGCTCGACCCCAAGCTTGTATGCATCAGCAGCGTGGAGCGGGCCAACCGGTATCGTGAAAAAACGCTCCAGCTCCAACCGACGCTGTGCCATCTGGTCAAGCGTCCGGAGACTGGCAACCGCCATCGCGCCGATGAGGCCCAGGGCAGCCACCGTGACGCGAAGGGTGAGGTCACCCAGTATGACGGCCAGCACGCTGAGTGGCGCAAAGATCGCGACCCATGCGGCTACCGCCGCCTGCCATCGCCTGAGCCGCGCGACGTTCCGCATCCTTTACCTCCGGGTGGGCGCTTCGACCATGCCACATGCGTTTGAGTCTGTAAATGGCCGACGCCCTTGGGGACGTGACGGGGAAAGAGCCAACTCGGTTGCAAGCGTGGTCCGGCTCTCGGACTCGCTCGCAGATCGCCATTGCCCGCCCATAGAGAGGTTGCCCAGCTACTATTTTGCCCTCGTCGTTGAGAACCCGTGCCTAGGTGTTAAGTCGCCTGTCGCGACTCTCATGTGAACGAGCCTTGGGGAGACCGCGGACAAGGTGAGGCCACTGGCCAGCCCGGTTGGATTTGAGGTCGTCTCTAGAGGCCGTCGAGGAAGGCCTTAAGGAGCTTCATCCATTGCTCCGGTGCGTCCAGGTGGACGTCATGGCCAGCATCAGGAATCGCCTCGTACTCGCCCCCGACCTTTTCCGCCATCTCACTTAGCTCTGCCTTGTCGGTCGAGCTGTCCGCCCCTGCAACTACCAAGGTTCGGCATTTGACCCGCGCCCAACTGCCGCCTGTAGTCAGGAATTGCCGCCAGGGTCTTCTCCATAACATCAACATTGAAGGCCGGCCATAAGCCGTCAGCGCGGCTCCAGTAGGCTAGCCCAGGTCCGACCATAGCTTCCCCTGTCGTTGAAGAATCCCTCGGCGGTCTCACGGGACTCGAACGGAACCGGCCAGCCCCGCAGCCAGTTAATGGTGCGGGATCGCTCCTCGTCGTCCGGCTTGCTGACGCCGGCCTCGACTACAACCAAAGCCTTCACGAGCGCTGGATGCGTTGCGGCAACGAGATATGCAATCACGCCACCGAAGGATTGACCGATCAACTTGATCGGGCCGCCCTGAAGATGCTGGATCAGCTTGACTACATCCCCGGTGTGTGCATCGGGCGACACCTCTCGAGGGAGCCGATCGCTGTGTCCGTGGCCGCGAAGGTCCGGTGCGATGACATGCCCGCGCCCGGTAAGCGCAATCGCAGTATCCGTCCACTCCGACGCACGGCCAGCGAGTCCATGCAATAGGACGATTAGTTGGCCCACCCCACCGAAATCGAGGTAGGAAATCGTCGTGCCTTTTGAATCGATGGTTGAGCGCGGAACCACCGCCATAGTTGTTAGATTGTGGCGCGGCAGTCTGGCGAGACCACATACGAGAAGAAGCCCGGAGGGCGATGCGCGAACCCCCCAAAGAGGAGTGACCGGGCCGGGTCACTAGGTCCCGGTGTCGCGCAGCGACCCGTCGATCTCCTGAAGCGCCCTTAAGAACCTGGGTTCCGGTTGGGCCTTTTCGCTCGTAGCCTCCGACGAAACCCTGTGGGGTGCTGAAACTAAGTCGAGTTCGATGTCGGGCCCTCCGCGCCGCCACTTATACGGATCGTTGTCGCGGCCGGCACCCAGGTCGTCGAAGATCGTGTAGCAACGCATGTAGCAACCCAGGCGGTATTCGCCATCACGTGGCGGCACTTGGCGGACTGAAGGAGCGGACGACCTGAACCCAAACGGCCTCTAGCGGTACGTCCCGAACCGACCGCTGCTGCGGTTCGGGACCGTGAGGCCCCGGGTTCAAATCCCGGGCCCCCGACCAGATTTTGAATACGATCTTGAGTCCCGAGTGGGTCTGCCACGGCTCCCGTAAGGCTTACAGCGGGATCACAACTTCGCGGAGTCGTGCTTAGCCTGTGTCGTTAGCTCAGGCGACCCTAGCCCAGGTGTCGGTGCGCGAGTCCAGTGTCCAGAGCTCAGTCGTAAAAGCGCCGCGGTTGGGTCCTCCGCCGTAAAGGAAGGCCTTCCCGGACTCTATATCGAACGCCATTGCATGCCACGCCCGTGCGCTTGGCGCAGACCCAGATTCATGTATCTGCGACCAGGTGTTGGTGCCGAGGTCGAACGCCCAGGTATCGCCCTGCACAGTTTCCGAGTCATCCGCTCCCCCGAAGAGCAGCATGCGGTACCGGACGGGGTCGTACACCATCGCGCTGTAGTGCCGCGGCGACGGCGAAATGCGGGTCGCTACTCGGGTCCATGTATTGGCGGTGTACGAGTAGGTCCACGTATCACCCAACTCAGAGGAGCTCGTTACGCCCCCAAACATCACCAGCCGGCTAGCTTTCGCGTCGTAGGCGATGGCGTAATAGCTGCGTCCAGGCGGCGAGATGCCTGGCACTCGCTTGGTCCATTTGTCATGCGCGAGGTCGTACTCCCAAGTGTCGTCAAAGTACCTCGAAGTACGGAAGACGTCCCCGCCGAAAGTGACAAATCGATCAGCACGCGCGTCGTACACGAAGCGGATGCCGTGAGTCGACGAAGGACCGCTCGTTGCTTGTTTGGTCCACGTAGTACGGCCCGCATCGAGGCGCCACACGGTTGCCCCCAGGTCGAGGTATACGAATGCACCGGTCGGAGGGTGATAGCCCACGCCGTCCGCGACCAGGCCGACCGCGGGTTGGTCAGGTGCAACGAGAGTCCAGCCGCGAGCCGGGTCATACCCCCACACATCTGAGAATGACCGGCCGCCCAACCGCGGCCCGGCGCTTTCTCCTCCGATGAGGACCACGCCGGCGGGGGTGTCGACCATCGTCGCGTAGCCGCGAGGCCCTGGCTCCTTCGGCGGCGGGCTGGGCGATGGACGGGTCGCCACTGACGACGACGAAGCGCACGCCACCCCCAGCAGCATGGCCACCAGCAGGAGTGCCACGACAGATCCTCGACCGTATGCGAGACCTGAGAGTTTCGCCAGGCGCGCTGCCGCCCCCTGGCCGGACTTCGTGCCCATCCTGTCCCCTATACGCCCCGACATCGGCGTTTTCCGTCAAGCTTCGGCCGGAAGCACGCGACGGATTTCGTCGTCGGCGACGCGTATATGGGGCAGCGATGTCTGGCCAGGATGCCGGGGCCCTCGTCTTGGCCGTCCGAGAGGACGGCGATGTCGCGTTCGAACGGCTGCTCGAACCTGTCCTGCAGCCGGGTTACCGCCTGGCGTGCGGAATGCTCCACGATCCTGCCGCCGCCGAGGATGCCGTCCAGCAGGCAGCCTTGAAGGCGTGGCGAAAGCTCGGACGGCTGAGGCCGGGCGAGCCGATGCGACCGTGGTTTCTCGGCATCGTCGCCAACGAATGCAGGAACCTCCAGCGATCGAAGTGGTGGTCCGTGCTCAAGGGCGCGCCGCACGAGCAATCGCGCGACATGCCGGCCGACGCCGTGCTCGGAGGCATTGAACTCCGTCACGCACTGCGATCCATCGGCGAGGACAAGCGATTGGTCGTTGTCCTCCACTGGTACCTCGACCTTCCAGTTGACGAGATCGCGGTCATCACGGGAAGCAGCGTCCATGCGGTCGAGAGTCGTTTGCGGCGAGGCATGCACGAGCTAAGACGCCGCCTGGAGGCAAGCGATGTTGAGCGATAGCGAGCTTCAATCGCGGTTGGTCGCCGCGCTCGAGGAAGTAACGCCGGAAGCTCCCTGGTTGACTTACTCGGTGAAGGCCTCGCTCGCCGAGGTCGATCGTCGCCGAAGTAAGCCGCGGCCTCGGATACGAATCGGGACTCGGCTGGCGGCTGTGATCGCTCTCGTCGCTCTTGTTGCCGCCTTTGTCGCTGGATTGCTTCTCCAACACTTCCCGGTCCCGCCTCCTATCCCTGCGTCGCCGCACGTTCCCTTCGGAATGGAATGGCGGGAGGGAGGGATGATCGACCGCGATGTTGGTTGGACTTTGGTTTACAACACCTGGGGCGATGGCTATTCAGATCGCGTACTCCGAACGACCGACGGCGGCCACTCGTGGCGGTTGATCACGCCGCCAGGCGTGACGTCATCGGTGGAAGTGAAGGCAGGCTCGTTCATCGACGCCGAGCACGCCTCGGTGACGGTTGTCGGGGGGTTCGGCGACACGTCCCAGCTGTACACCTTCCGCACGGTTGACGGCGGCGCCACCTGGCAGGTCGGTAACCCCACACCGCCGGCTTCGATCGGGTTTGAGATCTCGACGTCGTTCCTCGATCCACTGAATGGCTGGCTGCTGTACACGGACCGGCTGAAGGGCGGTCTGCTGTACCGAACCACGGACGGCGGCATACACTGGCGGCTGCTGGCGAACCGTCCGGCCGATGACGCCTCCTTCACGGATCCACCGGGCGTGTACTGCTACACCTGGTGTCGCGTTCAGTTCGTGTCGCTGAAACGTGGATGGATCCGGATGGAATACCCCACGGCCCATCAGTCAGGTTTGTTCGTGACCGACGATGGTGGCGCGACGTGGAACCCTCAGGCTCTGCCGCTCGAATTGGTCAATCTGCAGTGCCCCTGCGAGCAGGATCTCCCGCAGTTCGCCGACGACGCGCATGGTTTTACGATCCGCGGAGCCTCGAGCGTGACCCAGTACTCCCCGAGGGATCCCCAAGACCACCTGGCGCTGTTCGCGACGGACGACGGCGGAGCGTCGTGGTCGGTGCGTCCTCTTCCCGGTGCCGGACAGATGCGGATTGGATTTCGCGATGCACAGCATGGGTGGGTCATCGCTGCCTCGGCGAGCACCTTGCAAGAGCCCGTTGGTCGAAGCGACGCGCCCTACCTTCCATTGCCGCTGTATGTGACGTCTGACGGAGGCCGCACCTGGACCCCGGTGCCGACGACACAACCGCTGCAGTCGAGCGCTGGCGCACTCACAGATCTCTATTTCGTGGACGCCAAAACGGCGTTCGCCTGGGCATTACGCGTTGAATGCGTGCGCACTCCTGACAATCCCGAAACATGCATTGACCCGGGTATGCCACCGGATACAAACACCCTCTTGAGAAGCGACGACGGTGGGCGCACCTGGAAGGCCATCTGGGTCACCAAGTTCTGACTACCCCGGAGCTACCTCTCGACACGCCAGTGCCGATCGATGTGCGCGCAGATTTCGCGGCCCAAGCACCACAAACCGCGTCACAGATGTGTCATGCATTCGCGGAACCAGGAGGACACAGGAGGATACGAGAGGACACGACGGCGAGCGAAATCGAGTACACGAGGACACTGGAGGAACCGGCGGGATACGGGAGGACACGAGGTACGCAGGGTTCGGGACCGTGAGGCCCCGGGTTCAAATCCCGGGCCCCCGACCAAAATCCGTTCCTCGCTTCACGCGCGCAGCTGGTGCCAGAATGCGTGCACGAACCCGGTTGCGTCCGCCCAGCCGCAGTGCATCGGGTACGTGCCGGATTCTGGTATGGCCGAGGTGATCTCGCCCGATTTCGAGGCGAGAACGTCGACCACCACCAAGTCGGTGGCCCAGTCGGGCCTTCCTCCGCCCTTGTAGTCGATGACGTCCTGCACCGTGTGACCGCCCATCAGCTCGGCGAGGATGAACCGGCCGGTGTGCTGCGAGCTATTGACGAGCTTGATCGTCACCACCTCGATGGGCAGGTTGTCAGGCATAGCGAAATCGCAGTGGTCGTCGAAGAGCGTCGCCGTTCCGAACGCTCCCGATGAGGGCGTCGAATTCGCGACCGAAGACGTGCCTTCACCACAGGCCGTGATGGCCACGACCGCGCTCAACACGATCATCGCGAAACGCATCCGTACACCTCCGCTCGTCATTGGTCGAGTGCCGAGCAGAGGTCTTGCCGCGCCGCGATGGCGCCGCCGGCTCCGGGTTAGACCCCTCGCGGGTACCGGTCGAAGCCGGCGTAAGGGCTACTCCCCCCTGGAACAGGTCGCACTGTAGTCCGGGCTGTGCGAAATGTCCATGAGCCGCCCACTCGTTCCGCACCAGCCCTCCAAATCGCGCGCAATGCGTAGCGTCTGGGCTTAGCTCAGGCGACCCTGGCCCAGGTGTCGGTGCGCAAGTCAAATGTCCAGAGCTGGCTCGTAAAAGCGCCGCGGTCGGGTCCTCCGCTAGTAATCCACCTGAGAAACGACTCAAACCTGGACGGACATCTAACGGGAGCCCGACGTTTCGAATGAAAATCGGTGAAAAACGACATTCCTAGACGGCACAGCGCCTAATTCGGGACCGTGAGGCCCGGGGTTCAAATCCCGGGCCCCCGACCAACACTCTGAATTGGATGGGGACTTAGGTGTCTTCCTGAGCTCTGCGGGGAACTCATCCCGGTCAGGTGAGTATGCCGACGGCTTGGCCGACCTCGATCAGATGGCCGTCGGGGTCCCGGACATACGCACGGATCTCACGTCCATGATCCTTCGGCTCGGTGAGGAACTTCGCGCCCATCGCCGACCATTCCTTGTAGATCTTGCTGATGTCAGCGACACGAATGTTGAGGAATGCGCTTGTGCGGTTGGGGTCAGGCGGGGTCGTGAGAGTGACGGTTGGCTTATCGTCCGTGGGACCGCCGCCCACATTGAGGATCAGCCACGTGTTCGCCACCTTCATGATCACCGGGTCGCGCTCCAGGAGGACCTGCCCGTCGAAAAGCGACCGATAGAACTCACGGGAGCGGTCCTGATCGGAAACCACGAGAAAGTGCGTGATGACGAAACCGTCCTTCGGCGCGGGAAAGTCTTCTGGGTTCACTTGCAACCTCCAGGTTCTTGTTAGAAGCCGATTCAGTACTTGCTTGGCGCGTTGGTGCTGAAGTTGGAGACCAGTTGCTGCACGCGTGACTTGCCACGCTCGTGGCGCGGGCAACCCACCACCGGCAGTCTGATCGCAACACCGGCGGTTGGCGACGACACGATCTTCAGTCGGGCACCGCTAATCAGGTGTGAGGTTGTTCAAAACGGGTGTGCATCTGACCTCTCAACCTCGACGCTCCAGTTCTTCGCACATTCTTATCAGCTGGGCCTTTGACTGAATATGCAACTTCGCATATGTGTGAGCAATATGAGTTTCGACAGTTCTTTCCCCAATATGCAGTACGCGACCAATGTCAGGCGCCGTATGCCCACGCGACGCTAGCCTCGCAACTTCGAGTTCACGCCGGCTTAGCGCACCGATGCCACTAATGGAGAGTCTTGCTCCCGTTGACCTCGGACTGAGCCTGCTCGCTTGAGTTGACGTCGGAGTTCGCTGGCCTTGTGGAGAACGGAGGCTGCTGACTCCGTATCGGCGAGCGACGAGCAGTACGCAAAGGCCGACAACGCCGTCGATCACCAGGGTTAGTCGATTGCCGCCTTCAACAGCAACCGCGATGGCAAATTGCACTGCGGCGAGGCCTCCGACTGCGACGACCCAACGAGTTGACAGCGCCCAGACCGCAATAAGCAGCGGTAGGAGTACCAGGGTGGCCAGAACATCACGAGGGGTCAGAAGTTCGAGCCCGAAAATCACGGTGACCACGAGCGCTATCGCAGCCGCGATTGGTACCTCCCAAACATGGCCGACGAGAGCACGCGGCCGAGTCATGCCGCTGAACAAAGGAACCATGCGATGGCTGGCCAAATGCATCCGTCGCCCCCCGTGCTCCCCTTGATGGTCGGTCTGCTCAGCGTAATTCACCGGGACGCGCGAGTCTAGTACGGAGGCAGGGTCAGTACACGAAACCGTACGTCGTACGGATGCCAACTTACCGAAGCAGTGGTACAAGACATGTGACGATCACTAAGGGCGACGTCAACGGCCGTCTCTGGGGGCACGTCGAGGGGTTGTCCGCTCGGCAGGAGGGGAGGTCATGAAGATCGTCGTTATCGGCGGTACGGGTTTGATCGGGTCCAAGGTCGTCGAGAAGCTAAAGCAGAAAGGCTACGAGGTAGTGGCGGCTGCGCCAAATACAGGCGTCAACACGATTACTGGCGAAGGCCTCGCAGATGCGCTTGCGGGCGCTCAAGTCGTCGTCGACGTGTCCAACTCGCCGTCAATGGAAGATCAGGCTGCGATGGACTTCTTCCAGACCGAGAGCACGAACCTCATCGCGGCCGAAGTCTCAGCAGGTGTCAAGCATCACGTCGCCCTTTCGGTTGTTGGAACCGAGCGTCTGCAGGACAGCGGCTATTTTCGCGCCAAGCTTGCCCAGGAGAACCGCATCAAGAGCTCGCCAATCCCATACACCCTTGTCCACGCCACCCAGTTCTTCGAGTTCGTTCGCTCGATTTCTCAGTCCTCGACCGTGGGGAACACGGTTCGCGTCCCGCCTGTCCTGTTCCAGCCGATTGCGGCAGACGACGTAGCGAGCGCAGTCGCCGAGGTAGCAATAGCTCAGCCGGTAAACGGCACTATCGAGATCGCCGGGCCTGACACGTTCACGATGGACGAACCAGTCCGCAGGGTACTGGAACATGACCACGACACGCGCACGGTGATCGCCGACCCGCAGGCGCCCTATTTCGGCATCAAAGTAGCCGAGAAGGCGCTCGTTCCAGGCCCCAACCCGCGCCTCGGCTCGATCAAATTTGACTGGTGGCTCACTCACATTCCGGCGCCGCAGAAGAGGTAGTCACCGACCCAAATTGACGGTGGCGCAGAGACCCTGGCGTAGAGCGGCGATCCCAATCTGGCAAAGGAGAGTTGGCGATGAACACCACGTCTGTACAGAGTGGAACCCCCGAGGATCGTCAGGCCCGGGGACATCTGAGCCCGGCTGTCTCGCCGACGACGATCACCGAACGCGAGCGCAAGCAGGTTGAGCGCGCGAATGCGACCGCCGGGACGCCGGTGGTTTTCATTCACGGGCTTTGGCTGTTGCCCTCGAGCTGGGAGCCCTGGGCAGGGCTATTCGAGCAGGCCGGGTATGTCGCGCTGACGCCGAGCTGGCCAGATGATCCGGAAACGGTTGAGGTAGCCAGGGCGAATCCGGAGGTCCTCGCCAAGAAGACGCTGCGGCAAGTCGCCGATCACACCACCGAGATCATCACTGCGTTGCACAAGAAGCCGGCGGTAATCGGGCACTCCACCGGGGGCTTGCTGGCGGAGATGCTCGCAGGCCGCGGGCTCTCGGCGGCCACGGTGGCGATCGATCCCGGAGTCTTCCGCGGCGTTCTGCCACTGCCGGTCTCGGTGCTCAAGGGCGTGGGGCCGTTCTTGGTCAACCCGCTCACACGCGGCCGCGCGATCACGCTCACGCTCGACCAATTCAAGTACGGCTGGGCGAACGCGCTGGACGAGAAAGAGGCCAAGGAACTGTACCAGACGTTCCACGTCGCCGGCTCCGGGATCTCTCTAGTCCAGATGGGGAACGCGAATCTCAACCCGTGGACGGAGGCGAAGGTTGACACGAAGAACCCCGACCGCGGTCCGCTGCTGATCATCGACGGTGAGAAGGACCACACGGTGCCGTGGGCGATCGCCAACGCAGCCTACAAGCGACAGAGGCGCAACCCCGGTGTGACCGAGATCCTGAAAATCCCGAACCGTGGGCACTCCCTCACGATCGACCACGGCTGGCGCGAGGTCGCCGAGACGGCGCTCAATTTCGTCAAGAGGTTCGCCTAGTCGCTCGGAAGTGGTTCGGCACTCCTCCGCATGCCAAATCCAATCCAGGTTCGCGACGTCCGGCCAGCTATAACTGTGGCGGGCACATGAAGCCGAAGATCGTGGTCATTGGCGGAAGCGGATTAATGGGTTCTAAGGTCGTGGAGAAACTGAAACAGCAAGGCAATGATGCAGTCGCCGCTCCGCCGGACACGGGCGTCTACGCGATGAGCGGCGAGGGCTCATTGGGGGCACTCGCTGGCGCCGAGGTCGTGGTCGACGTGGCTAACGCGCCGACTTTCGAGGATCAGGCCGCGTGGGACTTCTTCCAGATCGTAGGCGAGGACCTGGTGTTCGCGGCGGCTGAAGTGGCCGACGCGATTAATTTCTTCCGTACGGCGCACGAGAACTTAGCTGCGGCTGAGTTGGCCGCCGGCGTCAAGCACCACGTCGCACTTTCTGTCGTGGGAACCGACCGCTTGCAGAACCTTGCCTACTTCCGGGCGAAGCTGATTCAGGAAAACGTGATCAAGGGCTCGCCCGTCCCGCACACCATCATCCGCGCCAGCCTGTTCTTCGAGTGGATCCGCCCGATCGCACAGGCCAGCACGGACGGCGACACGGTGCGCGTGTCGCACTCATTGTTCCATCCAGTGGCGGCGGATGACGTTGCGAGCGCGGTTGCCGAGGTGGCCCTCGAGGCGCCGAGGAATGGCACGGTCGAGATCGCCGGCCCAGACAGGTTCTACGTCGACGAAGTTGTCGCCAAGGTCCTTGAACATGACAAGGATCAGCGCAACGTGGTCATGGGTGATCCCGGGGGCCTCTTCTACGGCATCCAGCTTGATGACCAATCGCTTATGCCCGGCCGCGACGCGCGCCTAGGATCGACCACATTCGACTGGTGGCTGACCCACTAGGCCATATTGATTCTCGACGCGATTCGGGCCCGTCTCAGGTCGCTGATCAATTGGACGGCGTTGTTCCTCTTTCGGGAGCCGCCGCTGAGGCTCGACGTCAGCGCAAAACGTCGCCAGGTTCCGGACTAGCGCCGGTGGGATTACAAAGCGCCATCATCGATTGGCTCGACGCGCGCTTCGAGCTCGTGGATGCGGTCGATGCGGAGCTCTACCGCCGGGTTCCCAACTATGCGGCCAGCGCCTACCGCTACCTTGGCGGTGTGGCAGTGATTCTCGTCGCGGTCGAGTTCATAACCGGTTTCCTGCTTGGTCTCTACTACGTTCCGGACGGTGCGGGCAACCCCGCCCCAGCCTACACCAGCGTCGTCTTCATCCAGCACGCTGCGTATCTCGGGTGGCTCATACGCGGGATACATTTCTGGGGCGCCAACCTTCTGATCGCGGTTGCGTTCCTGCACATGACGTTCGTCTTCTGGAACGGAGGCTACCGCCCGCCACGCGAGCTGAACTGGATGGTGGGAGTGCTCGTCTTCCTGATCGTCGTCCTCTTCAGCTTTACGGGTTCGCTGTTGCCGTGGGACGCCAACTCGTACTTGGCGCGAGCCCGCGAGATCTCGATCATCTCGGGAAGCGGGGTGCTCCCCGACGGTGTGAGTGGATTCATCAGGTACGTGGTGCAGGGTGGCCCGCTGGTGGGACCGACGACATTGCTGCGCTTTTTCATGGCCCACGTATTCCTGCTGCCGGGGTTGATGGCCGTCCTCCTTTACCTCCACATCCGGCTTGTTCGCAAGCAAGGTCCGGCGGAACCAGCATGATCGCGCCCAGGGCAGGCTCGAGCCGGCTGCGTCGGCGCGCCCTCTATCCGACGCTGGTTCTCTACGCGCTCATCGGCCTCATGTTCGGCCCCATTGGCAATCAGATCAGTGACGACATGCCGGAGAGCAAGACCCACCCCTACTTTCCCGATCACATCTGGCCTTATCCGATTCTCGCGGTGGCGGTCTTGGTCGGACTCGGTTTGATGGCGCTGATCGGCCAACCCCTGCTGGAGTCCGGACAGCCGGCCGACCCGCGCGCCGCGATTATCGCGCTACCGGAGTGGTACTTCCTGGCGCTCTTTCAGTTCGCCAAGCTCGGGCCTGCGCTCATCACGAAGGCGGTCGTCCCGGGGGTGCTTTTCCTCGGGCTCATCATGTGGCCGTTGCTCGACATCCGGATCGGTCCGGGCATCGCGCGGTGGCTTGGCTGGCGGTCATGGCCGGCTCCGAAGCGAAACGTGATCACAGGCACGATCTGGATTGCCGGCCTCGCGATCATCGCTGCGCCGACGCTGTGGTCTGCGCTTGCACCTCAGCTATGCATACCGTGGCCGTACAACGGACCCGTCTGCGGCGCCTGACGCCGGCGCAACAAGGCGAATTCTGGCCGGGATGGATCTAGACCCGGACGAACCAACTATCCGGGAGCGTTTGTCTCGCGCCGCCGGGTGAATCGGCGGTCGGGTACGAACCACGTCAGCGCGACCGCCACATAGATGCCGTATGAGATCCAGGGGCTCACGAAGGCGAGGCCGATCGCCGCGGCGTACAGCACGAGCGACAGACGCCCCTTGACGTCCGACCCAATGGCTGTAGCCAGGCCTGACTCACGGCCGTTGGCATGGATTAGCGTTCGCACGAGAATTACGTAGGCAAGCCCGGCCGCGAGAGCCACCGTTCCGTAGGCGGCCGCCGGGAGTGCGTGGACATACTCGTCGCGAACCCACTCGGTCAGGACCGGGATCAACGACAGCCAGAACAGAAGGAACAGGTTCGCCCACATCGCTGCGCCGCTGATCCGGTCGGCGGCGCGGAGCAGGTGATGGTGATTGTTCCAGTAGATCCCGACGAAAGTGAAGCTGAGCACGTACACGAGCACGCCCGGCAGCTGGTCACGCATCGCGTCCAGGCCCGCGCCTCGTGGAGGGCGCAGCTCGAACGCCATGATCGTGATGATCACAGCCATGACCGAGTCACTGAATGCCTCGACGCGGGTGGTCCCCACTTCGGGCGATCGATCCGCAGGCTCCTGTTCCTGTGCCGTGGTGTGGATCATATGAGGTGGCTGAACCGCGAGGTAGCGGTCAAGGGGCGGTTGAAGTTCGAGCCTTTCATGTAGTAATTCATGTAGTAATCCGAGGGTTCGCAACACCTCGAAACATGCCCAATCGGTATTCGCGAGGCCGTGAATCGAGCTCAAAACCCTCGAAAACAGGCTCGATGGATGAGACGGCCCAGGTTTCGGGACCGTGAGGCCCCGGGTTCAAATCCCGGGCCCCCGACCAAAATCAAATTCAAATTCAGTGATCTCGCGTGCTCTGTCGAGCCGCCGGATCACGGCCGGATCACGGATGTCGGCGGTGTCAGCAGACGTCCCGTCGGTGGCGACAGCTATATCGGCTGACGCTTATCAGTCCGCTTAGGATGGCGCCATGGCAGTCCGATCCCTTATCCCACTCACCCTGAGAGAGCCAGCCCGCGGGGGCAGTTGGGGTCCTGAGGTCGTCCAGATGTCTGGGCTTGACGTGCTTCGCGCGAGCATCGACCGACGATTGCCAGATGCCCCCGTAACGAAATTGGCCGGTTTGCGGCTTTCAGAAGTCGGCCTCGGAAGCGCCAGCGCCTGGATGCCGGCAAGCCCATGGTGGCAATCGGGCGCTGGGGTGTTCCTGGCTGGTTCGCTCGCATTCGCGGCTGACATGCCCCTCGGTTGTGCGGTACTCAGTGGGGCACCGCCCGGGGTCGGCATGACGACATCAGAGCTGTCCGTGAACATCCTGCGAGCTGGAACCATCAGGTGCCAAACCATCATCGGTCGGGGACGGCTGATCCACGCAACGAAGTCGCTTGGGTTATCTGAAGCAACGATCGAGGACGCGCGGGGTCGCCTCCTTGGACACGCCACGTCGCGCTGTGTCCTTTTCCCTCTCGACGCGGAGGTGATGGCAGCAAGGCAACGCCGCGAGAGCCAGGTTTCCAGCTCACCCGATCCTTACCTGCTGCCAATCGAAGGCGACGTGAATGGACAGGAGTACTGGGATCACACGCCTGGTTCGGAAGTGATGCGGCAAGTCGTGAATCAGGAGTTTGTGCCGCCTTGCTGGCTTTTGATGGGACTGCGCGGCGTCGAGACCGCTGAAGGTCAAATGACCATCGCCATGAAGGCGTCGGGATGGTTGTGCAACGCATTTGGCGCCATCTACGGCGGTGCGATCGCTTTCCTGGTGGACGCGGCGACCGTCTTAGCGGCCGGCAGCACCGTGCCGGCCGCAACTGCTTTCAACACCATGGATATCAAGGTTCACTTTCTGCGTCCGGTCTTACCGAGTGACGGCGAGCTCGTAGCGCGGGCAAGGGTCGTGCACCGCGGTCGAACCATCGCGGTCGTGAGCTGTGAAGTCAGGGACCAGCAAGACAAATTGGCCGCGCAGGCTAGCGGCTCGGTGCTCATATTGCCCGGTCGGCCATGGGAGCAAAGGCCGGTGCAAGTGGTCGACGAGATCACACCAGAGACAGCCCGGATCCTAACGACGCTTCTGTTCGTTGATGTGGTCGATTCGACACGCAAAGCAACCGACGTGGGGGACCGAAGATGGCGAGACCTACTGGCTGATTTCCATTCCACTGTTCGCGAGCAGATTCAGCGATTCGGTGGGCATGAGGTCGATACCGCGGGTGACGGCTTTCTGGTGACTTTCGATGGCGCTGTCCGGGCCATCCAATGCGCGTTCGCACTCCGTGAGCGCGTTCGTCAGTTAGGCCTCGAGGTTCGCTGCAGCGTTCATGCCGGGGAGGTCGAACAAAGCGGGGGAAAGTTAGCCGGAATCGCGGTTCACACCGGTTCGCGGATCTGTGCCCTTGCGTCACCTGGCGAAGTTCTCGTCTCGAGCCTGGTGAAAGACCTCGTCGCGGGTTCCAGCGTTAACTTCGAGGATAGGGGCGAGCACGAATTGAAGGGAATCGCCGGGCACTGGCACCTCTTTTCGGCCAAGCGGTAAACGCCGCCGCTGACAGCTTGCGGCCTCGATTCGCACGGGCATACTTTCCGCAGTGGAGGCGACGCGATTGGTCGCCTGTAAGGGCAGGCGCATCGAGGTGCTCGTGGACGGGCCGGAAGACGGCTTGGTCCTTCTTTTTCACAACGGGACGCCTAGCGCCGCGGTTCCCATGCCGCAGCTCACGGCGCCTGCGGCGAACAGGGGCTTGCGCACCGTCACCTACTCACGTCCGGGTTACGCGACGTCGGCGCCTGATCGCGGTCGGTCGGTCGCAGACGCAGTGGCCGACACAGAGGCAATCCTGGACGCGCTCGGCGCGCGCCAATGCGTGGCCATGGGATGGTCTGGCGGCGGGCCGCACGCGCTTGCGTGCGCCGCGCTGATGAGCGAACGATGCTTGGCGGCCGCCACTCTAGCCAGCGTGGCACCTCACAACGCGGAAGGTCTCGACTGGTTCGACGGCATGGGGCCCGAGAACGTCGAGGAGTTCGGCGCCGCGGAGCAAGGCGCCGAGGCCCTTGCCCCGCTTCTCGAGCGCTGGAGGTCGGATCTGGCTGAGGTTACCGGCGAGCAGGTCGCGGCGGCGCTCGGCGGGCTAGTCTGTGGCGTCGACAAGGTCGCCCTCCACGACGATTTCGCGGAGGTCATGGCGGCGGCGTTTCGGCGCGCGGTTTCGACCGGCATCGAAGGCTGGCTGGAGGACGACCTGGCCTTCGTACGGGACTGGGGCTTTGACTTATCGGCGATGCGTACGCCAGTGGCGATCTGGCAGGGTGGCCAGGATCGTATGGTGCCGCTAGCTCATGGCCGGTGGCTGGCCGAGCACGTGGCGAGCGCGCAGCCGCGGTTTATGGATGACGACGGCCACGTGTCGCTTGTCCACCACATCGATCACATCCTCGACGATCTGCTGAAGCTCCTGACGCTCGACCGGCCGATGGTCATTTAAGCCCCGGGTATAGGTCTGCCGCGTGTCCACCGTGGCTTCGCGTCGCTCGCTCGCGACACCCCATCCGAGAGCGAGCGCAGCGCATGACCACCCTGCAACTCCTCTGGACGACCTGCATTCTGTAGTAATTCGTGTAGTAATCCGGGCTGAAGATTCATGCCAATCTGGACGGTCCGGGCGCGTCGAGCGA
>Ga0207684_10002421_pt1 | contig 18821 bp, 10 predicted proteins | sample KBSK5501metaG_FD_184342 | JGI IMG/M metagenome (GOLD analysis project Ga0207684, IMG submission 184342) | Corn, switchgrass and miscanthus rhizosphere microbial communities from Kellogg Biological Station, Michigan, USA - KBS K5-50-1 metaG... | ecosystem: Host-associated > Plants > Roots >...
TCCCGGACGTTGCCGGGCCATTGGTGCGCGAGCAGGATCTTCTGCGCTTCCGGAGTCAGGCGCAGCGGGCCGCGCACGAACTCGTTCGCAAAACGGTCGAGGAAGTGTCGGGCGAGCAGGAGGGCGTCGCGGCCGCGTTCCCTCAAAGGCGGCAGCGCGATGATCGCGACATGAAGGCGGTAGTAGAGATCTTCCCGAAAGCGCCCCGCCTCGACTTCCTTTGCGAGATCTCGCGAGGTGGCGGACACGACCCGGACGTCGACGGCGCGCGCCCGGTTTTCCCCGACGCGCCGGAGCTCCCGCTCCTGGAGTGAGCGCAGCAGCTTCGCCTGCAGCGGCAGGCCGAGATCGCCGATCTCGTCGAAGAAGATCGTTCCACCCGACGCCTCTTCGAGCAGGCCCCGCCGGTCCCGGTCGGCTCCCGTGAACGCCCCGCGCACGTGACCAAACAGCTCGCTTTCGAGGAGCGCCTCGGGAATCGCAGGAACGTTCACCGACACGAACGGCCCCCCGGCCCGGGACGAAAGCGTGTGGACCGCGCGGGCAGCCGCCTCCTTGCCGCTCCCCGACTCGCCGAGCACGAGCACGGTGACGTTCTGCGGGGCGAAGCGGACGAGGCGCCGGAAGGGCTCGCGCATCGAGGCGTCCGCCGTGACCACGCCGACACGGCGCCATCCCTCCGCGAAATCCGAAGGCGCGTCGAAACCGTCCCCGCGGTAGAGGAGCGTCTCCAAAAGGAGGGCGATCGGAGCGAAGATTTCCTCGGCGACCGGCGGCGCGAGCGCCAGCTCGAACCGCGCGCCGCCCGCGTCGAGAGCGCGGCGCTCGACCTCGCAGCCGTGCGACTCGCCCAGTCGAACGACCTCGCGGCCGTCGCCGTCCACGATGGACAGCGACTCGAGTCCGAGCGCGGAGAGCGGCGCTTCCTTCTCGGCTCCCGACGCCGCTGCCGCGACGGCGTCGCGCAGCGCCCGCAGCACCCCGGGAGGCGGCCCCGCTGCCGAGCCGCCCCGAGAGCCCGCGCTATCCACGTACAAGGATTGTCTCGAGATCGCGGAAGAAGCCGGGGTACGACTTCGTGACGCAGCCCGGGTTCTCGATCAAGGCCCCGGGGACCGCGAGCGACAGAAGCGCGGCCGCCATCGCGAGCCGGTGATCGTCGAACGTCGCCAGCCGCACGGTTCCGTTCCGGCGACGGGGAGGTCCGGTGATGGAAAGCTCCCCTGCCTGCTCGGCGGCGCGAGCACCCGCCGCCTCCGCGAGCGTCGCGAGCGCCGCGATGCGATCGCTCTCCTTCAGACGGAGGTGCCCGATTCCGAGAAAGCGGCTCTCCCCATCCGCAAAGGCCGCGAGGGCGGCGAGAACCGGCACCGCGTCCGGAAAGTCGCGCGCCAGAAGGCAGACCGGGGCGAGAGAGCCCCGGTCTCCCCGGGCCCGGATCGCGGCGGGATTGCGCTCGGTCGCGACACCCATCGACTCGATCGCGTCGAGAGCGAGCGCATCGGCGTCGGGCGAAGGCCAGCGGAGACCCGTGACCGAGACCTCCCCTCCCGCGATCCCGGTTGCCGCAAAAAACGGAAGCGCGGAGGACCAGTCTCCCGGCACTTCGTAGGAACGCAGCGCGACACTCCCGCGCTCGACCCCGATCTCGCCGGAGGCGCCGCGAGAGACGGCGTGGCCGAAGTCCACGAGGGTCCGGAGTGTCGTCTCGACGTATGGCGCCGAGGCGATCGGGCCTTCCGGCCGCACGGAGAGCCCGCCGTCGACCGCGACTCCGGCGAGAAGAAGCGCCGAAAGAAACTGACTCGAGCGGGACGCGTCGACTTCGATGGAAGCCCGTCGGAGACTTCCCCCGCGGATGGAAAGCGGAAGAAAGCCTTCCATGCCGCCCTCTTCCACTTCGGCTCCCGCATGGCGAAGCGCGGCGAGGAGCTCCCCGATCGGGCGCTCCCGGAGGCGCGGCGAGCCGGTCAGGACGTAGCGCCCCGGAACCGCGCAAGCGAGGGCCGCCAGGAATCGAGCGGCCGTCCCGGACGCTCCCGCGTCGAGGACGATCGGCTTCTTCTCACTCCGGCCGAGCGGTCCGCCGAGGGCAATCCCGGCGCGGGTCCTCTCGATGACGGCGCCCATCGCTTCGAGACAGCCCGCGAGCGCGCGCGTGTCCTCCGAGTCGAGCGGGTGAACGAGCTCCACCCGCTCGGAAGAAAGCGCTGCCAGGACGAGCGCCCGGTTGGTCGCGCTCTTCGACGGTGGAGCGTGAACGGTTCCGGAGACGGAGCGGACGGACGGAAAGGCGAGGAAGTCCCGCATCGCGCGGGTCAGGTCGGGCCGGACTCCGACAGGCCGACGAGGCGCGTCGCCCCATCGTCGGAGACCTCCATCCACCGTTTTTCGTCCACGAAAGCCGGCAGGATCTCGACCCGGCCGCCGTCGACGGTATCGCTCCACGACCGGTGGAAGTGTCCGAGAAGGAGCACGTCGTAGCCCTCCCGGAACCGGCGCGCCGCGAAAGCGCGGATCATCTCGACCGGCAGGCGGGTTTTGTGCTTGAAGTTCGAACGGTACAGCCGGGCCTCGACCTTCCAGACGAAGCGGTTCGCCGCTCTTCGGGGGAGAAAATCGATCGCTCTGCGGGAGATCGGGTTCTTCGAGATCGCGCGCCAGAGACGGTAGGGACGGTCCTCCTCGTTCAAGAGATCGCCGTGAGTCAGGAGAAACCGCCGGCCTCCTTCCACGAAGGTCTCCTCGTCGCAGACCTCGCGAAACTTCGATTCGACGTAGGAACCGCGCAGGAAGAAGTCGCGGTTGCCTTCGACGTAGGTCACCGGCACGCCGGCGGCGCGGAGACGGTCGACGGCCTCCAGAAAGCGGGCGATCGCGGGGGTCTCGAACTTTGGATGGGCGATGAAGAAATGGAAAATGTCGCCCAGGAGCGAGATGGACGTCGCCCCCCGGCGGCGGGCCTCCTCGAGGGCCTCCAGAAAAGGTCCCTCGTCGCCGGCCTGGCGGCCCACGTGACAGTCCGCGAAGACAGCCCTCATCCAATCCTCATCGGCGCGGAAAGATAGCGTAAAGAAGGCTTTTCGGACCGGCCCGGCCCTCCACGGGATTATTCCGGGGCTCCGGACGGTATTCTGTTTGTCGTCGAAACCGCGAACCTTTCGGGGGATAAATGCTCCGTCACCACCTCGTCCGGGTCTCGATCGCCGCCGCTTTCTCTCTCGCCTTCTCCCCCGCCGCCCGGGCGCTTCGTCCGGTTTCCGCCGAAGAGGCGCCGAAGGCCCATCCGAAGGTCCTCCGCGCGCTCGCGCAGGGGGCCGAAGAGGTCCCGGTGATCGTGGGCGTCATCGACGGTACACCTTCCGCGCGGACGCTCATGGAGCGGCCGGACCCGGCGGGCGAGCCGGCCCGGCGGATCCGACGAATGGACGCCCAGAAGCGGCTCATCGGAGACCTTCCGACGGAGGAATTCCGAGTCCGGCACTATTACGAGAGCTTTTCAATGCTGGCCGGACGAGCCACGCGGGACGGTATCGTGCGGCTCGCGAACCGGCCCGACGTCGCGTGGGTCGCTCTCGACGAGAACCGCCGGCGTTTCCAGACCAGCCCTCAGGCGTCCCAGACTTTGATCCGCAGCGACGCGACGAACGCGGCTGGCGTCACCGGTCTCGGCCAGACCGTCGCGGTTCTCGACACCGGCGTGGACTACTCGGTCTCCGCACTCGGCGGGGGCGGATTCCCGAACGCGAAGGTCATCGGGGGGATGGACACCGCGGACAAGGACAACGATCCCATGGACTGCGACGGCCACGGCACGTCGGTCTCGGCGATCATCGCCGGGCCGAACGGCGTCGCTCCGGACGCGAAGATCGTGGCGATCAAGGTCTTCGCTTCGACCGACGCGACCAACTCGGCGTGCAAGGACACGGCGTTCGTCTCCGACATCGTCCAGGGAATCAACTTCGCGATCCTCCACAAGGCGGAATTCCACATTGGCGCGATCAACATGAGCCTCGGCGCCGAGCCCGACAACGGTACGACCGCCGGCTACTGCGACACCTCGGAGCCGGCCGAGGCGATGGCGATCGACTCCGCCGTGGCCGCCGACATCGCGGTCGTCGTGGCCGCGGGCAACGGACTGTTCACGCACTCGCTCGCGGCGCCCGCGTGTATCTCCTCGGCGATCTCGGTCGGTGCGGTCTATTCGATTTCGTCCGCTCTGGTGCGCTGGAGCGACCCGAGCGGCTGCACCGACCAGCCCGTGGTTCCGGACCTTGTGACGTGCTTCTCCGACTCGAATACGAACCTTTCTCTGCTCGCTCCCGGAGCTTTCTGGAGCACGGTCGGAAAAGGGGGCCGGAACGTCCCCAACTTCGGCGGAACCTCGGCGTCGACTCCGGCGGCTTCGGGAGCAATCGCCCTCGTGCGCCAGGCCCGGCCGGACTTGACGGCGTTCGGCGTGCTCGGGGTCCTCCGGACGACCGGCGTCCCCGTCACCGACCCGCGCAACGGGATCATCACCCCGCGCGTGGACACACTCGCCGCCGTGCAGCAGCCCATCGGGCGTTTCGGCGGCTTCGTCGGCACGCCGGTCGCGGTTCCGGACGGGACCGGATCGGCGTCGGCGACCGCGACGGTCTCGGGGCTCTTGCCTGTGGTCAAGAGCGTGCAGGTCTGGGCCCAGATCGACCATCCGGATCCGCGGGAGCTGCGGGTCCGGCTGACCGGTCCCGACGGAACCTCGATTCTTCTCCACGACCGCACGGGCGCGCTCCAACAGCCGATCAACGCCGTCTACGGGCGGACCGACGTGCCCGCGCAGCCGCTCTCCGCCTTCCAGGAAAAACAGGCGAACGGCACGTGGACGCTGACTGTCGAGGACCTGGTCGCCGGGACCACCGGGCGGATTCGAAACTTCTCGGTGACGATCGTCCCGGGCCAGCCGGTCGTTCCCATCCCGGCGCATACCGACGGCAATGTGCTGCCGGTCGTGGGGCACGTCCGGGGGACAACCAAGTTCTTCCTCTCCGACGTGCGGCTGTACAACCCCACGGCGACGCCGAAGAACTTCTCGCTGTACTACGTCCCGAACGGTCAGAGCGGGGCGACCGCGGTTCGAGCGACCCGCACGGTCGGCGCCGGCCAGATTCTCGCGTTGAACGACATCATTTTTTCGGAGTTCGGCTTCGACTCCTCGATCGGCGAGGTGACGATCGCGGCGAGCGATCCGGCGTTCATCGCGACGAGCCGCGCCTACACGCAGAGCACGAACGGCACCTTCGGACTGTTCGTCCCCGGATTCCGCACCTCGAGTGGCCTCTCGTTCGGCCAGGGCCGCGCGACGGTCAATGGCTTCCGCAAAGACTCGGGGTTCCACACGAACGTCGGATTCACGGAGGACTCGGGCGCCCCGGTGACCGTACGAATCGACCTCCTCGACGGCGACGGCGCCCTGCTCACGTCGACGACGCGCGATGCCGCCGCCAACCAGACGCTGCTCATCACCGACATCATCGGTGACCGCGGCCTCGGCGCGACGGCGAACTTCCGAGTCGACTTCACGGTGACCAGCCTGACCGGCCGCATCGTGCCGTTCGGGATCCTGATCGACGACGCGACCGGCGACGGTCTTTTCGAGCCGGGCGGCAACCCGGCCCCCTCCTCCGAGGACGTCATCGTGTCCCAGGCCTCGTTCGCGCATGGGAACAACGACACGTTCTTCAAGACCAACCTGTACGTGACGAACGTGGGCGCGAGCCCGGTCACGTTCACGCTGTCGCTGATCCCGAGGCTCATCACCGGGACCCCGGCGCCGCCGGCCGTGATCGTGATCGCTCCCGGCCAGACGATCGAAAAGCTCGACGTCCTGAATACGCAGTTCGGGCTCCAGGATCCGTCCGCGTCGGGGCTGCGTATCCACCCGACCGGCCCGGCGCAGCTCGTGGTCTCGACGCGGACGTTCGTCGAGAAATTCGGCGGGACGTTCGGCTTCTTCATCCCGGGCCTTTCGGCGTCGTCCTCCGGCGTGATCGGCCTCGGGACCGGACGCGTCGCGGCAATCCAGCTCGACCAGTCGAGTGCGGCGACCGGCTCGCGCTCGAACTTCGGGATGGCGGAGATCGGCGGCGCCGACGTGTTGGTCCACGTCACCGCAAAGAGCGGCGACACCCGCGCCGTCCTCGGAGCGAAGAGCTACTTCGTCGCCGCGAACACATCTTTCCAGACGAGCGTGACCGACATCCTGGGCTCGGGCGCCTTCGCCACGAACATCTACCTGCAGTTCGAGCTCGAGGGCGGGGCGGGGAAGATCCTCGCGTACGGCGTGGCCGTCGACAACACGTCCGGCGACGCGATCTACGTTCCCGCCGCAAGGGAGCCGTGAGATTGAGACGCCGGCCGGTCTAGAATCGCCGGCGGATGACTTCCTCCGGCTCTCCCTCGAAGCCGTCGGGGGTACTCCGGCCCTGGCAGCGGCGGCTCTACCGGATCCTCCTCGTTCCGCTCGGACTGATCGCGGCGAACGCGATCTACCTCGCGGCGTTCACGCGGGACACCGCGTTCTTCTACGCGATGCTGCTCCTGCACCTGGCGCTCGGGATCGCGATCGCGATCCCGTTCTTCGTCTTCGCGATCACCCACGCGAAAAAGATGATCCGGATGTGGAACAAGCGGGCGAAGTACGCGGGTCTCGCGATCTTCACGCTCGCCGTGGTCTGTGTCGCCTCCGGGCTCTTCCTGACGTTCCGCGGCGCCACGATCCCGAACCGGTTCGTCTGGCTCGCGCATGTCGCTTCGATCCCGCTGGCGCTCGTCGCCTTCATCCTTCACCGCCGGGCGCACACCCACCGGCTGCAGTTCCGACGCCTTTACGCCTGGGGAGGGGCGGTGGTGGTCTTCCTGGGCGCAATGGCTCTCGCCGCGAAACTCGAAAAGCCGCCGAAGCGGATCGTCAACAGGAACGGCGACACCGTTTTCTTCCCGTCCTCCTCGGAGACGTTCGACCAGGGACTGCTGAACGCGCGCAAGCTCGCGGCGAGCTCCTACTGCCGCGATTGCCATCCCGACTCCTTCCACCAGTGGGAGCGCTCCGCCCACCGGTTTTCCTCGTTCAACAATCCGTTCTATCGGAAGAGCGTCGAGCTCATGGCGGACGAGGTCGGGCGCGAGCGGACCAAGTGGTGCTCCGGATGCCACGATCCGGTCGTCCTCTTCACCGGGCAGATGGGCGCCGCCACCCAGGCGAAGTTCTCCTACGACTCCTGGGAAGCTCAGCAGGGCCTGCCGTGCATGGGCTGCCACTCGATCGTCGAGATCAAGGACGTTGGTGGAAACGGGTCCTATGTCATCGAGGAGTCCAGGCAGTACCCGTTCGCGTTCGCGAAGAACGAGACGCTCCGCGCGATCAATCACCTCCTGATCCGGATGGAGCCCTCGCTCCACCGGAAGACGTTCCTGAAGCCGTTCCACCGCACGCCCGAGTTCTGCTCGTCCTGCCACAAGGTCGCGCTGATTCCCGCTTTGAACGACTACCACTGGATGCGCGGGCAGAACCATTACGACACCTGGTACGACTCGGGCGTATCGGGCCGGGCGGTCCGGTCGTTCTACGACCCTCCGCAGGCCAGGGCGTGCCGCGACTGCCATCTGCCCGCCTTCCGCTCGGCGGAGTTCGGCAACCGAGGCGGATTCGTTCACGACCACCTCTTTCCCGCGGCGAACACGGCACTGCCCTTCGTCCGCAGTGACTCGGACACACAGCGGCGCATCCAGGACTTCCTGCGCAACAAGGTCCTGACCGTCGACATCTTCGCGATCCGGCGCGGAGACGACGTCGTCGTTCTCGGCGACCGCGTTGCAGAGGTCGCACCGGGCGAAGTCCTCGACCTCGAGGTGGTGGTTCGCACGCGCGGGGTCGGGCATCCCTTCACGAACGGTACGGCCGACTCCAACGAGACGTGGGTTTCGCTCGAGGGCGTCAACGGTGACGAGAATTTCTTCCGAAGCGGCGTCCTCGATTCCGAAGGCCGCCTCGATCCCGCAGCCGACCGACTCTGGACGTACGTCGTCGACCACGAGGGCGCGCACATGGACCGCCGGCAGCCGCAGGACATCCACGTCAACATGTACAACAACGGAATTCCTCCCGGGGCGGCGCGGGTCGTGCACTACCGCGTCCCTATCCCGCAAAACGCCCGGGGGTCGGTCGAGGTCACCGCGGGCGTTCACTACCGGAAGTTCACGCGGGACTACACGAGCTTTTCGCTCGGCGCGGGCTCGCCGTCCCTCCCGGTCACCCTGCTCGCGAGCGACACCGTCGAGTTGACCGTGGGGAGAGCGAACCGGGAAACGGAAAACGGAAAACGGGAAGCGAAGGAACGCGGAAATCCGGACAAGCCGTGGCTTCACTGGAACGATTACGGGATCGGGCTCTTCCTCCAGGGAGACTTGAAAGGCGCGGCGCGGGCCTGGACGAAGGCCGCTCTTCTCGCGCCGGACAAGCCGGACGGTTACTTGAATCGCGCCCGGGCCGAGATCGCGGAGGGCCGGCTCGCCGACGCCACCGCCTCGCTCGCGGCGGCCGAGAAGATCCGGCCGGGCTGGCCGAAGACCGCGTTCTTCCGGGCGGTCATCGCGCGCGACGAGGGGCGGCTCCAGGACGCCGAGTCCGACCTTCGCGCAGTCCTCGCGAAGTTCCCGCTCGACCGCGTCGCATGGAATTCTCTCGGGCAGGTCCTCTGGCTCGGCGGCCGCTTTCGCGAGGCGGCTGCCGCGTACGGGAAGACGCTCGCGATCGATCCGGAGGACATCAACGCCCACTACAACCTCATGCGGGTCTATCGCGCGGTCGGCGACCGGCTTCTCTCCGCGGTCCACGCCGCGGCCTACCGGAAGTTCAAGGAGGACGAGACCGGGCGCGCCGTGGCCGCGGACTTGCGCCGCCGCGACCCCTGGGCCAACCGGGAGTCGCTTCCGATCCACGTCCACGAGGAGGCCATCCCTCCCCCCGCGAACGCACCCGGCTGGCTCGCCTCGCTCGGGGCGAAGGGTTACCAGACCGACTTCGGATACCTGACGCGCGCTCATCCTCCGATTCGGCGTGAGGCGGTCGAACCGGTCGCTGGCGAGGCGCCCGCGCGGCGCGGCACGGCCTACGAGCCCGTCCACTCTCCACCCCAGCCGAAGTAAGCCGTCCTCTTGCGCGTTCGCCGCCCCCGGCCCGCCCTCTGGCTCTGCGCGCTCGCCCTTGAGGTCGGCGTCTTCGCATTCGGCTGCCGCCGCGAGCCAAAGCATACTGCGGCGGCGCCTCCCACACCGGTTCCCCTTCCGTCGGTCCGATTCGAAGAGAAGGCCGCCGAGATGGGGATCACGTTCACCCACGTCAACAGTGCCGCAGGCAAAAAGTGGATGCCCGAAACGATGGGGGGCGGCGTTGCGGTGATCGACTACGACAACGACGGGCGGCCCGACCTTCTCTTCGTCTCGGGATCGTTCTGGCCGGGAGATCCGCGCGCATCGAGCCAGCGGTCCTCGCTCTCGCTCTATCGCAACGAGGGGTCGACGGGCGGCGGACTCCCCCACTTTCGCGACGTCACGCGCGAAGCCGGCCTCGAAGCGGTCTTCTACGGGATGGGGGTCGCCGTCGGCGACTACGACAACGACGGCCGGGAGGACATCTACGTCACGGGTCTCGGAAGGAACCGGCTCTACCACAATCTCGGCGGGCGCTTCGAAGAGGTCGCGGCTCGCGCGGGGGTTCGCGACTCCGGGTGGGGAACGTCCGCGGCATTCTTCGACTTCGACGGGGACGGGTTCCTCGACCTCTTCGTCTGCCGCTACGTGGACTGGTCTCCCGAGAAGGACCTGTGGTGCACGCTCGACGGCCGTACGAAGTCGTATTGCACTCCGGAGAGGTACCCCGGCACCGCGTCCCACCTGTATCGCAACAAGGGGGACGGCACGTTCGAGGACGTCACAAAGAAGTCCGGAGTCTGGAACGAGAACCAGAAGGCGCTCGGGGTCGCGCCCTACGATTTCGACGGCGACGGACGAATCGATTTCGTCGTGACGAATGACACCGCCCCCAACAACCTGTACCGCAACAAGGGGGATGGAACGTTCGAGGACGTCGGCGTGCCGGCCGGAATCGCCGTGGACGACGCGGGGAGATCGCGCGGCGCGATGGGGGTCGCCTGGGGCGACACGAAGAACGGTTCCGGGACGACGCTCGCGATCGGGAACTTCTCGAACGAGCTCAAATCGCTCTACTGGACCGACTCGGGAGAAGTCTTCCTGGACGAGTCGCCGCGGAGCGGCGTCGGGCCGACCTCCTTCCTCTCGCTCACCTTCGGCCTCTTCTTCTTCGATGCGGACCTGGACGGCCGGACCGACCTGTTGCTCGCCAATGGACACGTCGAACCGACGGTGCAGGCCGTTCAGAAGACCGTGACGTACCGCCAGTCGCCGATCCTGTATTGGAACGCGGGAGACGGGCGTTTCCGGGCGCTCGGCCCCGCGACGGGCGACCTCGACCGGCCGCTCGTCGGGCGGGGGGCCGCTTACGCCGATCTCGAGGGCGATGGCGATCTGGACGTCGTGATCGTCGAGAACGGCGGGCCGGCCCGCGTCTTCATGAACCGCCTCGACCATCCGGAGAGAAGCGTCCGGGTCCGGCTGGTCGGCTCGGGCCGGTCGAATCGCGATGCCGTCGGGGCGCGGGTGACGGCCGTCGTCGGCGGCCGCCGTCAGACAGAAGAGGTCTCCGGAGGCCAGTCCTACCTGTCGGCGCCCGAGAAAACCCTGACCTTCGGCCTGGGCAACGCCACGAAGATCGATTTGCTCGAAATCCGCTGGCCGGACGGGACCCGAGAGACACGTCGCGATATTGCACCGGGCGTCATTGTCGTGCTCGAACAAAAGGCAGCCGGAAGCCGCCGCTGAGGGGAAGCCAGGATGAATGTCACCAAGGTCGTGATCACGCTGGACGAGGATTTGCTCCGGCGCATCGACCGCTTGGTTGCGGAACGAAAGTTTCCGAGCCGCAGTCGAGCCATTCAGCTCGCGGTCCAAGCTCAGATCGATCGACTCGACCGCCGGAGATTGGCCCGGGAGTGCGCGAAGCTGGACCCTGCTTACGAACAGGAGATCGCGGAAGAAAGTGCGTCCTCCGATCTCGAGTCATGGCCCGAGTACTGAGGGGTGACGTTCTCTGGGCGGATCTCCGATCCGACGCGGGGTCGGGAGCAGGCAGGACAGAGACCCGTCCTGGTCATCAGCCACGACATCTTCAACGAACGCTCCGGCACCGTCATCGCGATGCGATCGCGAGCCAACTTCAGAAGGCGGGGTTTCCCCTGACCGTAGAGCTGACGAAGGGCGACCTTCCGAAGCGGTCCTAGGTCGAGGTGAGCCAGGTCCGTACGATTTCTCGTGAACGCCTGGGGAAGAGGATCGGCCGGGTCTCCCCGGAGGAACTTCTTCGCATTGTCGAAGGTTTGAACGAAATCGTCGGGGCTTGATCCCGGGAGGTCTCGGGCGGGCAGTCGGATCTGTCGGCGCCCAGAAAACGCTCACGTTCGGGCTCGACCGTGCGCCGAAGATCGACTCTCTCGAGGTTCCAGGGAAATTGTTCAGCGGGTCGTCGCCGAGGAATCGATCGTCCGTAACAGGTTGACGGCGGGACCGTAGTCGGGCTGAAGGGCGAGCGCCTGCTCCAGCTCCTGTCGTGCCTGCGCCAGCCGATCCGGGTGAAAACGCAGAAGCAGCTGCGCTTCCCGAAGATGACGTCGGGGCAGATCGGTCTCCGCAGCGACGGCTCTCGCATACTCCGCCTCGGCTTCCTCGACGCGGCCTCGCTGCGCCAGAAGCCTCCCCAGATTCGCGTGCGCGACCGCCGCGAGACCGAGATCGATCGCATGCCGATAGCTCGCCTCCGCATCCTCGAAGCGTCCCAGCGCCGCGTACGCGATCCCGCAGTTGTTGTGGAGCTGCGCGATCTTCGGATGCCGATCGCGCTCGCGGTCGCAAACCCGCGCGATGTCCTCGTTTCGGCCCTCCCGCTGGTACGCTCCGACGAGCAGGCGCCAGGCGTCGCCATTCTGCGGCGCAACGCGCGTTTCCGCTTCCCACAAGGCCGTTTCACTATGCCACTGCTCGTTGCGCCGCAAGGTCAAGGAAGCGAGCAGCGCGCAAAGTGCGAGCGCGGCTGCCGCGGCAGCTCCGCGACCGAAACGACGCGCCAGTGCGGCGAGTCCCGCCGCCGCGAGCAGGAGACCGGTCGACGGGATGTACACCACACGCTCCGCAACCAGAAGAGTGTTGGCCGGCTGGAACACGGTGTGGCCGCCAAGCGATAGGTTCAGATTCGAGGCCGTGACGAGTCTCGACGACGGAAGCAGGGCGAGATAGAAGAAGCCGATCCCGAACGTCACCAGAGGGGCTCGTCGCCGGAGGGCGACCGCGAGGCACATGGCGACCGCGAGAACCACGAGCGAGATCGGCAGAGCCGTCACCCGAAAATCTTCGTAAGACGCGCGCAGCGGATGCGGCCAGAGCACCATCCGCAGGTATTCGCGGAGCGATTCGACAACCAGTGCGAGCTGGCCGAACATACCGATTCGTGGGGCAACGTTCTCCGAGAGGGAGGGAGCGTGGCTGATGCCGCCGGTGAGCGCCGAATGACGGAGCGTGAGGTACACCCCGAGCGGCACGAGCAGCGTGGCGACCGGCGCAACTGCTCGCGCGACGCGGCGCCAGCCCACCCCGGCGTAGAGAAGGTACAGCATGAGCGCGGCAAGCGCCGGAAGGGACGCTGCACTCTCTCGGCACAACAGCGCTGCCAGATAGATCACCGCCGCCGATAACCAGGCGAGCACGGGCCGGCGCGCTTCCCATCGCAGGATGACTAATAGCGCGGAGACGATCCCGATCGTAGCCAGGATCTCGGAGCGGTTGAAAACCGAGTCAACGGCTTCGGTATGGATCGGGTGCACCCCGAACAGCAGAGCCGCCCCGGCCGCAGCGAGCAGATGCACTCGCGAAACCACGGCGGGAGATCCGTTCGCCGCAGAGAATCTTCGCAGCAGCGCGAGAATCAAGGCATAGAGCAGGATCGCGGCCGCGGCGTTCAAGAGGACATTGGTGACGTGATAACCGTGAGGGTCGTCTCCGAAACGCGCTCGGTCGACGGCGAGCGAGAGCAGCAGCAGAGGGCGGTACGAGCCCTCGAAAGAACCCGCGCTCGTCCACGTGTCTTCCCGGAACATCCGACGCAGCGACTCGCCGTTGAGCTCGTAGTGGCTCGGCACGAAGAACTTGTCGTCGTGGACGGCGGCGCTCGGCGCAGCGTTCGAGAAGACCAGAGCCGTCGCGAGACCGACGGCGATCGGTGCGAGGCGGCGCATCCAAGTAGGTGCAGCCCCAGCGACTGATGTCACGGCCGCGGCGGTCCTCCGTCCCGGCGCCCGATCGAGGGCAGAGGAATGGGCGCCTTCTCGACTGCGACGCCGCTCCAGTTTCGTCTTCGCCTTTCGACCCACCGGAGTGAATCCCCTATGGCACGTCCGCGGCACAACGGAAGCCGAAGTCACCCTCTCGATAGCCGATGTAACCGAAGTTGCGAGAGGAGGAGGAGAGGACGCTGGGCCGGCTGTCCCAGGAGCCGCCCTTCACCACGTGACTTCGCCCCGTGGCGGGACCCCTCGGGTCCCTTTTAGGACTGACTTTGAAGTAGTCCGCGTCCCACCAGTCCTCACGCCACTCCCAGACGTTGCCGCCCACGTCGAGCAGACCGTAGGGGCTCGCGCCGGCCGGGTGGCTCTCGACCGCGGTGGATGCTTCGTACCCCCAGTTGTGGCGAAAAGTTGCCAGCGTCGGATTGGGCTCTTCGTCGCCCACGGGTACCTTCCGTTCGTCCGTGCCCCGAGCGGCCTTTTCCCGTTCAGCTTCGTTCGGTAGCCTCCCCCCCGACCCACTCGCAGTAGGCCCGCGACTCCTCCCAGGTCACGAAGACGGCGGGCTGGTCGTCGTGCATTCCCCAATAGGGCTCGTCCGGCGGAAGCGGCCAGCCGCTCGCTTCGAGGAATTTGTCGTATTGACCCCACGTCACCGGCGTCTTGTCGATCAGGAACGCCGAGACACATACCGTGTGCGGTAGGGGATGGCCCTCCGTCTCGAGATTCCCCATGTGGAACTCGCCCTGCGGGACCTTCACCCTCACCGCGCCGTCGCGCTGCCTGCGGTACTCCTCGTATCCCCGATCGTTCTTCCCGATCAGGACCATGCGTTTCGGCGCGACCAAGGCGCCGGGCGCGACCAGGACCGTAAAATCTTTGCGTACGCGCACCACTTGCCGCGCGACGCGGCCGGAAGCGTCGCGGATTCGCACCTCGTGGTCGCCGATGGGAACGTTTCGTAGAAACACAGTCTTGTCCTGCGAAGTCCGACCGACGAGACCGCCATCCAGAAGAATTTCCGCACCTGCCGCGTCCGATCGAATCGACAGAGCGCCGTAGTCGGTTGCGGGGGGAGCCAAGGCCCGGGCATCAATACGGATCATGACTTCGCGGATTCGAAACTCGGCTTCCTCCCTGGGATCCGCGGCGAGAACGGGGACGAGCGCGTCTCCTCCGTTTTCGATGGTGAACCTCCGCCTCTGCTTGGCTTGGGCGTAGACCGGCTCGCCCGCTGCGGAAAAGCCGGAGAGCTTACTCAGCGTCAGCAGCACGGCCAGGTCGCTGGCGGTGCCGATTTCGCCAGGCTCGCGCGCAGACGACGCCAATGGCGTGACCGAGGCTTCCGCCTCGAGGTAGGGCACCGCGGAGGAACCGGCCGGTCGCGGCTCAGTTCCCACAAACGGCCCTTCGCCGCAACGGATCTCGGAACGGACCGCCCTCCAAGTTCGATCCACCTCCGGTTGCACCTGCCCGAAGGAGGCCCAGAACGATCCATTGGCTCCTGTGGCGATTTCTTTCGAGGTATTGCAGGCATTGGCAGTTGCCGTGATCAGGGCATTGGCCCGCACCTCCAGGCGAACCATGACCCGTCGCGAGTCGGCGCCTTCGACTTCATTCGTCAACCCCGCCGTGAGAAGTCCGGCGAGCAGTGCACGGGAAACCGCCTCGATCGGTCGACTCTCCATCGTCACCTACTCCGGGACATCCTGGGTGCAGCGGAACCCGTGCAGGACATCGCGCCAAGATGGCTCCGTGCCCTGCCGGAACGTAGTTCGCGCCCACAAGCTCGAGTTCAGCCAGGAGCCTCCCCGGATGACTCGAAGCTGCCCCGAATCCGGTCCCTTCGGATCTCGATTCGGAGCGATCTTGTAGTAGTTCTGGTCATACCAGTCCCGGCAGAACTCCCACACGTTCCCCGCCACGTCCAGGAGGCCGTAAGGACTCACGCAGCCCGGAAAAACTCCGACTCCCTGCGGCCGGTGCGGACCTCCGTCGCGCGTATTGCAGCGATCGGGGTCCCAGTCATTACCAAAGGGGTATCGCCTTCCGTCCGTGCCCCGCGCGGCTTTCTCCCATTCCGCTTCGGTGGGGAGCCTTCCGCCCACCCAGTCGCAAAACGCCGCCGCCTCGCTCCAGGTCACGGCGGTCACCGGATAATCATCCGGAGTGCCCCAGAGCGGCGTTTCGGGCTGTGGTGTTCCGGTCGCCGTCGCGAATTTCTTGTACTGGCCCCAGGTGACCTCGGTCTTGTCGATGAGATATGGGGAAACGGAAACGTTGTGCTGAGGGTGCTCCGGCGACTCCCCTTCGTCTTCGCGAGAGCCCATCAGGAACTCCCCGGCCGGGACTTTAACGACGGGAACCCCGTCCTTCGGTCGCCAATACTCCTCATGGCCCTGAGGGTTCGTCCCAAGCGGGATGAGGCCGTTACCCACGGCGCGCTGTGCTGGCCCTCTGAGGTTCAAAGCGACTTCGATTCTCTTGTCTTTGGTGACCTGAACAACTTTTCTCGCTTCGCGCCCCGAGAAGTCCCGAACCCGTAGCTCGCGCTGCCCCGCGAGGACGTTCTTGACCACCGTCGGCTCGTCGGAGGTCCGCCCAACGACTCCGCCGTCCAAGAGAATGTCCGCCCTCGGCGTGTCGGACTGAACCGAGACTTCTCCATACGCCGCCGGCCCCTGCCCGGCCGTGGAGGCCCGAAATCGGAGCAGTACGTCGGATACCCGGAACGCGTCCTTCTCCTTCTGATCGGCGATCAGGAGCGGAACGGCCGCCGTCACAGCATCTTCCAGGGGAAACACGCGCGTCTCCTCGACTCGTTCGTAGGAAGGCTCACCCTTCTGCGAGAAGCCGGAGAGCTTCCGCCGCGAGATCGACACCTCGAGCTGTTCGGCGCGGTCTCTCGTGGACCGGCGGCGCACCGAGACGCCACCACGAGATACGGGGCACCGCGCAGGCTCCATTGCTTCGCCGGAAACTTCTCGTCGGACCGTCCCGATTCGCACCCCGTACGCGCGCGCAAGGCTTCCAGGAGCCCGACTCTCCCCGCTGGATCCCCATAGAAGAAGACCCAGGTCCCCCTTCGGTCCGCCTTCAGGTCCGCTGCGAGCTCGCACCGGACGAGCTGAGATTGCTCGAGAGGGCTCTCCAACAAGCTCAGGCGGACGTGAACGGGAACGGAAGGTGTTCCGCTGGGCAGGGCCGCGGTCGCAAAAGCGATGACCAGGGCAGACGCGGGCGGAAAACGGGTCCGTAACCCCGAGATCGGCTTGACGCGGGGGCGACGTCGGCTCCACATGGTGGAGGTGGACTCTATGCCAGGTCGGCGCGGACCTAAGACCAAGGTCGCCCACCCGAAGACCTAGTCCCTTTTCTCACTCGGCCCTCAGCCCTACGGCCGATGGACGCCTGCTTCAGCCCGCCATAGCGTCCACACATTACCCGGAGACCAAAGGAAGGACACCCAGGGGCAGAGCAGTAAACGCATTTTTTGGAGGGAAGGAGGAGGTTGTGATCAAGAATCGATGTAGTCCGATTTCTCTGGTTCTCTTCATCGCGATCGGCGCGTTTCTCATCTGCGCGGTCAGCGCCCAGGCGGCCAGCGGCCCGAGCGCCTCTGCCGCGGCCAGTTCGAACGCGGTGACCGCGTCCGTTCGCTCGGTTCAGCCGGCGATCAGCGGGCTGTTCCAGGTCCACACCGCGCGGGTATGGACTCCGGGCGCCAACGGGCTGCCCGACTTTCTCGACTCCTGGCAGGCGTTTCGCGCCCGCGAGGACGCGGCGATCCTGAAGAATGCATATGCCTTCAGGACGATCGACGGCCAGGGCGACCAGATCCTCTATGCCGGCGAGCTGCGCACGTCGTCCGGAGGTCCGAGCAAGGTCGTTTTCGAGTTCAGCCAGAAGCCGGGGGGACGTCTCCTCGGCGACCTGCGGATCGACGCCGAGATCGATGCCGAGGGCAACGTCGGGACGGCTCGATTCGAGAGCTACTCCGGGAAGGAGAACGGTAAGTTCCTGATGCTCGCTCTGCTTTCTGGAGAAGGATGCAACGGTGAGGGAACCGCCTGCATCGTTGCAAATGGCGCTCTTCTGGAAATTGGCGTCAACCTGAGCCAGCTCCTGGGCGACTCCGGGAAGCGCTTCTCGGGAATCCAGATCACGACCCCGGAAGACTCCGTGGTCGGGATCTTCTCCCAAACCGGCCTTATCGGCGGCTGCGTGGGAGACGTCGGCAACCTGAACAACCCGAGCTGTACCGCCAACGACGTCCAGCTGACGAGTGTCGACCCCGGGAGCCTCAACATCATCGGGCCGGGCTGTGACAACGTCCCGGATCACTGTGTTGGCGGCTCAAACGACGGCTTAGCTTGTACGACCGACGCCGGCTGTCCCAGCGGCGCGTGCAAAGACACAGTCATGTTCACTGCCACTGGAAACTTCCTGTCAGGGCAAAACCAGCGGTACGACATCGGTCTCTACATCGCCACGGACGGCGACGCCGTTCCTCCCGGGAAGACGGCCGGGGACGGAGCGAAGTTCGGCGAATGCGAGCGGTTCGCCTTCAGCGGGACTCTCTCGCCGCCCGCTGGGACCGGCCTGAACCTCGACGGCGATGGGTGTGGTGACCTCGTGATTGGTACCACAACCTCACTTTCGTTCGGGCCCGTCCGGATCGTATGCGTCGACACCAATAACGACGGAAAGGTCGACATCTTCCACTGCGAGACCTGGGGAAATGCCGCGGACGAGGTCGGACATCCCGTAAGCCCCAGCAAGGATGTCTGCACCAACTCCACGGACGTCGAGGCAGGGACGGGCTCAAAGTGCTTTTGCGGCATCTTGAGCAGCTTCTGCATTCCCTTCCCCGATACGAATCCGTGCACCCTCGACGTGTGTCAGGGCACGTGTTCGAACTCTCCGTCGACGACCTGCACGTCCAACACCGACTGCACGAGTGGCGGTACCTGCCAGAACATCACCGTCCAGCACATCCCACAACCTGGCCACGCGTGCGGTGATCCATCGAGCAGCGTCTGCGACAACCCCGACACATGCGATGCGAGCGGCGTCTGCCAGCCGAACCACGTAGCGGCTACCACTACCTGCCGCGCTTCAGCGGGGCCTTGCGACGTAGCCGAGTTGTGCGACGGCAATGGCAACTGCCCGGCCGACAGCTTCCAGCCCTCGACCACCATCTGCCGCGCCTCGACAGGTCAGTGCGACATAGCCGAGAGCTGCACGGGGACCAGCGCCGCCTGCCCGGCGGACGGCTTCCAGCCATCGACGACACCCTGCGTGGGCACCTCCAACGGCGGCGCCTGCGACGGGACGGACTCCTGCGACGGAGCCAATCACTGCGTGGACGGC
>Ga0207684_10002423_pt1 | contig 18811 bp, 15 predicted proteins | sample KBSK5501metaG_FD_184342 | JGI IMG/M metagenome (GOLD analysis project Ga0207684, IMG submission 184342) | Corn, switchgrass and miscanthus rhizosphere microbial communities from Kellogg Biological Station, Michigan, USA - KBS K5-50-1 metaG... | ecosystem: Host-associated > Plants > Roots >...
CTTTCGGTTTCGCGGTCGGTAGGGCTGAGCTTTAGCTCAGCCTCGTGCGCATGCCTCTCACAACGGCTCAAACACAAGAGCTCCAACGCCGAATACCAATTAATCGCCCACGGTCGCGCGTCCTCCCGGAACCGTCCCCCCGACCTAAAACGCAGCTGCCTCTTCCGCCGCTGCCAACGCGTAATCTCGATTCATCCCCGCAATAAAGCTCGCGCTGATCTCAGCCGGACAGACCGCTTCGCATTCATAATGGTTCCGGCAATTGCCGAATCCGGATTCGTCCATCGTCCGGACCATGTTCAGCACGCGACGCCTTCGCTCAGGTTGACCCTGCGGCAGAACGCCGAGATGTGAAACTTTTGCCGAGACGAAGAGCATTGCAGATGAATTCGGACAGGCCGCTACACACGCTCCGCACCCGATACAGGCAGCTGCCTCCATTGCCAGGTCCGCCTTGTCTTTTCCGATTGGCAACGAATTGGCCTCAGGCGCTGACCCGGTGCGAGCCGTAATGAATCCCCCGGCTTGAATAATTCTGTCAAACGCACTCCGATCAACGGTCAGATCTTTTATGATTGGGAACGCAGCAGCACGAAACGGCTCGATCCAGATGGTGGAACCATCCTTGAATCGTCTCATATAAACCTGGCAGGTAGTCGTCGCTTTGCCTGGGCCGTGAGCGATTCCGTTGATCACCAGTGAGCACATGCCGCAAATTCCTTCCCGGCAATCTGAATCGAAAGCGATCGGCTCTTCATTCCTCAATACAAGGCCTTCATTCACGATGTCGAGCATCTCAAGAAAGGAGGCTTCCTTGGGAATATCGGTTGCCTCGTAATCCTTGAATTCGCCTTTTCCGTTACGGCTGCTTTGTCTCCAGACCTTGAGCTTGAAATTCATTTGTAGCTCCTCTGAGCAAGTCTGACGTTTTCGAACAGAAGTGGCTCTTTATACATCACGGGGCGTTTACGACTGCCATTGTATTCCCATGCGGATACATGGCAGAACTCATCGTCATTGCGCAGAGCCTCGCCGTCCGCTGTCTGGTACTCGACACGGAAATGGCCGCCGCACGACTCGTTTCGCTCAAGCGCATCCAGACACATCAATTCGGCGAACTCGAGAAAGTCCGCGACACGTCCGGCGAATTCCAGCGACTGATTCAGCTCCTGGCCATCTCCAAGGACGTTGACGTTTTGCCAAAACTCTTCGCGCAGTGCAGGAATTTTCTGGAGCGCTTCCTCCAAGCCCTCTTTAGATCGAGTCATACCACATTTTTCCCAGACCAACAGCCCAAGCTCCCGGTGAAAACTCGTGACGGTTCTCTTCCCTTTAATTGAAAGCAATCCCTTTACGCGAGCGCGTACCTCTTCTTCCGCCGCTTTGAATTCCGGCCGGTCTACTGAAACCTTCTTCCCCATCTGCGTCGCGAGATAATTGCCGAGTGTGTAAGGAATCACGAAATAACCATCGGCCAGGCCTTGCATGAGAGCACTCGCTCCCAGACGGTTGGCGCCGTGGTCGGAAAAGTTCGCTTCACCCAGGACGTGCAGCCCCGGCACGTTGCTCATCAGGTTGTAGTCTACCCAAAGTCCTCCCATCGTGTAGTGGACAGCGGGATAGATCCGCATCGGAGTGTGGTACGCGTCTTCCCCGGTAATGTTATGGTACATATCGAAGAGGTTCCCGTACCGCTCACGGATTGTTTTTTCGCCGAGGCGTTTGATCGCGTCGGCAAAGTCGAGATAAACACCGAGCCCGCCAGGGCCAACCCCCCGTCCTTCGTCACAAACCTCTTTCGCGCTGCGCGACGCGATATCGCGCGGAGCCAGGTTGCCGTAGCTCGGATACTTGCGCTCTAAATAATAGTCACGCTCCGCTTCGGGAATTTGCTGTGGAGGCCGAGTGTCACCTTTTTTCTTAGGCACCCATACGCGACCATCGTTTCGTAACGATTCCGACATCAGAGTCAGCTTCGATTGGTACGAGCCGCTCACCGGAATACAAGTCGTGTGAATCTGGGTGAAGCAGGGATTGGCGAAAAATGCTCCCCGTTTGTAGGCCCGGTAAGTGGCAGTGACGTTGCATCCACGCGCGTTGGTCGAAAGATAAAAAACGTTACCGTAGCCACCGGTGGCCAGAATGACAGTATCCCCGGCATGCGACGAGATTTCTCCGTTGACCAAGTCTCGAACAACAATCCCTTTGGCGTGCCCATCTACGATGACGAGATCGAGCATCTCGGTACGCGGAAACATGTTGACCGATGCAAGAGCGATCTGTTTCGAAAGCGCTTGATAAGCGCCGAGCAAAAGTTGTTGGCCAGTTTGTCCACGCGCGTAAAACGTCCGCGAAACCTGGGCGCCGCCAAAGGAACGGTTCGCCAGTAACCCGCCGTACTCCCGAGCGAACGGTACACCCTGCGCGACGCACTGATCGATAATGTGAGCGCTAACTTCCGCTAACCGATAGACATTCGCCTCTCGGGACCGAAAATCGCCTCCCTTGATCGTGTCATAGAACAGGCGATAAACGCTGTCCCCATCATTTTGATAATTCTTCGCCGCGTTAATTCCTCCCTGAGCCGCAATGCTGTGAGCCCGCCGCGGCGAATCCTGGAAGCAGAAACATTTGACGGTGTATCCGAGCTCGGCCAGCGTCGCGGCCGCCGACGCTCCTGCCAGGCCGCTGCCGACAACGATCACGTCGAATTTGCGTTTGTTCGCCGGGTTAACCAGCTTCGATTCCGCTTGATGTTTCTCCCATTTTTTTTCGAGCGGACCGGACGGAATTTTCGAATCTAGAGCACCGTTCATTTGATTAGTCCAAGGAGCACGCTAGCCGGGATTGAGATGTATCCTAAAAACAGAAGCCAGGAGAGCGTCCGGCCCCCGTTCGAAATCAATCCTGAAATTTTGCGGTTATTAATCCCCAGTGTCTGCGTCACGCTGGAAAACCCGTGGCTCAAATGGGTCGCCAGGAGGAATAACCCGAGAACATAAAAGAGAGAGATCAGCGGCTCTCTGAATCCAAGAATCGCCATGCGATAAACGTCATGGCGTCCGAGTGAATCGTGCAGATCGCGATACTGAGGATGGGTGACCTGGAATGTAAAATGAAGCAGGTGATAGATCACAAAACAGAGAACAATCAATCCGCTGATCAGCATCGTTCGAGAAGCGATCGTCGAGCGCTGGTGAGCGACCACCCTATATTTCCGGGGTGCAGCTTTACGATTCTCTGCAGCGAGCTGGATTGTAGCGACGATGTGAATCACAACTGCAATGATCAGGATGATTCGCACAGTCCAGAGAAGCGGACCAACGCCTCGGAGAAATTGGGCATACGCGTTCATTGCCTCCGGTCCGCGATAGACCTCGAGATTCCCCAGTAGATGTCCAATCACAAACAGGATCAGGATGATTCCGGTGACAGCGACAACCATCTTCTTACCGATAGAAGATTGATAAAAGGCAAGCAGCGGGTTTAGGGAAAACCGCCTGGCAGGAACGGGGGTCGCGCTGGTTGCCGGCATAATATGTAAACTATTAGATAATCTAATAGTGTCAAATTTCCAGGATAGCCGATTCTCAGCCCGAGATCGAGCAACGATTTCCGCGTTTCTACAAAAAATAAAAATCCCGCGCGCGCACCGCCGGAATTCGGCCGCTAGACCACGCAACCGGATTCAATTCCGAGGGTTAAAATAGTTAGAAGCTGTACCGAGTAGGCCCAAGTGGGGGAAGAGGTTGTGGTCTGTTCGCTATCGCGAGTTCACAGAAGAATTATGAATATACCTTTGAGAGTAAAATGTTTGCTTTTCGCGCTTATGCTGAGCGTAGTGCCGGCTACCTCGCGCGCATTCGTTTCAATTACAATAGCGCCACCTCCGCTGGTAGCTTACGACCAACCTGCTTGCCCAGTCGACGGCTGGATCTGGGAGCCCGGCTACTGGGCGTGGGACGATGGTGCGGGTGAATACTACTGGGTACCCGGCGAATGGGTTGCTCCTCCGAGGGTCGGATGGTACTGGACGCCTGGTTGGTGGGGTTGGGGTGACGGCGCATATGCCTGGCATGTTGGTTACTGGGGACCGCACTGCGGTTACTACGGTGGTATTAACTACGGTTTCGGTTACTGGGGGACCGGTTACTGGGGTGGTGAGTGGGCAGGAAACGTGTTCCGCTATAACACTGCCGTGACCAATGTTAACACCACGATTGTTCACAACACTTTCGTCAACAACACAGTAATCAACAATAATCCCGGTGCAGCAAGCGCCGCAGCAGCTCGACCGAGTTTCAATGGACCTGGAGGCGTGACGGCGCGTCCTACCGCCGCTGAGCAAGCGGCCAGTAAAGGGCCGAAACTGCAACCAACCGCTGCTCAGGTCACGCACGCTCAGGCGGCTCGGCAGAATCCTGGCCAACACTTCTCGCAGAACCATGGAAGCCCGGCAGTCAAAGCTGTGAATACTCCAGGCGGTTTGCGTGCTCAGACAGCTGGTGCCAAACCTGGCGCCCAGCCAGCTGCCAAACCTGGAGCTCAGCCAGCTGCCAAGCCTGGAGCTCAGCCAGCTGCTAAACCTGGAACTCAGCAAGCTGCCAAACCTGGAGCTCAGCCAGCTGCTAAACCTGGAACTCAGCAAGCTGTGAAACCTGGAACTCAGCAGGCCGCCAAGCCAGCAGCTCAACAAGCAGCGAAGCCGGCAGCCAAGCCCGCTCGAAGCGCCGCTAAGCCTGCGACAAAAACAGCTACGACCACAAGAAAAACGCAATCAGCGACGGTGAACCGCGCACCGCAGCACCAGGCCGCAACCCAGCATGCGGCAGCGCCTGCCAATAGGCCACCGGCTCATCAAAAAACGGCGTCGAGACCGGCACCACAACACGTGGCGCAAGCGAAACCGCGCCCGCAGCCAGCACCCCGGCCGCAAGCGAAGCCGCAAGCGAAGCCGCGCCCGCAATCAAAACCTGCTCCGCAGAAGAAAGAACAGAAACAGTAAAGTTTGCTTGCAGAAATTGATTGAGAAAAACGTGCCGTCCACAGTCTGGACGGCACGTTGCGTTTTTGAGCGACGCGTTCCCATCGATGAACAATGAAATAAAGGAACGCGTGAAATATCGGTGATCTAATCTTGATTACTAATCTAGAGCTGCCGTATCAGCGGCATCTTCAGTTCTCTTTGTGGCAAGCTCCGCTTGCTGCATAAAGGGGCCTTTGCTAAGATCGCGACTTAATATTATGAAACGTCTGTCCTTGTTTATTTTCTGCGCCATTCTCGGCGTGGCCGGAACGGGATTTTCCCAAGATGTAATCAAGATTGGGGAATTCGGCTCATTGTCGGGAGATAACGCGGGTTTTGGTACTACCCAAAACAACGGCGTCCAAATTGCCTTGGAAGAAATCAATGCCGGAGGCGGCGTTCTGGGTAAGAAGATCCAACTGATCGTCGAAGACAATCAGACTAAACAGGGTGAAACCACGACGATTGTCCGTAAGCTGATTTCCCAGGATCATGTCGTGGCTATCGTTGGCGAGGTCGCTTCTTCTAAAACACTTGAGGCAGCACCGATCGCTCAATCGGCGAAGATTCCGTTAATTGCTACGGCTGCGACAAATCCCAAAGTCACCCAGACCGGAGACTATGTTTTCCGTGTCTGTTTCATTGACGATTTTCAGGGGGAAGTTATCGCTCGGTTTGTGTTAGAGAAGCTGCAGAAGAAGAAGATCGCGTTCCTGACAGACGTTAAACAGGATTACAGCGTCGGCCTCACTAAATTCGCCGGCGACTACCTGACCAAGCACGGCGGCACGATCGTAAAGGAGCAGAGTTACAGTTCTGGCGACAAAGATTTCCGCGCACAATTGACCGATATCAAGTCCGCCAACCCAGATGCGATTATTATTACGGGATATTATCCAGAGGCGGCACTCATCGCGAAACAGGCCCGCCAGTTTGGGATTAAATCCACCTTTGTTGGCGGTGATGGTTGGGATGATCCATCGCTGATCTCGATCGGCGGAAAAGCGATTGAAGATTCGTATTATTCCAACCACTTCAGTGCTGATGCGAAGACGCCGCTCGTTCAAGCTTTTGTGCAGAAGTACAAAGAAAAGTATGGCCGGGAGCCAAACGCGTTCGCGGCGCTCGGCTATGATGCATTTAAGCTCCTGGTGGATGCCATTAAGCGGGCTGGCGGAACTGATCCGGAAAAACTCAGGCAGGCGATCGCTGATACCAAGGGATTCGATGGTGTTTCTGGCAAAATTACGATCGGACCAGACAGGAACGCGGTAAAGCCGGCGTTGATCCTGGAAGTCAAAGACGGCGCCTTGAAGTATGCCGGCTCGATCGAACCCAAGAGCTGAGTTTCAATTTGCTTACCGCGTGGGTTCCATGGGCCACCGTGGGCGAATCTTGCGTGTCGGCGATACGGCGATACGGCGATATGGCGAGCGAGCCTCCGGGTCGATCGTCGTTTCGCCGATACGCCGATACGCCGACACGCCGATACCCGCTTTCGCTATTAGCTTTCTGGACCTTAGCCTTCTTTTCCGCGCATAACATCGCCTCCGCCCAAATCAAGATCGGCGAAGTCGACCCGCTCACAGGCGGGATCGCGCAGTTTGGCATCTCTTGCCACCAAGGATATCTGCTGGCCATCGAAGAAGTGAATCAAGCGGGAGGTATCCTTGGGCAGAAAATTGAGCTCATTACCGAGGACGACCAGTCAAAACCAGGTGAATGCGCTACCGTAGTGCGTAAGCTGATCGGCGAAGACAAAGTCGTAGGCATGCTCGGCGACGCCACGTCGTCGGCGACGTTAGAGGGAGCGCCCATTGCACAAAGCAGTAAGGTGCCAATGATCACTCCGACAGCGACGAATCCGAAGATAACTAAAGTAGGCGACTATATTTTCCGCGTCTGCTTCCTGGATGAATTCCAGGGGCGCGTCCTGGCTCGATTTGCCAGAGAGAAATTGAACGCAAAAACCGCCGCGATTTTGACGGACGTCAAACAAGACTACAGCGTCGATCTAACCAAGTTTTTCAAGGAGGAATTCACGAAAAATGGAGGATCTATCACGCGAGAGCAAAGTTACTCGACCGGTGATACCGATTTTCGTGCTCAGCTCACCACATTGCGCGCGGCCAAATCGGACGTCGTCTATGTACCCGGGTACTATCAGGAAGTAGCCTTGATTGTTAAACAGGCCCGACAGGTCGGTCTCACAATGCCGTTCATCGGATGTGATGGCTGGGCCAACCAATCATTACTTACAATTGGTGGAAAAGCTTTGGACGGTTGCTATTTGACGAATCACTTTTCTCCCGATGATCCCGCTCCGGCGGTTCAGAAGTTCGTTGAAAAATACAAAAGCAAGTATGGATCGGTCCCCGACACGTTTGCAGCTTTGGGTTACGATGCGGCGCGAATTCTTATGGATGCTATTAAGCGGGCGGGATCAGCAGACCCCAGCGCAATCCGTGACGCTTTAGCAAAGACAAGCGGATTTGAGGGTTGTACCGGGACGATCGGCTTTGATGCTAACCGGAATGCGACCAAAGCGGCGCTGGTTCTTACGATCAAAGATGGAAAGTTTCAGGTCGCGCAGAAAGTGGAACCAAAATGAGTGTGCGTTCGGGTGAGTGTGAGTTCGAGTTTGCATTCCCCGCCTTACTCAGAATCATACTAGCACTAGCACTCACACTAACACTCTATGCGCGCTGCGTTTGTCTGGCTGCTTTTCTTGCTCGCTGCCTCAGTCAACGGCCAGCCTCCAGTTAAGATCGGCGAGGTAAATCCAATTTCAGGAGCAATCGGCCAATATGGTACGACTTGCCACAAAGGGATTGAGCTGGCGATCGAGCAGGCAAATGCTGCTGGGGGCGTCCTTTCACGATCGATCGAATTGGTAACGGAAGACAACCAATCCAAGCCCGGTCAGACCGCTACAATTGTTCGGAAGCTCATCACTCAAGATAAGGTTGTAGCAATCGTTGGCGACCTGACCTCTTCGGCGACGATGGAAGGTGCTCCGATCGCCCAGAACGCCAAAGTGCCGATGGTTACGCCTTTGGCAACCAATCCTAAGGTCACGGAGATCGGTGATTATATTTTTCGGGTCTGTTTTGTGGACGAATTTCAGGGCCGAGTGATGGCTCGTTTTGCAACGGAACACCTGAAGGCTACGAAAGCGGCGATCCTGACCGACGTAAAGCAGGACTACAGCGTTGGGTTAGGCGATTTTTTCAAACAGACTTTTACGGCCGCGTCCGGCATGATTGTGCGCGAGCAGAGCTATTCGAGTGGCGACACCGATTTTCGTGCGCAATTAACTTCGATCAAAGCGGCTCGGCCCGATGTTCTATTTGTTCCGGGCTATTATCCGGAGGTTAGCATCATCTTGAAACAGGCGCGGCAACTCGGCTTGATGATACCAATTATCGGCTGCGAGGCTTGGGATAATCCGACCTTGCTCCAAGTCGCCGGCAGTGCGGCCAACGGTTGCTATTTCTCGAATCAGTTCTCAGCAGACGATCCGGCTCTGGTCGTTCAAGAGTTCGACAAGGTATATCAACAAAAATTCGGGAACCGGCCGGATAACTTTGCTGCGCTCGGGTATGATGCGGCCCGGGTCGTTCTCGAAGCGATCAAGAAAGCCGGATCGGCCGATTCGACTGCGATTCGGGACGCAATCGCTCAAACAAAAGACTTTCCGGGCGTCTCCGGGAACATCAGTATCGATTCGAAACGAAACGCGTCGAAACCGGTAGTTATTTTGGCGATCAAAGATGATCGCATCCAATATCTTGAGAAAATCAATCCCGCAGAACGATAGTCATTGGTCCTATTGGTCCCACGGGTCCTATTCGCGAAATGGGACCAATAGGACCAACAGGCCCTATAGGAGGTCGTCGCGAATTGGGCGGTGGCCGCTCTTCGCCGCATCGCTCGTTGGTTTGATTTGTGTATCCGCAACTATTGCGAACGCTGCGACAAAAATCGGAGCTGTCACTTGCCTGAGTGGACCTCTTTCGACTTTTGGTGTTTCAAGTATTCAGGGAGCCAAGTTGGCAGCTGAAGAAATAAATTCCTCTGGCGGTATTTTAGGCCAACCGCTGGAGTTGATCGTTGAGGATAACCAATCCAAAGCGGGCGAAGCCGCCACGGCCGCGCGGAAGTTCATATCTCAGGATAAGGTCGTTGCGATTCTTGGTGATCTGACCTCCTCCTCAACGATGGAGATTGCGCCGCTGGCGCAGGCCGCGAAGGTTCCGCTACTGACTCCTAGTGCGACCAACGTCGCGATTACCAAAGTTGGCGACTATGTATTCCGAAGCTGTTTCATCGATCCGTTTACCGGACAGGTTATGGCCCGATTTGCGGTGGATCATCTGAAGGCAAAACGCGCGATTATTCTGACTGATGTAAAACAGGACTACAGCGTCGGCCTGACGGATGCCATCCGGAAATATTTCACGCAGAAGGGTGGCCAGATCCTCAAGGAAATTTCCTACAGCAGTGGAGACGTGGACTTTCGGGCGCAGCTCACCACAGCGAAGTCGTTACGGCCTGATGTCATTTTCTTGCCTGCATATTACACGGAGGCAGGTCTGATTTTACTTCAGGCGCGGCAACTCGGAATTACCAATCCGTTCGTCGGCGGCGAAGGCTGGGACAGTCCGGCATTACTTCAGGTAGCCGGCAAGAGTGCGGACGGGAATTTTTATGCTAATCATTTTTCTGCGGCCGATCCCGACCCTTTAGTTCAAAAGTTTGTTCAGAACTATCAGGCAAAATACCACTCGCAGCCAGACGCGCTCGCTGCTCTCTGGTACGACGGAGCGAGAATCCTGGCTGAAGCTATTCAACACGCCGGCGCGACTGAGGGAGCCAAGGTTCGCGATGCCCTCGCCGCAATCAAAGATTTTCCGGGTGTCACCGGAAAGATATCAATCGATGAAAATCGTAACGCGGCCAAACCCGCTGTGATCCTGACAATCGAACATGGTGCGCTGAAGTTGGTTGACCATGTAGCGTCGGAGGCGGCAGTACCGTAGGGGCGAGGGCGCGTCTTGGCCATGGTGCTATTGGTGGACCCCATTCGCGCTGGAAAGTCGCGATAAATCGTGACCCTATCGAACGATGGGCCATCTGACACAATCGGTAGGGCTTCGGCCGTGAGCCCAGCCGAACGGTCGCGATTTATCGCGACTGCGCGTTTGGCTTCGTGCCGTCCAAGGCCCTCCTAGCCCTGGAGCATTGTGAAAGTATTAATTCCGAAATTTTGAGTTGGAAAAGTGGTTAGAAACAGAATCATTGCAGGAACTCTATTTTCGACGACCAATCAAATGACAAGACCTTACAACGTGGCGCCGGCTTTGCGGCGCCTTCCAGTCTGCTTTTTGACGATTGATTTCCCATCCGCGCCAAGCAAGTCTCTACCTGTTGCGCACCACTCCCCGACGCTAAAAGCAGACTGATGGAACAGGTAACGCTTTTTTTGCAGCAGTTGTTGAATGGGCTCTCACTGGGATCGATCTACGCGCTCATCGCTCTCGGTTACACCATGGTGTACGGGGTTCTGCGCTTCATCAATTTTGCCCATGGAGATGTCTACATGCTCGGAGCGTTCACCGGATATTTTGTTGCTCCCCAGGTAGCGAAAGTGTTCAGCCACGGCCGAGATGAATCGTTCACGATGCAGAACACATTTTCAATTCTTGCCGGCGCGGGAATTGTGATGCTGGTATCCATGATCGTCTGTGCCGCGGTTGGTGTAACCATTGAACGGATCGCATACCGCCCCTTGCGCGAACGCCCGCGCTTGAACGTTCTGATCACCGCGATTGGAGTTTCGCTGTTCCTTCAGAATATGACCCAATATTTCCTAGGAGCAGAGCCAAAGGCTTTTCCACAGTTGATCCCAGTTCAAGCGGTTCCGGGTCTTGGCGATCTCACTTTATTGACCACTCAGGCGGCAATCATCGGTTCAACAGTGGTGCTCTTGGCGGTTCTCTGGTTCATCGTGATGAAGACCAAGCTCGGCATGGCCATGCGCGCGCTCTCGGTGAATCCTACGGCCTGCTCGATGATGGGCGTGAACAATGACGTCGTAATCTCGTTTACGTTTGCCCTCGGTTCTGCGCTGGCGGCCGCTGCGGCGGTGCTGGTGTCGCTCGATTCCCCTTCCATCTCCCCGCTAATGGGTAATCTGCCTGGAATCAAAGCATTTGTGGCGGCTGTACTCGGCGGCATCGGAAATATCCCTGGGGCAGCGCTGGGCGGGCTGATGATCGGGGTTCTAGAGACTTTGGTGGTGGGTTATCTGAGACCGGAACTGCGCGACGCGATCGCCTACGCGATCCTGATCGTAATTCTGCTGTTCAAGCCGACTGGTCTACTCGGCAAGGTCGAGCGCGAAAAAGTATGAACAGATCCCGTCTCATTCTGGCGATTGTTCTATTGGCGCTGCTGTTGTTCTCGATGTTCGGCGAGCGTGCGTTTGCCCAGAATTTTTCATACTACTATGCGGTCCTGATGCAGATCGGCATCAATATTATCCTCGGCGCCAGTCTGAACCTGGTGAATGGTTACACCGGGCAGTTTTCGTTGGGACACGCAGGCTTTATGGCAGTCGGCGCTTACGCCTCGGCCAGCTGGTCGGATCATCTTGACCCTATTTTCTTGAACGCGCTCGGAGGCAGCGCTAACCCTGTCGCCGTAAATATTGTGTTCCTGGTGTCGATGCTGTTCGGCGGGCTACTTGCCGCCGTTGCGGGCCTGATCGTTGGAATCCCTTCACTGCGGTTGCGGGGTGATTATCTGGCGATCATGACGCTTGGATTTGGTGAGATCATTCGCACCGCGATTTTGAATATTGACTTTCTCGGAGCGTCTCGTGGTTATAGCGGAATCGCGCCCTACTCGAATCTGTTCTGGACGTATGGTGTGGCGGCCGTTTGCATCTACGCCGTTTTAGCTCTGGTGAATTCGACCTATGGCCGTGGGTTTCTCACGGTGAGGGATGACGAAGTAGCGGCCGAAGCCATGGGAATTAACACCACAAAATACAAGGTCATCGCTTTCGTAATAGGTGCTTTTTTCGCCGGAGTAGCAGGATCACTTTTCGCTCACTATGTCGGCTTCTTAACGCCCGAAGGATTTAACTTTTTCAAGTCGGTTGAAGTTGTTGTTATCGTTGTGCTCGGCGGCATGGGAAGCACTGCCGGAGTGGTTCTTACTGCAGCGATGCTGACCCTTTTGTCCGAAGCACAGCGCGCGCTTGCCCATACCTCGTTCGTTCCGCCTCAATACCGCGGGTTGCTTGAGAACAGGTTAATTCTTTATTCGCTGTTGCTGATTATTTTCATGCTCACTCGTCCTCAGGGCTTGTTTGGCGATTTGAGCGCCGTCCACAAACGCCTGATACCGAAGAAAGGAACGGGCGGAGCTCCTGTGACTCCACCTCCTATGCCACCGGCGACCTAAAAAGACTTTCAACAGAAGGACGCGAAGGAAACAGAGGTGAGACGTGAGAAGTGAGATGTGAGACGTATGAAGTATGAAGTATCAAACCGACAACCGACCTGTCCGAAGACGTGTCCGACGAAGCGTTGGCGAAGTCGGAAAACTGAACAGTAGACGGACGATGGACGACGGAAGACCGACGATCTGACCATGTCCGCTCTCCTTCAGCTCAAGAAATGCACGATTCGATTCGGGGGACTGACCGCGGTCTCGAATCTCGATCTATCGGTTGGTAAGGGCGAGTTGGTTGGATTAATCGGCCCAAATGGAGCTGGTAAAACGACCGTCTTCAACATGATTACCGGTGTTTACCGGCCAACCGAAGGCGATGTAACACTGGAGGGCAAACGGTTGAATGGCTTGAAACCGTACGTCATCACCGCCGAGGGGATTGCTCGGACATTTCAAAATATCCGCCTTTTTAAGTCGTTAACCGTTTTCGATAACGTGCGCGCCGCTTTTAATCTGCAGCTTAAACACGGGGCCCGCCATGCGTTGACCCGCAGCGGCGCATTCTCGACCGAAGAATCGGACGTTGAAACGAAGACGTTTGAGCTGTTGAAGATCTTCAATCTCGATCGGTACCACGACGTCCTCTGCACCAGTTTGCCGTACGGAGATCAGCGGCGGCTGGAGATCGTACGCGCTCTGGCGACAAAGCCGAAACTGTTGTTACTGGACGAACCGGCGGCCGGCATGAATCCGACGGAAAAAGGCGCGTTGATGCGTCTGATCGAATTCATTCAAGAGAAGTTCGATATCTCAGTGCTCTTGGTGGAGCACGATATGCGAGTCGTCATGGGTATTTGCCGGCGAATTGCAGTTCTAGATTATGGGGTGAAAATCGCCGAAGGGGTTCCGGACGATATTCGAAGGAACCCGAAGGTCATCGAGGCGTATTTGGGTGAAGAACCTGCAGGAGCAGGGGGAAATGTATCGGCGTAATCAACGACGGGAAATCGAACAGAAGATCGCAGAGAAACAAACAATAAGAAAAATTTCGCGCAGAGGCCGCTGAGGAACGCGGAGGGATCTGGAATGAATTCAAACTTCCTCTGCGTTACTTGGCGACCTCTGCGTGAGGAACTAACCGATGTTAGAAGTCAAAGATCTTGAAGTAGCTTACGGCTCAATCACCGCTCTCCACGGCATTTCGCTGAAAGTGGAGAAGGGGAAGATCGTCACTTTGATCGGCTCGAACGGCGCGGGCAAATCAACCACGCTTCGCGCTATCTCTGGTCTGCGCCGCGTCCGTAAAGGCAAGATTCTGTTCGAAGGACACGAGATCACCAATCGCCCACCGCACCGCATCGTCGGTCAAGGACTAACTCAGGTTCCGGAAGGGCGAATGATTTTTGCGAACCTGACTGTTTTAGAGAATTTAAAAATGGGGGCGTTCCGCCAGAAGGATAAACAAGAGTTTCGCAAGGATTCGGAATACGTATTCCAGATTTTTCCCCGGCTAAAGGAACGGGAAAAACAAGTGGCCGGTACCTTGAGCGGTGGCGAACAACAGATGCTGGCAATCGGCCGCGCTTTGATGTCCAAGCCGCGCTACCTGATGCTCGATGAGCCCTCACTTGGAATTGCGCCGATCCTGGTAAAAACGATCTTTTCCAAGATCAGCGAAATCAATCAGCAATTGGGGATCACGATCCTGTTGGTTGAACAGAACGCAAATCTCGCGCTGGAAATTTCCGATTACGGCTACGTGTTGGAAACCGGCCGGATCATTCTGCAGGACGAATCGGCAAAACTGAGAACCAATAACCTGGTAAGAGAAGCTTACCTCGGCGGTGTCTGCTAATAGGAACGCCGTCAACGCCGACATCGCCGTCAACGCCGGCACCGCCGCGGGTCCAATACCGAGACTTCGAACAGACGGGCTCAACGGAATTCCATTGGTTCTATTCATCGTACTCGTCCTCGTCCTCGTCCTCGAACTCGTCCTCGGTTCGGCCACGCTGGGAGCGGCGACGGCCGAAGACTTAAACAGAAGGTCGCAAAGATCACAAAGCGTCTGATTTAGGAACGTCTTTGCGTTCTTTGCGACTGCGCGCGCAACGCGTTCGCGTAGCGATTCGGGCGGGTCTTCTGTTCAACTCTCCTTTTGTCTCAGATCACAATTTCCCGCAGGACTTCTGCGGGCTCCGGAAACTCAAACCCGCAACCGGAAAGCTCGTCTAGAATCCGGCGGACAGCTTTCGGAATCCAGACTCGATTGGATGAGCTCTCGGCTCCTGAAACGTGGCCTTGGAAAAGTCCGTCGTGAAGAACATAGATCCCGCCTCGGTGCCGTTTTGCGTCCCGGACAATCGATCTCGCTGGACCTATCGCTCGATCCGATCTGAATAAGGTATCGAATGCGAAATGGGTTATCGGCAGGATCCGCCGTGTTTTCGCCATCGCGCACACCGAATCTGTGATCAATCCAAATGGAGGTCGAAACCAGAGAAGCGGGACAGGGGATGTTCCAACGGCATCGGCAACTGCCGCATCACAAAGGGAAAGATCCTTTTCGAGGCGGTCGACGCTCAACAGATCAGCAAAACGATGATGGTGCGTGTGGTTCACCAAAGTGTGTCCTTCATCAGCAATCTCCTGAACTTGCTCACGGTGAATCAAAACCAGCGAGCCGATTACGCAGAAACAGGCTTTCACCTGGAATTCACGCAAGACGGCAAGCAATTCATCCGTCACGCCACCTGCCGGTCCATCATCGAACGTCAGCAAGCACTGATTTGGCTGCAAATTGATGCGGTCACGGTCTGTAAGAATGAATCTCATCACCGCCCTACCTCCGAACCCGTGGTGGTATTTGGAACGAAAAGAACCATCGTATTCGACCCAATACCACCGCAAATCCGATTACTACAAGCCTCCGGCTTGATCATGCCAATGGCGGATTGACCTTCCAGGCCGACGTCCCATCGCTTGCCGCGCCGCGACGGAAGAGCGGAATCTCACGGCGGCGTAAATGGGCCAGTGACGTATTCCAGCATTATTCCCAGCTTCTTCACCGGCGTTGTATCAAACAAAACTAGATAGGTTCCCGCTCCAAAATAGCTGTTCCAGCCGGTGGTCTGCATCGCTCCGCCTGTGCCCACTTTCTGGAGTGATGGTTTAGCCAGTTTCATCTTGGCAATCAGATCATGCAGGAAATCTGCGGCATCGACGTCGGGCGCACTGACGCCGCACATCACGGAGTGTCCGCGCGGTCCAAAAGCTTCTGAAATCGAGAGTTCACAAGAGCCGGTGGCCAAAGGAAGGACCCACGACTTACCCCGAGCCGCCAGTTGGCCATTGGCATGCGGCAGGTTCTTTTCGCCGATCACAGCCAACTTCATGGCCGCTGCCTTTTGATCGATTTTATCGAAATCAGGTTTCTCCGTCGCGCAGGTGGCCAGAAAAGCATCGATCACCGCCTGGTTGCGATCGTTCGCACGAGCGCAACATAGGTTTAGCAACACAATTAGAAACGTCACCATCCACAGTCTGGCCACGGCTGCAATGACACCCGTTATCCGAAAGAACGTCAAGCCACAGCCACTCGGAACCACAAAGACAAAGATCACAAAAAAGGAACTCAATCGTGACTTTGTCTCTATGTGATCTTTGTGGCTAAACTGATCCGTCTGCAGGTCGCCACAGTGAGCCCTCTTATCCTTTGTGGTCTTTGCGTTCTTCTGTTTATTCCTCTTTCGGCTTCGTTGGCGCGATAAACGTTTGGCGCCCACAAACCGAAAACTGCCAACCGACCTGTCCGACGTAGCCTCCTCCTCCGCTAAAGCTATGGAGGACAGGTTGGCGAAGTCGGAAAACTGATAACATCCTGCGCTGTGCCAATCGAATATCACCTCAAGAAAATCGTTTCGGTCAAAACCAGCTCGATCGATTATCGGGCGGAACTGAACGATCAACAGTACGAGGCGGTGACATCCGGACCTGGGCCGGCCCTGGTCTTGGCCGGCGCAGGCAGCGGAAAGACGCGGACGCTGACCTATCGTGTTGCCTGGTTGCTCGACAACGGGATCGAACCGCAATCGATCCTGCTTTTGACGTTCACCAATAAAGCGGCGCGCGAGATGCTTTCTCGTGTGGCGTCTCTGCTTCCGTTAGAGACGAACGCCGTCTGGGGCGGAACATTTCATTCGATCGGGAACCGGCTTTTGCGCCGGCATGCCAAGGAGGTGGGCTTTCGCCCTGGCTTCTCGATCATGGATCGCGAAGACCAGGAAGACTTGTTATCTGCGGTGGTCCAATCATCGGGGATTGATACGAAGGCGATCCGATTTCCAACCGGCGAAGTGCTCACGGAGATTTTCAGTTTTGCCCTCAACACCACGCAACCGGTTACCGAAGTGATCGCTGCCCGATACAAGCGATTTCATCCGCTCACCGAGCAGATCGAGTATGTCCAGAAGGAGTACGAGAAGCGGAAACGGTCGAGCAATTCGATGGATTTCGATGATCTGTTGGTGCGAACGGTGGCGTTGTTACGCGAGAACCCGGATGTCGCCGAATATTATCAGCGGTTTTTCGAATTCGTTCTGGTCGACGAATATCAGGATACCAACAAGCTGCAATCGGAGTTCATTGATTTGTTGGCGGCCCGGCACCAGAACGTGATGGTCGTCGGGGACGATTCGCAATCGATCTATTCCTGGCGCGGTGCGAACTACCAGAACATTCTCGATTTCCCGAAGCGTTACCCGGCAGCGAAGATTTATCGGATCGAAGTCAATTACCGGAGCGTTCCTGAAATACTGGAAGTGGCAAACGCCGCGATTAAGGGAAACACGAAACAGTTCGAAAAGACTCTGCGCCCGCATCGTCAGAGTCTGGACAATAAACCGGTGCTGGTCTCTGTCTTTGAAAGCCAGCAACAAGCGATGTTCGTCGCGCAACGAGTTCTGGAGTTACGCGACGAAGGCTTTGACCTGAACAAAATGGCTGTGCTGTACCGGGCCCATTTTCAATCACTGGAGATCCAGTTAGCGTTTACGCGCGCAGGGATCCCTTTTTCGATCACCAGCGGGCTGCGATTTTTTGAACAGGCGCATGTTAAAGATGTTGCTGCGTTCATGAAGTTCGTCACTAACCCGAACGACGAGGTGGCATTCAAGCGGATGGTTCGGTTGTTGCCGGGAGTAGCGGTGAAGACTGCGGAGAGCTTATGGCAACAGCTCTCAGCGGTTCCGGAACCAGACCGAACCGATTTTCGTGTTTGGCTGGAAAAAGGGAAGGTCGGCCAAAGAGCGGCGAAATCGTGGCAACAGCTTGGGTACACCTTGGATGAATTAGCACCAGGCAAACAGTCGATCGCTCCCAGCCAGATGATTCATATCATTCTGGAGGCGATGTACGACGATTATTTGCAAGCGAAATACGCAAACTACGAACAGCGTCGGGACGATCTGGCAACCCTGGAAGCGTTTGCCAGAACGTTTAACGATGCGGTTGAGTTCCTAAGCCAACTGTCCCTGATGGCTACCGGTGAAACCGAGGGGATGATTCAGACCGACAACGAAACCGAGCGGGTCACACTTTCGACGATTCATCAGGCAAAAGGACTGGAATGGCGGGCGGTATTTGTTGTCTGGATGACCGAGGGCATGTTCCCAAGTAGCCGGTCCATTCCTTTTGTAGACGCCATTGAAGAGGAACGAAGATTGTTCTATGTCGCGATCACCCGCGCAGAAGATGAGCTTTATTTGACTTGCCCGGCATTCTGGCCAGGCGGCTCAGCCGAGAACAAGTTGCAGCGGCCGTCTCGGTTCTTGAAAGAGATCCCGTTAGAGCTTTTGCAGGAGTGGCAGGTTGGCCGCTGACGCAGCGCTTTCAGCGCTGCGGTGAACCGTCCCCGTCGACCGTTGTTTGTTGGAACGTGACGCACGCCGGGTTAAGGTCGATCGCCGGGAGGGTCGCGCTCCCGCGCGACCTGAACCCAAGACTCTGCCATCGATGTCTCGACGCATTACCCAGCTTGCGTCATCTGAGAACGGTTCGACGGAAGACGGTTGACGGTTGACCGCCGGCCGCGTTAGCGGCCGGCGAAAACGAGGATCCTCGCCTGATTCGAACCGCGGTGCGGTGCGGCAACAAAAAGTTTGTTCCATTCGGGAACGAAGAAACCGGTTCGCGCTCCAGACGCGGTCGGCACTTTCGCGACGCTGGCGTAATGGTCGGGGTCTGTTTGCTGGAAAATCTCAATCGCGCCTTCTCCACCAATAACGTAGACAAGGCTTCTTGAAGCGTCATAAAAAATGTCGT
>Ga0207684_10002424_pt1 | contig 18808 bp, 15 predicted proteins | sample KBSK5501metaG_FD_184342 | JGI IMG/M metagenome (GOLD analysis project Ga0207684, IMG submission 184342) | Corn, switchgrass and miscanthus rhizosphere microbial communities from Kellogg Biological Station, Michigan, USA - KBS K5-50-1 metaG... | ecosystem: Host-associated > Plants > Roots >...
CGCGACGCCGCGCGCCGCACCCAGCGCCACGGCGCGCGACTCGACGTCGGCCAGCGTGTCGTGACCGTAGACCTGCGGCTCGCGCGTGCCGAGCAGGTTCAGGTTCGGGCCGTTCAGCAGCAGGATCTTGTGGGGCATGCGGCAGGACTTTCGTTTGTCGATTGGCGATCTTGTCACATCGCATTCGCGCCGCCGCGGCGCAGCCGCATGCGCCCCGGCAGCGGCGCCGAGCGATGCAGCACATCCTCGCTCAGCCACAGCGCCGAGCGGCGTGCGCGCTGCGCGACGGTCGCCAGCGGCATCTGCTGGTAGTCGTCGTTGAAGACCTCGAAGCTGTAGTCGCCGCGGTAGCCGAGCGCATCGAGCCGCAGCACCAGCTCGGCCAGCGCCGCGCTGTGCACGCCTTCGCCGGGGAAGACGCGGAAGTGGCGCGCCGTGTCGATGCGCTCCTCGACCGACTTGATCTCGTTCCACATGAAGTCGGCGAGCTGCACGAGGAAGATCTTGTCCGGGTCCAGCAGCTCCAGGTCGTCCAGCGGCGTCTTCGTCGCGAAGGCGTGGAACGAGTCGAAACCGATGCCCAGATTGGGCGCGTCGGCGCGGCAGACGATGTCCCATGCCGCGTTGAACTCGTTGACGTGCCGGCCCCACGAGAGCCCTTCGTAGGCGATGCGGATGCCCAGCGGCAGCGCCAGCATCGCGAGCTTGCGCAGGTCGCGCGCGATCGCGTCGCGGTCGCCGGTCGCGTGCGTCGAGGTCGACGAGCACACCAGCAGCACCTTCGCGCCGACCGCATGGCACATCTCGAGCATGGACTTGGCCACGTCGACCTTGTAGTCGTGCAGGTGGCCCGACAGGCCCTCGAAGTCGCGCAGCACCTGGAAGCCGGTGACGCGCAGCCCGCTGCTCCTCACGGTCTCGGCCGCCGCGTCCAGCCCGCCGGCGTAGCCGACCAGGTCGCGCGCCATCAGCATGACCTGCGAGAAGCCGGCGCTCTTGATCGCGGCCAGCTTCTGCGGCAGCGTGCCGGCGAGCGAGATCGTGTCCATGCCGAAATCGGCGATGTTGACCTGCTCGCCGTTCATCGCGCCGTCTCGTCGTGGACCAGCTCGAACATCACGCCGCCGAGATAGCTCTGGGTCAGCGCGCCGCGCGTCTCCGAGTGCACGCCGGTCGACTCGACGAACCCCAGTCCGCGCTCGCGCAGCGCCTTCACGCTGGCCAGCACATCGGGCGTGCCCAGGCCGACGCGCTGCAGCGCCTCGGCGCCCTCGGCGTCGAAGATGCCGGGCTCGGGCTCGATCAGCTGCAGGTAGAACGAGCCGCACGGGCTCTTCAGCACCCGGCCCTTGGGCAGGATGCCGTGGCGCTCCTCGTCGGACAGCGCCTGAAAGCCGAACAGCTCGCTGTAGAACTCGGTCCAGTCCTCGGTGCGATCGTTGGTGATGTACTGGACCACGCCGTACCAGTGCAGGCCGGTCAGCGCCGGCGGCTTCGGGTCGACCGTCGGGATCAGCGTGAAGTCGACGTCGTAGATCGAGAAGTCCTTGTAGCGGTCGACGAAGTAGATGCGGCTCGCGCCGACGCCGTGGATCGCCGGGATGTTCAGCTCCATCACCTCGACGTGGGTCGGCACTGCCCACGCGCCGCGCGCGAGCGCTTCGCGGTAGGCGCTCGCGGCATCGCGCACGCGCAGCGCGATCGCCGCGATCGTCGGCGTGTCGCTCAGGGCCGCGCCGCGCGGCAGGCCGCCGGCGTGCGCGTTGACGATGATGTTCATGCCGCCCTGCCGGTACAGCAACACCTCGCGCGAGCGGTGCCGTGCGATCGGGTGGAAGCCTGCCATCTCGAGCACCTGGCCGAGCGCCTGCGGCTTCGCGGTGCTGTATTCGATGAACTCGATGCCGTCCAGCCCGAGCGGGTTGTCGGCATCGGCGGTGAATTCGCGTTCGGTGTGGTCTTGCATGCGAGGCCTTCCGTGAACGGTTCGGGTCAGTGGCCGAGCGGCTCAGTACTGGATGCGCGCCACCGCGCGCAGCTCGTCCGCGGTCGTGGTGCCGAAGCCGAAGAACTCCAGGTAGGCCGGGATCATCTCGAACAGCATGTCGGTGCCGACCTGCACCGTGCAGCCCTTGGCCATCGCCGCGCGCAGCAGCGGCGTGTATTCGGCCTTCATCACGACCTCGCCGACGAAGGTGGCCGGCGCGATGCGCGCCACGTCGAACGGCAGCGGATCGCCCTCCTTCATGCCCAGCGGCGTCGCGTTGACGACGATGTCGTGCCCCTCGGGATCGTTCGAGCCGGTGCGGCAGACGAGCTTCGGGTAGTACGTCAGCAAGCGGTCGCGCAGCGCTTCGGCCGACGCGGCGTCGCGGTCGTAGAGACTCAGATCGGCCGCGCCGGCCGCGGCGAGCGACGCCGCGATCGCCGAGCCGACGCCGCCCGAGCCGACCACCAGCGCGCGCCGGCCCTCGATCGCACAGCCTTTGCGCTGCGCGCCGCGCACGAAGCCGGCGCCGTCGAACTGGTCGCCGAGCCAGGAGCCGTCGTCGCGCAGCAGCAGCGCGTTGCAGGCGCCGGCAATGCGGGCAGTCGGCGTGACCTCGTCGGCCAGCGCGAGCGTCGTGACCTTGTGCGGCATCGTCACCAGCGCGCCGTGCAGGTTGGTCAGGCGGCGCAACGAGGCGAGCACGCCGGCGTAGTCGTCGGCCTTCACGCCCATCGGCACGACCGCCGCATTGATCCCCCGCTGCTCGAACCAGGGGTTGTAGATCATCGGCGACTTGAAGGTCTCGGTCGGGTAGCCGAGATGGGCGATCAGCCGGGTCTTGCCGTCGATCATGGGGTTCGGCTCCGTCGTGCGTCTGGCATGGGCTGTGGTCCCGGCGCGGTCGCTGGCATCAGGCCGCGGCGGCTCGAGCCAGCGCCTGCGTGCGCAGCCGATCGTACTCGGCCTTCTCGACCGGCACCGCGCTCGCGTTGCCGAGACCGGCCAACGGCAGCCGATAAGTCTCGCGGGCACTCCATGCCGCCAGTGCGGCGATGGCCGTCACGCCGAAGGCGATGCTGCCGATCATCAGCGGCACGTTGGTCGACCCGGGCGGCGCCACCGTCGCGAACAGCGCGGGCAGCAGCGCGGTGATCGTGGTGCCGGTGTTCTGCGAGATCGCCATCGCCGAGACGCGCGAGCGCGTCGGGAACAGCTCGGGGTAGAAGCTCGGAAAGACCGCGTTGTAGCCCTGATAGACCACGCCCCACATCAGCAGCGAGAACACCACCGCGAGCGCCACGCTGCCGATGCTGATCGCGTACAGGTACGCGAACGACAGCAGCCCCGACAGCAGCGCGCCGACGATGATCGGCGGCCGCCGCCCGATGCGGTCCGACAGGTTGCCGACGTACGGGATCACCAGCACCGCCAGGCAGTTGCCCAGCACCGGGATCCACAGGTACACGTCCTTGGGCATGCCGACGCCGTACGCCTTCTGCACTGCATAGGCCGCGCCGAACACGGTGGCCACCACCGGGATCACGTTCATCAGCGCCATGCAGACGACGCGCAGCATGTCGGCCCAGCAGTACTTGAAGGCCTCGACGATGGGCGCGCGCGCCACCTTGCCCTGCCGATCTTCCTCGGCGAAGGCCGGCGTCTCGTCGACCTTGCGGCGAATGATGTAGCCCGCCACGATCACGAGGAAACTCAGCAGGAACGGCACGCGCCAGCCCCAGGTGTTGAACTCGGCTGCGGGCAGGTAGTGCGCCAGCGGCAGGAACACGGCCGCAGCGAGGATCTGCCCGGCCTGCACGCCTTGCAGCGTGAAGCTCGAGAAGAAGCCGCGCCGGCCGAACGGTGCGTGCTCGAGGATCATCGAGCTCGCGCCCGAGATCTCGCCGGCCACCGCGAAGCCCTGGATCAGCCGCAGCACCACCAGCAGCACCGGCGCGAGCATGCCGGCCTGCTCGTAGGTCGGCAGCAGCCCGACGGCCATCGTCGAGAAGCCCATCAGGAACATGCACATCAGCAGCACCTGCTTGCGGCCGTGCGTGTCGCCGAAGTGGCCCAGCACGAACGCGCCGATCGGCCGGGCGACATAACCGACGCCGTAGGTCGCGAGCGACGCGACGATCGCGATCTTCGGGTCGGTGCTCGGGAAGAAGATCTGCGGGAAGATCAGCGACGCTGCCGTCGCGTAGATGAAAAAGTCGTAGTACTCGAGCGCCGAGCCGATCCAGCCGCTGGCCGCGGCCTTCTTCGACTGGGGTCGGCTTCCTGTCTCGCCTTCTGATGCGGTGAGGCTTGCCATTGCGTTGTCTCCTGGCTGGTGGTTCTGGTTTCGGATCAGGGGAGCCGACTGCAACGCTGCCCCTGGAGCGGGACATTAGGCAGTCGCCGCCCATGCCACAAGGCGACGGGTCCGAATTTGCGCGATCATCGCGCAGGGCGCGCGATGATCGTGCGCTTACCGGGTATCTACTGACCGCGAGAGACCGACGGAGGCGCGATTGGACAGCAGCGATTCAACGGCGCCGGGCATCGCCCGCCAGGACCTGATCGAGGGCCTCGGCAAGGGCCTGCGGCTGATCGAAGCCTTCGACGACGATCACCCGCGCCTGACGCCATCGAAGGCGGCCGAGCTGACCGGCCTGACCCGCTCGGCGGCGCGGCGCTTCCTGCTCAGCCTCGTCCACTACGGCTACGCCGGCAGCGACGGCAAGAACTTCTGGCTGATGCCGCGCGTGCTGCGCCTGGGCCAGAGTTATCTCGAGGCGGCGCGGCTGCCGCGGCTGGTGCAGCCGTTCATCCAGCGCGTCTCGATGCAGTCGGGCGAGACCGTGAACTTCAGCGTGCTCGACGGCCACGAGATCGTCTACGTGGCGCGCAGCAACGCGCCGCGCTTCATCTCGATCGGCTACCAGGTCGGCGTGCGCGTGCCGGCCCACGTGGTCACGCCGGGCATGGTGATCCCGGCGACCTGGGGCGACGAACGGCTGGACGCCTGGATCGCCGAGCACGACTTCAGCAGCTTCACCGCGCACACCGTGACCGACCCGGCGCGCTATCGCGAGACCGTGCTGGCCGCGCGTGCGCTCGACTACTGGTCGACCGAGCAGCAGCTCGACCTCGGGCTGCGCGGCATCGCGGTGGTGGTGAAGGACCGCAAGGGCGAGTGCGTCGGCGCGATCGGCATGACCGTCAACATGCAGGGGCAGACACAGCAACAGATGGTCGATGCGCTGCTGCCGTCGCTGCGCGACGCGGCACGCGCGTTGCGCACGATCCTGTAGTTGTTGTAGTTGTGTAGTTGTGTCGCAGGCACGTGAACAAGACCGAACCGGGACATGCGCATGTACCATCGCCGCCGGGGACGGGCCACATGATCAAGCACATCGCCACTATCGCCGGCGTCGCGGTTGCCGCGACCTTCGTCACGATGTTCTTCGCTGGACGGGCCGAGACCCGGCGGCTCGACGAGATCGCGCCGCGCGTCGGCCTGAGCCATGAAGACCTGATCGCGATGGGCCCGCGCGTCTCCAGCGTCAGCGGTGCGACGCTGGGCACCTCACGCCGCGTCGTGTACCTGCTCGCGTGCAGCGGCCAGACCAGCAAGTCGACGCTGGAATCGCAGGCGGTTCAGGCCGGCACGCTCGCACGCCAACGCCGCTTGACCGACCGCGAAGCCGTGACTGCCGTGTTGATCGAAGGCGGGCGCCGCGCCGACGGGTTGAAGGACTGCTGAGCCCTCAAGCCATGCACGTGCGGTTCTTGCCCGTGCGCTTGGCCTCGTACAGCGCCTGGTCGGCGCGCTCCAGCGCCGTCTCGATCGCCTCGTTCGCGCGGTACGCGGTCACGCCAGCGGAGAAGGTCACGAAGACCTGCTTGCTCTCGTGCATGAACAGGCCGCCGGTCAGCGAACGCTGCAGCCGGGTCAGGATCTGCTGGCCCTCGGCGACCGGCGTCTCGGGCAGCAGCACGACGAACTCCTCGCCGCCGTAGCGTGCGACCCGGTCGGTCGGCCGCAGCGTCGCGCTGACCCGCGCAGCGAGCGAGCGCAGCGCCTCGTCGCCGGCGCCGTGGCCGAGCTCGTCGTTCAGGCGCTTGAAGTTGTCGATGTCGAGCAGCCCGATCGCGAGGTCGCCGCCGCCGCGCTCCAGCCGCGCGCGCTCGGTCTCGAACGCCTGCAGCAGCCCGCGCCGGTTCGCGACCTGCGTGAGCTGGTCGGTCGAGACTTCTTCCGAGAGCCGGCGCATCTCGCCTTCGAGCTCGTCGACGCGGCGCGCGAGGTCGCGCGCCTTGTGGTGTTCGTCCTGCAGGCGCGCCTGGGTCTGCTGCACCAGCGAATGCACGGTGCGGCTTTCCTCGACCATCTCGCGCACGACGCCGGCGAGGCTTTCGAGCGAGTCGGCCTTCTCGATCACGTCGGCATAACGGCCGACGCTGTCGTGGAAGTTGCCGGTCTGCGAGCCCAGTTCGTCGAGCTCGGTGAGCATGCGGTTGATCAGGCCCTTCAGCGAATCGCGGGCACGTTCGCGCTCCTCGCGCAGCTGCCCTTGGCGCTCGCGCGTGTCGCGCAGCAGGTCGCCGACGGCGCGCACACCGCGGCCGGTCAGCCCTTCTTCGATCTTCGCGCGCATCGCCTGGCATTGGCCCTGGACCCAGCTGTCGTCCTCGGCGAGCTCGGCCAGGCTCGCGGTCAGCTCCTCGCACAGTGCGCCGAGCTGCTCGAACACGTGGTGGCGATGCGCGAGCACCTGCTGCGCGCGGTGGCCGAAAGCGGCGGCCGATTCGGCGAGCGGCGCATCGGCACCGCTGGCCAGCAGCTGCGCGTTCAGCACTTCGAGTTCCTGGCGCAGGTCCTGCGCGGCGGCGTCACGTTCGGGCAGCGCACAGGCGACCGTGTCGGCGAAGGTGGCCGAGATGCTGCGCCACGGCACGAGGTCAGCCGCTGTCGAGGCGGCGTCCGCCGGCGCCGGTGGCAGGGTGTCGAGCGTGATCGGCATCGGTTCGCCAGCGGGATCGGCACCGAGCTCGGCGGCCAGCGTGTCGCTCACGTCCTGGTCCCAGCTCGCGACGAGCTGCGACAAGCGCTGCTGCAGCAGCTTCGCATCGCTGCGGCTGCCGGCGAGCACGCGCTGCAGGCTGTCCTTCTTGCGTGCGGCGGTCCAGGCGCGGCTGCCGCGTTCGATGCCGCGCACGATGCGGTCGATCAGCGCCGCGAGCGCCGATGCATCGGCCGCCGGCTCGCCGGCTTCGAGGCGGTAGGCGCGTGCGTAGTTCTCCGGGGTCGGCTCGAGCTTGTCGAGCGCGAGGCGGCGCAGCGCGGCCTTCGCAAGCTGGGTGGCCTCCGTCGAGCTGCTCGATCCGGCCAGAGGCGCCGGGCGTGTCGTCTCCATCCGATGTGCTTCGTGTGACGTCAAGTCGCCGGTTTCAGGCGCGTGTCGCGTCCTTCGGGCGCGCGCAGCAGGTCGGCCAGGTCGCCCGCCTCGCCGGCCTTGACGATCCACGGCGCCTTGCGCGGCAGCACGGTCTGCTGCAGCCAGGTCTCGATGTCCTCGGGGGGCTGCGGCCGGCTGAACAGGAAGCCCTGCATCACGCCGCAGCCGAGGCGGTGCAGCACCTCCATCTGGCGCAGGTTCTCGACGCCTTCGGCGATCACGCGCAGGCCGAGCGAACGCGCCAACGCGATGATCGCGGTGACGACGGCCGAGCTCTGCGGCGTCATCCCCAGGTCGCGCACGAAGCTGCGGTCGATCTTGACTTCGCTGATCGGCAGCGTCGTCAGATAGGCGAGTGACGAGTAGCCGGTGCCGAAGTCGTCGATCGAGATCTCGACGCCGATCTCGTTGAGCCGGTGCAGCGACGGGATCACGTTCTGCAGGTCCTTCATCAGGCCCGTCTCGGTGATCTCGAGCTCGATCGAGTGGTGCGGCACGCCGTAGGTCGTGACCGCGTTGTGGATGTACTCGACGAGGTCGGTGCGCTCGAACAGCCGGTTCGGCAGGTTGACCGCGATCGAGTCGGCGAAGCCGAAGCTGTCGGCCCAGACGCGCGCCTGGCGCGCCGCCTCGCGGATCGCCCACTCGCTCATCGGCACGATCAGGCCGGTCTCTTCGGCCAGCGGGATGAAGTCGCCCGGCCCGACGAGCACGCCGTTGTGCCGCCAGCGCATCAGCGCCTCGGCGCCGACCATCTTGGCGCCGCGCACGTCGATCTTCGGCTGGTAGTGCAGCACCAGCTCGTCGCGCTCGATCGCCTTGTGCAGCGCGCTTTCGAGCTCGAGCTTCTCGCGGCCCTGGCCGGCCAGCGCGGGCCGGTACAGCGACGCGGAGTTGCGCGTCGTGTTCTTGACCGAGTACATCGCGACGTCGGAGTTGCGCATCAGGTCGGCCACCGTCAGCCCGTCGCGCGGGTACAGCGCGATGCCGACGCTCGCGGTCACGAAGCACTCCTGCGAGCCGACGAAGATCGGCTCGCGCATCAGGTCGAGGATGCGGGTCGCGACGCGCTCCGCATCGCGCTCGTCGGCAACCTCCGGCAGCAGCGCGACGAACTCGTCGCCGCCGAGCCGGCCCACCGCCTCGAGGGTGCGGTGCGAGCGCGAGCCCATGGACTCGAGCGTGCTTTCCATCACCTGGTCGGAGTGGCGCACGCACGAGCGCAGGCGCCGCGCCACTTCCATCAGCAGCTCGTCGCCGGCGCCGTGGCCCAGCGTGTCGTTGATGATCTTGAAGCGGTCCAGGTCGATCAGCAGCAGCGCGACCTGGTGGTTCAGCCGGCGGCCGTGTTCGAGAGCGCGTTCGGCGCGCCAGATCAGCTGGCGCCGGTTCGGCAGGCCGGTCAGCGTGTCGAAGTTCGCCAGGTGGCGGATCCGGTCCTCGGCCATGCGCCGGTCGGTCACGTCCTGCACGATGCCCGAATAGCCGACCAGGTTGCCGTGCTCGTTGAATTCGGGCTCGGCCTCGACGTGCACGATGCGCTGGCGGCCGTCGCGCAGCGTCGCGGGGATGTCGGTCGCGAGCACGGTGCTGTGGCGGATGACCTCGTGCAGCACCGCCATCAGCCCGCCGCGGTCATCGCTCGACAGCATGCGCAGCAGCGGCCGGAACGCGAGCTTGTCGTTCGGGCTGAGCCCGAACACGCGCAGGCCTTCGACCGAGAACAGCGGGCCGCCCTGGCCGCGCCGCCAGTCGAAGCTGCCCATGCGCGCGAGGTCTTGCGCGCGGGCCAGGCGCGACTTGCTGCGCTCGAGCTCGGCGCGGGTGCGCGAGGCGCGCAGGAGGTAGCGCAGACGCCCGGCCAGCAGGCTCCACTGCGTGGACTTGACGAAGAAGTCGGTCGCACCGGCCTCGTAGGCGCGGGTGATCGACGCGTCATCGTCCAGCCCGGTGAGCATCAGCACCGGCAGCGATTCGAAGCCGGGCAGCACGCGCAGCTCGCGACAGGTCTCGAAGCCGTCGAGCCCAGGCATCAGCGCGTCCAGCACGACCACGTCGGGCAGCCAGTCGGCCAGTGCCTTGATCGCCTGCTCGCCGCTGGACGCCTCGGTGATCGCGAAGCCGCGCTCGCGCAGCGCGATCGAGGTCAGCAGCAGGTTGACCTCGTCGTCGTCGACCAGCAGCACCTTCGGCTGCTCGGGCAGGTCGTCGTCGGTCAACGCGCGCAGCGGGGGGCTCATCGCGTCGCTTCCAACTCGTGGCGGATCGCCTGCAGCGCAGCGTCGAGGGTTGTGGTCATCAGGGCGATGCCGGGTTCGATGTCAGCGCTGTCGTCGGTGCGGATCGTCGCCTCGAGCTCGGCACAGATCTGCGACAGCCGCATCGCGCCGATGCTCGCCGATGACGACTTCAGCGTGTGCGCGACCAATCGCACCGTGTTGCGGTCGTTCGCGCCGCGCGCCGCCTGGAGCTGCGGCAGCAGCCGCGCCGCCGAAGTCTGGAAGGCCTTCAGGACGCGCTGCACGAGCTGGTTCTCGCCGTTCGGATCGAGCTCGCGCAGCCGCGCGAGCGCGGTCGGGTCCAGCACGTCGGCGCTGACGGACGGGGGCAGCGCGCCGGCGCCGCCGACGTCGCTCATCGGTGCCCGCCTGCGAACGTGCTTGTCCAGCAGGGCCTGGAGCTGTTGGCGGCGGAATGGTTTGAACAGGCAGTCATCGAATCCCAGTCCACGAAAGCGCTCGACATCGGCATACACGCCATGCTCGGCCAGCGCCACGACAGTCGGCGTGCTGTGCATCGCGGCGGGAGCCCATCCACACCGGTCGCGCAGCCAATCCAACCCCCTCGCTGCATGGTCTGCGGTGCCGACCGCCGGCATGTGCATGTCCATCAAGACCAGATCGAATTGTGTCGCACGCAAGGCGTGCACTGCCTCAAGCATGCCAGATGCCATCGTGGTGCAACAGCCCAAGCGTTCGAGCATACGGGCGGTTGTCTCGGTCTGGACGACTTTGTCTTCGATGACCAACACCCGGATATGGGTGTCAGCCGCCGTGCTCACCATGGGCGCGGGTGCCGCGGCGAGGCGGCGCGTCACGGCTCGATGGCTGCGCCGCGTCAGTTGGAGCAGGCTCGCGAGCGCCGTGGGATCGATTGCCATCTCGAGCGCCTCGAGCTCGATCAGCACGATCCGGGGCGTTGCGTCCGCCCCGGCGTCGGCCAATGGGACGACGATCGCATGCGGCAGCGCGATCGCAGCGCGCCGGGTCGTGATCGCCTCGCCGAGTGCCGAGCCGGCCAGCGCAACGCGGCGCGCCGGGGCGCGCAGGCCGGCGCCGTTCGACGTAGCCTCGGGCAGCCATTCGGCGAGTTGGGCATGGGTCGCGGCGACCTCGAGCACATCGTGCAGGCGGGCTGCACGAGCGCCAAGCTCGGTCTTCAGCACGGCCGCGACAGCCCGCAGCGCCACCTCCTCGGTGACGGCCTCGTCGGCGATGCGCGCGATCGCGGCGGCCGCATCGTCCAGCGAGGCACTCGTCAGGACGGCCGACGCCGGAACGTCGGCATCGCCTGCGTACGAGCGCCGATTGGCCGACACGGCGCAGCGCCACAGCACGAGCGCGATCAGGGCGCCGCCTCCGGCGACGACGGTCAGCGCCGTCTCGTGACGCCCCGGTGCGACCAGCGCCCATGCGGCGGCCAGGGCGGCGAGCCAGAACGAGACGCGGGACAGTTGCAGCAGCATGCGTGAAGGGTCCGCGAGACAGGCCGAGGCCGCGCCCCGATACACCGATACCGCGTCACCGGATTTCGGCCCGCCGGGGGCGAACTTGAACATCCCACGAACACCCGGCACGTCCGTCCCGATGTCTCCCGGCAGCCTTCTTACAACTGCTTGCATGAATCGCGTCAGCGGGGGACCGGTTGGGGTCGGTGGCCACGCCGGCCGCGGCGGTCGATCACTCGAGCTCGGCGGCCTGCATCAAAGCGCGCAGCTGCGCGCGGTTGATTTCGTTGACGCTCATCATCAGCTGGTCCGCGGCCTCGCGGAACTCGAACAGCGACTCGCTCTCGATCGCCCGCACCACCTCGAGATACGGCCGATACGGCCCGCCTTCCTCGGCCAGCGCCTGGCGCACGCGCTCGGGCACCGGGATCGAATCGAGCAGCTGCGCGAACGGTTGCTGGAACATGCGGTCGAGCAGCGAGAACACGCCGCAGATGAAGACCTCGTTGCGCATCTCCTCGTCGGCGACGCCGCGCGCGAGCTCCTCCATCAGCAGGCCGCGGCGCACCGCGGCGAACATCACCGGCTTGAGATTCACGTCCTTGCTCGCGGTGGCGAGCAGCAGCGCGAGCCAGCGCTTCAGGCGCTGATAGCCGAGCATCATGATCGCGTGGCGGAACGAGTTGATCTCGACCCGCAGGCCGAACGCCGGCGAGTTGATGTAGCGCAGCAGCTTGAATGCGAGCGGCGGGTCGCGCTTGAGCGTGGCCTCGAGCTTCTCGATCGGCTCTTCCTTGTCGACCCGGTGGATCAGCTCGATGATCACCTGCATGTCCGGTGCGGCGACGTTCTTGCCGCTGCGCGCCGCGGTCGTCGTGACCGCGTCGTCGATCGGCCAGCCCAGCACCGCCTGCGCGCCGCGCTGGAAGCACGCTTCCATGTCGGCGACGGTGCGCACACCCGACTGCACGTACTGGATCGTGCGGGTCACGCCCGGCGGGGCGATGTTGCTGTCGACCCGGCGCTCGTCGGCCAGGTCGATGATCGAATACTTGAAGCACGGCAGCACTTCGCGCGGCAGCTCGCGCAGCGGGCGGCCCTTGATCAGCAGCGTGCTGCCGTTCGCATGCAGCGCGGTGATCGCGGCGACGTTCGCCGGGTCCGCGGCCATGAACGCCGGGATCTCGACCATGAGGTTCGCCGACGGCTGCGCGCCGAGCAGCTCTTGCAGCAGGCTTTCGCTGACGATGTTCAGCGAGACGCGCGCGCCGCTGGCCGGCCAGACGTTGCCGACCTCATGCAGCAGCTGCGCGACGTCGAGCTGCGCATCGGGCCGCAGCGGCATCACGGTCAGCCGCGTTGCGATGACCGCGCGGTTGCGATCGACGAACGGCGAATAGCCGAGCGCGATGTGCCCGAGGATCGAAGAAGACGTGTCGCTCAACGGTTGACTCCGACTGCGGTCAGTTCCGGTTGTGGTGGGAGATCAGCCGAGATAGTTGAACAGGCTCAGCTTCTGCACCATCGAATAGCTCTTGAGCGCTGCATCGTAGCCGGTTTGCTGGCTCGAGAAGTCGGAGATTGCCTGGGTCATGTCGACGTCTTCGGCGTTCGAGCGCTCGGTCTGGCTCGCGAGCTTGAGCGCCGAGAGGCGGTTGGTCACGCCTTCAACCCGGTCCAGCGTGGCGCCGACCTGGCTGCGCGTCGCCTGCAGCTGGCCCATCACCGAGTCCAGCGATGCGATGTTCAGCGTGTTCGCCTGCGTGTTCTGCGAGCTGGTGCGGTTGGTCGTGTTCAGGTCGGCAAGCGCCTGGTCGACCGCGCCGAATACGCTGATCGGCGTCGACGGCGCGATGGTGAACGTGTCGCCGTCGGCCGGGCTGCCGCTGATCGTCGCCGACATGCCGTCGACCTGAATGGCTTGCGGCGATTTGAATGCGATGCCGGCCTGGCCGGCCATCGGCGTCGTCGCCGAGGGCGGGCTGTAGATCGAGTAGGTCGTCGGCGAGCTGCTCGCATCGAAGGCGATGCGGTAGCTCGCGCCGGTGATCTGGCTCGGGTCGGTCACGCTGCCGGCGTCGATCCAGGCTGAGCCATTGCTGACGGTCGCGCCGGTGGCGAACACGCCGTTGCCGGAGCCTGCGCTCATCCACGCGACTTGCCCGTCGACGGTCAATGGCAACGGCTCGCCCGAGGCAGATTGCTGCGCGCCGGCCTGGCCGGCGAACTGCACGCCGCCGGCCGCATCGACGAACGGCGCCTGGTCGGCCGACTGGCCGCCGAACAGATAGGTGCCGGCACCGTCGGTGCGGTTGGCGATCGAGAGCAGCTGCTTGCGCATCTCGCCAACTTCGGCGGCGAGGCTCTTGCGGTCGGCATCGGTGAGGCTGGCGTCGCCCGCCTGCACGAGCTTCTCGCGAATCTGCTGCAGCAGCTCGCCGGCGTCGCCGAGCGCGCTCTCGGTCAGCGCCATCGCGTTGTTGCTCGCGTCGACGGCGCGCTGGCTCGCAGTGCTGCGCGCCTCGGCCGCCAGCGCGCGTTCGGCGCGCGCCGCGGCGGCCGGGTCGTCGCTCGCTCGGTTCACGCGCTTGCCGGTCGTGAGCTGCTCCTGCGTGTTCGACATCGTCGTCTGGCGCTTCATCAGCGCCTCGAGCGAGTTGTTGTAGGCGGTGGCGGTGGCGATGTGCGTCACGGTTCCCTCTTCCTTCGCTCGGTTCAGCCGGCTGCCGTCTGCAGCAGCGTGTCGAATACCTGCTGGGCGACCTGCAGGATCTTGGCCGCGGCCTGGTAGCTCTGCTGGAACTGGATCAGCCGCGCCGCCTCCTCGTCGAGGTTGACGCCGGCGGCGTTGGCGCGCGCGGTCTCGGCGGCCTGCGCGACACCGGTCGAGATCGTCGCCGCCGACTTGGCGCCCTGCACCCGCACGCCGATGTCGGCGATCGCGCTCGCATACGCGTCGGTGATCGTCTGTCCGGTTCCGGCGGCGCCGTTCGGCTGCGCAATCGACGCGACGATGCCGACGTCGGCGAGGTCCGCGAACGCGAGCGCATTGCCGTTGTTGCTCGCGACCGACGTGGTCGGCGCGACGCTGACCGTGTCGTTCATCTTCGGCACGCCATCGAGCGTGAGCTCGAAGCCGTTCAGGGCGATCGGCGTGCCCGCGGCCCAGGTGCCGGTGCCGGAGGTGCCGTCGGACAGCGTCCAGCTGTACCCACCGGCGTTATCGGTGAACGAAATGGTGGCGGTCAGCGCGCCGTTGTAAGTCGGGTCGACCGCGGCCAGCGACGCGACCGTCGCGGTGCCGGTGTTGCCCGTGCCCATGCTCGCGACGAACGGCGCCGCGGCGGCCAGGCCTTTCGGGTTCGACAGCACCGTCTGCATGTTCTGCGCGGCCGTGGCCACCGGTTCGAGCACGAAGCGGTCGCCCGATTGCGCGGCGCCGCCGGTGAGCTGCAGCGTGACGCCGTCGAAGGTGACGCCCGGCGAGGTGGCGAGCTGCGCCGCGGTGAACCCCGTGGGACCGCTGACGACCTGCTGATCCGACCGCCGCGTCACCGTGTAGTTCGTGCCGTCGAAGCTGACGTCGTAATCGCTGGCCTGCACCTGCGACGAATCGCTGACCGTGAGCGCGAGGGTCGCATTGCCGACGTTCGAGCTCGCGGCCAGCACTCGCGGTGCCCCGACCGAGAACAGGTCCGCGCCCTTGAGCGCCGGGTCGCTCAGGTCGAGCCCGAGCTTCTGCTGCTTGTTCAGCGCCCCGGTGATCGCGGTGGCCATCTGGCCGAGCAGGTTGTTCGCCGCGCTCAGGTCGTTGTTCTGGAACTTGAGCAGGCCGGCGATCGAGCCGCCCTGCAGCGAGTCGGTGGGTATCGAGCGAGCGACGCCGCCCTCGCTCAGCGCGAGCTGCACCTTCGCCGGGTCGAACGAATCTGCCACGGCCTTCAGCGTGTTCGCATTGCTGCCGAGCACGAGGTTCTGGCCGCCGCCGATGAACAGGCCGACGCTGCCGTCGTCGGCGGTGATCGTCGACACGTTGACGTAGCTGCTGATCCGGCTGACCAATTGGTCGCGCGTGTCGAGCAGGTCGTTCGGCGTCTGGCCGGTGCCGCGGAACGACGCGATCTGCTGGTTGAGCTGCGCGACCTGCTGGGCCAGCGAGTTGACCGTCGCCACCGAGGTCTTCACCTCTTGCGTGACGCCGGTTTGCAGCGCCGCGAGCTGTTCGCCCGCGCTGCGAAAGCGTGCCGCGAGGTCCTGCGCCTGGCTCAGCACGACCTGGCGCGTCGACGCGTCGGCGGGCTTGTTCGCGAGGTCGACGAACGAGTTCAGGAAGTTGCCGGCCGCCGCGCCCAGGCCCGCGGTGCCGGTCGGGAACGCATTCTCGAGCTGGCCGAGCCGGTCGCTGCGGGCGGTGTCGGCCGCGGCGAGCGAATTGCTCGCGACCGCCTGCTGCGTCAGCAGCGCGTTGTACGAACGCGTGACGGTCGCAACGTCGACACCCTTGCCGAAGAAGCCCGCGCCGGTGAACTGCCCCTGCGCCGTTTCGAACTGCGTTTCCTGGCGCGAGTAGCCGGTCGTGTTGACGTTCGCGATGTTGTTGCCGGTGGTCTGCAGCGCCGCGTAGTTCGCGAACAACGCAGTCTTGCCGATCGACATCAGGGCGGAACCGCTCATGCGAGATTCTCCGGTGATTTGGCCGCCGCGCGCTGGACGCGCAGCGTGGTGTTGATCACGCGCGTGAGCTTGTCGGCGTAGGCCGGGTCGGTCGCGTAACCGGCGCGCTGCAGGCCCTTGGCGAAGCCGTCGGCGGTGGTCGCGTTCATCACCGACGCGTATCGCGGGTTGTCCTTCATCAGCTGCGCATAGTCGCGGAACGATTCTTCGTAGCTGCCGTAGGCGCGGAACTTCGCCTGCACCTTGCGCGGCTCGCCGTCGACCACTTCGGTCGTCGTGATCGTCGTCGTCGCGCCTTTCCAGCTCGCGCCGGCCTTGATGCCGAACAGGTTGTGCGACGTCGAGCCGTCGGCGTTGCGGATCTCGCCTTTGCCCCAGCCTGATTCGTGCGCCGCCTGCGCGACCATGAAGGCGGCCGGGATGCCGGTCTGCGCCTGCGCGGCGCTGGCCGCGGCGGCGTGCTTGTTGATGAACTCGGCCTGCGTCGGCGTCGGGTTCTGCGCATTGACGCCGCTGCCCGCGCCGGGCGCGCCGGCAGCCGATGCCGGCGCAATCGCCGCCGACGCGTTGGCCGCGCCGGTGCCGCTCATCTGCCGCTCGAGCTGGCGCGCGATCATGTCGGACAGACCGCCCTTCAGCCCGGTCATCTGGTTCGCATACTGCGCGTCGAGCAGCTCGGTGCCGAGCTGCGTGCCGCCGTTGTCGAGCAGGCCGGAAGACATCGTCGCCTCGCGCATGCTCTTCATCAGCTGCTGCATGAACAGCGCCTCGAACTGCTTGGCCGCGGCCTTGATCGTCGCCTTCGGGTCGCTGGCCGCGCGCGCCTTCAGCGCAGCCGCGCTCGGATCGCGTAGCGTGTCGAGCGATGCGAGATCCGCGTTGCCGGCCAGGCGCGAAACACCGGCCATGTCAGATCACCTCGATCTCGGCATTCAGCGCGCCGGCGGTCTTCATCGCCTGCAGGATCGCGAGCAGATCCTGCGGCGTCGCGCCCAGCGAATTCAGCGCCTTGACGACATCGGCGAGCTTGGTGCCGGCCGGCAACTGGATCAGCGAGCCGGGCTCCTGCTTGATCGTGATGTCGGCCTTGTCGCGCGACACCGTCTCGCCCTTGCTGAACGGCGCCGGCTGGCTGATCACGGGCGTCGAGTTGATCGTGACCGAGAGGTTGCCGTGCGCCACCGCGCACGGATTCAGCGTGACGGTCTGGTTGACGACGACCGAGCCGGTGCGCGCGTTGATCACGACCTTGGCGGCCGGCGTCGCAAGCGCGATCTCGAGGTTCTCGATGTCGGCCATGAAGGCGACACGCGCGTCGGTGCCCTCGGGCATGCGCACGCGCACGACGCGGCCGTCCAGCGCCTGCGCGATGCCGTTGCCCATCTTCGCGTTGATCGTGCGCGCGACCTCGCGGGCGGTGTTGAAGTCGTTCGCGTTCAGGTCCAGCTGCAGCGCGTCGCCCTGCGCGAGCGGCGTCGGCACCGCGCGTTCGACGGTCGCGCCTTCGGGCACGCGGCCGGCGCTCAGGTGGTTGATCTGCACCTTCGAGCCGGCGGCCGAGGCGCCGGCGCCGCCGACGACGAGATTGCCCTGCGCCAGCGCATAGATCTGGCCGTCGGCGCCTTTCAGCGGCGTCGCGATCAGCGTGCCGCCGCGCAGCGACTTCGCGTTGCCCAGCGACGAGACGTTGATGTCGATCTGCTGCCCCGGCTGCGCGAACGGCGGCAGTTGCGCGGTCACCATCACGGCGGCCACGTTCTTCAGCTGCATGTTGGTGCCGGGCGGCACGGTCACGCCCATCTGCTGCAGCATCGCCGCGAGGCTTTGGGTCGTGAACGGGGTCGACGTGGTCTGGTCACCGGTGCCGTCGAGGCCGACGACGAGTCCGTAGCCGACGAGCTGGTTGTTGCGCACGCCCTGGACGGTCGCGACGTCCTTCAGCCGCATCGCCTGCGCCGGCGCCGGCCACCACAGCGCGGCCGACGCAAGCACCGCGGTCAGCGCGATCAGTGCGCGCAGGAGTCGTTCGGCGGTGGCCAGAGGGTGGTGGTGCTGGGCAGGCATGGGGAGCATCCGTGGATGCGCCCATTCTGTTCAGCCTCAGATCGGCAGAACGTTCAAAAAGAACCGGCCCAACCAGCCTATTCCCTGAGCGTCGGCCTGCGCACCGCGGCCGCGCTGCTCGATGCGCACGTTGGCGATCTGCGCCGAAGGCACCGTGTTGCCGGACTGGATCGCGCGCGGGTCGACCTGCCCTGAAAAGCGCAGCACGTCGACGTTGTGGTTCACGCCGATCTGCTTCTCGCCCGAGATCAGCAGGTGGCCGTTGGGCAGCACCTCGATCACGGTCGCGGTGATCGTGCCGGAGAAGTCGTTCGAATTGACGGTGCTGCCCTTGCCCGCGTAGGTGTTGGCCGAGTTGATCCCGACGCTGGCGCGCCCGGCCGTGAAGGAATTCGCGGCGATGCCGGGCAGCGCGGTCACGCCGGCGCTGACGGTGCCGCTCTTGTCGATCGAGCTGGTCGCGGTCTGCGTTGCCGCGATCTTCTCGACGATCTGCACCGTGATCGTGTCGCCGACCAGGCGCGCGCGGTGGTCCTCGAACAGCGGCCGGTACTGCGTGGCCTGGAAGATCGAGCCGTTGTTGATGACCGGCGCGGGCGCGGCCTGCGGGCGTATCGAGGTGGGCTGCGCGATGTCGACCGGCGGGCGCGGGTTGATCGTCTCGCAGGCGGCCAGCGGGATGGCAAGCGCGATGGCCGCGAACGAGAGCTTGCTTCTGGTCATGACGCGTGTCACAGCTGGCCGAGGCGCTGCAGCATCTCGTCCGACGTCTTGATCGCCTTCGAGTTCAGCTCGTACGCGCGCTGCGTCTGGATCATCCCGACCAGCTCCTCGACGACGTTGACGTTCGACGTCTCGACGAAACCCTGCTGCAACAGGCCGAGCCCGTTCTGCCCCGGCGTGCCGGCG
>Ga0207684_10002426_pt1 | contig 18800 bp, 13 predicted proteins | sample KBSK5501metaG_FD_184342 | JGI IMG/M metagenome (GOLD analysis project Ga0207684, IMG submission 184342) | Corn, switchgrass and miscanthus rhizosphere microbial communities from Kellogg Biological Station, Michigan, USA - KBS K5-50-1 metaG... | ecosystem: Host-associated > Plants > Roots >...
ACATCAGGGTGTCCTCGCCGATCTCGTGGATCATCTGGGTACCGATGCGATCGAACTGGAACGTGGCCTTGCACTGCCGCCGCCAGTAGTCGCTGGGCTTCATGGTCAGGCCCAGGTCGCGGAAGCGGTCCTGCCATTCGAAATCCATGCGATCGAGCGCATAGGGCAGCCAGCCGATGCCACTCTCCCCGAACGAGATCCGCATTCTCGGGTAGCGCTCGAGCACCGCGCTGCCGATCACCGCGGCCAGGATATTGATGAGGTTCATCTGGAAACCCGAGACGCTCGTGAACATCGCGGCGCGCTTCGTGAGGCCGGTGGCCTTCTCTCGGACGGCCGGCGGCATGGTCGGGAAGGTGTGAAAGTGAAGCGGCAGCCCGACCTCGTTCACCGCCTGCCAGAGCGGCTCCCACGACGGATGCCACATCGGCTCCATGTCCCACGAGCAGGAGAGCTCGAGGCCACGCAGCCCCAGACGCGCCGCGCGATGGATCTCGCCCACCGCGGCGTCGATGTCGCCGTAGGGCAAGCAGGCCAGCCCCACGTGGCGCTCCGGGTAGTGGCGGCAAAAATCGACGAGCCAGTCGTTATAGATGCGGAACATCTCGGCGGCCGCCTCGTGATCGCCGAGCCGGGTCGCCGCGCCCAGGATGCCGAAGATGACCTCGGCCTGCACGCCGTCGCGCTCCATGTCCTTGACCCGCAGCGCCGGATCGGTGGGACGGCGTATCCCCTTCTTGCCGTCATCGTACAGACCGGTAGACGCCATCGCATCCGCACGGTAGTGGAGACCCGGGACGTATTTCTGCCCCGAGGGGCCGACTCCCCCTACGAGACCGAAAGTGGCGCCGTTCCTCGACGTCCAGCGCGGGCCGTCCGGGCCGTCGGCGACGTATGGCATGCGGTCCCGCAACGCCGCGGTGGCGTTGGCGGTGAAGAGGTCGGGTGGCATCCAGGGCATGTCGATGTGGCAGTCGGCCGAGATTCTCGTGTACTCCATGGGGTCCCCCTTCCGCGGGGCCATGATAAGCCATCCCTGACCGGAGCGCTCCGAGCTTTCACGACCCGTGCTATGGTTGGGGCGCGCGCGGAGGGACACCATGAACGGGACACTCATCGCCAACACCACGATCCTCGATGGCAGCGGAGCGGCGCCTTTTCCCGGGGACGTGCTGGTGGAGGGCCAGCGCATCGTCGCGGTGCAGCGCGGTGGGGGCTTGCCGCACGGGGACGCGCGGGTCATCGACGGCGCCGGGGCCACCCTGATGCCCGGGCTCATCGAGCCGCACGGCCACGTGAGCTACCCCGACGCCGCCTCCAACGCGGACTTCACGCGGCTGCCGCCCGAGGAGCACGTGCTGGTGACCATGCGCAACGCCAAGACGCTGCTCGACTGCGGCTACACCAGCGTGCTCTCGGCGGCCTCGGCCAAGCCGCGCCTGGACATCGTGATCCGCAACGAGATCGAGGCCGGCCGCATCCCCGGGCCGCGCTACCTGGCCAACGGCCCGGAGATCACCGTCACCGGCGGGCTCGGAGACGACAACGCGCTGCACCTGCCCCACCTGGAGACGCCGACCTTCGCGTGGGTCGCCGACGGGCCCAACGAGGTCCAGCGGATCTGCCGCCTGCTCGTGCGCGAGGGCACCGATCTCCTGAAGCTCAACATCTCAGGTGACACCGGCCCGCGGAACTCGCGCTCCCAGCGCGCGGTGATGACCGACGCCGAGGTGGCGGCGGCCACCGAGATCGCGCGGGCCGGCGCGGTGCGGGTGTGCGCCCACGCGCGCAGTGCGGAGTCGGTGAAGATGTGCGTGCGGCACGGGGTGGGCATCATCTACCACGCCAACTTCGCGGACGAGGAGGCCCTCGACCTGCTCGAGGCCAACCGAGACTGGTGCTTCGTCGCACCGGCGGTGGGCCTCACCTACCAGGCGTGCTACGCCGCGGGCGAGTGGGGGTTCACGCCCCAGATGGCGCGCGAGCGGGGCCTCCTGGCGGAGCTGGAGGTCTCGGTCGACACCATGGGCCAGATGCGCAAGCGCGGCATCCGCGTGCTGCCCGGCGGCGACTACGGCTTCGCCTGGAACCCGCACGGGACCTACGCGCGAGACCTGCTGCTCTTCGTCGACCTGCTCGGCTTCTCGCCGATGGAGACGCTGGTCGCGGCCACCCGCATGGGCGGCGAGATCATGGGGCGGCCCCACGAGCTGGGGCAGGTGAGGGCGGGCTACCTCGCGGATCTGCTACTCGTCGACGGCGACCCGCTGGCCGACATCAAGCGGCTCCAGCGCCAGGACGCGCTGCTGATGGTCATGAAGGACGGCCGGCTGCACAAGGCGCCGGCGGCCTGAGCCGGCGGGCGCGTGGCCCTCCCGCCGTCGCGCCTACTTCATCCGGTCCTGGATCTTGGCGATGGCCGCGCGGGCGCACTCTTCGTCGAACTGGCCGCCCGGAGCTCCGCCCCACCCTACCGCCTCCCCGGCATCATCTGACCCGGAAGCCAGCCGGCGCCGGCTACTTCTCGCCGAGGTAGGCCTTGCGCACCACGTCGGAGTGGAGCAGCGCTGCGGCCGCGTCCTGCAGCACGATGCGCCCGGTCTGGATGACGTAGCCCCGGTGCGCCACCCGCAGCGCCATCCGCGCGTTCTGCTCGACGAGCAGGATGGTGGTGCCGAGCCGGTTGATGTCCCGGATGATCTCGAAGATGGTCTCCACCAGGATCGGCGAGAGCCCCATCGAGGGCTCGTCCAGCAGCAGCATGTCGGGGCGGGCCATGAGCGCGCGCCCCATCGCGAGCATCTGCTGCTCGCCGCCGGACAGGGTGCCGCCCTTCTGCTGCAGGCGGTCGCGCAGCCGCGGGAAGAGAGCGAGCACGCGCTCGAGGTCCCGGGGGATCGCCTCGCGGTCGGTGCGCGCGAAAGCCCCCAGCTCGAGGTTCTCGAGCACGGTCATCGGCGCGAAGATCCGGCGACCCTCGGGCGACTGGGCGATGCCGAGGCGGGCGATGCGGTGGGTGGGGACCCGGTCGATCCGCCGGCCGCCGAAGCTCACGGTGCCCCGCAGCGGGCGCACCGTCCCGAGCACGGTCCGCAGGGTGGTGGTCTTGCCGGCCCCGTTCGACCCGATCAGGGTGACGATCTCCCCGCGGGCCACCGAGAGGGACACGCCCTTGAGGGCGCGGATATTGCCGTAGTAGGCGTGGACGTCGTGGAGCTCGAGCAGGCCGGCCCCGTCGCTCATCCCGCGTCGCTCATCCAGAGACGAGCTCCTGCTCGTAGCCCTTGCCCAGATAGGCCTCGATCACCTTCGCGTTGCGCCGGATCTCGGCCGGGGCCCCTTCCGCGATCCGCGTGCCGTAGTCGAGCACGGTGATGCGGTCGGAGATCGCCATGACGACCTCCATATGATGCTCGATGAGCAGGACCGCCAGGCCGAGCTCCTCGCGCAGCAGGCCGATCAGCTCGGTGAGCGTGTCGGTCTCGCGCGGGTTCATCCCGGCGGTCGGCTCGTCGAGGAGCAGCAGGGTCGGCTCGGTGGCGAGGGCCCGCGCGATCTCGAGCCGCCGCTGGTTGCCGTAGGCCAGGTTCTTGGCCAGCTCTCCGTGCTTGTCGTCGAGGCCCACGAAGGCGAGCATCTCCCGAGCCCGGGCGCGCGCGCGGGCCTCCTCGGCAACGACCGCGGGCGGCCGGAAGACCGCACCCGCCACCGAGGCGTGGAGGCGGCAGTGCTCGCCGACCAGGACGTTGTCCAGCACGGTCATGTTCTGGAAGAGCCGGATGGACTGGAAGGTGCGCGCGATCCCGCGCCCGACGATCGCGTGCGGTCGCAGGCCGACCAGGCTCGCGCCCTCGAGGAGGATCTCGCCCTGGTCGGGCCGGAGCAGGCCGGTGACGAGGTTGAAGAAGGTCGTCTTGCCGGCGCCGTTCGGGCCGATCAGCCCCACGATGCCGCGCGGCGGGATCACCAGATCCACCTCGCTCACCGCCACCAGACCCCCGAAGCGCCGGGTCAGGCCGCGCACGTCGAGCACCGGGCGGGTGGTGGGCCGCCCGGCCGGCGCCGCGCTCGCCTCCCGCAGCCAGCCCGGGAGGGCCTCCGCGCGCGGGCGGGGCGGCGCGGTCACGAGCGCCAAGGCTTCCTCGCGCTCGTCCACGTCCGCGGCGGGTGGGCGCACGCGGCGGCCGGCCAGCCCCTCCGGTCGGATCAGCATGATGGTGACCAGGCCGAGCCCGAAGAAGAACCAGCGCCAGAGGGTGAGGTCCACGCTGGCGAGGGTGGTGACCCCGAGCGAGCGGCCGATCCAGCGCACCAGGAACGTCAGCTGGGCGAGCAGGATCCGATCGAAGAGCGTGATCAGCATGCCGCCCAGGATCACGCCCTTGAGGCTGCCCATGCCGCCGAGCACGATCATGCACAGCAGCATGATCGAGACGTTGAACTCGAAGGCGCCCGGGGTGATGGCCTGCAGCTTGGCCGCGTAGAACGAGCCGGCGAAGCCGGCGAAAGACGCCCCGAGGCCGAAGGCCAGGAGCTTGGTCTTGATCGGGTTCACCCCGGTGCAGTCGGCGGCGGTCTCGTCCTCGCGGATCGCCATCCAGGCGCGACCGAGCCGCGAGTCGCGCATGCGGTTCATGGCCCACAGCGAGCCCGCGCCGATGACCAGGATGAGGAAGTACCAGGGGATGAAGTCGGTGTCGAAGTTGACCCCGGGCAGATACGGGCGGCCGACCGGGTTCACCCCGTTCTCTCCCCCGGTCAGGTTCAGCCGCTCCACCGGACGCCAGCCGCCGATATCGATCGTGATGTCGCCCAGGTTGCGGATGGCGACCGGGATGATCTCCCCGAAGGCGAGCGTGATGATGGCGAGGTAGTCGCCGCGGACCCGAAGGGTCGGGAACCCGATCACGACGCCGAGGGCGGCCGACACGAGCGCGGCGATCCAGATGATGACCCAGAAGCTCCACGCGTGCCCGTAGAGCGGGGAGCCCAGCACCGGGGAGTTCAGCAGACCCATGGTGTAGGCGCCGATGGCGAAGAAAGCGGCGTAGCCCAGATCGAGGAGCCCCGCGTAGCCGACCACGATGTTGAGCCCGAGCGCGAGCAGCACGTAGATCATCGCGTCGGTGACCGCGTGGACCGTCTGGGCCTGCAGCCAGCGGTCGAGGAACGGGTAGGCGACGAGCGCGGTCAGGAGGAGAGCCGCGGGCAGGGGACGGATGCGGCCCGGGTCGCTCACGCCTTGTCCGGGACGCGCTCGCCGAGTAGGCCCTGAGGCCGGAAGACGAGGACCAGGATCAGGATCGCGAAGACGAGGGCGTTGGTCCAGCGGGCCGAGATGTACTGGTCGCTCCACGCGGAGAGGAAGCCGATCACAAGGCCGCCGAGGGCCGCCCCCGGCATGCTGCCGATGCCGCCCAGCACCGCCGCGGTGAAGGCGCGCAGGCCGGCCTGATACCCCATCCACCACATCCCGATGTTGTAGTAGAGGCCCTGGATGATGCCGGCCGCCCCGGCCAGGGCGCCGCCGATGAAGAAGGTGAGGATGATCGTCTTCTCGACGTCGATCCCCATCGCGAGCGCGGTCTCCTTGTCCTGGGCGGTGGCCCGCATCGCCTTGCCCCAGCGCGTGCGGGTCACGAAGTACTGGAGCGCGACCATGAGCGGGATCGTGGTGGCGAGGACCAGGATGTCCTTGGTGGTGATGAAGAGCAGCGACTCCACGCCGATCCACTCGCGCAGGATGTCCACCGAGGGGAACAGGTCGGGGTAGGCGATCGGGGCGGGGCCCTTCCAGATCAGGGCCAGGTTCTCCAGCATGAACGAGACACCGATCGCGGTGATCAGGGGCGCGAGCCGGAACGCGTGGCGGAGGGGCCGGTAGGCCACGCGGTCGATGGCCACGTTGATGGCGCCGGTGGTCAGCATGGTGGCCAGGAACACCAGTGGCAGGACGGTGACCAGGTGCCAGCCGTGCAGCGTGGTGGCCATGCCGAGCAGGGCGAAGTAGCTGAGCGAGATGAACAGGCCCAGCATGAAGACGTCGCCGTGGGCGAAGTTGATCAGGCCGATGATCCCGTAGACCATCGTGTAGCCCAGGGCGATCAGAGCGAAGACGGCCCCGCGGGTGACCCCGTTGACCGTCTGCTGGATCAGGACTTCGTGCCACTCCAACTGTTCTAACTGGGGGGGAGCGGCACCGCTCCTCCCCCAGGCCCCCCCACTGCACTCGTCATTCGCGCGCCGCCGACGCCGCGCACCGCGCGCACGTCCGACACACCGAACTGGGGGGGAGCGGCACCGCTCCTCCCCCAGGCCCCCCCACTGCACTCGTCATTCGCGCGCCGTCGTCCACCTGAACGGGGGGTGCGGCTACTCGAGGATGGTCTCGAACTGGAACTTGCAGCCGATCGGCGTGTCGGCCTTCACCACCTTGAAGCCGGACATGGTGTCGTAGTCGACGTCGCCGTTGGCGTCGAAGCTCCACTTCCCGTTGATGCCGTCGAAGTTCTTGGTGGTCGCGATGGCCTTGCGCAGCGCCTCGCGCTTCTCGGTGATGTCCTTGGCCCGGTCGAGCGCGGAGGCCGCGCGCTTGATCGCGTCCACCGCCACCCGGCCGCCCTCCGCCGCGTAGAGCGCGTAAGAGGTCGGCTCCTTTCCGAACTTCTTCTTGTACTCCTCGTAAGTCTTGGCCCCGACGCCCTTCATCTTCTCGAACGGGAGCCCGGCGAAGGTCACCCGCATCTCGGTGGCCATCGCCACCTCGCACGTCGCCCCCTTCAGCAGCTCTTCCTCGAGGAGGCCGTCGGGCCCCATGAAGCGCACCCGGGGCGCCACCAGCCCCACTTCCTTCATCTGGCGGATGATGACCTGGGCGCCGGTCTCGATGACGCCGCCCATGTACACGAGGTCCGCGCCGGAGGCCCGCACCTTGGTGAGGACCGGCTTCTGATCGGGCTGCTTCCAGTCGATGCCCTCGTTGGCCACGACCGTGAGCCCGATCTTCTTGGCGGTGGCCTCGAAGACGTCGGCGATCCCCTTGCCGTAGAGCTCCTGGTCGTTGAGGAGGAACACCTTCTTGGCCCCGAGGCGCTTCGCCCACTTGGCCCCGACCGCGCCCTGGATGTCGTCGGCCGGGATCGGGCGGAAGTAGTTGACGAACCCCAGCGGTCGATAGATCTCGGGCTCACCGGGCGCGGCGCCCTGCTTCTTGGTGAGGCCCGGGTAGGTGTTAGCCGGGGTGATCTGGGCCATGTGCGCGCGGTTGGTGATGGGGATCGAGACCTTGGCCGCGCCGGAGTTGTAGGTGCCGATATAGAGCAGGGCGAGGGGATCCGCGACCGCCTTGTTGGCGTTCTCGGCCTCGACCGCGCCGTCCCACTTGCCGGTCTGCGGGGAGGCGTCGTCGAGGTTGATGATCTCCAGGCAGTATCCGGCGACGACGCCGCCGACCTCGGCGACGGCCATGTCCACGCCGTTCTTCATGCCGGTGCCTTCCGGGATCATGGCCCCCTGCATCGGCCAGGAGGTGTAGATGCGGAGCTTGCCCTTCGGACACTGCTGAGCGCTCGCGTCCATCGGGTTCGTGGCCACCAGGGCAAGCACCGCGCTCAAGAGAATTCCGAGCCTCATCCATCCGCGCATGACGTCCCCCTTCCGCGTGACTACCACGTGAGCAACCGCGACAGATCAGCCCCGAGCTTGGCCGGATGCTGGAGATTCGGGCGTCGGCTGTCAAGGGGTTTCTTGGGCGGCGTCCTGGGCTATCCTGGGGGCCACCCACGGAGGGCCGATATGCCGAAGCCACGCGTCATCTACGAACCGAAGCCGGGCTCGCCGATCGCGGTCGATCGTCCGTTCTACGACCGCCTGGCCGGCGAGACCCGCTCCCGGACTCTCGTCGAGCAGTTCGTGGTCCCGATGCGCTCGGGCCGCGCGTGGCCGGTACAGGCGGGCAACCTCTTCCGCATAGTCGCGGTGGAGGGGCCGCAGGTCGCCGACTTCAACGCCTGGAGCCTCGGTAACCCGCGCGAGCGCTTCTGGGCCGCCCGAACCAAGCAGCTCCACCGCGCGCACGTCACCACCCACGATCGGCTGTGGTCCTGCCTTCCGTACCTCCGGCCGATGCTCACGATCACCAACGACACGATCCGCTACGGGCGCGACGAAGACGGGGCGGGCTGCCATGATCTCCTCGGGACCCGCTGCGACCCGTACGTGCACAAGATGCTCAACGGCGAGGACTTCGACCTCTGCTGCCACTCGAATCTGGTGCGCGCGGTCGCGCCCTACCGTCTCAATGAGCTGGATGTCCACGACGTGCTGAACGTCTTCCAGGTCACCGGGCTGACCACGGACGACCGCTACTTCGTCAAGGCGAGCCCGGCGAAGAAAGGGGACTTCATCGAGTTCTTCGCCGAGATCGACGTGCTCTGCGCGATCTCGACCTGTCCCCATGGCGACCTCTCGGTGCAGATGTGGGGGGCCGACGCGGGCGATCCGCTCACCACCTGCCGCCCGCTCGGGGTGGAGATCTGGCAGCCGGATCCGGCGCTGCTCGCGGGCTGGCGGCCGCCCGCCCCCTCGGACTATCGCGGAGACCACGGCCTCCGGCGCGGCTAGCGCGCAGAGGCCAGGAGCACGAGCCATGGCGACGACGCAGATCCGCACGGTCCCGGCGCGGCGCGGCATGGCCGCGCGGGTGGGGAAGGGCCAGCGCATCAAGGTGATCAACACGCACGGCTCGCAGGTGGTGGACACCTGGGCGTTCAGCGCAAGCGACGCGACCGAGTGGATGTCGATGGAGTGTAGCCGCGCCTGGTTCATGAAGCTGCGGGCCGGCCTCGGCGACACGTTCCTCACCAACCAGCGGCGGCCGATCCTGACCCTGGTGGAGGACACCTCGGGCGGGGCCCACGACACGCTGATGGCCGCCTGCGATGCTCCGCGCTATCGCCTGCTCGGTGTCGAGGGCCACCACGACAACTGCAGGGACAACCTGCACGCCGGGCTCGGCGCGCTCGGCATCGAGGTCCCGGCCACTCCGTCGCCGCTGAACCTGTTCATGAACATTCCGTGGACCCCGGACGGCACGCTCGCCTGGGCCGAGCCCCTATCCACGCCGGGAAGCTACGTGGTGCTTCGCGCGGAGATGGACCTGCTGATCGCTTTCTCCGCGTGCCCGCAAGATCTCCTGCCCATCAACGGCCGCACCGGGCGCACCACCGAAGCCCATTTCACCGTCGAGTAGCGACGCGTCGCGGCCTCACCTGACCCCGCCATGGCCCGGCGGGTCAAGGCCGAGCGCCGCCTCCCACGCTTGCTGGGTCGCGATCTCCTGCGTCCACGGGCGCATCAGCGCGCCCGCCCGCGCATCGCGCGCGTAGCGTTCGAGCGGATAGCGCTTGAGCAGGCCCCGCCCACCGCAGACGCGGATCGCCTCCTGGGTCACGGTGACCGCCGACCGCTGCACGGTGACGTGGGCGGCCCGCGCGCGCTGCACCGCCTCCGGCGGGCCGTCCACCCGCGCCTCCGAGATGGCCCGGTAGTAGAGCGCGCGCGTGGCCTCCAGCGTGAAGAGCATCTCCGCCACCGCGTGCCCCTTCACGGCGGCCTCGGTGTGGAGGCCCGGCGAGCCCGCCATGTGGCCGGTCAGGTACGCAAGGGCGCCGTCGTAGGCCGCCTGCATGAGCCCCAGGAAGGTCGCGCAGAAGGTCAGGGGCGAGAGCTGGGGGAAGGCGTTGTACATGGCGCCGAACATGCCCGGGGGCAGCACCTCACCGTCGTCGGGGACGAACACGTCCTGGAGCAGCATGTCGCGGCTGACGGTGCCGCGCATGCCCATCGGGTCCCAGTCGCCGGGGAAGGACACCCCCGGCGCGTCCTTCGAGATCTGAAGATAAAGGGTGCGCTCCATCCAGGGCTCGTCACCCACGCGGATGGCGGGCGTGGCGAAGTAGGGCGCGCAGCCCGCGAGGGACACGAAGAACTTCCGCCCGTTGACCACGTAGCCCCCGTCGACCTTCCGCGCGGTCGTGCCGAAGCGGCGGCCGCCCACGCTGAGGGCGGTGTCCGTCTCGCCCTGCTCCACCGGCTCGCTGTGGGGCTGCCCGTAGAAAACGCCGTCCGCGATCACCTCGCGGAACTTGACGGCCCGGAGTTTCTCGTGGCGCTCCCGCGCCGCGGGGGACACCGGCATGCTGTCGGCGATCACGCCCATCATCAGCATGGTGAGACAGTGCATGTTGAAGGTGAGCGAGGTCGAGGCGTCGCCCTGGGCGATCTGCTCCGCGACCAGGCAGTAGGTCTCGTAGTCGGCGCCGAGGCCGCCGTAGCGCGTGGGGACGCAGAGGCCGAGGAGCCCCGCCGCCCGGAGATCGGCGTAGTCGTCGAACGGGAAGGACGCCTCGCGGTCGTGGCGCTCCGCGCGGGGGGCGAAGCGCTCGCGGGCGAGGCGGCGGGCGAGGGTGATGAGCTCGCTCTGGCGGGGGGAGGGCTGGAGATCCATGGCCCGCCATTGTGTCCATCATCGGTGGTGCGAGCGCAAGCCCCGGTTCCGTGCGCGTGGGGGCTCTCTCAGGATCCCTTTCCTGGCTGACGCGGTGGTCGTGGGCGTTCACTGGGCCCCGCCGGAGGCGGCGCGCCAGGCCGGACCCGGCAATCGACTGCGACGGTCACCAGGTTGACGGCCGGGTCAGTCGCGAGAGCGGTCAGGGACGGATCGCACGACGCGGGGAGCCCGAATCGAGTCCGCAGATCGTCGGGTGACAGCTTCTGAACTTCGACGAACTCCCCGGTGGTCATGGAGGCGGCCGCGGCGAGGAGGGTTCCCGCAAGATGAGTCCGCAAGAGCGAATGCGCCGGTGCGTTCATCGGCTCGACTCCTCCGCAATGACAGGTCCTGGAGTAGACTGCGGGTACTTCTGGAGCCTATCGGGACGAGGCTGAAGATTGCCTGAAGCGAACATGAATCCTCCTTCAGGTTGGGCCGGGGCGCCGGGAGCGCTACGATAGACGGCGATGCGCCTGCTCTTGATCGAGGACGACCGGAAGGCCGCGAAGCTGCTCGCCAAGGGGCTTCAGGAGGAAGGCTTCGTCATCGACGTCGCCCCCACCGGAGAGGAGGGGGAGGCGCAGGCGGCGGTGAACGAGTACGACGTGATCGTGCTCGACTGGCTCCTGCCGGGCAAGGACGGAATCGCGGTGTGCCGGGCGCTCCGTGCCCGCGAGGTCTCCACCCCGATCCTGATGCTGACCGCGCGTGACGGGCTGGCGGATCGGGTTCACGGCCTGAGCACCGGCGCCGATGACTACCTGACGAAGCCGTTCGCGTTCGCCGAGCTCCTCGCCCGGATCAGGGCCCTGCTCCGGCGGTCCCGCCTCGTCCGGCCGGCGGTGCTCCGGGTGGCCGACTTGACGCTCGACCCCGCGACCCGCCGGGTGACGCGAGCCGGCGTCGCGGTGGCGCTGACGTCCAAGGAGTACGCCCTCCTCGAGGTGCTCATGCAGAGCGCGGGCGAGATCGTGAGCCGGACCCGGCTGGTGGAGCGTGTGTGGGACGAGGCCTCCGAGGTGATCGACAATCTCGTGGACACTCACGTGAGCCACCTGAGAAAGAAGATCGATCGCGGGGGGCGGCGGCCGCTCATCCATACCGTGCGCGGGTTCGGCTACCGGCTGGGGCCGCCGGAGGAGCTGGTCGACGCATGAGGCCGCCCAGCTTCAAGACCCGGCTCTGGCTTGGCCAGGTAGTGGTCCTGGCCGCGATGCTGGCGCTGGCCGCGCTCGGCGCCGATTGGGCGCTCCGCCGGGTGGTGTTCGGCGAGATCATCGACGACGCGATCCTGTCGCTGGCCTCCACGGAGGCGGCGGCGCTCCAGGGCGATCCCGCCCACCTCCACGTGCACGAGATCGCGGCCGGGGCGGGGCCGCCCTCGTTCGTCCGGCTCGACAAGTTCGTTCAGATCGCCGATCTCGACGGCCGGGTCGTCGCCCGGAGCGCGACGCTCGGCACCGCCCGCCTGCCGATACCACCGGCGCTCGTCGCGCGCTTGCGGGGTGGGGAGACGGTCTTCTCGACGTACACCGACTTCGGAGAAGAGCCGGTCCGCATGGTATCCCTCCCGGTCGACGTCGGTCTGAGTCGCTACGTCGTCCAGGTGGCGATGTCACTGGACGACGCGCACGCGGTGCTGCGGGTCGGCCGTTGGCTCTTTCTCACCATGTCGCTGGTGATTCTCGCCGGGATCGGCTTGACCAGCGCCCTGCTCGCCCGCAAGGCCCTGCGACCCATCGACCGGATGGTGATGCGGGCGCGTCACATCGGCGAGGGGAACCTCGCGGAGCGCCTGCCCCACCCGGGAACACGAGACGAGATCGGGCGGCTCGTCGAGACCCTCAACGAGATGCTGGGGCGGCTCGAGCGGAGCTTCGAGATCCAGCGGCGGTTCACCGCCGACGCCTCGCACGAGCTCCGCTCGCCCCTGTCGCGCCTGCGGGCAGAGCTGGAGGTCACGCTGCGCCGGCCACGGGCCGGGCCCGAATACGAGGAGACGCTGCGGTCGTGCCTCGACGAGGTCCAGCGGGTCCAGCGTCTGACCGAAGAGCTGCTCGAGCTCGCCCGCATCGACGCGAGGCAGGAGACGGAGCCGTCCCAGCCGATCACGGTGAACGAGATCGTCGCGGCGGGCGTATCGGCGGTCACGCCGGCAGCGGAGCGGCGCGGCGTCCTGGTCCTGGTAGAGCCGGCGCAGGAGATTCTCGTGAACGCCGCCCCCGTCGCGGCGAAGGTCGCCCTCGCCAACATCCTCGACAATGCGGTGAAGTTCTCGCCGCCCGGCGGCGACGTGAAGGTCGCGGTCACCGCGGGTCGGGAGGAAGCCGCCATCGCGGTCTCCGACGCGGGACCCGGCGTCTCCGCGGAGGACGTGCCCCGGCTCTTCCAGCGTTTCTATCGCGGTAAAGCTTCACGCGCGACAGACGTCCCGGGGGTCGGCCTCGGCCTGGCCATCTCACGGGCGCTCATCGAGCGCCAGGGCGGGCGGATCTCGGTGGAGGCCTCCGGGGAGAAGGGCGCGACCTTCACGGTTCACCTGCCGCGCGCCTGAGCATGGCTGAAGGGAAGTTCACGTTGCCTTCAGGGATCCTTCAGGCGTGACTCGCTACACTCGGCCCGTCGCTTCACATCACTTGCATAAGCTGGCCGGGAGGGCGAATGAAGATCAGATGCGCGGTGGGCACCGTATCCGTGCTCCCCCTCGCCGCGCCTCAATGCACCCGTCGTTCGCTCGGGCCATACCGAGGGGCAACCCCTCCGACACGAACGCGGTATGAACCGCGCACGACAGGGCAAGCACGACCAACCCGGGGGCCCGTCTGCGCATGTTCCCAATCGTTGGAGACGCTGACGGTCATCGCTCCGGATGTTGGGCCAGCTCACCGCAACCGTTTCCCGGTGGCCGGGACGAGCTGGCCGTAGCGGACGCCCTTGATGGCCAGCAGCTGATTCGCAATCCGCCGAATGTCTCTCACCACCCCTCGCAGCGGGATCACCTCGAGGCAGGTGTGCGCATCGAGGTGCACGTGCAGGGCCGCCGTGATCGCGTCGTGATTCTCGTGCTGGATATCCGTCAGCTTGTCGGCCAGCGCCCGCGTGTCATGGTCATAAACGAGCACGAGCACGCCCACGCTTTCGCCCGTCTGCTCTTGCCACTCTTCTTTGACGAGCTCGGCTCGGAGCATGTCGCGGACGAACTCGCTCCGGTTGGCATACCGACGTCCGGATTGCAGCCGGTCGAGCGTGTGCATCAGGGCATTTGGTAGCGACACCGTGAACCGGCTGCCGCGACTGTCGGCCTTCCGTGCGCCCATATTTCCCCCTTTCCATGTGTCGGACGTTGTGGTATGAGGATCTTTACAATGATCATACACGCAAATTGCCCGGCGATGAGGGCTTGCCTTCCCGCCGGCCCGCTTGGATTGCTCTGGACTCCGCCTATGGCGCACGGTTTCCTCATATTGCTCACGCCTGCCTCATATTCGACCCGGTAACGGGGTTGATATTCCGGCGGCCGGCAAGAGGTGCTTGTTTTGGGGTTCGGCCGTGCCGAATCAAGCCGTGACAGAACGGCCATCTACTCGTCGTGGGCGAATCCTCCGTCAGGCTCTGACGATGGGACGGGCTGGCGGAAGCTGTGTGGGAACGAAGGGAGGTCGCTCCTTGCCAACACGGGTGCTCGCGCTCGGCGTGGCGTGCAGTGCGCTCTGGCTCACAGTGGCCTGCGAACGCACCAGCGGTGGCCCGTCGAGTGCCACAGCCGGCCAGGCGCCGGCTGCCGCGGCATCCGACGGGATGGGCGGGACGAACGTGGTTGCGGTCCCGCCCGACTCGCCGCAGTTCCGGCAGCTCCGGGTTGAGGCGGTGCGGGCGCGGAATGTGGTCGCCCACGAGGTCGTCGCCCCCGGTCGTGTCGGCGTCAACCCTAACCGAGTGTCGCGGGTCCTGCCGCCCGTCCAGGGGCGTGTGCTCGAGGTCATGGCGAAGCTCGGCGACTTGGTGGACCAGGGGCAACCCCTGCTGAGCTTGGACAGCCCCGATGCCGACGCGGCCGTCGCCGCCTACTTCCAGGCCGAGGCCACCGAGCGCCAGACGAAGTTCGCCCTCCAGAAGGCCGACCTCGATCTCCGGCGCGCCAACGCGCTATCCACCTTTCAAGGCATTTCGGAGAAGGACCTCTTGCAGGCCCAGAGTGACCAGGCCTCCGCCACATCGAACTACGAGATTGCCCAGGCGGCCCGCGAGCAGGCACGGCGGAAGCTCGAGCTCCTCGGACTCAGGCCCGGGGAGTTTCACCAGCCCACTGTCGTGCGGGCGCCGATCTCGGGAAAGGTTCTCGAGATCAACGTCACGCGCGGCGAGTTCCGGGGCGCCGTAGCCTCCCATAGCGACACTACCACCGCCCCGTTGATGACCATCGCGGATCTCAGCACCGTCTGGATGTTCTCGGACGTCCCGGAGCCCTACATCCGGTTCATCCGCGTCGGCGAGCCGGTGGAGATCACCCTCGTCGCGTTCCCCGGTGAGGTCGTCCTGGGGCACGTGGCGCAGATCGCCGACACGCTCGACGCGCAAACACGGACGCTGCGGGTCCACGTCGAGCTTCCCAACCCCGGCGGCCGCTTCCGTCCCGAGATGTTCGGCAGCATCCGCCACACCGGAGCGGTGCGGTTGCTGCCAGTTGTTCCCGTAGCGGCCGTCGTGCAGGAGTACGGCGTGACGGTCGTCTTCGTCGAACTCACCCCGGGCCGGTTCGAGCGACGCGAGATCACGCTCGGGCCGCGCACCGGAGGCGTCGTCGCTGCGCTGACCGGGCTCAAGGTGGATGAGCGGGTGGTCGTGGCCGGCGCCATGCTGCTGAAGGGCCAGTAGCCGATGCTCGCCGGCCTTCTTGGACTGGCCCTCAGGCATCGGGTGCCCGTGTTGGTGGCCGTGCTTGCCATGGCCGGCGCGGGGGTCTGGGCATTCAAGCAGCTGAAACTCGAAGCGTACCCGGACATTTCGGACACGGGCGTCGTCGTGGTCACGCTCTATCCGGGGTTCGCCGCCGAGGAAGTGGAGCAGCAGGTGACGATCCCGATCGAGCGGGCCCTCAACAACACCGCTCGTCTCATCAGCCGTCGCTCCCGCACCATCTTTGGGCTCTCGATCGTGGAGCTCACGTTCGCCGAGGGGACCAACGACTACTTCGCCCGCCAGCTGGTCCTCGACAAGCTGCGGGACGCCACTCTGCCTGATGGTGTCACGCCGACCTTGGCTCCCCTGTCCACGGGCGTCGGCGAGTTCTACCGCTACGTATTGGTAGGCAAGGGGTACGACGCCATGCGACTCCGGGAGCTGCAGGACTGGGTCGTGACGCAGCGGCTGCTGCAGATTGCCGGGGTCGCCGACGTGACGATCTTTGGGGGCCTCGTCCGGCAGTACGAGATCCAGCTCGATCCGAGGGCGCTCAACAAATACAAGTTCAGCGTCCGCCAGGTCGCAGACGCGGTGAAAAACAACAATCGGAACGCCGGGGGCGCGCTCGTCACGATGGGCCACCAGTCGCTCGCCATCAGGGGCTCCGGCCTCATCCGCTCGAGCGAAGACATCGGAAACATCGTCCTCGACGCACAGAAGAACGTGCCGGTCTACGTCCGCGATGTCGGGCGGGTGACGGTGGGGCACCTCCCGCAAACGGGCATTTTCGCAGTGAATCGCGATCCGCTGGGACCGGGCGGCGTCGAGGGCATCGTGCTGCTTCTGAGGTGGGAGAATGCCAGCGAGGTGCTGGCAAGGATCCACGAGGCGGTCGACGAGCTCAACCGGACCCGTCTGCCCCAGGGCGTCCAGATCGTCCCCATCCACGACCAGACCGAGCTGGTCGAGAGCACGCTCCATACGATCTCCCGCGTGCTCATCGAGGGGTTCGTCGTGGTGGTATCGGTGCTCCTGCTCTTTCTGGTCAGCCTGCGCGCCGCGATGCTAACGGCCATCATCATCCCGCTGTCGCTCCTCTTCGCCTTCCTGTGCATGTATCTGTCGGGGGTAACTCTGAGCCTGCTGAGCGTCGGAGCGCTGGACTTCGGGATCCTGGTCGATGCCACGATCGTGATGGTGGAGCGGATCGTCCGGACCCTCGAGGAGCGGGGCGCGGCTGGGTCCAACGAGGAGCTCACGGAGCAGGTACGCGCGGCCGGTCTTGCCGTTCAACGCCCCATTCTCTTCTCCCTATTGATTATCGTCGCCGCGTACATCCCACTTCTCACGCTCGAGCGCGTCGAGCGGCGGCTCTTCACGCCGATGGCGCTGACGGTCTGCTACGCGCTGGTCGGATCCCTGGTACTCTGCCTCACCCTCGTGCCCGTCCTCGCGACCTTCGTGTTCCGGGGCCCGACACAGGGGAGGCGGCATCGGGTCCTCGACGGGATCACGGGGTTGTACGAGCACGTTATCCGCGTGACCGTGCGCCACGCTGCGCTGACGATGGTCGTGGTGTTCGCCGTCGTCATCGCGTCCGTGTATCTGGGGACCCACCTCGGCACCGAGTTCATTCCGCCGCTCGATGAAGGCGAGATTTGGATCCGGGCGAACCTGCCCTCGGGAATCTCGTTGGAGCAGTCGGCCGAGGTGGCGGCCCGGATGCGCGGACTGATCCTGGAATCACCTGAGGTGAGGCTGGTCAGCTCCCAGACCGGGCGCAACGACTCGGGTACCGACCCGTTTGGGCCGAACCGCAACGAGATCCTCGTGACCCTGAATCCGTACAATACCTGGACGCGCGGCAAGACGAAGGCGGATCTCGTGGAAGAGCTGTCGCGACGGATCAGCGCGAGTATTCCCGGTGTCGCGCTGAACTTTACCCAGCCGATCATCGACATGTCCACCGAGGACGCCACCGGGTCCTCGGCGGATCTCGCGGTGGTCTTCAGTGGCCCGGATCTCAAGACGCTGCGAGAGATCGCCCACCAGGCGCTCGAAGTGATCCACGACATACCGGGCGCCGCGGACACGTCGATCGAGCAGGAAGCCGACCAGGCGCAGGTCCGAATCCAGATCGATCGGACGCAGGTCGCGCGGTACGCCCTCAACGTCGGCGACGTCCAGGATGTGATCGACCTCGCCCTCGGTGGGAGCCCGATCACCGGAGTATTCGAGGGCGACCGGCGGTTCGACGTGGCGGCGCGATTCGTTCCCGAGGCACGCGCGGATCCCACGACGGTCGGGGCTTTGTTGATTCCGACGCGCGACGGCGGCGTGGTGCCGTTATCGCAGCTCGCGGAAATCCGAGTGGTCGACGGGGCCACGATCATCGCGCGGCGAGAGAATCAGCGGCAGATCACGGTCCGGACCAATATCCGGGGCCGTGACCAGGGCGGATTCGTCGCGGACGCCCAGGCCCAGTTGACCCGGATGGTTCCGCTGCCCCCAGGCTATCGGGTCATCTGGAGCGGCATGTTCGAGAACTTCGAGCGGGCCCGCGCGCGACTGATGGTCATCATCCCGGTCACGATTGCGATCATCTTCGCGTTGCTGTTCATCACGTTCGGGTCGGCGCTGGACGCGCTGCTGGTGCTGCTGAACGTACCGTTCTCCCTGGCGGGCGGGCTGATCCTTCTTAGTCTTCGGGGGATTCACCTGAGCGTGTCGGCCGTCGTCGGGTTCATCTCGCTCTTCGGCGTCGCCGTGATGAGTGGCCTCCTCTACATCTCGGAGATCAACGCGCGACGGAGCGTGCCCGACACCCCCCTGCTCGACGCAGTGATCCGCGGCGCGCGGGCCCAGTTCCGCCCGCGTCTGATTCTCATCGTCGTCGCTGGGTTCGGAATGCTTCCCGCCGCGCTCGCACGGGGCATCGGGTCGGACATCCAGCGCCCCCTCGCTACGGTCGTCGTCGGTGGCCTGTCCATGGAACTCTTGCTGACGCTGCTCGCACTGCCAGCAGTCTACTGGCTGGCCGCACGGTGGCGAAGGAGATGAAGGACGACGTGTCGGTCCTTGGGGCTTGGAGCTGGAGTTGCCCCGCTCTTGGCGCTAGTGGATCTCCGATGGCGCGCGCCGAATGGGCTGACACCAGGCCGGCCAAATCGAACCGTCCATGAACCCGAATCGCAAGGCGAAAGAAGAGAAACGCCGCGGATGAAGGCGCGGGGAAATGCCCCAGCTCCGACCGCCAACCGGGTCGGCCGGATCCACATCCTTCGGATTCGCTCGTCAGTCCAACCCCTCACGGTAAGCGGAGGTCCACAAGCATGACATCGCCCGG
>Ga0207684_10002427_pt1 | contig 18798 bp, 4 predicted proteins | sample KBSK5501metaG_FD_184342 | JGI IMG/M metagenome (GOLD analysis project Ga0207684, IMG submission 184342) | Corn, switchgrass and miscanthus rhizosphere microbial communities from Kellogg Biological Station, Michigan, USA - KBS K5-50-1 metaG... | ecosystem: Host-associated > Plants > Roots >...
CCGTCCTGCTCGCGGCCTTCGCCGCACTGCTGCACCGCTACACCGGCCACGACGACCTGATCGTCGGGACCCCGGTGGCCAACCGCGGCCGTCCGGAACTCGAAGGCCTCGTTGGCTGCTTCGCGAATCTTCTGCCCATCCGGAGCGATGCCTCGGATGATCCCAGCTTCGCCGAACTCCTCCGACGGGCGCGCCACTCGCTCGTCGAAGCGGTCGCCCACGAGGCCGTCCCGTTCGCCGCCATAGTGGAGCACGCGAGGTCTCCGCGCGAACGGACAGGTCATCCGCTCGTTCAGGCCGTCCTCGCCTTACGCCCGAGCCCGGCGAGCCTGTCGGTCGCTGACCTTGAGTTCGAACCCCGGTCGGTGCAGGTCGATGCGGCCAAGTTCGAACTCACTCTGACGCTCGACGAGCGCACGCTGGCGGGAACGTGGGAGTTCAGCACGGAGCTTCTCGACCGCTCGACGGTGGATCGCGTCTCTGCTCATCTAGAACGGCTCCTCGCGACGACGCTAATGACGCCGGAGCGGCCGATCTCCGCGGCGGAGATCGTCTCGTTGCGGGAACGCGATCAGATGCTCGTCGGTTGGAATGGTGGTCGCACATCGTTCCGAACTGAGAACGAGACGCTCGATCAGGTCTTTGCGCGGCGCGCCCGGGCGACCCCCAACGCCATTGCCGTCAGTGACGGTCAATGCTCCCTCACGTATGCCGAGCTCGATGCGCGGGCCGATGCGCTCGCCGCCCACATCGGTCGTGCCGGGATTGGTCCCGAAGACCGAGTCGCACTCTTCCTCGACCGCTCGATCGTCGCGGTCGTGGCAATCCTTGGGACCCTGAGGGCAGGGGCCGCCTATGTCCCGATCGAGCCGGCCGTTCCACGCGAGCGCGTCTCGTTCATCTTGAATGACACCCAGGCGCGAATCGTCCTGACGGAGCACCGGTTCGCGGATCGGGTCCGCGATATGGCGGCTGCGGCGGTGTACGCGGAGGACGTCTTCCCGGGTGAAGCAGAAGGCGCGGGCAGGACCACGCGAAGCGCGGTCGGAGCCGAAAGCGCCGCCTACGTAATTTATACGTCGGGCTCCACCGGCACGCCGAAGGGCGTGGTCGTGACTCACGGCAACGTACTGCGTCTGTTCGCAGCGACGCGGGCGCTGTTCGACTTCGACGAGGGCGACACATGGACGCTCTTCCACTCGTACGCGTTCGACTTCTCCGTCTGGGAACTGTGGGGCGCGCTACTGCACGGCGGCCGTCTCATCGTCGTTGGCCATGAGGATTCGCGCGACCCGCGTGCGTTCCTCGACCTCCTAGGACGGGAAGGAGTCACGGTACTGAATCAGACCCCATCGGCCTTCTACCAGTTGATTAAGGTCGATGAAGAACGAGAGCTACCGACCGAGCTGCGCCTACGGCTGGTCATCTTGGGTGGAGAGGCGCTCGATCTGAACGGGCTTCGGCCCTGGTTCGAAAGGCACGCGGAAACGAAGCCGCGGCTGGTCAACATGTACGGGATCACCGAGACCACTGTGCATACGACCTATCGGCCACTGCGTGCCGCCGAGGTCGGCGTCTCAGGTAGCCCCATCGGTGGCCCACTCGCGGACCTATCCGCGCATGTCCTCGACGCGCAGATGCGACTGGTGCCTGTCGGCGTGCCGGGTGAGCTGCACATCGGCGGCGCCGGGCTGGCCCGCGGCTACCTCGGTCGGCCCGACCTTACCGCCGAGCGGTTCATTCCCGATCCGTTCAGCGCTCGGCCCGGCGCGCGGCTGTACCGCACTGGCGACCTGGCGCGCTGGCTGCCGGACGGTGAGCTCGAGTTCCTCGGACGGATCGATCACCAAGTCAAGATCCGCGGTTTCCGCATCGAGCTCGGCGAGATCGAGGCGACACTCGCCCGTGATGAGGGTGTTCGCGAGAGCGTCGTGATCGCCCGCGAGGACGTGCCCGGGGAGAAGCGCCTCGTCGCCTACGTGGTGCCGCGGAGCGAGACTGCCATACGCGTCAACGACCTGCGTCGATCCCTCGAGACCAGGCTGCCCGATTACATGGTCCCGTCGGCGTTCGTCCTGCTCGACGCGCTCCCGCTGACGGCGAACGGCAAGATCGACCGCAAGGCGTTGCCCACGCCGGACGGCGCACGACCGGAGCTGATGACCGCGTACGAGGCGCCCCACGACCCGATCGAAGCGGCACTCGCTGCTGTCTGGGCCGAGGTGCTCCGGGTCGACCGGGTGGGGGTGCATGACAACTTCTTCGCGCTCGGTGGCGATTCGATCCGCAGTATCTCGGTGCTCGCCAAGGCCAGAGAGCGAGGTCTGACGTTCACCCTCCAGCAGCTCTTCCAGCATCCGACCGTGGCCGAGCTGGCGCGCGCAACGCTGCCGGCAGGGCCCGGCGCGCCCGAGACGCCCGCGCCAATCGCGCCGTTCGCGCTGCTCTCGGAGGACGACCGCGCCCGGCTGCCGGACGGTGTCGAGGACGCCTATCCGCTGACGATGCTGCAGGCCGGAATGCTCTTTCACGCTGGGCTTGCGGCAGAAGACGCGATTTACCACAACGTCGCGAGCTTCCACCTGCGGTGCACCTTCGACATCGAACGTCTGCGGTCGAGCATCGAGGAACTGGCTCGTCGGCACCCAGTCCTCCGCACGTCCTTCGACCTGTCCCACTTCCGCCAGCCGCTGCAGCTAGTCCATCGGTCCGTCAGTGCCGACATCGGTGTCGTTGACCTTCGAACGCTCGCCATCGACGAGCAAGAGCGCCAGGTCCGACAGTGGATCGTTTCGGAACTCCGGCGACCGTTCGACTGGACTCTCGCGCCGCTCTGGCGGGTGCAAGTCCACCGACGGAGCAACGAGACTTTCCAGTTCAGTCTGGCCGAGCATCACGCCATCCTCGACGGCTGGAGCGTCGCAGCGCTCCTAGGCGAGCTGTTCACGAGTTACCTCGCACGGCGCGGCGCAGGACCCAGGGTTTCGCCCATCGACCCGCGGCCGTTCCGCGATTACGTGGGCGCCGAGCAAGAGATCCTGAGGTCCTCCGCCTACGACGACTTCTGGTCGAAGCGGCTCGTATCCCACGAGCCGGTCGTACTTCCGCGGCTTGCCGCGCCCGCGGGTCGGACCGGCCCGCGTATGCGCACCACTAGCGTTCCATTGCGGGTGCCGACCACCAGATTGAAACGCGTGGCGACCGACCTTGGCGTTCCCCTACGCACGGTCCTGCTAGCGAGCCATGTGCGCGTGGTCGCGCACATGTCTGGCCGCTCCGGAGTGACCACGGGGCTCGTCGTCAACGCGCGGCCTCATGCGAGCGGAGCAGAGCGTACCTTCGGATTGTTCCTGAACACCGTGCCAATCCGTGTCGATATCGGCGGATCCTGGCGCGAACTCGCGCATCGGATCTTCGACCAGGAGGTCGAGCAGATTCCGTACATCGCGTTCCCTCTCGCCGAGATGCAGCGGCGGATTGGCGGTGCGCCGCTCTTCGAGACCGCGCTGAACTTCACTGACTTCCATGCGGTCCAGGGGCTGCTGGCCACGGGTCGCATCGGCGTCCTGGACGCCAGCGCGGTTACATATACCAACTTTCCCCTCCTGGCCGATTTCGACATCGATGCCTTCTCAGGCGAGTTGAAGCTCGACCTTCGGTGGGACAGCGAGCAGTTCACCGAGGAGCAGATTCGACAGGCCGCGGATGCGTATGGCCGCACGCTCCGGCTCTTCGCCGACGACCCGTCGTCCGCCGCCGATGCCGACATCATCTCATCGGAGGATCTCGCGTCACTGCGTTCATTCAACGCGACGGCGAGGATCTATCCCATGGACCGCACTCTCCACGAACTCGTGAAAGACCAGGCTGCGGCGATGCCGGACGCATGCGCCATCGTTTTCGACCAGCGGCGGATGACCTATGCCGAGCTCGACGGGGCTGGCGATCGCTTCGCTGATTTGCTCCTCGCCGAAGGCGTTCGCGCCGACGACCGCGTCGGCGTGTTCATGGAGCGCTCGCTGGAGATGGTGGTCGCGCTCCTTGCCGTCATGAGGGCGGGCGCCGCATATGTGCCCCTCGAGCCCGAACACCCCCAGGAGAGGACTCAATGGATGATTGCAGACGCCGGCATCGATCTCGTGGTCACCCAGTCGACTCTCCTCGCGAACGCCAAGCGGATGGGCGCGCGTGCGATTGTCGTCGACCTCGCGGGCCGGCACGGCCTGCGGGCACGGCGAGGACGAGGTCCGGTCGCGGGGAATGCCGCATACGTCATCTACACGTCGGGCTCCACCGGACGGCCGAAAGGGGTCGTGATCGAGCACGCCGCGATCGTCAACCGCATTCTCTGGATGCAGGAACGGTTCGGGCTCGGTCCGGACGACGCGGTGCTTCAGAAGACCCCGTTCGGATTCGACGTTTCCGTTTGGGAGTTCTTCTGGCCGTTGGCCACGGGCGCGCGGCTGGTGATCGCTCGACCGGGCGGCCACCGCGACAGCGCGTACTTGCGGGATCTCATCCGTCAGGAGGGGGTGACCACGGCGCATTTCGTTCCGTCGATGCTCCGGGTTTTCCTCGAGGAGGAGGGAGTTGAGGCGTGTTCATCGCTCGCCCGGCTGATTTGCAGCGGCGAGAGCTTTGGCTTCGAACTGCAGGAGCGCGCGTTCGCGAAGCTCGGCACTCGCCTGTTCAATCTGTATGGCCCGACCGAGGCGGCGGTCGACGTCAGCGCATGGGAGTGCGTGCGCGGGGATCCTCGCGGCGTCGTCCCCATCGGCTCTCCGATCGCGAACATTCAGCTCCACGTCCTCGACGCGCAGATGCGACTGGTGCCTGTCGGCGTGCCGGGTGAGCTGCACATCGGCGGCGCCGGGCTGGCCCGCGGCTACCTCGGTCGGCCCGACCTTACCGCCGAGCGGTTCATTCCCGATCCGTTCAGCGCTCGGCCCGGCGCGCGGCTGTACCGCACTGGCGACCTGGCGCGCTGGCTGCCGGACGGTGAGCTCGAGTTCCTCGGACGGATCGATCACCAAGTCAAGATCCGCGGTTTCCGCATCGAGCTCGGCGAGATCGAGGCGACACTCGCCCGTGATGAGGGTGTTCGCGAGAGCGTCGTGATCGCCCGCGAGGACGTGCCCGGGGAGAAGCGCCTCGTCGCCTACGTGGTGCCGCGGAGCGAGACTGCCATACGCGTCAACGACCTGCGTCGATCCCTCGAGACCAGGCTGCCCGATTACATGGTCCCGTCGGCGTTCGTCCTGCTCGACGCGCTCCCGCTGACGGCGAACGGCAAGATCGACCGCAAGGCGTTGCCCACGCCGGACGGCGCACGACCGGAGCTGATGACCGCGTACGAGGCGCCCCACGACCCGATCGAAGCGGCACTCGCTGCTGTCTGGGCCGAGGTGCTCCGGGTCGACCGGGTGGGGGTGCATGACAACTTCTTCGCGCTCGGTGGCGATTCGATCCGCAGTATCTCGGTGCTCGCCAAGGCCAGAGAGCGAGGTCTGACGTTCACCCTCCAGCAGCTCTTCCAGCATCCGACCGTGGCCGAGCTGGCGCGCGCAACGCTGCCGGCAGGGCCCGGCGCGCCCGAGACGCCCGCGCCAATCGCGCCGTTCGCGCTGCTCTCGGAGGACGACCGCGCCCGGCTGCCGGACGGTGTCGAGGACGCCTATCCGCTGACGATGCTGCAACGCGGCCTCGTCTTCCAAAGCGAACTCCATCCGGGAAGCTCGCTCTACCACGACATCATGAGCGTGCGGATCGACGGTCCGTTCGACAGTGAGCGATTCAGGTCGGCAATCGGAGCCGTGGTCTCGGCCCATCCGGTCCTACGGTCTTCGTTCGACCTGACGACATGTTCGGTCCCCGTCCAGTTGGTCTGGCCCACGGCGGATCCGCAGTTCGTCATCTCAGACCTGCGGACTCTTGCACCCGCGGAACGTGAGGCGCGGCTCGCAGCGGACCTCATCGCGGAACGACAGTGGCGCTTCGACTGGCGTGAACCGACCCTCGTTCGATTCCTCGTTCACTTGCTCGCTGATGCTACCTACCAGTACACGCTTAGCTTCCACGATTCGACGCTCGATGGCTGGAGCGTCAACGCGCTGAACGCTGATCTCTTCGGCCGCTATCTCCGATTGCTTGAGGGCGATCCGCCGGCCGAAATTCGTCCGGAGACCGCGCTGCGCGAGTACGTTGCGCTTGAGGAACTGTCCCTGCGGTCCGGGAACGACGAGGCGTATTGGCGCGAGCGCCTTGCGGATGCACCACCTACCAGGCTTTGGTGGGCCAACGGGGATGAGTTCCGCGTCCCATCGATCTGCGTTCGTGCGGTCGAGCTAGCTCCTGACGTCTCCGCGTCGCTCAAGAGGTTGGCCGTCTCCGAACGCCTCCCTCTGAAGAGCCTTCTCCTGGCGGCGCACCTGCGCGTGCTCACGGTGCTGTCGGGAGAGCGCGACGTGACGACCGGTGTCGAGAGCGGTGCCAGGCCGGAGACGCCGCACGCAGAGCGCGCGCTCGGGCTCTTCCTGAACACGGTCCCGCTACGCCTTCGGCTAGCGGGAGGTACGTGGCTCGAATTGGCGCATGCCGCCCACGGCGCCGAAACCGACTCGCTCCCACATCAGCGTTATCCCTTCGCGCGCATCGTGCGCGATTGCGGTGGCCGTGCACTCTTCGATGTGGTCTTCAACTACACGCACTTCCACGTCCTTCATAGTCTGGTCCAGGAGCCGCGCCTGCGTCTTATCGAACAGCGATACACGCTTGAGACCGAGTTCCCGCTGCGGGCCGAGTTCCGGCGGGACGTACAGACCGATCAGATCGCGCTCGATCTTCACTACGACGCAGGAGCGCTCAGCGAGGATCAGGTCGATCGGATCGCTGGCTACTACTCGCGCGCGCTCGCTGCGATCGCAGGGCGGCCGTCGGAGCGCTACGACGAGGTTTCGCTGCTGTCGAGCAAGGAAGAGCGCGACCTGCTCGACCTGACGGGTCGCATCCTGTCCCGACCGGCCCACGGTGCGACGTTCCTGGACCTCTTCGACCAGCAGGTCGAACGCACGCCTGGTGCGCTCGCCGCCGTCTGCAACGGCGAACGCTTCACGTACCGAGCACTCGACGAGCGGACGCGGCGCCTCGCTTGGCGGCTCGTTCAGGCGGGCGTGGGGACGGAACAGGTCGTGGCGGTCCAAACCGACCGCGGCGTCGGTCTGATGATTGGCCTGATTGCGATCTGGCGGGCGGGCGCATGCTACCTACCGATCGATCCCAACTGGCCGCACGAACGGACAATCACCACGATCCAGCTGAGCGGCGCGGTGGTCACGCTCGTCGGCAGCATCGATCCTTCCGCTCCGGCATTGCCGACCGCGCTGGTGTCCATAGCTGACGACGCAGCCGAGCCGATCTCCGGCCACCATGTACGTTCGCCGGGCCCGCGCCAACTCGCCTACGTGATCTACACATCAGGCTCGACCGGCGTCGCCAAGGGCGCGATGATCGAGCACGCCGGCATGCTCAATCATCTTCAGGCCAAGGTGGCTGAGCTCGGTCTCGGCGCTCGCGACGCTGTGGCGCAGACGGCATCGCAGTCGTTCGACATCTCAATCTGGCAATTCCTCGCGCCACTGCTCGTGGGCGGATCCGTGCACATCCTTCAGGACCACATCGCATGGGACCCCCGCGCTCTGCGGCATTACGTGGAGAACGAGGGCATCAGTGTGCTGGAGGTCGTCCCCGGCTTCCTCCGGGTGCTGCTCGACGATTTGGGCGACGGTGAGAGCGGTGCGTACGCGCCGCTGCGCTGGATGCTCTCGACCGGTGAGGAACTGCCGCGCGATCTGGCGGAGCGGTGGCTACACGAGTGTCCGCACGCCCGTCTGTTGAATGCCTACGGGCCGACAGAGTGCTCTGACGATGTGACCCACCACGTCGTCGAACACCTGCCGGAGGCGGACGGCGGAGTTCCGATCGGCCGGCCAATCGCGAATACGAGCACCTATGTCCTTGACGAGTTCCTTCTGCCGGTACCCGAGGGGATTCCCGGAGAGCTGTGCATCGGCGGCGCCGGCGTCGGCCGTGGCTACCTGCGGGACTCGCTCCGGACGGCCGAAGTGTTTGTGCCGGATCCTTTCTCTCAGCGTACAGGTGCTCGGATGTACCGCACAGGCGACCTCGTTCGCTACCTTCCGGACCACACCCTCGCATTCCTCGGGCGGCTCGACCAGCAGGTCAAGGTGCGCGGCTTCCGAGTCGAGCCCGGCGAGATCGAAGCCGCGCTTCGCAGACACCCGACGGTGAAGGAAGCGATCGTGCTCGCGGCGCGCGCAGCCAACGCTGACGCGCGGCTGCTCGCGTTCCTGGTGCCCCGCGACGAGGTCCACATCGCCCTAACCGAGGTCCGCGAATCGCTACGCGCCGTTCTGCCTGGATACATGATTCCGTCGGCGTTCGCGGTCCTCGAGCAGCTTCCGATGACCTCGACCGGCAAGGTGGATCGCCGTGCCCTGCTCGAACTCGAGACAGCGCCGGTCGCGTCCGATACCTACGTCGCTCCCGGCACCGATGCGGAGCGGCTCATCGCGTCGATCTGGAGCCGCACGCTCAAGGTCGATCGCGTGGGCCAGGACGACAACTTCTTCGATCTCGGGGGCGACTCCATGTTGTTGCTTCAGGCCCACATGGCCTTACGGCAGCAGTTGCTCCATGACCTCCCGCTTGTCGAAGTTTTCCGCCATCCCACAGTGCGGACGCTCGCGGCCTTCCTCGAAGAGGGCGACAGCACATCAGCGGAGGAGCGAGGGGTGCGACGGGCCGAGGAACGTCGTGCGCGGATGCGCACCCGGCCGGCAGTCAGAGCATGAGCACCGACGGCCTCGCTCAGTCCCTTGCGGTGATTGGCGTCGCTGGCCGCTTCCCAGGCGCGCGTGACCTTGCGGAGTTCTGGTCGAACTTGCGGAATGGCGTGGAGTCGATCCGCACGTTCACGGAGGAAGAACTCGTCTCCGCCGGCATCGACGCGGGCGTAGTGCACAAGGCTAACTACGTTAGAGCGAAGCCGACCATAGAAGAGGCGACCGAGTTCGATGCTGCGTTCTTCGGCTTGAGCGCGCTCGAAGCTTCGGTCACGGATCCGCAGCATCGCCTTCTGCTCGAGTGCGCTTGGGAGGCACTCGAGGACGCCGGATACGATCCCGCACGCTTCTCTGGCCGAATCGGCGTCTACGCCGGCGCGAACGAGAACAGCTACTTCCTGTTCAACGTATGGCCTCACACTGACCTCGTCTATCGACTGGGGGGCTTGCAGGCACGGATCGCCAGCGACAAGGACTACCTGACGACCCGGATTTCGTACAAGTTGGACCTACGCGGGCCGAGCGTGAACGTCCAGACATCCTGTTCGACATCGCTGGTCGCGGTCCATCTGGCCGCCCAGAGCCTGCTCTCGGGGGAGTGCGACCTCGCGCTCGCTGGCGGAGCATCGGTGTGCGTCCCGCTCCGACAGGGATACCTCCATGCCGATGGCGGCATCTATTCGCCCGACGGTCATTGTCGGGCATTCGATGCTGCCGGCGCGGGCACCGTTTTCGGAGATGGCGTCGGCATCGTTCTGCTCAAGCGTGCGGCGGAGGCCTTCGCGGACCGTGACCACATCTATGCCATCGTGCGTGCGTCCGCAATCAACAACGACGGTGCCTCGAAGCTCGGCTACACGGCTCCGAGCGTCGAAGGTCAGACCGAGGTGATCGTCGAGGCGTTGACGCTCGCCGGTCTCACGTCCGACAGCATCCAGTACGTCGAGGCACACGGAACAGCGACGCCTCTTGGCGATCCCGTCGAGGTCGAAGCGCTGTCGCGCGCCTTCAATGCTGGGCGAAGCGGTGGTCGAAGTGGGGCCCGCTGCGGCATCGGTTCGGTCAAGACGAACATCGGACACGCGAACGCCGCCGCAGGCATCGCGGGTTTTCTCAAGACCGTCCTGGCGCTCCACCACGGTTTCATGCCCGCAAGCCTGCACTTCGAACGGCCGAACCCGCGCATCGAATTCGATTCGAGCCCCTTCTACGTCGTCCGTGACGGGACGGACTGGCCGCGGAGTGACTCGCCTCGACGCGCAGGCGTGAGCTCGTTCGGCATCGGAGGGACGAACGCGCACGTGATCCTGGAGGAGGCGCCGATGGCGGAGTTCGCATCGTCGCTGGCTACGTCCGAGTTGCTCGTTCTGTCCGCGCGTACGGAGCGCGACTTGGATCGCATGACGCTGCGCCTCGCCGATGCGCTCGCAAAGACGCCAGGGCTCTCACCCGGCGATGTCGCGTTCACTTTGCAGGTGGGGCGGCGAGAGTTCCCGGTGCGCCGGACTGTGGTCTTCGCAAGCATCGGAGATGCCGAGTCGGCGTTACGGCAGCCTGGCCGCCACATTCGCACAGGTCACGTGCGATCCAAAGCGGACGTCGTGTTCTTGTTCCCCGGGCAAGGCTCGCAACACCGCGGGATGGCACGGGGCCTCTTCGATGCCGAACCGGTGTTCCGGCAGGAAATCGAGAGCTGCGCGGCCGTGCTCGGTCCCTCATTGGGCATCGATCTCGAGAGCGTTCTCCTGACGAGCGCCGGCGGCGACGCGGACCTGCGGGAGACCGCCTTGGCACAGCCAGCGCTCTTCGCGGTCGAGTACGCGCTCGCGAAGCAGCTCATGCACTGGGGCCTGAGACCCCGGGCACTCCTCGGCCACAGCCTCGGCGAATACGTTGCCGCCGCTATCGCCGGCGCCGTCTCGTTCGAAGACGCGGCCCGTCTCGTCGCGACGCGGACCCAACTGATGCAGCGGCTACCCCGCGGCGCGATGCTGGCGGTCGCCGCCGCCGAAGAAGACGTACGGAAGCTCCTGTTCGAAGATCTCTCGATCGCGGCCGTCAACGCCCCCCGCCTGGTCGTTTGTAGCGGGCCGGTCGATCAGGTCGCGCGGCTCGAAGACCGTCTCCGATCAGACCGGACGGCATGTCGCCTGCTCGATGTTTCGCACGCCTTCCACTCACCGATGATGGATCCCATCCTCGCCGAGTTCTCGCGTGGCACCAGCGAGATTGCGACGACCGAGCCGCGCATTCCCTATCTCTCGGACCTCGACGGCGAGTGGGTCAGCGCGCTAGCGCTGCGCGAGAACTACTGGGCGCGCCACCTGCGTGCGCCGGTGCGTTTCTCGGACGGACTACGCCGCCTCGCCGCTCTCGATGAGCCACTCTTCGTCGAGGTCGGGCCCGGCCGGGCGCTGACGCAGCTCGTTCGAGCCCACGGAATACCGGCGGACCGCGTCGTAGCCGCCCTCCCAGACCCGTCCGCGACGACCGTCCAGGCAACAGCCGCACTGCTAGAGGTCGTGGCTGCGGCATGGCGCAACGGTTCGCAGATCGCATGGGAGCACCTCCATGTCAATCCTCGGCGCCGGGCGTCGCTCCCGACGTATCCATTCGACCGGCAGCGATACTGGATTGAACCTCCATCGTCCGAACAGCGTCTGAACACTATCCCTGAGCCGATCGTAGCCGCGAGCACGAGCGACCTCGCGCCGAGGGCCCCCTCGTCGGGCGATGGAGCCCGCGAGCTCGTGGTTCGAGCGTTCGAGGATGTTCTCGGTGTGGTTCCCGGCGATGACGAGGATTTCTTCGCGCTTGGTGGAAGCTCGCTCCTCGCGACGCAGCTCGTTGCCCGACTGAGCAACGCGTTCGGTCGGTCCGTTCCGCTGAGCCTTCTCTTCGAGGCATCCACGCCAGCCGCGCTCGCTGCGCGGCTCGACGCGAACGTCTCGTCGCCGGTAGCCGCGCACTCGGTGCCACCTTCCGACATCCTGCTCGAGGAGGGCGTTCCATCGCGGGGCACAGGGCGCTCGAGCGCACCCCGTGCCTTCCTGTTGACCGGGGCTACGGGCTTCGTCGGCTCCTTCGTGCTCGAGGAGCTCCTCGCGCGGACGACAGCCGACGTCCATTGCCTAATCCGAGCCGATGAGGCCATGGGGATGCGCCGAATCCTCGAGGCACGCGAACGGTACGAACTCAGTGGTCGCTTCGATGTGGGACGGGTCATATGCGTACCGGGCGACTTACAACGTCCACGCCTCGGCCTGGCGGATGACCAATACGAACGCTTGTCGGCGGAGCTGGACGCAATCTTCCACGTTGGCGCGTGGGTCAACTGGGTGTATCCGTATGAGGCACTGAAGCCGACGAACGTGGATGGCACCCGGGAGGTCATCCGCCTAGCCATCGACTGCGGTGGCGTACCTGTCCACCTCCTTTCCTCGACGGCCGTGTTCGATTCGGCGGCCTTCAGCGGACGAGCCGTGCTGTTCGAAGACGACGACACTCGGTCTGCCGACGGCTTCCTCACCGGCTACGCGGCGACGAAGTGGGCCTCCGAGCGACTCCTGATGGCAGCGATTGAACGTGGCCTGCCCGGCTCGATCCATCGGCCCGCCTATGCTGGCGGCCACAGCCGGACCGGCGTCTGCAATCGCGATGACTACCTGACCCGCCTCATCCTCGGGTGCATTCACATCGGCGCCGCTCCGGAAGTGACGTCGAACGTGAACGTCGCTCCAGTCGACTACGTTGCTGGCGCGTTCGTGGAGCTCGCACTCCATCCTCCGCGCGACGCGTCGATCTTCCACCTGACCAGTCCAACGGACTTCGTGTGGAGCAATGCCGTCAGATGGCTTCGCGACGCCGGCCACGAGATCCGGCTCGTGCCGCAGAACGAGTGGCTCGAGCTGATCTCGCGCGACGCCTCCGACAGCGCGAATCCGTTGGCTCCGTTGACGTCGTATCTCACGACCGGTACTCAGGGCGCAGCCGTAGCTCACGCGCCGGCACCGCTCCGCTCGTTCGACCGTAGGAATGCCGAACGCGGACTGGGGGGCAGTGTCACCTGTCCCCCCGTGGACGGCGTCGCCCTGAGACTCGTCCTCGACTACCTCGCACGGGGCGGCATGCTCGCTGGCTCGCACTCATCCGCATCGGTCCCGGACGTTCCTCGCCATACGGCCGCGGAGACGGCGACGCAGAGCGCTGCACCGGCCGGATCTGCGTCCGTGCGGGGATGACCGTGGAGCAGGCACCCGCGATCCGGCGCGCGAGCACAAGCAGGCTCGGCGGGATTGGGTCCGACTTCTTGTGGCTCATTTGCGGCCAAGCTGCGAGCACTCTCGGCGATGCATTCGGTCTCATCGCGGTCGCCTGGCTCGTCTACGACCTGACCGGCTCTTTGGTTGCGCTCGGTACCTCGATATTGATCGCGAAGGTACCGGAGATAGGCCTCCGACTTCTCGGCGGCCCGATGACCGACCGCATCGACCGGCGTCTCTTCCTGGTCGGCCTCGACGCGGTTCGCGCCGTGGCGTTCGCCTCCCTTGGATTGGCTGGCGCCCTCGGGGCGCTTGGCCTTGGACACATCTTCTTGGCTCAGTTCGTGATTGGGGCGGCCGGGGCGTTGTACCAGCCAACGCTGCAGGCGCTGCTTCCACGACTCGTCGTCACTTCGCAGCTCGTTCGCGCGAACGCGATTCTCAGCGGCGTCTGGCAGGGGACGAATGTCGTTGGTCCCGCCCTCGCGGGCCTCCTCGTGGCGACTGCCGGTTCGTTCCCGGCGCTGGTAGTCGATGCTGCGACGTTCGGGCTCTCGGCGGCTGCGCTGCTGAAGCTACCGGTGGCGACCGGTGTCATCCGTAGCGCGGCGTCGGGTTCTTACGCGCATCAGTTACGCGCAGGATTCCGGTTCTTCGCGCACGTGCCGGCCCTACTGATTCTGATGATCGTGCTGAGCATCTCGAACATCGGCAGCGTGGCCATCCTCGACCTTCTAGTTCCTTTCGTTCGTGACGAGCTCCGCGGGGATGCGTTCGTTGTCGGGCTGCTGCAGGCGAGCGTCGCGGTCGGTTTCGCGGTGGGAATGACCGCGATGATTGTGCGTGGCGACTCGCGATCGCGCCGCCCGCTGCTCCTGGGCGGGCTCGCCGTCATTGGATGCGCGGGTGCGGGGCTCGCACTCGTCCGCCCAGAGCTATTCGGCGTCGGCATGGTGCTGTGCGGCCTCGTGGGCCTGGGCCAGGCCGTGTTCATCGCGAACAGCTCCGCCATCTATCAGCAGGTGGTCCCCGATCGTCTGCGCGGTCGGGTCATGGCAGGGCGCTACTTGCTGGCGCAGTGGGGCAATCCGCTGGGGCCCATGATCGGCGCGCTTGTGGCGCAAGAGATTGGGCTGAGAGCGATGTTCGTTCTGGCCGGGGTGCTGCCGGCCGCGCTTGCGCTGCTCGCCTTCCTTCTGCCAGCGCTGCGCGCATTGGACGGAGACCTCGCGCCTATCGAGATGGCCGAATGATTCAACGTGATGCAGCCGCCGCCGTCGAGCTGCCAGGCGATTCGTCGAACGCACACCGAGAGCACGCGGCCGTAGCCGTCCCGTTCGCGCACTTCCGCACGCTGCTGCTGGCGCACGGAGCGCAAATCGGAGGCACGCCCCTAAGGGAGATTGCCATACATTTTGGCGAACGCTATCGCCGGGTCTGGCTGAAGCTCGAAGGCACGAATGCGGCCGGGTCGATCAAGGATCGGACCGCGATCGGCCTGCTCGACGAGCTTCGGCAGCGTGGCAATCTCGTCCCCGACCGGGTGCTCGTGGAGTCCACCTCAGGCAATGTCGGCGTCGCCCTCGCGCTCGTGGCGGGCGTGCTAGGGATTCGGTTCATCGCTGTTGTGGATCCGAAGACGAGTCCGGAGCGCGTTGCGCGACTCGCGGCACTAGGGGCGCAGGTGGAGCTCGTCGGTGAGCCCGACGACTTCGGCGGCTACCTTCTGTCGCGGCTGCGGCGTGTTAAACAGATTTGCTCGAGCTCATCCGACTACATCTGGACCAACCAGTACGGAAATCCGGGGAACCCCCGCAGTCATTACATGTGGACGGGGCCCGAGATGCTCGAACAGATGGACGGGACTATCGACGCGGTCTACATCGCTGTCTCCACTGGCGGAACGCTCGCCGGCGTCAGCCACTTCTTCCGCGAGGCGAGTCCGAGGACCCGCGTGGTCGCCGTCGACGCCGCAGGATCAATCGCCCTCGGAGGCGATCCAGCGCCACGCCTCTTGAACGGCATCGGATCGAGCCAACACTCCGAATTCGTGACCGCGGATCTCTACGACGAGCTGATTCGAGTCAGAGACCGTGAGGCGTTCGCGTTCTGTCGCGCTCTGCACGCCAACACAGGCATCAAGGTGGGAGGCTCGAGCGGCGCGTTGCTCGCCGCCTGCGCTCACGATCTGGCGGTACGTCCGGATTTGCGACGCGTGCTTGTGCTGTGTCCTGACGGCGGCGCCAACTACGAGAGCTCGATTTTTAGCGATCGGTGGTGCCGCGAGCACGGCATGATCCTGACCGACGACGATCTCCAGCCGGCCACCGGGATCGCGGCGCCGGCGCCATGATGGCGATGGACGACCGGATCCTCTATCTCGACCCCGACGCGGTCGCTGCAGCGTGCCAGCATGTCGACGTCGTCGATGCTGTCGCCTCCGCCCTCGCCATGCACTCGTCAGGGCGGACCGTGCTGCCCGACGAGGCGTATCTCTCATGGCCGACCGGCAATGGCGTCCCGGCCCGCAGCCTGAACATGCCGGGGTTCCTCGACGGCCGCCCGGCGATCGCGGGCACCAAGATCATCAATGCCAATCCGACCAACCCCGACTCCGGCCGACCACGAGCGAGCGGGCTGACGTTGCTCTTCGATACGTCCACCGCACGCGTCGTTTGCATCATGGCGGCAGCACGGATTTCGGCGCTGCGGACCGCGGCGGTCACGTTCCTGTCTACGTCACTGCTCGGGCGGCGGCCGATCGGCCGGGTCGCGGTGATCGGCGCCGGTGCGCTGGCATCCGCCCACCTGGAGCTCATCGAGGGACGCGTATCGCAACTCGACGGCGTCACCGCCATCGCCATCCATGACGTGCGCTCCGAACGGGCGTCTCGGCTCCGAGAGACGTGGTCGCCGAAATTCGCCGAGCACGGGATCTCAGTCAGCGCCGTCCCGTCGGCGCAGGAAGCGATTCTCGAAGCCGGTCTGATTATTGCGGTGACGACGACGACGACCGGATACATCGAACGGAGTTGGGTGGGACCGGGCGCACTGCTGGTCAACATCTCGCTCGATGATCCGACGCCCGAGTTCGTCCTCAAGGCCGACCGCCTCATCGTGGACGACTGGCGCTTGATTGAGCACGACGACCGTCGATTGCTTGGCAGGATGTATCGATCCGGTCTAGTGGTGGGGCCGGGCCAGACGCCGGCCAACGAACATGGCCGCGCCGTCGACGCGGAACTCGGTCAGATTGTCGCCGGCATGAGCCCGGGACGCGCCCGAGCGGACGAAGTGATCATCGTCAACCCATTCGGGCTGTCGCTCGAGGATCTCGCCGTCGCTGCGCGCGTGTTCGAGGTGGCTGTTCGTCTTGGGATCGGAACGGAGCTGAAAGCGTAGCGATGGGTCTGCTTGAGCACGGGAGAGCCGCCGCGGACGCAACGATTGTGGAGCGCTTGAGGCTCCGCGCCCAAACAGACGGCGGCGCGGAGGTATTCACGTTCGTATTAGAGACCGACGAACGGAGCCACGCGACCTTCGCCTGGCTGGATCGTCGAGCGCGAGCCATCGCTGCGACGTTGCAGGACGCGACGCGACCGGGCGACCGCGTGCTTCTGCTCTATCCGCCCGGTCTCGACTACGTCGCGGCGTTCTTCGGTTGCCTCTATGCGGGCGTGCTCGCCATCCCTGCCTATCCTCCACGGCGCGCCGCGCGCGGCTTCGACCGTGTTCGCGCGATAGCGCTCGATGCCGCGGCGACCGTCGCGCTCGTTCCAGGCAGCTCCGTGACGCATGCGCGACGTTCGCTCGTCGATCACGTCGCTCTCCTGGACACCGCCGCCGTCGATGACGGCGCGGCAGCGCACTGGCGGGAGCGGAAACCAGCAGCCAGCGACATCGCATTCCTGCAGTACACGTCTGGTTCGACCGGAGTGCCACGCGGAGTCGCGCTCACGTTCGCCAATATTGCTGCCAACGCTGAGGCGATTCGTAAGGCGTTCGACCTCTCCGGTTCTGCACGTGGCGTCAGCTGGCTGCCGCCATATCACGACATGGGTCTGATCGGCGCCATCCTCGAGCCGATTCACGTCGGCTTTGCGTGCACGCTAATGTCGCCGATGAGCTTTCTGCAGCGCCCGGTCCGTTGGCTTGCGGCGATCTCCGAAGAGCGTGCGACAGTCAGCGGCGGGCCTGACTTTGCCTACGCACTCTGCGTCCGGCGGATCGGTCCGGAGGAGAGGGAGCGGTTGGACCTGAGTGGATGGCGGATCGCCTTCACGGGGGCCGAGCCGATTCGCGCCGAGACCTTGCGGTCGTTCACGGAAGCCTTCGCCATCAGTGGCTTCGACCGCCACGCATTCTTCCCCTGCTACGGACTCGCCGAGGCGACGCTGTTCGTCTCAGGCGGTCCACCGGGCGGCGGGGCTCGTCACAGGGTCGTCGCGGCCGACGCACTGGAGCGCGGTCGCGTCGAGGAACCTGTCGCCGGGACTTCCTTGCGGACGCGGTCGCTGATCAGTTGTGGCCGTGTCCATTCAGGCGTCGCCGCGGTCGTCGTCGATGCCGAGTCATCGCGACCCTGCTCGGCCATGTCCGTGGGCGAGGTATGGCTGCAAGGCGACAGCGTGGCGACCGGCTACTGGCGGAACGCCGTCGCCACCGCCGCCGCCTTCGGCGCGAGGTGTTCCGACGGGTCCGGGCCCTACCTGCGGACCGGAGACCTCGGTTTCCTCGAGGACGAGGAGCTCTTCGTCACCGGCCGCCTGAAGGACCTAATCATCGTCCGAGGACGCAATCACTACCCTCAGGACCTCGAGGCGACAGCGCGAGCGAGCGATCCCGAGATCGAAGGATGCGCGGCGTTCTCCGTCGAGGTATCGGGCGAGGAGCGTCTGGCAATCGCCTGCGAGGTGCGTCGAGGCGCGCAGCGTCGCGATCTCGGGGTGATCAAGCAGCGGATCCGTGCCGCGATTGTCGAAGAGTGCGATGTCGCTCCCCACATTGTGGCGTTGCTACGCCCCGGCGGCCTGCTGCGCACGTCGAGCGGGAAGGTGCGCCGCTCTGCTATGAAGCGTGCGTTCGTTGACGGATCGCTCGAACTGGTCACAAGCGTAGCGATGATGCCGGACGACATGGACGCCGACGAGGCGTCCTCGCTCGCTTCGGATCCGCTCGCTTTGCCTCCCCAGCGCCGGCGCGAGGTGATCATGGGGGAGCTCGCCGTGCGCATTGCGATTCTGCTCGGGCGGCCGACATCCGACATCGATCAACACATGCCGCTCGCGCGTCTTGGACTCGATTCCCTTGCCATCGTGACGCTCCGAGGTCTGCTCGAAGAGCGGCTCGGCATCGAACTGCCCCGCTTGGACGTGATGGAGGCGCTCGACATCGAGACTCTGGCGGAAGCGCTTGCCGGTGCGTCTCGCTCGTCCGCCGTCTCCCCGATTCCGCGTCGGCGTTCCGGATCGCTGGCTCTGTCCTTTGAGCAAGAGCCGCTCTGGCTCGCCGAGACCTTGATGGCGGGAGCCGGGGGCCTCAATCTCGCCGTCTCCATCCGTATACGCGGCCCGCTCGATGTCGGCGCACTGGACCGCAGCCTCGCAGAGCTGATCGAGCGGCACGAGATCCTGCGGACGACCTTCCGCCTCGAGAACGGTCGTGCCTGCCAGGTG
>Ga0207684_10002428_pt1 | contig 18788 bp, 18 predicted proteins | sample KBSK5501metaG_FD_184342 | JGI IMG/M metagenome (GOLD analysis project Ga0207684, IMG submission 184342) | Corn, switchgrass and miscanthus rhizosphere microbial communities from Kellogg Biological Station, Michigan, USA - KBS K5-50-1 metaG... | ecosystem: Host-associated > Plants > Roots >...
CAAGAAAATTCAGGATCATTATCTGAGCGTGAAAGGGTCGTGCGGCATGGAAAGCCTCGGTACGGAAGAATTGGCTCGAAATTTAATTGACGGTGATGGGTGTGGGGCGTCGTGGCACGTATGAAGGCCAATCTAAGTATTGTAGCGTCCCAAGTTCCCTGGTGGGGCAAGATCGCTGCAAAGGTGATCTTAGCCCGCTTACCGGTCAATTACAGGGCATGGAAACAGCTGCACCTGTTCGAGAACGGAGCCATGGACGAGCCGGCCTATGCGTATGGCGTGTATAAAAAGCATTTTGACAGAGTCCAATCACGAAGGATGCTTGACCGGTTCGTTGGCCTGGAGCTAGGGCCTGGAGACTCGCTGCTTTCGGCGATGGTTGCGCGTGCGTATGGAGCCTCAGCCTATTATCTGGTGGATGTTGGAGCATTTGCGCAAGCCAACCTGAAACGGTACCGGGCGATGGCAGACTTCCTCGCGGACCAAGGGTTGCCAGCAGTCGATATGAAGGAGATGACATCCATTGAAGCGATTCTTGCTGCTTGTCGCGCGACGTATGGAACCTCAGGGCTCACCTCTTTGCGCGCCATCCCCGATAAGTCGGTGGATTTCGCCTGGTCGCATACCGTTCTTCAGCACGTCAGGCGGGCAGAATTTACGGAGACGATGCGAGAACTCCGGCGCGTCCTCCGTGCCGACGGCATCAGCTCACATTGGGTAGATTTGCAGGATTGTCTGGGGGGTGCCCTGAACAATCTCAGGTTTCGCGAATCCGTCTGGGAATCCCCACTCATGGCGGGATCCGGTTTTTATACGAACCGCATTCGATATTCGGAGATGTTGGCCTTATTCAAAGAGGCGGGATTCGAACCGGATGTGGTCCATTTGAAGCATTGGGAACGGCTTCCCACGCCGCGGTCGAAACTGTCCGACCGCTTTAAGGCTCTGCCTGAGGAAGAGCTCTGTGTCCGAGGCTTTCATGTCATGTTACGACCGGCATGACAGCTCTTAAAAATGAAACGAGACGGATGGATGAGCAAAACACGAAAATTTGACTAGGTAATTTATCTTAATTTTAGGCCTGAGAAAAAAAACTATGTCAGAAGCCCTTTCAACTGAGAGCATGACGGTGAATGCTGAGATTCGTGATAAGACGAAGGTCTTGATCATTCTTGCGGCTATCGCGATGATCGGTTGCTTTTATCTTTTCACAATCAGAGCCGGCCATGAATGGGGCGACGATTTCAGTCACTATATACTGCATGCAAAAAGTATTGCCGAAGGCAGGAGTTATAGTGACACGGGATATATTGTGAACCCTTTGTATTCCAAAATCAGTCCAAAAGTTACGTACCCTGTGCTTCCTGTTGTACTAGCTCCAGTGTATAAAGCGTTCGGGTTGAATGTGACAGCCTTAAAAATGGTCGTTCTTCCATTCTTTCTTGGCCTCTTGTTTGTCCTATTTAGGACATATCGTGATCGTCTGCCATTTCCTTACGTGCTTGCATTGGTAGTATTTATTGGTCTGAGTCCGTTATTTTGGGAGTTCAAGGATTATATTCTGTCGGATCTGCCATTTCTGTTCTTCATCTATGCAACGCTCTACGCTATCCAACGTTACCATGACGCTTCCCACCGCCACTGGTCTTTCAACCTGGCGTACGCAGTCTTAGTAGGGTTTCTTATCTACGTCTGCTATGGCACGCGACCAATCGGGGGTCTCCTGATCCCTGTTCTAATTGCGTATGATGTGCTGAGCCGCAAACGACTATCCCGATTTGCCATTACTACATCGGTAATAGCGGGGAGCCTTATTATCGTCCAGGGAGTCGCGTTGCCGACCGTCGGCAACAGCTATATCGGTTGGATCTACGAACATATGCGCGAAGATGTCTCCCAGCTAGTCTGGTCTAATCTTCTCTTGTACGCGTTCGGCCTCTCGGTACCGTGGGAGAATGGATACAGTCGCGTCATTAAATATGGCATCTCCATTGTCATGATTATATTAGCAGCCGTCGGGTTTAGAAAAAGAATCGCCGATGGAGTCATGATCCACGAGGTATTTTTTATTTGCTATGTCCTTATCTTGCTGATTATTCCGGGACATGAGCTTAGATATCTGTTCCCCATAATACCTCTTTATGTGCTCTACGGCTTGATCGGTGCGAAACAAATCAGTTCCTCAGTAAGCCTGCGCAGTTTACGGTATGTACCTATATTCGTAGCCATCGTCGTGGTCCTCTCTTATGCCGCTAAGTTCACCAAAGTCAATTATGGCCCCATACCCGAGGGTGTTGGGAGAGTAGAATCTCAGGAGCTATTTCGATATATAAAGGAACACACAGAACCAACCGATATCGTTGTCTTCCGCAAGCCACGAGCTTTGGCTCTGTTCACGGGGCGGCGAGTTTCTATTTACCCCGAGCCAACCGACAATCCGTCGTCGTGGGATCAGACTGCCTGGGATTACTTTCATGATATCGACGCACGCTACCTGGTTGTGGCTGTCCCGAGACATGCACAAGGCCTCAAGGAGCTCCGAGAGATCGAATGGGTACGACAATTTGTTGAGAGATGCAGAGATCGATGCAAAGAGGTTTTTGCGAACGCCGATTTTGGGGTATACGAACTCCGCTACCCGCCAGGGCAGGACAGTGTACCGCGCCCGGTGCTGACCCAACTCGAAGCCAAATGAGCGATGGCATACCGACCCGTTGCTGTAAGGACCGGCTGGTCGGCAAGTGAACGATCATTGACACTGACAGAGGACGTGTCGGAACTCGTGATTATTCTAAGCGCGACGTTCTGATCCGCACGCCTGAGCATTCTATGTGAGAAGGGAGAGCTTATGACTGTTGAAACGTCAGTGAACGCAACCGCTGAACAACCAATCTCGCTGGGGGCGGCAGCAGCCGAGCGATGGTCTACAGTGCCCACTAGCCAACTCACAATTGTGATTCCTGCGTTTAATGAGGCAGGTGTGATTAGCGAAGTCGTGGAACAAGTCCAACGAGCGTGTGGTCAATCAATCCACGAGATCATTGTCGTCGACGATGGTTCCAGTGATGACACCGCCAGAGCAGCAGAAAAAGCGGGAGCGCGAGTTATTCGACACAATACGAATATGGGCTATGGTGCTGCTCTCAAGACAGCCATCCGAAATGCTCGAACCGAATTTATTCTGACTATGGATTCTGACGGTCAGCACAAGGCCCAGGATATACGGCGACTCTGGGCGCATGCCGGGGACAATGATATGGTGGTAGGCAAGCGCAGGCAGATTCTCCACAGTATGTTGTGGCGCATGCCAGGCAAGTGGATCCTCGGCCTCATGGGGAACTATCTCACACGACGCTCTATTCCCGACCTCAATTCAGGGTTTCGTCTTATCCGAAGAGATGTCGCGTTGAAATACCTGCATGTCTGCCCATCAGGATTTTCCTTCTCCACGACCATTACTATGGCTCTTCTCAGCCGAGGTTATAACGTCGCATACATTCCGATTGATGTAGAGAAGCGGGTGGGCAAGAGCACTGTATCGATTGCCACAGGACTAGACACCATTATCCTAATAATGAGGATTGCTTCGCTGTTTAATCCGTTACGCATTTTTGTGCCAGCGAGCATATTGGCAGGAATGGCTGGAATCGCTTGGGGGCTTCCCATCGCGCTCTCTGGCCGAGGCCTCAGCGTGGGCTCCATGTTGGCAATCGTCACGTCTGTTTTGCTCTTCGGACTCGGTCTGATCTGTGATCAGGTCTCCCAATTGCGCCTGGAGCGTTTTGAATAATGTGCGGCATTGCGGGCGTGCTTCACTTTAACGGTGCTCCGGTGAACAGAGATGTCGTCGCCTCGATGACATCAATACTCGCTCATCGTGGGCCGGATGGGGAAGGCCTCTTTTTCGGCAAAGGCGTCGGTTTGGGACATCGGCGATTGGCCATACTTGATTTGACGGAAGCCGGCAAGCAGCCGATGTCTAATGATGATGAAACCGTTTGGATCACGTTTAACGGGGAGATTTACAATTTCCAGGAGATTCGCCGGGAACTCCAAGCCTTAGGGTATCGTTTCCACTCAGGAACAGACACGGAAGTCGTGCTACGGGCATATGAGGAATGGGGCAGCGACTCTCTCCGGCGTTTCAACGGCATGTTTGCGTTTGCCATCTGGGATAGCCGCAAGGATTCCCTATGGGTGGTCCGAGACCGTCTGGGTGTAAAACCCCTGTTCTACAGCGTGCTTCCAGACCGATTTCTGTTTGGATCGGAAATTAAGGCTCTCCTTCAGGACCCGGCACTGGAGAGGACGATTGACTATCAAAGCTTGGCTTGCTTTGTCTCGTTAAATTACACCCCTGCGCCGGCCACCCTGTTTAGTCGGGTTCGCCAACTGCTGCCCGGCCATTATCTGCTGATCGACCGGTCGGGAGTTGTACAGGACGTTGAATATTGGGACCTCTTGTATCAGGAAAACGAAGATCGTGGCGAACAAGCCTATATCGAAGAATTCGATGCTCTTCTTGAAGACTCTATCAAACTGCGTTTGGTCAGCGATGTGCCGTTCGGCGCGTTTCTTAGCGGGGGACTGGACTCAAGCACTGTTGCGTATCTCATGTCCCATCTCATGAAGGATCCAGTAAAAACCTTTGCCATTGGATTCAGCGAGGACTCATTTGATGAACTGGTCTACGCGAGACAGATGGCGTCGGTCATTCAGTCTGATCATCACGAGCACATCGTTACGGACAAGGACGCGGCAATCTTGCCTCGGTTGGTGTGGCATGCTGAAGAACCAACAGCAGATTCTTCGATGGTAGCGGTATATTACTTAGCCCAGATGGCTCGGCAACATGTCACGATGGTGCTCACTGGAGACGGAGCAGATGAGATCCTGGCTGGATATGAAACGTACCAGGCGTTTTATGTTCAGCGGTTGTACCGTCTCTTGCCACCGTGGGTGCGCCGTCATCTCATCGCACCGCTCGTGAACGCCATCCCGGCTTCGGATTCGAAGGTAAGCTGGGACTTCAAGCTCCGTCGTTTCGTAGCCGGCGCCGAACTCTCCGCTGAGGACGCACACGCTTCATGGCGTACGATCTTTACTGCGGAGGCCAGACAGCAATTACTCGGGCCAGTGGCGCACGACCCGAACGCGCTGGCCGATCCATTGGATTTGTATCGTGAGGCTTTTGCACGGACAACGGCGCGTCACCCGCTCAACCGCATGTTGTATGTCGATACCAGGGTGTATTTGCCGAACGACATGTTGGTTAAAGTAGATCGGATGACCATGGCCCACGGCCTTGAGGCGCGAACGCCTTATCTTGATTACCGATTGGTGGAATTCCTCGCCCGTGTTCCGCCACGATTGAAACTCAAATATGGGCTGCACAAGAAATATCTCTTGAAAGCATCGATGAAGAGTAGATTGCCTCGTACGATTGTGTATCGAAGGAAACAGGGCTTCAACGTTCCTAATGCGAGATGGATAAAACGAGAACTGAAGCCCTTTGTGACCGATTGTCTCTCTCCAGCGCGAGTCCGACAAACCGGCTTGTTGGACAGTCAATTTGTGGAGGGTGTAGTGCGTGATCACTTTGAAAACAGGAGCGATAACAGCCATCACATCTGGTGTTTGTTGGTGCTGGTTCTTTGGTTTGAGCAATTCGTGGCGGGGAAGTCCATACCGTGAGGTTCTCTACATGAGAGGTCTCGCAGAGCATGATGGGATCTCCGATGCTCCGGTGCGTGTTGAGACAGACGCCCACCTAGTATTTACTGGTATCATTCCATGAGGTTTGTCCTAATATTCTGTGTGCCTCTAATAAGTACTCTAGGGCTACTGCTTCTCAAGATGGGGATGAACCAAGTCGGCCCCGTAACACGGGCTGATCTTCAGAGTCTTTTCGTGCTTTTTGTGTCGGTTTCAACAAACCCTCTGATCTTGTCAGCTGTCGCATTGTTCGTAGCTAGCTTTCTCATGTTGTTAATCCTGCTTTCGTCATTCGATCTCAGCTATACGTACCCTCTTCTGGCATCGATCTATATTCTTGTTCCTTTAGCATCGCGGGTTGTTCTCGGAGAGCAGATTCCGATGTTTCGGTGGATGGGCATCTTCATCATATCAGTCGGCCTCATTGTCGCCGGTTGGCCAGATTGAGAAGAGACGGCGGTTATGAGCACTACACAGAAAGACCCCAAGATGAGCACAGCTCTCAGAGATCAAACCATCAAGGATTTTGGGGAGCAATGGACAATCTACCGCGATAACGAAGGCTACTACGGCTCCGTCAAGCTTTTTACAGATATTCTCTCTCCCCTGATTAAGTCAGAAGAAATCAGAGGTTGTAAGGTCGCAGACATAGGCAGTGGCACAGGAAGGATTGTCAATATGTTGCTGGAACTAGGCGTCGAGCATGTTATCGCACTCGAGCCTTCGGCTGCATTTGGCGTATTGCAGGAGTCGTTTAAAAATCATAAGCAAGTCACATGCCTTAACTTAAGTGGCGAACAATTGCGTCAAAATGGGGAACTCGATTACGTTGTCTCTATCGGTGTTCTGCATCACATTCCCGACCCTGCCCCTGTAGTTGAAGCGGCTTTTGGTGCGTTGCGTCACGGTGGTCGTTTCATAATTTGGGTATACGGGCAGGAAGGTAATCGTCCATACCTTTTTTTGGTTATGCCACTGCGACTCTTAGCAAAGCACCTCCCCCATGGTGTCCTGGTTACTGCAGTTTGGATATTGGATTGGCCCTTGAGGGCTTATATCAAGCTCTGTCGCAACCTGCCTTTGCCGATGCATAAGTATATGATCGAGGTGCTGGACAAGCTATCCACTGCAAAGCGACGCCTGGTCATTTATGACCAGCTTAATCCCGCATATGCAAAGTACTACACTCGATCGGAGGCGGAGCAATTACTGAAAAAGGGCGGGTTTAGAAATGTTCAAGTTTCTCACCGCCATGGCTATAGTTGGACTATTTTGGGGACTAAACCATGAATAAAACATTTTCGCGAACAGTCTGGGATTTTATGGGCATCCCTTTTCGGCTGGTATTATTTGACCAGGCCTGGCTGCCGAAACTTGGCTGGACAACACTTGAAGACGAGCGCCTCACCGAAGTCTTTCCACACTTGCGGGGTGTAGTTTTAGATATTGGCGCGGGGCCGAATACGCTCATTAGGAGATATGGCAAAGGGATCGGGATTGACGTATACGACTGGGGTGGAGGGGTGCTTGTGGTAGAGGACACTTCCAAATTGCCTTTCGTAGACAGTGAATTTGATACTGTTACGTTCATCGCTTGTCTCAACCACATCCCTTATCGTCAAGCTGTCCTCAATGAAGTACGGCGTGTGCTTAAACCGGATGGGCGACTCATTATTACCATGATCAATCCAATTTTGGGTGACATCGGCCATGCCGTATGGTGGTATAGCGAAGACAAGCATCGAGGGGGCATGAAGGAAGGGGAGGTTGGAGGTCTGTGGAAACATGAGATAGTGCGAATGTGTGAGAATGCGGGGTTTCGCCTTAAACTCCATCGAAGATTCGTCTACGCTATGAATAATTTGTACCTGTTCGAAGTGGAGGATAGATATAACGGCGGGCCAAGCCATAAGGAATAATATTGCTAAGGAGTAGCTAGAGCATCATGAGCTTGAGCATCGTGCAAGAGCGTAACTTGAAACTTTCAGCGTGCAAACTTCAGGAATACCGTTCTATGGTGGGACAGATAGAGCTGAAATGACTATACTCGGAATTTCTGCTTATTATCATGACAGTGCGGCGTGCCTGCTGCGAGATGGAAAGATCGTGGCAGCGGCTCAGGAAGAGCGATTTACGCGCAAGAAACACGATCCGGCATTTCCGGAGAATGCGATACGTTATTGCTTACGTGAAGGTGGTATCACTTTGAGCGACCTCCGCTACGTCGCATTTTATGACAAGCCTCTGGTGAAATTCGAGCGACTACTTGAAACCTATCTGGCTTTCGTGCCCAAAGGTTTCCGCTCCTTCATCACTGCGATGCCGATTTGGATGAAAGAGAAACTTTTACTTAAGAGCCTGTTGCAAAAGGAATTACTCAATCTAGGCGTCGGCATGAAGAAGTCCGACCTGCCACAGATTCTCTTTGGCGAGCATCATGAATCCCATGCCGCGTCGGCGTTCTTCATGTCTCCGTACCAGAAGGCGGCGGTTCTCTGCATGGACGGTGTGGGTGAATGGGCGACCACGTCCGTGTGGCTTGGCGAAGGCAACCGCCTTACGCCTCTTTGGGAGATTCCATTCCCGCACTCATTGGGTCTTCTTTATTCGGCGTTTACCTATTATACCGGCTTTAAGGTGAACTCCGGGGAATACAAGGTGATGGGGCTGGCCCCCTATGGTGAACCCAAATATGTGAAAACAATTTACGATTCCTTGATGGATCTCAAACCGGATGGCACGTTCCGCATGAATATGGAGTATTTCAACTATTGCACCGGCTTAACGATGACAAATAGCAAGTTCGATAGCTTGTTCGGCGGTCCGCCCCGCCAGCCTGAAACCCCGTTGACCCAACGCGAGATGGATTTGGCCCGTTCAATCCAGGAAGTTACGGAAGAAGTCATGCTCCGTGTCGCCCGTACTATTCACAGAGAAACTGGTGCTGACAACCTATGTATGGCCGGTGGTGTGGCACTGAACTGCGTGGGAAACGGACGGATTCTGCGAGAGGGTCCATTCGAAGGTCTATGGATTCAGCCGGCTGCGGGCGATGCGGGAGGCGCCCTGGGCGCTGCCTTAGCTGCTTGGCATCAGTTTGACGAGCAACCTCGCGAAATGTATGGGTCCGATGACGCCATGCAGGGGAGCTTCCTCGGACCGTCTTTCTCCAATGTGGAGATCGAACGTTTTTTGAACAAGGGGAACATCCTTTACACTCGTTTGAATGATGAAATACTGTTTGATCAAGTGGCGGGGGCTCTGGCGTCGGGAAAAGTTGTGGGATGGTTCAATGGCCGTATGGAATTCGGGCCGCGAGCACTCGGGGGCCGAAGCATTCTTGGAGATCCTCGCAATCCCAAAATGCAATCGGTGATGAATCTCAAGATTAAGAACAGAGAGTCCTTTCGACCGTTTGCCCCATCCGTGCGGCGGGAGCGAGTTACAGACTATTTCGATCTCGATGTCGATAGTCCTTACATGTTGTTGGTCGCCTCTGTACTGGAAAAACGGCGTACGACCCCGACCCGAGAGCAGAAACATTTGTGGGGAATTGATTTACTGAATGTACCGCGCTCGGATATCCCCGCGGTCACGCATATTGATTACTCGGCGCGCATTCAAACGGTCCACGAGAAGACCAATCCACGCTATTATAACCTACTCAAAGCGTTTGAAGCTCTTACCGGCTGTGCCGTCATTGTCAACACCTCCTTCAACGTTCGTGGCGAGCCGATCGTGTGCACGCCGGAGGACGCGTATCGCTGCTTCATGAGGACGGAAATGGATGTGCTCGTATTGGAAAACTGCGTGTTGAACAAGGCCGACCAAAATCCTCTGATCGAGGATACGGATTGGAGAAAAGAATTTGCCTTGGATTAACATGGATTCCATCTTGAACACCACTGAAAGCTGACATTCAAGAAAGCGATTTAAGAGATCGCGGAGGGTGATCTAAGAAAGGATTTCATAAAGCGAAGGGAATTAGTCATATGGAGAATACGAATAAGCAACATCGAAGTTTCGGACTGATGGTTGGAGGCATCTTTGTCGCCATCGGTTTCTGGCCTCTCATTCGTCATGGGGAAGGCATTCGGCTATGGGCGGTGATCCTTGGCTCCTTCTTGATGGTCATGGGGCTTCTACTCCCTGGCCGCCTGGGGCCTATTTACAAGACCTGGATGGCTGTAGGTCATGTCTTGGGCTGGGTGAACACACGAATTATTTTGGGTGTCATCTACTATGGGTTGCTCACCCCCATGGGACTTGTCATGCGTCTAGCGGGTAGGGACGCCATGCGGGTGCATGATGATCCTACTGCCAATACCTATCGAATCGTGCGTCCATCAAGGTCCGGTTCACACATGCTAAGGCAATTTTGAGATCAAGGAGGTAGACACGTGGGTGATTTGATCACTGAGTTATGGGCGTTCATGAAAGAGAGTAAGAAATATTGGATGCTACCAATTATCATCGTCCTCACGCTCTTTGGAAGTCTTCTCATATTCGCGCAGGGCTCTGCTGTGGCACCCTTTATCTACACGTTGTTTTAGACTTTCAGGTCGCATTAACCCTGGCTCACGGCAAGCAAGCTGGCCTAGAAAAGCGCTGAGTCCTCAGTGTCCTCCAGGCTGAAGGAAAGACAATCTGCGCGTTTTAGTACCACCTAGGATAGGAGTTATGAAGATGAAAACGCATGGTCGGCTACTCAGTTTGTTGTTACTTCTGGTCTGCGCGTTTGATGCAGGGGCGGCCGATCTGGCCTCCCCACGGGACGGGTACCGGATCGGCGCGAACGACGTGATTCGGATCCAGGTGTTTGGGGAGGACGACTTGACGGTCGAAAGCAAGGTCAGCGGGGAGGGAAAACTTAATTATCCCCTGCTCGGGATGTTGCAGGTGGAGGGCCGGACGACCGAGGAGCTGCAGCAAGAGCTGACGGTACGGTTAGCCGCTGGCTATGTGCGGCTGCCGAAGGTCAGCGTCTCGATTGTGCGGCACCGGAACTTCTACGTCAGCGGGGAGGTGAAGACGCCCGGCGGCTTTCCCTACGAAGAGGGGTTAACTGTCCAGAAGGCCCTCTCCATTGCCGGGGGCTTCACGGAGAAGGCGGAGAAGCAGGGGCTTAAAGTGACGCGGCTGACGGAGGGGCGGGTGGAGACACTGACCATTGGACCGGATGACGTCATCCAGCCCAATGACATCCTGATGGTGGCGACGCAGAACCATAAGTTCTATGTGAGCGGGGAGGTGAAGAATCCCGGGGCCTATGCCTATGGAGAGGGGCTGAGCGTCCAGAAGGCGATCGCGATGGCGGGGGGCCTGACAGAGAAGGCGGAGAAGGGAGTCTTGAAGGTAACGCGGGTAATCAACGGTCGGGAAGAGTCCCTGCCTGCCAGGTTGGAAACGCCAGTCCTGCCTGATGATGTGATTCTGGTCGCCGAAGCCCAGAGGCTGTACGTAACCGGGGAGGTCCGAACCCCGGGGCGCTATTTCTATGAACCGGGAATGACCGTGCAACGGGCGCTCACACTCGCTGGGGGCTTCACGGAGAAGTCCGACAAGACAGGGATTAAAGTGAGGCGGCCCAACGGCAAAGGCATGGATACCATCCTGGTGGAGGTGGATGCTCTGGTCATGCCGGATGATTTGATTGTCGTGACGCAATCAAAGAAGTTCTATGTCAATGGGGAAGTGAAGAGGCCCGGTGACTACGCGTATGAGATGGGGCTGACTGTGCACAAGGCGATCACGATGGCAGGTGGCTTTACAGACAAGGCGGTGACGAAACGGGCAAAGGTGTTGCGCGTGATCAACGGCGAGGAACGCACGGTCGAGATCGCGCTTGATGCCCCGGTGCTGCCAGAGGATATCATCGTGGTCTCTCAGCGATTTTTTTGATCAGGAGCAAGCGGCGAACTGGGAGACAGGTCGCAATGCCGGGACTCTTACCGGAACTGATACCGGTTTGTTGGAGCAATCTTTTGTGTTGGGAAAAGGCTGGAAGTTAACGAATCAAGAAGCATGGAGTGAATAGGAAATGAATACGATGCGCTTGCAGCTTAGTTTTGCGTTGGCTCTGGTGTGCATGTTCGCTGCAGGCACTATGGAGCTGGCGCTGCCGCAGGACGGTTACCAGATCGGCCCGAACGATGTTATTCGGATCCAAGTCTTTGGCGAGGAGGATTTGACGGTTGAAACCAAGGTCGGGGGCGATGGGAAAATTAATTATCCTATACTTGGGGTGCTGCAGGTCGGTGGCCAGACGATTGAGGAGGTGCAGAAAGGGCTGACGGCGCGGTTGGCCTCGGGCTATCTAAGGCATCCGAAAGTCAGCGTGTCGATTGTGCGGCATCGGAATTTTTACGTCGGCGGAGAGGTGAAGACGCCCGGGGGCTATCCCTATGAGGAGGGGTTAACTATCCAGAAAGCGATCACAATGGCCGGGGGGTTCACCGAAAAGTCGGATAAGACCGGGATTAAAGTCACGCGGCCCAATGGCAAGGGTCTAAATACCCTTGCGCCGGAGTCTGAGACCCTGGTCATGCCGGATGATCTGATTGTCGTGACAAAAGTACAGAAATTTTATGTCAATGGGGAAGTGAAGAAGCCAGGTGAGTACCCATATGAGAAAGACCTAACACTGCACAAGGCAATCACGATAGCGGGCGGTTTTACTGACAAGGCGGTGACGAAACGGGCGAAGGTGGTGCGCCTCATCAACGGCCAGGAACGCACGCTCGAGATCGCGCTCGATGCGCCGGTGCTTCCAGAAGATATCATCGTGGTCGCTCAGCGATTCTTTTAACATCCCGGGGATCATGCCTTAGGGCCTTGCCACCTCCATCGCGCAGATAAGCAGTAAACCTGACCACGTATCGACAAGCACGGGGTAGGACTATGAAAAAGAGAACTATGCGTGAGCTATTCAGTTTGTTGTTAGTCCTGGTGTGTGCACTCGAGGTAGGGGCTGCTGAACTGGGCCTCCCACGCGAGGGGTACCGGATTGGCCCCAACGACGTCATTCGGATCCAGGTGTTTGGGGAGGACGATTTGACGGTAGAAAGCAGAGTCAGCGGGGAGGGCAAGATCAATTATCCGCTCCTCGGGATGTTGCAGGTGGAGGGTCGGACGACTGAGGAGCTTCAGCAAGAGCTGACAGAGCGGTTAGGCTCTGGCTTTGTGCGCCTGCCAAGGGTGAGTGTGTCGATTGTGCGGCATCGGAACTTCTACGTCAGCGGGGAGGTGAAGACGCCCGGGGGTTATCCATACGAAGAGGGATTGACTGTCCAGAAGGCCCTCTCCATTGCCGGGGGCTTCACGGAGAAGGCAGAGAAGCAGGGGCTCAAAGTGACGCGGCTGGCGGAGGGGCGGGTCGAGACACTGGCCATTGGGCCGGATGATGTCATCCAGCCTAATGACATCCTGATGGTGGCGACGCAGAATCACAAGTTCTATGTGAGTGGGGAGGTGAAGAATCCGGGAGCGTATCCCTATGCAGAGGGGCTGAGCGTCCAGAAAGCGATCGCGATGTCGGGGGGGCTGACGGAAAAGGCGGAACGGGGAGAGTTTAAGGTGCTGCGGCACACCAACGGGCAGGAGAAGTCCCTCCCCGTGAAACTCGAGGCGCCGGTTCTGCCTGATGACGTCATTGTGGCGGCGGAGGGCCAGCGCTTTTATGTCAGCGGCGAGGTAAAGACCCCGGGGCGCTACCTCTATGAGAAGGGGCTGACGGTCAACAAGGCGATCTCGATGGCGGGGGGCGTGACCGAGAAGGCGGAGAGGCGGGAGATCAAGGTGACCCGGGTTGCCAGCGGGGTGGCGCAGACAATTCAAGGGGAGCCGGATCTGGCAGTGTTGCCGGACGACATTATTATGGTAGAGCCCCAGACAAACAAATTCTATGCAAGCGGGGAGGTGAAGCTGCCGGGCGGTTATCCCTACAAGGACGGGCTAACCGTGCACAAGGCTATTGCGATGGCGGGGGGCCTGACAGACAAGGCGGAACGCGGCGAATTTCGGGTATTGCGGCACACCAACGGCCAGGAGCAAACCCTGCCGGTCAAACTGGAGACGCTTGTCCTGCCCGACGACATCATTGTCGTGGCGGAGGGCCAGCGCTTTTATGTCAGCGGAGAGGTGAAGACTCCGGGACGCTACCTCTATGAGAAAGGACTGACAGTCCAGAAGGCCATCTCAATGTCCGGGGATATGACCGAGAAGGCGGACAAGCGGGAGATCAAGATGATCAGGGTCGCTAACGGCGTGGCGGTAACGACCGCTGTGGGCCTCAACGTCCCCGTGCTGCCTGATGATTTCATTGTCGTAGAGCGGCTACAGAAAGTCTATGTGGACGGGGAGATCAAAAAGCCGGGGGACTACTCCTACGAGAAGGGCATCACAGTCCACAAAGTCATCACGCTAGCCGGCGGTTTTACCGACAAGGCCGCAGAAAGCCAGACAAGGGTCTTACGCGTGATCGATGGTAAACAACAGTCGATCCGCATGAAGCTTGAGGACAGCGTTCTCCCGGAGGATATCATCGTTGTTCCCAGAAGGTTCTTTTAATTAACCTCATCGGAATTAACCGACTAAGCAAATGCCGATTGGGAACCGGCAGGTTTTTAATGCTGGCATTCCGTCACATTCAATTGCTTGATATAAGAATGCGGTTCGCATAAGACGGCCTTCTCGACCTCCTGCTCGCAACTGCCTGCGACCTACCTAAGCCCTCCTGGGCTCCTGCCAGTTCTCGTCATCCAGTCATTCATCGCTTCCAGCCCACATTTGTCTATATTGGATGCCCGCCCAGGTGAAATCCCTTTGGCGGCACTCGTGAGGATAAGATTGCTTACGTGACCGCCATACGTCAGTTAACGTTGGTGGCAGCCGTGAGTCTATCGCGAGATCGCAAAGGTGAGGTGCTTTTAAAGAGAATCACACAAAACGCCAACGAGAAGAAAGGTGCGCGAGGCTAACGTAAATCGGTGATCCGCAAGAATTGCCCCATCATTGCAATAAAATTCCCGATTTGACCTCTGAAGTGAGCCTCATATCGATATGTCCATTTTGATGGGCCCAGATGAGCAGCTTTTGTCGATCGGGCACGTTAAGTTTGCTGAAGATACTGGTGAGGTGATGGCGTACGGTAATTTCGCTGATGCGAAGACGATCCGCAACATCCCTATTTTTAAGGCCGTTACCGATAAGACGCGCGATTTCGCGCTCCCGGGTGGTTAGGCTGGTGAATTTTTCAGACTCCTGGTTATCCTCTTTTAAGGCATGTATTCTTAGTGGAACGGGTCGTGGCCACGGTTGCTGGGCTTCGGATTTCTTTAGGTAGAGACTTTCAATAAAAGCGATGAGAACAGCCGGCGGCTGAATCTTTAGGACGACCCCTGCGGCCCCTGCACAAAGAGCCTTTCGAGTCAGTTCTTCATCTTTGAGATCGCTTAACACGAGAACAAAACAGTCTGCGGCAGCTCTATGTAAGCTGTTAATCAGTTTATCGATCTCCCCACCGAGAACATCAATGTCGATAAGGACAACGTCCGGTCGCTCCACACCTGCGACTTCCACGGCCTTGCTAGGATTAGTCACCTCACCTACGACGAGAAAATCGCGGTGAGTCTGAAGAACCGTCCGTATGCCTGCCTGAAACACTTGGCTCATACCGACAATTAGCACTCTAATCTTCGTCATGTCATCCTTCTTTTGTCAACAGCGGCATCAGCGAATAGCGGTCATCTACAACCTCTGATCTTACTGGAGCGCCCCAATGCAAAACGGTGTAACGCAAGTATTATCCGAACCGCTAACTCGCCTCGCGTAATTTCATCTGCTGCGCAGACAACAGTCATGGACTATTCTCTTAGCAAGAATAGGTAGTAAGCATTACCAAAGACGTATGCTTTAAGCCATCCGCCTATCGTAGCCACAGGGGTACTAAAGTGTGGAATTTGAGCCACAGCACGAAGTCTTCCATCACGAGTCTAACAGCGCACATATTTGGGAGGGATTTTCCCCGACGGACATCGCGATTACAGTTGCTTAGGAGCCGTATCCGTCGGGATACAAGTGGCGTTGCATCGACACAACTGGCATGAAAGATAGCTGCGGCATGCTGGTCAAGATGAAATTGGCAGTGGTCAGACCCTAGGCATCTCCAGCAAGGATGTATGGCCGGGTGAATTAATGGCTCGGGGACTGGTTTTTCCTTGGTGGGAGGTCGAGAAAAAATCGGCGGCCTAGGATCGGTCTCGCTCCGAGAGCATAAATCATTGCAAGGACGCGTACTGCGAATACAGGGCGCACGGCTGTGCGCCCCTACTAGTCAGAAGAGGTATCGAAATACTGCCTGTAAAATGTGGCTGCTTCGTGCTGCGTGAGCACGCGGCACCATCGCAATTGTCCTTGACCAACTTCAAAGACATACCACCGTCCCTTGTATTCTTCGAGATGGATACCGTTGTCCTTCCCCATCATAAGCGTGGCGAGCGTGTGTTTATGGGCGGGCTTCCAAATGTATGGTCTTTGACCACCAATAGCGATCTGGTCTTTGGTGCTTAGAATTTCTTCCACGTCTTCGGGGCAGGACATCTCTACGATACCCATGATGCAGTTGCCCTTCCCGTCCTTGATAACTGTGGCCGCCACGACCGGACCGATTCGCGCAAACACGGCGCGCAAATGCTGGCTGGTCATATTCGGAGGCAGTGGGGTAACGTGCAGCTTATTCATGGCTGATAATAACCTACGAAGAATATATTAACTCCAAAGGTGACCCTCCACAAATATTACTTTAGTATGTAGTATTTATAATTAAATTAACTATATTAGTTATATAGCTATTGTTCCGACCATGTGATCGAAAAGCCGGAATAAAAATTTGGCCATCATGGTTGCTCACCATGGCCTTCCTCTATACTCTTAGACGCTGGAAACCGGGAAAGGGTTACACTCGAAGGTGGGGATGAATGGCGCCAATCCTCTGCTTTTGTCATTGCACCGTGACCGTCGGGCTGGTCGCGTCGGTCACATATCCGATCCCCGAGACCCAATGCAGCGCCCGCACTTCGAACATCCCGGTGGTAGGGAGCGCAAAACTCGTGGTCACCCCTGTCAGGCTGCCGCTGCGCGTTGTCTGATTGCCTGTTAGATAGACCCAGTTCACACTTTGGCTGTTCGCCGTGCCTGTGACAAACAGGGCCACAATGTTGCTGTCGTTGGCCGTCAGATTCCCAGCGACAACCGTGATCGTGCTGCCCGCCGCCACCGTGATCGGCGTGCTGCTGCCATTTACAGTCAGGGTGGCGCTACCGGCACTTTGAGCTGTAACTGTGGGGCTGGTGGCGTCGGTCACATATCCGATCCCCGAGACCCAATGCAGCGCCCGTACTTCGAACGTCCCGGTGGTAGGCAGCCCAAAGCTCGTCGTCACCCCGGTGAGGGTGCCGCTGCGCATCGTCTGATTGCCTGTTAGATAGACCCAGTTCACACTTTGGCTGTTCGCCGTGCCTGTGACAAACAGGGCCACAATGTTGCTGTCGTTGGCGGCCAGATTCCCAGCGACAACCGTGATCGTGCTCCCGGCTGCTACTGTGATCGGCGCGCTACTCCCATTGACCATCAGGGTGACACCCCCCGGACTCTGAGCAAAGGCACTTGATATCTGAAACGCATTGTTTGCGCTTCCATTCAACTGTTCTAGTGGAATGACTGTACCGATGGTTGCGCTCATTACTACTGTAAGAATGAATCGCCTGAAACATATGCCTACAACTCGTTGGTCCAGTAGTTTCACTAAGTTCCTTTCTCTGTGATTTTTACGCGCCGCGTAGATGTAAGCAAGAGCGATGCCAAAGTTTACGATTGAAAACGTAGAAGTTATTGATGGGATGAATACGAAAGATTGACTCTGAAATACTTCAGGGTGAAGGTTATCACCTTCAACTAACACTACTGGCGGATGTGGTCTGGTACTGGACTTCGACGGATTCTGAAAGTGCAACCTTATGCATGACGAGGAGCGATGAACCGGTTTAACAAGATGAACAGTCTAGCTGGGAGCGCATCCCTATCGGATAGCGTGCTCAGGCAGGTTTGCGAACGACCTCCAGTGATTTATCTTAAGATGTACTTTATAACCACGCAAAGAAAGCATCGGCCGGAGGAAAAAATACCCCGCTTCCTCCTCCGGCCGGAACCATCAATAGACGCCCAGATTCCAGGGTACTGTCCGGATGTTGCCATCGGAGTTCCGCCAGACATCGAGGACTTCGCCATTGTACCCAAATACGTTGGCTTCGAGGCCGGAGCCGAGCGCAGGACTTCCAGGCTGCAAATGCCAATTACTCGATGGATTCACAAACAAGGGATCGCCGCTGATGGCATTGGTCTGTGTAGGCACCGACGAGTACCCGAAGAAGTTGTTGTGATCCACGGTGAGCGTGCCGCTCCAGAAGCCATCCCAGCCGTTCCAACCGCTCGTGGCCGCCGCCGTTTGCCCGTTGGCCACGAGAATGTTGTTTATGAAGGTCGGATTGCTGTTGTTCACGGCCGCCGCCGACATCGACAGCTGCCCGCCAATGCCGACATTGTTGGAGAGCGTGCAGTCCTTACAGGATCGGAACCCCATCAATCCGGCCTGAGGAAGGCCCTGGTCCGCAAGAATCACGTTGTTATAGGCCACGCAGTTGTAGCACTCCCACCCGGCAGATTGATCGAACAGACACGGCCCGCAAGAGGTCCCGCCGAGCTGGATGCCTTGGCCTCCGGACGACGTGACATGCACCACGTTGTTGTAGGCTTGAAAATTCCGAGAACCGCCCTTGGCGTCGATGCCAAAGCCGTAGCCGTTGCGGGCGTCGTCGTAGAACACGCTGTTTCTGTAGATCGTCCCGATGGAGCGCATCTCCGTGCTGCCGCCGTGCACGAGCGAGCTATCAACCACACTGAAGTCCTGTTGGGTTTTCAGTCCCTCGTCCCGCGCGCTGCTCGCGTCGATCATCACGCGGCGGATCACCGCGCCCACGTACCCGCTTGACGGGCTGCCTGGCGTCGGGTCCGACGCC
>Ga0207684_10002429_pt1 | contig 18780 bp, 18 predicted proteins | sample KBSK5501metaG_FD_184342 | JGI IMG/M metagenome (GOLD analysis project Ga0207684, IMG submission 184342) | Corn, switchgrass and miscanthus rhizosphere microbial communities from Kellogg Biological Station, Michigan, USA - KBS K5-50-1 metaG... | ecosystem: Host-associated > Plants > Roots >...
GAGCACAGTCTTTCCCATGCGACCGGCCGCGCCGATGAGGAGTACGCGCACGGGAGAATTCTTCATGGTCGCGCAGTGTATACGCTGTAGTGTCCGCTGTCCTCAGCGGAGTTCGCTGCGCTCGATGTTGCACGTCGCATACTGCGCTGAGGACAGCGCACGCTACAACCGATGCGAGCTATCGTTTCGCTTCAAATCCTTGGAGCGTCTTGCGCAGGCGCGCCTGGTTCGCTTCGCTCATTTCGCACAGCGGCAAGCGAACTTCACCCGACATCGCACCGCGCCAACCCAGCGCTGTTTTAACCGGCACCGGATTCGGCTCAATGAACAAAACTTTGAACAGCGGAAACAATTCGCGATGCAGTGTTTCCGCCGTTTTCAAATCGCCTGCTTGGAAAGCGCGAACGAGCGCGCAAACTTTCTCCGGAAACAAATTCGAAGCGACGCTTACAACGCCGGCCGCGCCGACCGACATGAATGGCAGCGTCAGCGAATCGTCGCCACTTAAGATCGTGAACTCGTCAGGCAAACGCCGGCGCAGCTCGCTCACCCGTTCGATACTGCCGCTCGCTTCTTTGATCGACACGATGTTGAGACAAGCATCAGCAAGGCGCGCAACCGTACCTGGTCCAATGTCCACCGCGCAACGGCCAGGGATATTGTAGAGCATTAATGGAAGCGAGGTCGATCGCGCGATTGCCCGAAAATGCCGAAAGAGTCCTTCCTGGCTTGGCTTGTTGTAATATGGTGCGACAAGCAACGCTCCATCGACATCAAGTTTTTCGGCCGCCTCGGTGGCGTCGATGGCGTCGCGCGTCGAATACGATCCGGTGCCGGCGAGCACCTGGCAGCGCTCGTTGGCGATTTTCACCGCGCAACCAATCACTTCTTCGCGTTCGTCATGCGTCAGCGTCGGCGACTCACCGGTTGTACCAACGGCAACGATTCCCGTAATGCCGGCGACGATTTGCGATTCGATTAATTTTTCCAGTGCGGGGAAATCGATCCCGCCGTTGCGAAAGGGGGTGACCAGCGCAGTGAAAGTGCCGCGAAACATTTCTCGAGTGTAGAGGCGGCTGTCCTCACCCGCAATCTGTAGCGTCGGGCGTGCCGGCGGCAAACGCTAAAAATCTGCCCCGAAACCCATTCGGGGCCACTACAGTTCGATCGTTCCTTCGAAAACGAACTGTGCCGGGCCGGTGAGCGTTACGTCACGAAAGCGCTCGCCGTCACGCTTGAAATCAACGGTCAATTCGCCGCCGCTGCGCACGATTACGCTGATCGGTCCGCCCTCCTTTTCCGTGGCGGCAAAAATCAAGGCGCTCGCCACCACGCCGGTCCCGCACGCTAGGGTTTCATCTTCCACCCCGCGCTCGTAAGTACGAGCGGCAATTCTTTTTACGCCGCGTTTTTCGATGAAGTTCACGTTCGCCCCTCTGGGCGAAAACGCTTCGTGCCGCCGAATTTTCTTGCCTCTGCGCCGCACATCGACGTCGTCAACTTGCGATACCGGAACGACAACATGCGGAACGCCGCTGTTGACGAAATGAACAACTTCCCTTTTCCCATCGACAAAAATTTCGGTCGAGAGCCGCAAATCTTTCGGCTCACTCATTTGCAGCGTCACCAGTTCGCCGTGAAGTTCCGCACCGATGATACCAGCCGGTGTTTCGAATGAAATTTTCCCCCCCGCGCCGGCCACCTTGCTGGCAAAACGCGCAAAACAGCGCGCGCCGTTTCCGCACATCTCGGCTTCACCACCATCGCGATTGTAATAGCGCATGCGAAAATCGGCGCCGTTGGACGCCTTTTCGAGCAAAAGAATTCCGTCGGCGCCAATGCCGCGATGACGATCGCAAATCCGGGCGATCTGTTCCGCGGTAAGCTGCACCTTCCCGGCGCGATTATCGAGCATGACGAAATCGTTGCCCGCGCCGCTCATTTTTGTGAAACGCAGCATGTGCTTTCGTCTAGCACACTCCGGAGCGAAAGCCAATTCCCCGGGGCATGGCCGTCTCGGCTGTGGAGCCGACAGACATACTATCTGCCAAGCGAGCAAGCGAGACGCTTGCCCACCGGCAAGATACCTGTGTCCCTGCAGCGGCGCCGTTGCCGTTCGCGAATTTGGTGATTACATATTCGCGTGTCAAAGCTAGTCACTGCATTCTGCGCGTGCGCTGTCGTTCTAGCGCTCCACGTCGCCCCATCTTCGGGTGAAGATCTCAATAGAGTTGTCCTCGAACAGGTAAAACAGATGCCGCAGGGCGGCCGTTATTCCACTTCTCGTTTTGCCAGGATTCGGTTGCAATCCTCGGCACATTTTGAATCCGGCAAATTTTTCATTCTACCGTCGGCGGCGTCGCCGAGCTTCTGCTCGGGCGCGACTTATCTCGTTTTCATCAGAACGATCGAGGCCGTGCGCGCCCGCGGACAGCTACACCTGGATTTCGCAACGCTGGAGCAGCTCGTCATTCGAGATCAGCACGATGGCGAGGGAATTTGGGGACGTTGGAACGCCAACGGGCCGGGCACCGCCTGCATGTTTCACGAGCTCGGGCTCGGGCGAAACTTCGACAATTTCAACCAAGCGCAGCCCGGCGATTTCATGAAGATCTTCTGGTCGAGCGAGGTTGGCAGAAGCGAGCACGGACATTCCTGCATTTTTCTCGGAACAGAGAACCGGCTCGGCGTGGAATACGTCCGGTACTGGTCGAGCAACATCCCTTCTGGCTACGGAGAGAAAATTGTGCCGCGCAACAAGATCGCCTATGCGATTTTCTCGCGGCTCGAGACACCGGAGAATCTTTCGCGCATCAACAATGCGCCCAGCGTTAACGCTTATCTTGCTTCACTGCTTCGGAAACGTTCCAACCTGGCCGAAGCGGCGAGAAAATCCGGAATTTAATTAAGAATCAGTTGGAGGGACACGTGCTGTCGTGTCCCAAATTAACGGGCGCTTACGGCACAGCGCCCTCCAATCTCAAACCGATTTGATTGCATCCGAGAGCGCCTTCACGAATGCGATCACCTGATCAGGCAAGTCAGACTTGCCGCCATGCTTCGCGATGAGATCGACAATTGCGCTGCCGACGACCACTGCGTCCGCATGTCGGGCGATTTCTCTCGCCTGATCGGCATTTGAAATGCCAAAGCCGACGGCGATTGGCAAAAGTGAAAATTGTCGAAGCTGAGCAAGTTTTTCAGGCAGTGATAAGGCGACATCATCCCGTGCGCCGGTCACGCCTTCGCGGGAAACATAATAGAGAAAACCTGTCGCCTTCTCAGCGATTCTTGCGATCCGATCAGCCGGCGTCGTCGGGGCAATCAAACGAACATCAACCAGCTTGCCCGCACCAGGGTCGGCATCTTCCTCTGGCGAAAGATCGAGAATGAGCAAGCCGTCCACCCCGGCTGCCTCCGCCTCACGACGAAACTCTTCGAAACCAAATTGGAAAATCGGATTCATATAGGTGTAGAGAACGATCGGAATTTCCGAACTCTTCCGAATCGCGCGGATGCAATCGAGCACTCCCCGTACAGTTGCCCCCGCGGCCAACGACCGTTGTGCGGCAAGCTGGTTCACGATTCCGTCCGCGAGCGGATCGGAAAACGGAAGCCCCAGTTCGATTAAATCAGCGCCGGTCTTTTCCAGCGCACGGACAAGATCGACCGTCTGCGAGAGACTCGGATCGCCCGCACAAATGTATGGAATAAAGCCTTTGCGTTTTTCCGAGCGCAGGCGGGCAAAGCAGTTATCGATCCGGTTGTGCATCAAGCGGGATGATCTGATAGAATCAGCACAGAGTCGAATGAGCGAAAAAACGCTGACGATCAACGAGATTTACCAGTCGATCCAAGGCGAGAGCAGCTGGGCGGGAGAGCGTTGTGTTTTTGTCCGGCTGACGTTCTGTAACTTGCGCTGCAATTATTGCGACACGGAATACGCGTTCTACGAAGGGAAAAGGATGACCCTGAAAGAGATTGTCGATCTTGTCGCGAGATTTCAGTGCCCATTAGTCGAGCTCACCGGCGGCGAGCCGCTCCTGCAAAAAAATGTGCTGCCATTGATGTCGATGTTGGCCGACACAGGCCATACTGTTCTGCTTGAGACGAGCGGCGCGCACGACATTTCGCTCGTCGATTCGCGCGTGCATCGGATCATGGATTTGAAAACGCCCGGCAGCGGCGAAGTGGATCGCAATCTCTGGTCAAACATCGACAATCTAACCGCGCGAGACGAAGTGAAATTTGTGATCGGGTCACGTGAAGATTACGAATGGTCATGCGATAAAGTTCGCTGCTTCGGCCTGACGAAACGTTGTCATGCTGTTCTGTTTTCGCCAATCTTTGGCCGAATCGATCCACGCCAAATCGTGGAATGGATTTTGGCGGACAAACTCGACGTTCGTTTTCAACTTCAGATGCACAAATTCATCTGGTCCCCCACTCAACGCGGAGTCTGATCGATGCGTGCCCCTGAACGATCCTCCTGATCGCGCAGTTGCGGGAGAAGGATCTCAAATCTCTCATAACTCTGAATACGACTTCCCGCGCTCCGCTCGGGATGACAACAGGAGCGCTGCGGTGCACCTTTCGGCGTTATGCGAGCGCGGTTGACGAAAGATTTTACCTTTGAAGCGGCACAGACTTTGCCGAGTGCTCCGGAGGGTCACAAATGCCGGAGGATGCATGGACACAGTTTCAAGATTGAGGTTTCGGTGGAAGGAGATGTCGATTTAGCGACCGGTTGGGTTTATGATCACGCTGAAATCCGCGCGGCGATGAAGCCGCTCTTGCAAATGCTGGATCATTCTTATTTGAACGAAATCGAGGGCCTGGAAAACCCGACGATTGAGAACATGGCGGCGTGGTTTTGGAAAAAATTGGAGCCAAAATGCCGCGGTCTTTGTGAAATCGTCGTGCACGAAACGCCGACCGCGCGCTGCATTTATCGAGGCGAATAAAAATCTTCATTCCATGAACTCCACGGCGCAGGATGCAAAACTCTGGATTATCCTCGGCCGCCCTGTTCGTTTGCACAGCGCAGTCATCGCCACAGAGACCCTGGGCGACCAATTCCCCGGCGGTTGCCATTTATTGCGCGACGAGACCCAATGGTGGGAACGCACGCAATGGCAGCCCTACGCGCGTCACTTTGCAGAGGTACATGCGTTTGCGCGCGTAAAAACCTGCCGCGGTCTGATCGATCTCCCACGACTCTATCGGGAAAGTGCAGGCCGAAAACGCGCAGTCGCCGCGCTGCCGATCAACCCCGATAGCGATGTTCTTCTCTGTCTGGCCAGCGTGCTGGGCTTGGGCAACGCCGCCGCCTCTGGACGTCCCGACGTTTACAAAATTCTGTGCATATCGAAATCAGGTTACGAAGGATTGATGCGGCATCCAGATCGGATGCGCTTCCGCTTCACCACTTCTGGCTGGCTGCAGAATCGAGTAGTCGAGCCGCTGGCCGGCTTGGAGCGAACATTGCATTTCAAGCCGCGTTTGAATCCGGGCGGTGACGGCGTGCGGTTGGTGCGTTTGCAAAAGAATCCGGAGGAGATTTACGACACCATCATCGTGATGAGCAACAGCGGCCGTGAGTTGCCCACGCCAAGCAACGACCGAATGATCACAGCCCGATTTCCAAGCATGTCGGAGCTGCGAGAATTTTCTGCAATTGGATCAGCCAGCAACGGTCAAGATCGACAACGTCGAGTCATTGTTTTCGGGACGCCGTTTCTTCTCATTCACAATCTTCCGCCGCAGGTTTACGTTGAACATCTCAATCGTTGCCTGGAGTACGTCCGGCGCCACTATCGACATTGCGATCGCATCTACCGGCCGCATCCTATCGAAACAACGGAATCGGAACGGCTCAACCTAGAAGGATTTCAAATCGAGAATGACCGCGAGGCTGCCGAACTTTATTTCCTGCGACGCTTTGCTCAGATCGAAGCCGTCTATTCCGTTTCCTCAACGGTCTCACGCACCGCCCTGAACAACGGACTGAATGCCTACTCACTTTGGCGATGTTTCCCCTTTCCGGAAACGTCGGCGATTTTTTTCGAAAAACTAATGGGTGATGTCCCGCCGGAGTTCGACCTTAGCGATCTGACGAAACCTCCAATACCATACCAAGCTTATCGCAAACCTGATCCGAGTACGCGGAGCTTCGCCGAGGCGCTCAAGATCGCGATGAATTTACGCGAGACGCTTTCAGCAGCGCAAGCATCGTAGTAGCGGCTATCTCAGCCCCAATTGCCTTTCTGCCGCTGAGGCCACAGGGGACCCTACACATTCGTGTTTCGCCCGCGCGGACTGTGCCGGTCACGATTCAACGATTATCCACTCGCGAGAAGAAATCTTCAAACAGCGCAGCGTAAATGCTGCTGCGCTCGGGATGATATTGCACAGCGAGGGCAAATTGATAATGGCACAGCCGGATTTGTTCGATGATGTCGTCCGTAGCACACCACGATTCGATTTCGAAACCATCCCCCAGCCGCTCAATCGCTTGATGGTGAGCGCTGTTGACTTTGGCGAATCGATGCGAGGCACGGCGCTCGCTGCGCAGCGGCTGAATGTTGTGATCTTTTTGTTCCGGGAAATTGTGACCCTTGATGTTGAGTTTGAGCGTGCCGCCAAACGCCACATTAACCACTTGCAGTCCCTTGCAGATGGCGAACATCGGCAACCCGCGCTCGAACGCTTCCTGCACGGCTGCAAATTCCCAGCGATCGCGTTTTGGATCGACATCTCTCTCGAGGACGGACGGATCAGGAACATTCTGGCGGAGAAATTCCGGGGCGATATCCGATCCGCCGGTCAAAAGGAGTCCATCCATTTTTTCCATCGGCACGCTGCGCATCCGCGCATTCCAAATATTCACGCCGCGATGGTTCGCAAAAATTGGGCGAAACCATTTTTCATCTTTTGCGCGCATCCATGTGGCCAGATTCGGCATGATGAAGATATCGATCTTAGCACAAGTAGGGGCGATTGACCTCAACTCGCGAAAGCTTTCGGAGTCAATCGCCCGCTACTGGCGTATTCCGCACACAGCGCGGGCGGTTTCGGGTGAACCGCCCCTACTTACAGCCCCATCAGCTCCCGCACGTACTTTACCGGAGGACTGCCATAGGAAATCACCTGATCGTTATATTTTTGAAGATCGAAGTCCTTGCCCAACTTCTTTCGTACAGCCTCGCTAAGATCGAGATGCTCGCTCACGCCGACAAAATAAGTGGAGAGCTGCGCGGAAGTGAGCCGCGCGCGTTTCCATTTGGCCACCGCCTCGCCTTCCTGCTGATAGGCCTCCTTCATCATCAAGTCCATCGCCTGCTGCTCGCTCATTTTTCCGGCGTGGATGCTTTGATCGAGAATGGCATTGCAAATCGCCCGCAGTCGCATTTTCAACTGCTGCATTTTGACTTCAGGACCGCCGTAGCCTTGCTCGGCCATCATTTGTTCGCAATAAACCGCCCAGCCTTCAATGAAAGTACCGCTCTGGAAAATCGCGCGTACCAGTGTCGGTGCGCGGAATTCATTCGCGTGCGCCAGCTGCAAGTAATGACCGGGCATTGCTTCGTGCACGGTGAGATCGCGCACCATGTAGTTGTTGTATTCTCGGAAGAACGATTCTTTCCGCTGCTTCGACCAGTCGTTAGGCGTAGGCGCCACCGCGAAAAATGTTTTGCCGTTTTTTTCCAGCGGACCGGCTGCGTCACAATAAGCAATCGCCTGGCCGCGCTTGAACTCCGGCATCACGATCACGTCGAGCGGCGTGTTCGGAACCGTGACGAGGTTGTGCGATTTCACAAAATCAGTCGCTTCACCGACGATTTTTTGTGCATAGCCAACGACGGTGTTGTCGTCCGGATGTTGCTCCCCAAGTTTGTTAAGAACCAGCGCCGTGACCTTCTTCTTGTCCGCCAGCGTCGCCTGGTCGGCATTCGGAAAATACCTTTTGTAAAGCGGCACCGCTGTTTCGTAGATGGCGGCCTGTGTCTGCTGCAAATCCGCTTGCGCCCGCTTCATGATTTCTTCCACCGACAAATCGGACGCGAGCGCGAAGCGGAGCTTTTTGCGAAACTTGTCCGCCCCGATTCGGAAATCGCCGTCCGAGCGAGGTAGCAAATCGTCTTGCAGCCATTTTTTGTAATCCTCAAGCGCCTTAGCCGTTTTCTCCTGCACGGGCGCGAGTTCCTTCTTCATTTGCGGCGCGCGGTCCAGCAACGGGCTCAAACCTTCTCGGACCAAATTGATTGCGCCCTGCGTTTGCTCAATCGCCGTCTCGGTGTGGACGCGCGGCGGATGTTGGAGATTTACGTTTGCTTGCTCGATCGCGTGCGGGATCGCTTCCATGCGCTTGCGCAAATTCGGGATGCGCTTCTCCGGGGAATCGAAATCGCGCGCCACGATCAGGTAAAGACTGTTGGCCAGGCTTTGATTGTAAGTGAGCGGGTTCCAATCAGCTTCCTTCAGCTCTTCCAGCTCGAAAATTTCATTCTCGATGTTGTCCCGCAGGATGCGAACGTCCACCTGATTCGCGCCCGTGAGCTTGGAGATATCGTCAAATGCCTTGAGTTGTTCACGGAATTGCTTGGCCTGGGTCAGCAGTCGATTGCGCGTAGCAGCTGAATAATCGCTCAGCTGATCATCAAATCGATGATCCCCCAGCTCAGTCGCGTATTCGGGATGCGAGGCCAGGAAGCCTTCGACGTAATCCTTGGCGATTTTCTGAAAGTCGTCGTCTTTCGAATTTGCGTTCGCCCCGAAGATCGACATCGAGACAAGGGTAACGACAGCAAAGACAAGTTTCATATTCATTATTAAGGAACTTCGGTTGCAGGCACCACCACCATTGGGTCGGCAAGCGCAGGCTCCTGGCTTTGCAGATAAGTGCGTTCACGATAGAAGCGCGAGAAAAAGACATAAACGAACGACGTGCCAAGCATCAACAGCGTGAAGAAGCGGAAGTAATTTGCGCCCTCGAGGTTCAGGCCCATCGCTTTGAGCTTGGGAATGTAAAAGCTGATGAGCGAAGGCAATTGATTGCCGAGCGCGACCGAAAGCAACCAATTCGCCATAATCAAACTTTTCATTCGATTGGGTGCCTGGGTGTAAGAAAATTCCAAACCGGTGATCGAGACCATCACTTCGCCAGCAGTGAGGATGAGATAGGCGAGCAACTGCCAGCCCACATTTGGCCGCGCGCCGTGATCGATCTGGACTTGAATCCACCAGATCACGACAAACGAAAACGCAGTCAGGAAAAGACCAATCCCTATTTTCCGCAGCGGCGTGAGCGGGAAAACGCGGCTGATCAAGGGGTAAAGCCAGTAGGTAAACAGCGGAATGAAGGCGAGCACGAAGATACCGTTCACCACCTGCACTTGCTCGGGTAAAAACTTCAGGCCGAAAAAATTCAGGTCGAGATTTTTGCATTGCAGCGTCCACTCACCTCCACTGCTCTGGTCCCAAAGCGCCCAGAAAATGATGACGAAAATGTAAACCGTCCAAATTCGGCCGAGCACGCCGAGCCCTTCTTTGCTCACGACATCTTTAAGAAATCCGAGACCGCCGGGCGGGACATGCACCATTTTTTTGCGGCCGAGCCAGAAAACGATCGTCGCAATTGCCATGAAGATGCCGGGCAGCCCAAAAGCGTAGGGCGGGCCCCAGTTCGGATTGTTGAGCAGAATCGGGCAAATCCAGATCGAAAAAGACGAGCCGAGATTAATCGAAAAATAAAACCAACCGAAAACTTTTGAGAGCAGGTGCTTGTTCGACTCGCCAAATTGGTCGCCGACGTTCGCGGAAACGCATGGTTTGATTCCGCCAGCGCCCGCTGTAATGAGCAGCAAACCGATCGCCAGCATCCAGCGCGGTCCGACGGCCAGCCCCAACGAAGTGTCCATCAATGCGAGGGTGAAGTGGCCAAAACAGTAAACGATCGACAGATAAAAAATGGTTCGGTATTTGCCGAAAAAACCATCGGATATGATCGCGCCGATAAACGGCATCCAGTAAACCGCGGAAACGAACTGGTGAAACCATCCTTGCGCCTCATTATTCGTCATCGGTGCGATCTCGCCCGCGTGGTTGCGCAGATAAGTCGTCATAAAGATGATCAGAATCGCGCGCATGCCGTAGAAGCTGAAACGCTCGGCGCCTTCGTTGCCGATAATGTACGGGACGCCGCCCGGCATGGTGCTGATGTTTGGCGGCGAAGTCGCGTATTTGTGTTTAGCCATAACGAATCCTTTGCCTAACGAGGTGTGGTTTCCGGGAAAAATTCAGCCGGCGTGGGTGCGGCCGACGGCACCGGAGATGTCGATCTTTCTTCGGAAGCAGCCGAGACTTGTCCAGACGGGCGGCTCGTAACATCGACATGTTCTTTTTGCACTTCAGGCATTTCGCCGAGATGATGTTTCTCACACGAGCAAATGAGAATTAAGCAGGCGCAAGCGGAAAAAGCCGTGCACTTCCACAAACAAAGGCCCATAAGCGCAGGCACAGTAATCGGCGTCCCTCGCAGCGCGCAAGATGAAAGCGGGAATGAAAACGCGGGAATTGTAGCGGCGGTTGTGTCAGCCGCCGAAAGCAAACCCACAGGCACTTGGCACAAGCGCCTCTACAACCGTATTGAAAGGCGCAGCCGACGGATTACTATCCTCCCAAAGTGGCCCGCAGCGTAAAGAACAGCGCCTGGAACGAAGTCTTCGCCCTCATTTTGCTCGGCGTTGGGACATTGCTCTTCCTCGCGCTCGTTTCCTACAACCCGAAAGATCTGCCCTCATGGGTGCCGTGGAGTTATCTGTCGCCTCCAAATCATCCTGCACAAAATTTCATCGGCCCATTTGGCGCGATCATCGCGGGATTCTGTTATTTGATGATGGGCGCCGCATCCTACCTGCTCGCGGCAGTTCTCCTTGGTTTTGGCGCCGCGAAATTACTTCACCCGAGTTTACGCGTGACGCCGCGGATTCCTTGGATCGTCCTATTCATCGGTTCCGGTGCGTGTCTCTTGCAATTGCAAACGGGGCATTTTCGCGGCTGGCACTTAGCTTTTAATATCCGGGGACCGGGCGGCTCGATGGGTTATTTTTTAGGAAAAACGCTGCTGCTCAACTCCATGGGCAAAGTCGGCTCGGTCATTCTACTTGCGGGAATTTACGCCGCGACTCTTATCCTGATGACTGGGCTGCGGCCGATTCATCTCGTTAGGCGAACCATTGCCGGCACGCGGCGCAGCGTGGGGAAGGTGCATGAGTGGCGCTTGCATCGACAGTTGCGCAAGTCCGATCTCAAAGGGCAACTGGAGATCAGCCAGAAGGAACTCACAAAACAACGGCGCGCGATCGAAAAGCAACTCAAGAAGAAGGGCGCGCCTGTGCCGGAGCCGGCGGCCGCGTTTATTTCGTCCGAAGAACTGGCCAACCGCCCGAAACCGAAAGTTGTCGATACAACCGCGTTGCCGAGCGAGCCGATGACGGGGCGGCGAAAACCGTCGCTCGCCGAGTTGCGCGCGACTGAACAAAGATCGACAATTCCACCTGGCCTAACGAGTCGGAGCTGGGACCCGAAAACTTACACGCTGCCCGGGCTCGATTTGCTCGCCGAGCACGATCCGGAAGGTCGCGGGGCTACCGATCCGTCCGAGCTCCAACGCGTCCAGCAAACTTTAATCGACACGCTCGCGCAATTCGGCATCGCAGTGGCAGCTGGCGACATCACAAAAGGTCCCACAATCACGCGCTACGAAGTCTATCCTGCCAAAGGTGTTCGCGTGGACAAAATCGTGAGCCTGGAGCGCGACTTGGCGCGCGCCACGCGAGCCGAGCGGATTAACATTCTCGCACCGATTCCGGGCAAAGACACGGTCGGCATCGAGCTCGCGAATACGCGCAAAGTGATGGTGACATTACGCGAGCTGCTGGAATCGCCCGATTGGGAGGAAGCAAAAATGCGCGCGAAAATTCCGCTCGCGCTCGGTAAAGATGTTTACGGCAAGGCTATCATTACGGACCTCGCGCAAATGCCCCATCTGCTAGTCGCGGGCACCACGGGCAGCGGCAAGAGCGTCTGCATCAACGCGCTGATCGCGAGCATGCTCTTCCGATTCACGCCGGAAGAGCTGCGCTTCATCATGATCGACCCGAAAGTGGTCGAAATGCAGCTTTACAACTCGCTGCCGCACCTGGCCTTCCCGGTGGTTGTCGACGCAAAGAAAGTCCTTCTCGCTTTGCGTTGGTTGATCGATGAAATGGAGCGGCGCTACAAAATCTTCGCCCGCGTTGGGGTGCGCAACATTATCAGTTTCAACGCGCGACCGACGAAAAAGAAAGATGTCGATCTCGGTGCAGAGGGGAGCGTGTCGCCCGCAAATTCTTCGACTGCGGCTGACACGGCGGCCACTGCACCAATAAAAGTCTCGCGCGACGATGAACTAATCATTCCAGCAAAGATTCCCTATATCGTGGTGGTCATCGACGAATTGGCCGATCTGATGCAGACGGCGCCGGCGGATGTGGAGAGCGCGATCGCGCGCATTACGCAAATGGCGCGGGCGGCCGGTATTCACCTTATCGTCGCCACGCAAACGCCGCGCGCCGACGTTATCACCGGAGTGATCAAAGCGAACATTCCGAGCCGGATCGCTTTTCAAGTCGCGAGTAAGATCGACAGTCGGGTGATTCTCGATGAAAACGGCGCAGACCGTTTGCTCGGCCAGGGCGACATGCTTTATCTGCCGCCCAGCGCTTCGCGTCTCATCCGCGCGCAAGGCGTGCTCGTCACCGATGAGGAAATTCGCCGCCTGGTCGAATTCGTTTCCGCACAAGGACATCCGGCTTTCGATGCGGCCATGCACGAAACACTCCAATCCGCCGCGGCTTCTACCGAAGAAGTTACGGAGGAAGACGAGCAGCTCGTGGAAAAATGTCTCGAAATTATTCGGCAGGAAAAACGTGCCTCGACTTCTTTGTTGCAGCGCCGGCTACGGCTCGGGTATACGCGCGCGGCGCGGATCGTTGATATTCTGGAACAGCGCGGTATTTTAGGCCCTGGCGAAGGCGCGAGGCCGCGCGAGATTCTGGTCGATCTTGACGCCGCCGTTTAGCCGGCATTTTCCCACGATGATCGAAGGTCTCGGCAAAAAATTTCAGGAAGCGAGGCTGGCGCGAAACCTCACGCTCGACGAAGCCGCGCGCCTGACCAAGATTCGGCCGTCACGCCTTGCCGAAATCGAGGCGGACGATTTTTCCCAATTCCCCAGTCTGGCTTACGCAAAAGGTTTTCTTCTGATTTACGGAAAGTTTCTCGATGTCGATGTTACACCGTATCTCGACGCGTTTGAAACCTCAGCGCAAGTGACGGTGGATGGTTATTCCTATTTGCAGGACCAGCCCGCGCCGAAACCGCGTCGCGCCCCGGTGATTCGTCGCCCAACGAGTCGCCGCTTCTCGCCCTGGCCGCTCGTAATCGCAATTGTGGCTATGGTGATCGGGTTCTCACTCATGAAATTGATCCTCGACATTCAGCGAATCGCTCCGCGCAGCGAACAAATGGTGGGAGTTGCACAAACCTCACCCGCGCAGCCGCCGGTGGCTCCGAGCTCCGTTACCACCGCTTCAGCCGGGCCATCGGCTGAGATTGCGCCGAAGAAAGTGGCCCCCGCCACGGTTACTGTTCCTTCAGCAACTGCCGCAACCACAAGTCCGCCTCTCCTCGCGCGAGCGACGGCGGCGCCGACAGAGCCAGAAGTGCGTCGGGCCGAGCCAGTCCGGCCCGAGGACCTCGCGAAAGCCGGTGTTGCCGAGAATTCCAGCGAATCCAGCGGGCCAAATCGCGTGGCGATCAAGCCGCTCAAAAAGACCTACATCAAAGTCGTGGTGGATAACGAGTCTTTGAAGCCGGCGTTTGAACGCTGGATTTCACCAGCCGATGGCACCGTGGAATTTCGCGGGCAACACATTGCCGTGCGCGTCCTTGATCGCGACGCCATCCAAATCAAGAAAAACGGAAAGCTGATAGCTGAGGGTGACACAGATGTGACCATTGAATAGCGCGGATGGACTCGGGGGCTCTAGAGGCGGCCGTGCCGGCCGCAAATTCTGAGGCGATGCGGGCGACACGCCTGCCGCTACACCGCACGAAAGTCGGCATGATCAGTCTCGGCTGTGTCAAAAATCTTGTCGATGCCGAAATCATGCTGGGAAGCGTCTTGCAGCACGGCATGGAAATCACCTCTCGGGTGGAGGATGCAGATGTCCTGGTTGTCAACACCTGCGCCTTCATCGATTCGGCGAAGGAAGAATCGATCCAAGCCATCCTGGAGGCACATCAGCAGGGCGGCTTAAAGAAACGGCCGCAGCAGAAATTAATTGTGAGCGGTTGCATGTCGCAACGTTTCTCGAGCGAACTTCGCGGATCGCTTCCTGAAGTGGATGCCTTTATCGGGCTCGACCAGGTAAACGAGCTCGGCGCGATTGTTGAGCACGTTGTCGCCGGGGTCGGCGACTGTGGCGACAACTTTGTTACGCCGCGGCCGAGTTACATTCCCGATTACGACACGCCGCGCTTTCGACTCACGCCAGCGCACACGGCTTATGTAAAAATCGCCGAGGGCTGCAATCACCCATGCAGTTTCTGCGTGATCCCGCAAATGCGCGGAAGACACCGCAGCCGCTCGCCAAGTTCGGTGTTCGCGGAAATTCGCGGGCTCGTCGCGGAAGGCGTGCGCGAGATCAATTTGATTAGTCAGGATACGACTTATTACGGAATGGATCTGTGGACGGGAAAAGCGGGACCGCGGCAGCCAGTCGATTCTTTGCGCGGCCCCACGCTCGCGACACTTTTACGCAAAATTCAGGAGATCGAGGGCGAATTTTGGGTGCGGTTGCTTTACACGCATCCGGCGCATTGGAGTAAGGAATTGATCGAGACAATTGCGCAATGCGATAAGGTCGCGCGTTACATCGACATCCCACTCCAGCACATTGACGACTCGGTGCTGCGGCACATGCGCCGGGAAACTTCGCGCGCTCATATCGAAAACTTGATCGAAAAATTGCGCGCTGGAATTCCTGGCGTGGCATTGCGCACGACGTTCATCGTCGGCTTTCCCGGAGAGAGGGAAGAGCAATTCGAGACGCTGCTCCACTTTATCGAGCGCATTCGATTCGAGCGGCTCGGTATTTTCAAATATTCGCGGGAAGAAGGCTCACGCGCGGCAAACATGCCCGACCAAATTCCGGCAAAAATTAAGAACGTACGCTACCGAATGGCGATGTCGATCCAGCAAACAATTGCACAGGAAATTGCACGCGAAAAGATTGGTGGCGAATTGAAATTGCTGGTAGATCAACCGCTCACTGCCAGGACAGAGGCGGACGCGCCGGATGTGGATGCACGCGTCATTTTGTCCAAGCCCGCCCCGGTCGGCGAATTCATCCAGCAGCGAATCCGCGGTAGTCGCGGTTACGATCTGTTAGCCTAGCCTTTGGGCTCAAAACGGCCTCGATTTTCTTGCCCGCCGGTAAAAGTTAATGAGTGACAAACTATCAGTTTTCGGGCTATACTTTATTGACTTGCGACATTTCATGGCTGATCCAACTGAACCCAAGAAAGAGAGCGTCCGCATCATGCTTCCGCCGCAGCCGGCCGGCGGTCCACCCAGCGCGCCGCCGGAGGCGCGTCACACGGTACGCATTAATTTGCCCACGCGCCCGCTCCCGAATGGCCCCAGTTCACCCTCGACTGATCCGACGACAGCTGTGGGGAAAACAGATGCGGCCGCCTCTCCCGTGCCACGTCCACCCGTGACGCCGGTCGTTCCGAGGCCGTTAACGGCGGTGTCGCCTACACCGCCACCCAGCACTGGATCTGGTGGCGCCGCCATGCCGCTGCCAGCGACTCCGCCGTCTGCCCCTGCCGGGCCGAAAAAAGAGACAGCGCGCATCACGGTCCTGCCAGATCTGCCGTCCAAATCGGCCGTGCAGATGAAGAAGACCCAACGGTTAATCGACATGCCGGTGGCGGAGGAGCCAGGCACTCCACTCACCGCAGCGCCGGAAACCCGCGTCATCGTCGATGCAGTCCCAAAACCTCTGTGCTGGGCATTACTCGGCGTTTCCGCCGCCATTTTGATTATCCAAATTTGGAACTACTTTTCCTGAGGTGATGGAAAATTCTGGAACGATCAATCTCAATGAATCGAACTTTGACCGCGAGGTGACGCACAGCGACAAGCCCGTGCTGGTCGACTTTTGGGCGGAATGGTGCGGGCCGTGCAAGTTGGTCGCGCCGTTACTCGATGAGATTGCCCGCGAAAAATCAGGCGCGGTAAAAGTCGCGAAGGTAAACGTAGACGAAAACCAGAGTCTGTCCTCCAAGTACAACGTCCGCGCCATTCCGGCGTTGCTTTTCTTCAAAAACGGGCAGCTTCGCGATCAAGTGACCGGAATGACGAGCAAGAAAGACTTGCTCAACCGGATCGACGCGCTGGCGTAACGAGTAATTAGTGAGGAGTGACTAGCGCCGATTTTTTGGCGCCAACCATTTGGCTCTTCACTTATCACTTGTCACTCATCACTTTTTCAGAATGCGCCCGGCGCGGCTCGAACGCGCAACCTACGGCTCCGGAGGCCGTTAGATTTACATCGACGAAATTCGCCATTGCCATTTTATTGCCGATTAAAGCTTAGAAGCAGCCTCCCCGCGCCGGAAACCGGCCTGCAAACGCGTTTGGGGCTTCGAGCGGGGCAAGCAGCGGCAAGCGGACTCCGGGCGTTCTAGCGGCCTCGGACGTGACAACTTTTTCCATCGTACGCATGCAAAATTTAAGCTCGTCTTCATCAGCCGCAGCTGATATGGCAGCTATACATTACAACGTGGAACCGTCTCGCATTCATCTCCCGCCAAGGCGACGACGTGCGGTTTCGCTATGTTGACCGCCGATTATGCAATCCCTGTCTCCGCCACTGACCTGAAATAAAAGCGCACATAGCCACCATGGACCTATCAGTTGAAGCTTTACAAGAAGCCGTCTCTATTCGCCGGCAAATCGATACTCTGGAAAGACGCCTTGCTTCAATTCTTGGCAGTGCTCCAGCACGTTCAACATCCACCAGCGGCCGACGAAGAATTTCGGCGGCGACTCGCGCCAAGTTGGCGACTGCAGCGAAGACTCGCTGGGCACGAATAAAAGCAAGACGCGGCTCAAAGACAGCGGGAAAAGGTGCGCGGCGAAAAGGCGGACTTACCGCAGCCGGCCGCAAGAAACTTTCTGATATGATGAAAGCCCGATGGGCGGCAAGAAGAAGTGCATCACCGGGTCCCGGTCCCGGTCGACTTAGATTTTCGCGCTTGTGACCGTTCCCTCATCAACTCAACCAACACCGACCCCTCGTAGTCAGCCAGACGCCTCACCTCAAGTCCAACGGGCGACTGGTCTTTACAACAGCCCGCAAGCGGCTGAGAACTCAATTCGGGAGGATTATCTTTATTGGACCGGTAAATTGACCGAAAGCAGTTTCGTTTTGTCTCTAGCGGTTATCGGCGCAAACTGGGCTGTCTTCGGCTCAGTTAACAAAGTCCTTAGCAATATTTGGGCGGAACTGTCCATAGCAGCCGTTATTTCGAATTTGGTTATCAGTTTGATTGGTAATGGATGGCTCGGACGTTTGCTCCGCCAGCGAATTGAGTATGCCGAGCAAGACCCGACGAGGTGGCAGAGGGAATTCAACGAAAATGCCGGCAAATCAACGCCTTGGCCTTCGACACAAACGATTGATTGTTGGAGCGGCATTTTCCGTCTTGCTAAAATATTTTTGCCGGTGATTGGAGGGGCGTTTTTTTTGATTGCCCTTTTCACTCAGCCTAAAGCTCAAAAAGATGAATCACATTCCGGTTCTTCAGCGTCGCCAACACCTGCAGCGGTTGTCGTCACCATCAGCAACCACCTCAACTGTAAGAGCGCAGCCATCGCCGCGATGATCACACAAGAACTAGTGATGAAGCTGAGCTATCCACCATCGAGCAAAGCCTGCTCGCGTAACTTCATCGCGTATTTGGCAAAATCGCGGCCGTCGCGCCGGAATGCAATCACAGGTCGCTGATAGAAAATGTCTTGTCGTCGTCCTAGGTGATGAATAGAACGCCTACATGAAGATGAAAGCCGTCGTATTGTGGATGGCCGTCTTCACTGCGACGGGCTGTGCAACCCAGAGATTGAATACTGCTTCTGGGCGACCAGAAGTGACTGTTCACGGTACAAGTGCTGGCGTCGTCCGAACGGCCACGGTAAACTACTTCGTGGATCGTGGTTTTGCTCCGGTAAAGACCGACGAAAATCAGCTAGTATTTCAGCAAGAAGGCTCGGCAGGGCAGAAGCTGCTTATGGGATTGCTGACGAACGAACCACAGTCAATAACTCGGGTCACGATTACTTTGGTGGAGAACGGTCAGGATTTGCGTGTGGTCGGAGGAATCGCAGCCGTGGGGCAAAACACATTTGGCAGGCAGCAGGAGGTGGAACTAACAGGAAAAGGCTATCCACAGTTGCAGCAAGCGTTGGAAGCGATCAAAGCCAAAGCTGAGGCGGCAAGATAACGTTTTCCATGCACGCTTACGAAGTGCGACCGCGCAGCGATAAGCGCGGCGTCGAGTTGATTTCCGATGCGCTGCCATTCGGTCGGCTGTGGTACGGAGAGCCGGACGCAATCAGCAACGCGATCGGCTACGCAAAGTTTTTCAGCCGCTCACATCATGCTGTAA
>Ga0207684_10002430_pt1 | contig 18779 bp, 16 predicted proteins | sample KBSK5501metaG_FD_184342 | JGI IMG/M metagenome (GOLD analysis project Ga0207684, IMG submission 184342) | Corn, switchgrass and miscanthus rhizosphere microbial communities from Kellogg Biological Station, Michigan, USA - KBS K5-50-1 metaG... | ecosystem: Host-associated > Plants > Roots >...
GCCAAGAAGAGACTTGGCTCCAAGAATCGCGACAAGGCACGCAAGAAAGTTGCACGCGTTCACGCCCGTATCGCTGACCGTCGCCGTGAATTCACCCATAAGCTCTCGACACGCATCATTCGTGAGAACCAAACGATTTGCATCGAGACTTTGCAGGTGAAGGCGATGGTGAAGCACCCGACGCTGGCGAAGGCGATTCACGATGTCGGCTGGGGTGAATTCGTGCGCCAATTGGAATACAAAGCGGTCTGGTACGGACGTACCCTCGTCAAAATTGACAAGTGGTATCCCAGTAGCAAACGCTGTCATTCCTGCGGGCATATCTTGGACTCCTTGACGTTGGATGTACGCCATTGGACATGCCCGGAATGTGGGGTAATCCATGACCGCGATGTGAACGCTGCACAGAACATTTTGGCCGTGGGACACACGGTGTCAGCCTATGGAGAGACGGTAAGACCCACAACGGCTTCGGCCCGCGTCGGCACGTCTCGGTGAAGTAGGAATCCCCTGGCTTTAGCCGGGGGAGTGTCAATCCTCCTGGTAGTCCTGGTAGTACTCGAGGCCGAGGTGGGTGATCTGCTCTTCGCCCATCATCCAGCGCAGGGTGTTCTTAAGCTTGGTCTGCTGGATGAAGAAGTCATGCTCCGGGTACACAGTGGCGGCGTGCTGCGGGCTCTTGAAGTAGAAGGACAGCCATTCCTGGATGCCCTTCATGCCGGCTCGCTTGGCGAGGTCGAGGAAAAGAGCGAGGTCAAGAAGAAGGGGCGCGGCGAGAATCGAATCGCGGCAAAGGAAGTCGATCTTTACCTGCATGGGGTAGCCGAGCCAGCCGAATATGTCGATGTTGTCCCAGCCCTCTTTGTTGTCGCCCCGGGGCGGGTAATAGTTGATCCGCACCTTGTGATAGACGTCGCTATAGAGTTCGGGGTAGAGCTGGGGCTGGAGGATGTGCTCGAGGACGCCGAGCTTCGACTCTTCCTTGGTCTTGAAGCTCTCCGGGTCGTCAAGAACCTCACCGTCGCGGTTGCCGAGGATGTTCGTCGAGTACCAGCCGTTGAGGCCGAGCATGCGCGCCTTCAGCATCGGCGCGAGTACCGTCTTGATCAGGGTCTGGCCGGTCTTGAAGTCCTTGCCGCAGATTGGAACGCCCTGGTCGATCGCCAGCTTGACCAGCGCCGGGATGTCAGCAGTCAGGTTGGGGGAGCCGTTGGCGAAGGGGATGCCTTCCATCAGGGCGGCATAGGCGTAGAGCATCGAGGGGGCGATAGTTTCGTCGTTGGCGTCGAGCGCCGCCTCGAAGCTTTCGAGGTTGAGGTGGCTTGGTCCCTCCTCGATGTAGATCTCGGTCGAGGCGCACCAGACCATGACGAGGCGGTCGCAATTGTTTGCGGACTTGAAGGTGCGAATGTCCGCGCGAATCTGCTCGGTCAGCTCCATCTTCGCGCCGCGCTTGACGTTGGGCGCGTTGAGGCGCTTGACGTAGTACTGGTCGAAGGCGGCCGGCATTGGCTTGATGGACTTGAGGAAGTCGGCGATGGGTTCGATGTGTTCGTGGCGGTCGAGGACGCCGCATTTCACCGCTGCCTCGTAGGCGTTGTCGGGGAAGGGGTCCCAGGCGCCAAAGACGATGTCGTCCAGGTTCGCGAGCGGGACGAACTCGCGGATGAGGGGCGAGTGGTTTTCCGTTCGCTTGCCAAGGCGGATGGCGCCCATCTGGGTGAGCGAGCCGACGGGCCGGCCGCTGCCGCGACGGGCATGCTCGACGCCGCTGATGAATGTCGAGGCGACGGCGCCGAGGCCGACGAGAAGGATGCCGAGGCGGCCCTCTGCCGGCTGGATCGGGTTGGGCTTGAGTTCGACGAAGTCTCTTGCTTCCAAGACCACACCTCTCTGGCGGCCGAGCGACATGAGCGGCATTTGCCATTGGGCCGGCACCCGCCCTGTCCTCGCCCAGTGTTCGATCGTGCTCTGCCTCTTGCCGAGCAGGGCGGCCAGAGCGCTCTGGCCGCCGAAGCGTCTGATTATCCGCTCGGCGGCGTTCGCTTTTTGTTCCATGGCAGATATTCTAACGAATTTTTCGTTATCATGCAAGTCGCGGTAGAAGGGGTCAGGATGACATATGCGCCTGTGCAGGTTTTTGATGGCATGGGCGAGGGCGTTTTTCGGGACTGACAGGCGATGCGTGAACTGGCCCTGCGGCTTAACGAGCGATTTGGGAATCCTGCTCGTCAAGCCACTCCGCCAGCCCGATTTCGCGACACACACCGGCGACGATGCCCAGGTGATCCAACCGCTCCGCCACATCTCCAGCCGACGCTGGCCCACTCTCCATACACGCCTCAGAATTCGCTCTTCGCCTCGCCTCCCTACTCTCCAACTAGTCTCCAAAGAACGTCAAGCGGTCGTGCGAAAAGTGGGGTACAGGGTTTTCTACAGGCGCTTCTCACAGAAGCAAGAGGTCATGCAACCCTGTGGCGCCGTGGGCGTAGGCTGTAGTAGCGGGAGTATCGCCTGGAGCCGCTGGACGTTTCCGACGAACCTGCTCGAACGTACGGGTCGTTTGAACTGAGCCAACGCTGAGAATGAGGGGCGCAATGTACGATTCGTCGAGTCATGAGACCTCCCTGGGGCTGGACGAGCGCTGGGAGCGTGTGTTGTGTTATCTGGGTCTGTGGGTTACAGGCCTGATCTTCCTGTTCATCGAACGCAAGAATCAGGTAGTACAGCGGCACGCCAGGCAGTCCGTCGTGATCTTCGGCGGGTTGGGTATCCTGTGGTGGCTGACTGGCGCCTTGGGCAGCCTGCTAGGCCACATTTGGCTGATCGGACCGCTGTTTGGCTTCGGCTTCGGTCTGCTGGGATGGGTCGTCGGCCTGGTGACCTTTGTCGCCTGGATCGGTTTGATGCTGATGGCGTACTCCAGCCCGAAGACGCTCTTCGTCGGGCCACGCTGGGAGCGCATCCGCTAGCCACAGCGCGAATAGTTCTGCTAAGACTTCCCCTTCCCCAGACGAGGAAGGGGAAGTTGCTCTATCAGCTGGGCGAATAGCCACGGACAAATGATCGGCAGGATCTGCGCCGCCTGCATCGCCTGAATCTGGTCAAGGCTATCCAGCACACACATCACGGCCCAGGGCCCGCAGTTTCGCCAGGCTCACAAAGGTATCATCCCGCTTCTTGCTGTACTGAACCTCGTCCGCCGAAGCGACGAAGCACAGCTGGGGACACACGATCTGCGCCTGGGCCACACGGTCGTCGAACCCCCTGTCGCCCCTCATAGAGCGTCAGGAACTGCCCGTACGCGCTTGTCGGCGCGGGTTTCCAGCCTGCCGCGCCGTGCTATACTGCGAGATGTGCGCCCGCCACCAGATGACGCTGGTTGGCGTGCAGACACTTCCGCGACCTGTTTCCCCCCTGCCTCAAAGGAGAGCGCGACGATGGCGACGACGGCCACCACCCCCGATACAACTCCCAGCGCGACCGAGCCGAAGACCTACCTGAACTATATCGGCGGCGAGTGGCGGGCGAGCGCCTCCGGCGTGACGTTTGACGATACCAATCCCGCACGGACCAGCGAGGTGGTCGCGCGCTTCCAGCGCTCCACCATCGCCGATATAGACGCCGCGATTCACGCCGCCGAGGCCGCCTTGCCGGCGTGGCGCGCGCTGCCCGCTCCAGAGCGCGGGGAGATCTTGCTGAAGGCGGCGCTGCTGCTCGAAGCCCGTCGTGAGGCGCTGGCGCGCGACATGACACGCGAGATGGGCAAGCCGCTGCGCGAGACGCTCGGCGACGTGCAGACAGCCATCGACTTCGGCAAGTTCGTCGCCGGCGAGGGGCGCCGCGCGGAGGGTGAGACCGTTCCTTCGGCGCTCGCCGACAAGATGTGCCTGACGATCCGCCAGCCGCTCGGCGTCGTCGGCGTCATCACGCCGTGGAACTTCCCGATGGCGATCCCGGCATGGAAGACCTTCCCGGCGCTGTTGGCTGGCAACACGGTCGTGCTCAAGCCGGCCAGCGACACACCGCTCTCCGCCGCGCACCTGGTCGCGATATTGGTCGAGGCGGGCGTCCCGGCGGGCGTCCTCAACTTCGTCACTGGCCCTGGCGGCGTGCTGGGCGACGCGCTGACGAGCGACCGACGCATCGCGATGATCTCGCTGACCGGCTCGACCGAGGTGGGCAAGCGCGTAGCGGAGATCTGTGGGCGCGACCTACGGCGGTGCAGCCTGGAGCTGGGGGGCAAGAACGCGGTCATCGTGCTGGACGACGCCAACCTGGACGAGGCGGTGAAGGCCGTCGCCTGGGCGGGTTTCGGCACGACGGGGCAGCGCTGCACCGCCACCAGCCGCGTGATTGTCCACGAGCGTGTGGCGAAAGAGTTTGCCGAGCGGCTCGTCGCGGCGGCGGAGAAGCTCAAGGTTGGTGACGGGCTGGAGCCAGAGACCGAGATGGGTCCGCTGGTGAACACGGGACGTGTCGCCGCCGTGCATGCCTACACCGAGATTGGCAAGGAGGAGGGCGCGCGGCTACTCAGTGGTGGCGCGGCGCTGGATACTGGCGATCTGGGCGCCGGCGCCTTCTACGCTCCGACGATCTTCACCGACGCAAGCGCAGAGATGCGCATCGCGCAGGAAGAGGTCTTTGGTCCCTTCGTCACGATCCTGCCGGTGAAGGATTACGACGAGGCGATCCGTGTCGCCAACTCGACGATCTACGGCCTCTCCTGCGCGATCTTCACCGAGAACGCGCGCACGGCCTTCCGCGCGATGCGCGACATCAACGCCGGCCTGGTCTACATCAACGCCGGGACGACCGGCGCTGAGCCGCACCTGCCCTTCGGCGGGACGAAGCAGAGCGGCAATGGCCACCGCGAGCTGGGACGCAAAGCAGTCGAGGAGTTCAGCGAGATCAAGACCATCTTTGTCAGCTACCCATCGCTTGGGTAGCCAGGTTCACGGCGTCAAGAGAGCGCTTACCTTCCGCTTCCACAACACTAGCCAGCTGCGGGGTGAGTCTCTCATTCGGTCTGAAAGTCGTGCGGAGATATTCCCTCGTCTGCGCGTAGCCACGCTCCATCCACTCCTCGGCCTTGCCGAAGACCAGCATGCCCTCGCCCGTCCCAGTCGATAGGCGCAGAACGTGTATTGCGATACCTGGTGGGACCTGGGCGAGGGCGCGGTCGCGCTGAAAGGCGCTCATCACCTGAATCGTGCGTTCCAGTACGGCAGCCAGCGGGTGCATGGTAGACTCGCGCTGCTTTTCTTGTGCCTTCTCACGCAGTTTCTCGCGCCGCGTGACGGCGCGCGCCCAGAAGGCGGGATCGTCGTTCGTCGCGTCGTAGCCAACGTCGAGCAGGAAGATGCGCCGCGCGCCCAGTTTCAGCGCAAGTTCGAGGTTGGCGTTGTCGAGCGCGCCGCCGTCCACATAGACGCTCTCGCCGATCTGCACCGGCGGGAAGATGCCGGGGATCGCTGACGAGGCGAGGACCGCTTGCGCAACCGGCCCAGACGCGAAGATCTTGTGCCTGGCGAAGACGAGATCGCTCGCGATGACACGCAATGGCAGGCGCAACTCCTCAAAGGTCACGGCGTCCAGTAAATCCGCGATGAGCCGCTTCTGCCCGGTGTCTGAATAGAGCGAGGGATACCCTTGCGAGACCCGGCGGATCGCCGAGAGCATCAGCACGCCAGTGAGGGCTTGAGGCGGTGGCATGCTCAAACGCGCCTCGCGGCCCAGCAGGATCTGCGCCGGCTGCGACTGGCGCCAGGCCTCGGTCATGCGGGCCAGCGCCTCCTCCAGTGGAAAGCGGGCAAGCACGGCGGCGTTCCACGCGCCGATGGACGTGCCGATCAGCACATCAGGCGCTATGCCAGCCTCGTACAGCGCCCGGAGCGCGCCTACCTGCAGCGCGCCGCGCGCGCCGCCGCCGGACAGCACGAAAGCGGTATAGCCGTACCACTGTGGCGAACGCCGCGCGGAGAAAAGGTCTGCCGCCTGCTCACGATCAATCGCAAGATCCTCGTGCAGGAGATCGCATCCCTGCGCGCTCTCGTCCATGTTCCCTCCCATATGACACGCCGCTCTATTTTATAGATTCTACAGCCCCGCGCTCGTCGGCTGGCTAGGCTCGCCTGCCTCCCCTGGCTGCTGCCCGCCTTGTGCGCCTGCTGGCGTCTCCCATGACTTGAGCGGCACATCCTTCAGGAAGAACGTGAGGATCAGGATGACGACCGCGATGGCGAGCGCCATCCAGAAGGCCGCCTGGATACTGACGAGTAGGGCGTCTTTGGCGACGACGAAGAGCTGGTTGAGCGCGTCGGTCAACTGTGTATGGATCGACTGCGTGACCTGCTCGGTCACCTGCTTCGTGATCGCGGCGACGGCCTGATCGTGTCCAGGACCAGGTGGCACATTGGCGGTGGCCTTTGTGACGGCGGCCTGCACGGCCTGCGGCACAATGGTCTTATCCGCCTGCGCGATCGCCGCCTGAATCGCATCGTGCTGCGCGGATGGATTGCCAATGACGCGCTGGAGGTTGTTTGGGTCGGTCGCGGCGTCCTGCGCGCTGGCGGGAAGCTGCCTGATGCTCGCTGGTAACGTCTTGTTGAGCTGATTCGTAAAGGCGTTATTGGCCACCGCGCCGACCAGCGCCACGCCGAGTAGTTGGCCCATCGAGCGCAGATAGGTGACAGCGCCCGTGCCCACGCCCAGCCGCGAGCGGGGGATAGCGTTCTGCACGGCAATCGTCAGCACCGGTTGGATCATGCCCAGACCGACGCCGACGACGATCATGTTACGGCTGACCTCCCACAGCGAGGTAGATGCGTCCATGCGCGTCAACAGGAAAACGCCGAAGATCAGCACACAGGCGCCGAGGATCGAGACCCACTGGTAGCGGCCAACCCTGGCGATGATCTGGCCGACGACCGCCGCGCCGATGGCCAGCGCGAGCGTGAGTGGCGTGATGACGACACCGGAACTGGTCGCCGAGTAGCCCAGCACGCCCTGGATGTAGAGGGGCAGGTAGAGGACGAGCGCGAAGAGCGCCATGCCGACCATCAGCGCCAGCAGCGAGCCGACGGTGAAGATGCGATTCCTGAAGAGATCCAGCGGCAGGATCGGCTCCGCCGCGTAGTAGCGCTCGATGACGATGAACGCGACGAGCAGGATCGCCGCCGCCGCCAGCACGCCGATGACCTGCGGCGAGTTCCAGGGGTAGCCGTACGGCTCGCGCTTGCCACCCCAGTTCAGGCCAAGCACGAGGCAGACGGTCGCCGCCGCCGCCGTCGCCGCGCCCCAGACGTCGATGCGGCGCACGCCGGTCCAGCCCAGGCCAGCCGCGCTCCGCGCCGAGATGTCGGCAGGCAGGTAGCGGAAGAGCAGGACAAGCGCAATAATGCCCAGGGGCAGATTGATGTAGAAGATCCACTGCCAGCCCCAGGTATCGGTGATATAGCCGCCCGCCGTCGGGCCGAAGACGCTCGCTAGGCCGAAGACGCCGGAGAAGAGGCCCTGCCAGCGCGCGCGCTCGGCGGGCGGAAAGATGTCGCCAATGCTGGTGAAGACAAGGCTGAAGAGCGTGCCGCCACCGAGACCCTGGAAGCCTCGGAAGAAGATGAAGAGGTTCATTGGGTCCGCGTGGAGCGCAGAGGCGATCTCCGGCGTGGCGCCACAAAGCGCCGAGCCGAGCAGGAAGACGACCACGCCACCCATCAGGAACCATTTGCGCCCGAACTGGTCGGAGAGCTTGCCGACGATGGGAATTATCGTCGTCGAGGTCAGCAGGTACGCGATACTCGGCCAGGTGTAGCGGTCGAAGCCATGCAGATCTCTGGCGATGGTTGGCAGGGCGGTATTGACGATGGTGCTATCCAGCGCGGCGAGGAACAGCGTGAGCATGAGACTCACCAGCACGCTGCCGAGCGCCCAGCCATGCAGTCGTCGCCCAGTCGGCGCGGCGCCGGGAACGCCACGAGGCGCGCCACGCCCATTGGCGGCATTTTGTCCATTTTCTGGAGGATTAGTCGCCATGAGTACGCCTTTCACAAGACGATGAGAACAAAAATCGTCCTACCTGCGCCGTCGAGCGGCTCCAGGTCAGGGATGAATGCTCGTCGCATCAGAGAGGACAGATGGAGGCGCAAGCCCATGCAGGAATAGGTCGACGATGGTGTTGGTCAGTTCCGTGCGCGATCGCCTCGTCGCAGTCTGGTGAGCTGCGGTCCTCCGCATCAGCACTGAGATCAGCGCGGAGGTGATCATCTGCTCCGACGGCGTCGCACCAAGAGACCGTACCGTCCCCCGCTCCAGCTGCTTGGCGAGATAGTGCGATAGCTCGCGGGAGAGGTCGCGCTTGATGACACGGATGTAGTCGCGCAATGGTCTGGCGCACTCCGCCTGTTGCTCATGTCGCGCCACCTCGCGCATGAGAATGCGCATCAGGCTGGCGTTCTGCGGAATCTGCATTACCAGCGCCAGGCGCGACATGGCGCCATGTCTTCTCCAACGGACGCAAGTCTCTCGGCATCCTTGCGCGCTTGATGTTCCGCTCGCAGAGAATTCCATCGTATGTCCATACCGAATGGCATAGCGCGTACTTGAGCGGAGAGTCAATAGTTGGTCGCAAGTGGCATGCTAGGTCGATGAGAGATTGAGGCGCGTTTCCGTTTTCGGATGCGCGCCTGAGAAGTGGTGGCCGACACCTACCAATCTGTAGGGAAGGAGGGAAATAGTACCCATCACGCCTGATTGCGTCGGCGCGAAGGCAGTGTTATACTTACACGGTGGTGTAATCTGCCCTGTAACAGGGACGTACATGCGGTGCCCACCACAGCGCCGCGTTTTATGAACGCCACACACCATCCTGCCCCGCCGTTGGCGTCGCTTCATGCGGAAGCGCGTTGTATTCGAGCGGGGCTATCCCGCAGGAGGAGTTCCGCATGGCGCGTGAACGTGACTACGAACTGGGCATCGTGCTCGGCCCCGAAACGCCGGACGAGCAGGCGCGCGCGATTGTCGAGCGCATCACCGCGGCGGTGACAGCGCAGGGCGGAGTGGTCGTCAGGATCAATGCGTGGGGACGTCGCCGACTGGCGTATCCTATCGAGCATCATCGCGACGGTCTCTACTATTTTTTCGATCTCCAGCTTCCGCCAGCATCGGTGGTCGAGATCGAACGCCTGATCGGTGTGAATGAGGACATCGTCCGCCACCTGATCAAAGCGCGCGACCCACGGGTCATCGGCGACGAGCGCAAGCGCGCCGAGGAGGCCGAGATTCGGGCCCAGCAGCAGGCCGAGGCTCGCGCCGCCCAGGAGGCCGAGGCTGCGGCCCAGGCGCAAACGGAAGCGCCTACGGAAGAACCTGTCGAGGCGCAGCCAGTCGGCGAGCAGGAGAGCGCGCCCGAGGCAGGCGAAACGGCTACCCAGGACGCTGAAGATAGTGAAATGAGTGATACTGAGTCTACTGTGGCTGAGGCCACAGAGGCGACATCCTAACGCGCCGCCCAAGGCGGGTGTAGCGCACGAGACGGAGGGCTGACATGCTCAACAAGATCATGCTCATCGGCAACCTGGGCAAGGACCCCGACATGAGCTACACACCCGCAGGAAAAGCGGTTACCAAGTTCAGCTTGGCAGTCAATAGGCGTTCCAAAGATCGCGAGACTGGCGAGCGGCGCGAGGAGACGACTTGGTTCAACATCGTCGGCTGGGATCAGCTTGCCGAGACGATGAACACCTATCTGCACAAAGGCTCAAAGGTGTACATCGAAGGGCGCATGACGTCGCGCGATTACACGGATAAAGAGGGCAACAAGCGCACCGCCTGGGAAGTGACTGCATCTGACATGCAGATGCTCGACACGAAGGGCGCGAGCCAGGGCGGAGATCCTGACGCTTCTGGCGCGTCGACACCCGACGAGATTCCCTTTTAGGGCTCTGGCGATCTTTTTGACTTTGCCAGACGTTGTGAACTGGTAGGGGCGCGCGGAGGTATACTCCGCGCCGTTCGGACGCCTAACGCGGTCCAGCGAGTGGCGTCCTGAGACACGTGCCGGCAGACGTCTTCTCCCGACGAGAGCCGGCGATTCCCACACAAATGAGGAGTAGCATGGAACGACAAAATGGCGAGGGCGAGGCCCCACGCCCTGAGAACGCGCGTCCCGAAGGCTCGCGTCCCGAAGGCTCGCGTCCCGAAGGCTCGCGTCCCGAGGGTGCTTTTGAACGGCCACGGTTTGGTGATCGTGGCGGTCCCCCCCGCGAAGGTTCGCGCTTTGGCGATCGCGGCGGTGAGCGTGGCGACGGCCCACGCGAGGGATCACGCTTTGGCGATCGTGATAGGGATCGCGGCGATGGGCCACGGTTCGGTGGCGGTCGCTTCGGTGGCCGTGGGCGCGATACACGCCGGCGCAAGGTGTGCGCATTCTGTGTCGATCACGTCATCGAGATCGACTACAAGGATGTCTCGCGTTTGCATCGCTATCTCTCGGATCGCGCCAAGATCGAGCCACGGCGTAAGACTGGAGTCTGCGCACGCCACCAGCGTCGCCTGGGGGTCGCGCTCAAGAACGCGCGACATATGGCGCTGCTGCCCTACACGGCGGCGCAGCGACGTGGCGCCTGACGTGCTGGTGAACAAGTGGGGTCGGTCTGTAACTAGACGGCCCTTTTGCCGTACTTAGTGCGACAGGTCCGCATCCAGCCGTCGCCTGCAACGGCGGCGCCTGAAAACCCGGGCTGGTGATCTCGTGTTGACGTTTCTTTGGCCTACGTTCTGGAGAACTGGACGCGCCCATGAATAATTCGACCGCGCAGCAACCCAAACAACGTCCCTCGCAGGCTCGCACGCCGCAGCGAACGAACGTCCGCAGGCAGACAGCGCATCTGGAAGGGCGGCGCGACGGCAAACCCCTCATCTTTGGATGGGGCAAGCATCTGACGCGCGCCGAGAAGGCGCGCATTCAGACCATCGCCGCCTACAGCTTCGGCGGGCTGGTGCTTGCCTCGCTTATCGGCGTATTTGTCTTCGCAGTCATTCAGCAGAACGTCCTCATCCCAAACAGCGCGATCGTGACCATCAACGGCACGTCCATCTCACAGGACCTCTACCGCCGAACGCTGGCGTATAACGCCCAGGACCAGTGGAATATCCTCCAGAAGGATATTGCGACCTACAATGACCAGGGGCAGAAGATCGCCAACGGTGACAAGAGCACGGACCTGATGAATGCGCAAAACGCGCTCGTCTCGCAACTCCAGACCCAGACCCAGGGATACAAACAGGCGGCCATTACCCAAAACACAATAGACCTGCTTGTCAACAATCAGCTCATCCAGCAAGGCGCGCAACGCATCATCAAAGACCATCCAGGCGCCGACAAGGCGCTGACGCCGGCGCAGAGCGAGATCGACAAGCGCTTCGACGAGTTCAAGAAGGCCTTCCCCACGGGACAGTCTTACGCGAACTTCCTTTCGAAGAACAACATGACCGACGGCGATGTGAAGGCGGCGATCACACTGCATCTGCGCCAGGAGATGATGCAGACCTATCTGGCGTCACAGTTTATATCGCCCGCCAAACAGATCCACGCGCGTCAGATCGAGACCAATGACAAGGCCAGCGCGCAGCAGGCGCTGGATAAGATCAGGAAAGAGAACTTGACGGCTCCGACCGCAAACTGGAACGATGTGGCCAAGACGGCCTCTGTCGATCCGAACTCCAAGGACGCGGGCGGCGACATGGGGTGGATCGCCGAGGGGACCAATGACGCCGGCCTTGAGGTCTGGCTTTTCGATCCTGCTCGCAAGGTTGGCGATCTCAGCGCATCTCCCGTTGGCTCCGCCGGTGGGACGTATAGCGTGATTCAGGTCCTCGGGATCGAACAGGCGAAGCCTATCGAGGCGTCGCAGTTGCAAGGGCTGAAGGACAACGCGCTCAACCACTGGCTCAGCGGCCAGCGTGTCGCGCCATTTAATAAGATCTCGACGCCCGACTCCGACGCGATGCAGGCAACGCGCAACCTCCCACAGACACCCGATCTCAACGCGCAATTGCCTGACTTCTCTCCGCAGGGGCAGGTACCCAGCAATTGACCGACAGAGGTAGCAGACGTACAGAAGATGTGGAGCGAAGCATGACCACTTCGCTCCCATCACAGTTTCTTGCGCCAGCCGACCGTCGTGTCCTGTACACCGACCTTGATCACCAGCGCCAGAGGAATGCAGGCGACATGCAGTCAATTCACGCGAGCGGGGGCATGGCGGAGGACTCAGCGTCAGCGCTCCTGGAGAGTGTCTCCCTCTACCTCCATGTCCCTTTCTGTCACGTTAAGTGTCATTACTGTGACTTCACTTCATATGCTGGCGTCCTGCGGCTGCGCGAGCCATTTGTCACGGCGCTACGTGACGAGATCTTCCTCGCGGGGAAGCGGACGCAGCGAGAGTACGGGGAGAAGGTCCGCTGCCGCACCATCTTTTTCGGTGGCGGGACGCCAAGTCTGCTGACTGCGGATCAGGTGGCGCTCCTGCTGGAGGCGGCGCGAGAGGCATTCACCGTGGATGCTGACGCCGAGATCTCACTGGAGGCGAATCCGGGCGCGCTGGAGTACAACCATCTGGATGAGCTGCGTGCGCTGGGTGTCAACCGCCTCAGCATGGGCGCCCAGAGCTTTGATGCCGCGTTGCTACGCTGGATGGGACGTATCCACTCTCCAGAGGACGTAGAGCGTGCCTTCCACGCGGCGCGCGCGGCGGGCTTCGACAATATCAATCTGGACTTCATGTACGCGTTACCAGGGCAATCGCTGGAAAGCTGGCGCGCAACCCTGGAGCGCGCACTGGCCCTAGGGCCGGATCACCTCTCGCTGTACTCGCTCATCGTCGAGGAACACACGCCACTGCACCGCTGGGTCGCCGAAGGAAAAGTAACGCCACCCGACGAGGATCTGGCAGCGGATATGTACGACCATGCGCGCGATCGTCTACGAGAAGCGGGCTATACCCACTATGAGATCTCGAACTGGGCCAGACCCGGTCGCGAGTGCCGGCACAACCTCACCTACTGGCGCAATCTGCCCTACCTAGGCCTGGGCGCGGGAGCGCACTCCTGGTACGCCGGGCATCGCTACATGGAGGCGAAGTCGCTGCGTGAGTACACCGACCGGGTGAACGCGGCCATCGCACTGGGGGATCCCAGCGCAGGCGCTTCCCTGCCCGCCGCGATTACCGAGGACGAGACCATCTCGCGCGAGCTGGAGATGGCGGAGACGGTGATGCTGAGCCTGCGCCTGACCGCGGGCGTCGCCGAGGCGGATTTCGAGCGACGCTACGGCCAGTCGCTGGAGAGCGTCTTCGCCGAGCGGCTGCGCGAGGCGCGCGCGGCGGCCCTCGTCGAGACGGTTGACGGGCGATTGCGACTGACCGAGCGGGGACTGCTCCTCGGCAATGAGGTCTTTGCCGCGCTGTTGCCTGACGTCGACTAGATCATCCCACTGAGTCATAGAATCTGCGCCGCTACCCCTTCCGCCCAACGGCGCTTTCGAAGAGTGCATCGGTTCGCGCCGCCATGATAAAGTCATTGCGATGCAGCCCACCGATAGCGTGCGTCCACCAGGTCACGGTGAGTTTGCCCCACTCGACTAGTAGCGCCGGATGGTGCCCCTGCTCCTCGGCGGCGGCGCCAATGGTGTCGGCGAAGGCGAGCGCGCTAGCGAAATCCTGGAAGCGGAAGACACGTTCCAGCCGGCGCTCACCATCGCGCTCAATGATCAACCACTCAGGCGTCTGTGGCGCCAATTCGGCAATCTCCGCATCCGTCAAGGTTGGCTCGCCACCCCGACAGGGCACACACGTCAACTCATGCAACGCGCTCATGATGTGATGCTCCTTCTGACGAACATCCGCCGCTCTACCTGTCGTTTCCGTCTCGCTGGACTATAACAATGAAGCATAGATTGTTGGTTGCCAGGCCGGCGCCCCTGTGATATTCTATGCCGCAGTCGCTACGTCATGCTCTGTCTTTGGCGCATGGGATATAGCGCCAGACAAGATACTCCACGCACAGGTCAGGGTGTCGTATGCCAGGTTCGGGAGGCTCGCACATCTCAGGCGCCGATTGGCTTCCTGCCGGGCAAATTCCTGAGCAAACGCCGAATACCCTCTATGATGACGCCTTGCGCGGCGCCCTGACGCTCGTCCGCGCCAATGGCGGCGAGATCGCCACACTCGACAACGCGCGTACGGTACTGGTCAGCCGCTCGCGACAGAGCTATCCGCGACTCGATCCAGCGCTGGCGCAGGCGGCGCCCGCAAGCCGACCACGCAGAGAGTCGGTAGCGTCGACGAACGAAAGCGACATAGAGACGCAGCCAACCCAGGTGTTGCCTTCATCGCACGCGATGCTTACGTACAAACTCGGCGAGGGGTTGATTGGCCATGTCGCGCAAGACGGGATGCCCGTTATCATCCGCGCTGACGAATATCGAGAACGGTTTCGCGGCGCGCGTGATGTCGAGGGTCAGTGGTATCTTGCCGTGCCGATCTTCCGGCCTGGCGACCTCAGCGCGCTGCGGAGCGCACAAGGGGTCCTGGGGGTGATCGTCGTTTACAATCGCGATCCCCATTGGTCTTTCACCCAGCGCGACATCGAATTGCTGGCGCTGCACGCCGACCGCCTCGCGCAGCGCATGATGAATGAGGAGCTGCGGCGCTCGGTACGCATTCAAAGTGTACTGATCGATCTGCTGCGCGGCGCCGAGGAGAGCGACGCCTCCGCGCCTGCCATCTACAAACGTGTTGAGGATGCGGTGGACCGCACGATCAACCCATCAGCGTTCGCGCTCATCCGGCTGAGCCCCACTGGACGTGAGGCGACCTTTGAGATCGCCAGGCGTGAAGGATCCAGGTTTGACCGCATAACGAGGAATGTGGTTGACCTGCCAGCCTGGTGGCGTGTGTGGGTGGAGAAGGGCAAGGCGATACGCCGGGGAGCCGAAGATGAGCGCCGCATGTATCCGGAAGAGTTCGCTCTGGGGTGGGGAGGGTCGACCCACGCCCAGTCCTTGATCGCGACGCCCATGACCCATGGCTCGAAGTTTATCGGCGCGCTCGTTGTGGGGAGTCCACATCCCAACGCGTTCACCGAGGAGCAGCAGGGCGCGCTGGAAGCGATCGCCCGGACGACCGCCGCCTTGCTCGAAAACGCGCGGCTCGCTGAGGAAACCCAGCGATCGTATGAAGCTGTCGCCGCCAAAGCGGACCAACTCGCTACGCTCAACAACGCTGTCCTTGCCAAGGCGGACCAGCTTGCTGCGCTTAACAATGCTATCCTTGCCTTGAACGCGACCCTGAATCTGGACGCGACCGCAGAGGCTTTGGCGAAGCACGCCGCGCATCTTACCAGCGCCAACGCCGCCATGGTGTTTCTGCTGGAGGCAGATCCCCCACGATTCGTCGCCCGTGCAATGGGATGCAGGCCACCAGCGACGCGTACCAGCTTACCTCTCAGTGAGATCACTATCCCTGTGGGTTGGCGCGACATCCAAGCCCGACTGGCGCACGAGCCGTTTGTTCTGTTGGACCGCGAACAGTTGAAGCCGGAAGCTAATACCGCGATCGACCGTTTTCTGAGGGAGCAGGACCTGCACTCCTGCCTGATAGCGCCGATCATTCGCCAGGAGACACCTTCTGGCGCCGCCCAGCAAAATACCGTTGGCATTCTGATGGCCTACCGACCAGGGCGCGATTCGCCATTCGATCCGCACGAGGCCTCGCAGGAAATCACCCAACTTCAGGGGCTTGCCGCGCAGGCTGGCAGCGCCATTGATAACGCCATCCTCTATGCTGATCTGGCCGCCGCGCTCGAACGGCAAAAGGAACTGGATCGGCTGAAAGATGAGTTCATCCTGACCATCGCACATGAGTTCCGCACGCCGCTGACCGCGATCGAGGGTTATGGTTCGTTGTTCGGCAAACATGGTGACCGGCTGGACGTGGAGAAAGCGAAACGGTTCGCCGATGAAATTCATCGCGCTACCGTCCAGTTGAACAGCATGATCAGTATGCTGTCAGACGCCAACCGCCTGAGCGCCCAGGAGCTCCCAGTGACGATTAAGCCTGTGCGTGCGCTTGACGCAATTGAACAGGCGGTCTACAATCAAGGCTCGCAGGCGCGCGCGCGTATTTCGGTGGAGGCGTCGGGCGACATCCGCGTTCTTGCCGACCCCGAACGCTTGCCAACGGTGTTTTCTAACCTGTTGAGCAATGCGATCAAGTATGCGGAACATGGGCCGATTACAGTCCGCGCCCAGGTAGAGTCACGGACCACATTGGCGCGGGCGATGCGTCGAGCGCCGTCTCAGCCCGATGCGCCCGATCGCTGGGTGGTGATGGCGGTGCAGGACAGCGGGCCAGGTATTTCAAGAGAGGATCAGGACAAGCTCTTTCAAAAGTTCGTGCGTCTCTCGCGCTCGCTCACGACGCCAGTGCGTGGGACAGGACTTGGTTTATGGATCTGCGCGGAATATGTACACGCAATGGGTGGAGAGATCTGGGTGGAGAGCGACCTGGGAAAGGGCGCGCGCTTTGCGTTTTGCCTGCCAGCGGCGCGCTAGGCGCGCTGTTAGTGGACGGCAGCGAGCGCGGCGACATTGTATGACGCAGTCATTTGTACAGAGAGGGATAGCGGACTCATGGCTTCCAAAGGCTCCAAGCCCACGATTCTGATCGTTGACGATGATCCCTATATCCGTAAGATGCTGGCGGAGGTGCTCGGACTGGAAGGGTATCCATACGAGACCGCCACCAACGGCCAGGAGGCGCTTGAGGCGCTTGATCACAGCGGGCCGCGTCTCATTTTGCTCGACTTGTTGATGCCAGTCGTGGATGGGCGCGGCGTGATGACCCAGTTACGCGCCAGCCCGGAAGTACGCGCGCGACACAAGGTCGTGCTGGTTTCAGCGAATGATCGGCTGGAGGCTGCGCGTGACCTGGAGCCAGACAGCATGCTGGCGAAACCTTTCACCGCCGACCAGCTCCTCAATGTGATCGAGACGACCAGCGCCGACTTTTCGTAAGGTCGGCGCATCGGCCTGCGACCATCACCACCAGCACGGTCTAATCGGCGTCCACAATCATCGGATTACGGATGATCGGCGACTTGCCTGTACGCTGCGAATGTGGCCCTTGCTGGCTCATACCACCCATGCGCGGCGGAGCGGTCTCCTCGCCGTTGATGTACGCGGTCGCCTGACGTAGTTGCTCGAGGTCGCGCAAGAAACAGGCCACCGCGCTTGCGGCGGAGCCCTTGCTCTGCGAGTTATCGAAGCGACGCGCCATCGGGTCACTGGGGGTGAGCGCTGTGCGGTCATCAGCGCCGTACGAGTCCTGGTAGATCTCGTCCCAGCCGTTCCAGCGTCCGCGCAACGGCTTCCACCCGAGCTGACTATCGCTGATCGCGCGCCACTTCTCCTCAGTAAAGGTCATCCAGTCGCCCAGGAGCCGTGAGTAGCTCGAGAGCGCCTGCTGGAGCTCCTCGCCGCGCACGTCCAGCCGCTCGCTCAGGAGTGGAGCGCGACTATTACCGTTGTAAGGATAGGGATCTTCGCTGATCTGGGGCGCATAGGCTTGCGGATAACCACCCATCGCCACGCCAAGTTGGCCCGGATGCAGGCCGCCATCTTCGGTGGCGAACATATCCGGGCGCAATCCACCGACAATGATCTCTTCGGTGCCGAGCGCGTCGAGCAGACGCCATGCAAGGCGTGGGTTGCGCAGCACCCAGAATCCCTTGCGGATGAGGTAGACGAAGGAGAACGCAAAGTTCACCAGCAGCCAGATCACACCTTTGACGGCGATCCAGTTGATCAGGCCAATGAGCGCCCACCCCCACCACTCTTGTGGGCTGCTGCCCTGCCAGATCACCGTCAGGATGACCGCGATGAGTAGACTGGGGTCACGAATGGGATTAATCAGCCCAAAGAGGCTGGACACAAAGCCACGTTTCGCTCGACGATTACCCCGTGCCATACCGTATTCCTCCGCTCTTCGTCGTCACGATCCGTCAGCGATGTCGGTATCCAGGTCACCCATCAGCCCGCCGCGCATGAACGCCCACACTGGGCGATGGGACTGTAAGGGGTTACGTACCAGAGGATGCATTCGCCGCATTTAACACACGTGGCGTGCGCTTTGTACGGCCGCGCATGTACAGCTTCCTGGGGTTCGATTGTAGCACGGAGGCTTCCCTCTCGCAACGGCGCCGCCCGTTCGCTCATGGGCGTGCTCGAAGTCAGGCGTGGTGGCCTCTCACGTCAAGCGATTGGTATAGCAGGGCGTAGGACTAAAGTACTCGCGCCCGCTTGCTCGCAATCGGCTGATTTCTTGGCGCGGCGCCATCCAGAAGGAGTGAGGCGACAGAGCGCGCGACTGACTCATGCGAAGCCTCCTGCGCCCCAGCGCCGTCTGTCGTTCCGTCCACGTTCACCACGTTTGCGTTGTGGTCCTCTGGGGTGGAGAAAGCGTCAGGAGGCTGCAGAACACGTGGGCAAGCGTACCCTTATCGCCCGCGGATAGCGCAGCGGACCCAGGCTGCATGAAGCGTCGCTTTGCCTGGGGCAGGATCTACCCACATGTGTCGCTGACGCCGATGGCGGCATCCAATTGAGACGTGCCAGGTCGGCGCTATGGATGGCTGGCGATTGCAGCTGTCACGCGCCCTGCTCCTGTAGACGGCCAATACTTGTCCTGAGCGCATGGTTTTTGGCCCGCGCGAATGAAACA
>Ga0207684_10002431_pt1 | contig 18776 bp, 12 predicted proteins | sample KBSK5501metaG_FD_184342 | JGI IMG/M metagenome (GOLD analysis project Ga0207684, IMG submission 184342) | Corn, switchgrass and miscanthus rhizosphere microbial communities from Kellogg Biological Station, Michigan, USA - KBS K5-50-1 metaG... | ecosystem: Host-associated > Plants > Roots >...
TGGGCGCTCTCGGGCTCGTGCCGGCTGGAGCGGGAGCGGCGGCTCATTCGGGGACGGCTCTCCGGCTCGCGGTCCCGTGGCCGAGCGCGGAATTTCTCGGCGGCCTGTCGCTCGCGTGGGGCTACCTTCCGATCGCGCTCCCGTTCGCCGTCATGACGATCATCGGCGGCATCGACAACACCGAGAGCGCGGCGGCGGCCGGCGACGAATACGACACGCGCGGAATCCTCCTGACGGAGGGCTTCTGCACGCTCGTGGCGGGCCTCTGCGGCGGCGTCGTGGAGAGCACGCCGTACATCGGCCATCCGGCTTTCAAGAAGATGGGCGCCGGCGCCGGGTATGCGGCCGCGACGGCGCTCTTCGTCGGACTGGGCGGGATGCTCGGCTACCTGCCACTCCTCGTGGACTGGATTCCGGCCGCGGCGGTCGCGCCGATCCTGATCTACATCGGGCTCGAGGTCCTGGCGCAGGGCGTCCTGGCGACGCCCGCCCGTCATGCCCCCGCGGTCGCGCTCGCGATCCTCCCGTCGATCGCGTTCCTCCTGTCGCTCGAGATGGGATCGCTCGTTTCGGCCGCGGGTCCGGCGCTGGCGCACCTGACCGGAGATCTCGCCGACACCTTCCGCGCGGTCCGCCTCCTCGGCAACGGCTTCATCGTGACCGCGGTCCTCTGGGGCGCCGGCGGGGCCGAGCTGATCGATCGGCGTTTCGCGCGCAGCGCGCTCTACTTCTTCGCCGGCGTGGCGCTCTGCCTCTTCGGGGTGATCCACTCGCCGACTGCGCAGGGCACTTTCTTTCTGCCGTGGAAGGTCGGCGACACGACCCCATTCAGGTTTGCAGCGGCGTACTGTGCCCTCGGGCTGATCGTTCTCGCTGCCCGCCTAGTCCGGCAGAACGGCGCGGATCTTCCGGCCGAACTGTAGGGCGCGCGCGCGGATCGCCTCGATATCGAGCGTCCGGACGCGCCGGTGCTCCATCAGGACCTTTCCCTCGACCACCACCGTCTGGACGGCGTCGGAGCGCGCCGAGTACACGACGTGCGACGTCGGGTCGAAGAGCGGCAACGCGTTCGGACCCGAGACGTCGAGGACGATCAGGTCCGCGCGCTTTCCCGCCTCGAGCGACCCGATGCGTTCTCCCATGTGGAGCGCCTCCGCGCCGCCCTGCGTCGCCATGCGCAGAACCGCCCGCGCAGGCGCGGCCGTGGGATCGAGCGCTGTTACTTTGTGCACCCGGGCCGCCGATCCCATCTCCCCGATCATGTCCAGGTCGTTGTTGCTCGCCGCGCCGTCCGTGCCGAGACCGACGTGCACGCCGGCCGCCAGCATCTCGGTCACCGGCGCGACTCCGCTCGCGAGCTTCATGTTGCTTTCCGGACAGTGGACGGCCCCGACGCCGCCTGCCGCGAGCAGAGCGATCTCCTCCTTGTCCACGCGGACGCAGTGAGCAGCCGTGAGCGAGGGCCCCAGGAGTCCGAGCGCGGCGAGGTGGTGGACCGGCGTGGTTCCGTAAAGTTCCTTCACCATTGCCAGCTCCCCGTCGGACTCTGCCAGGTGCGTCTGGACCGGCGCGTCGAACAGCTCCGCGAGCTTGATCGTCTTTCGAAACGTCTCCGGCTCGACCGTGTAGCAGGAGTGCGGGCACAGCGACGGCGTGATCCGCGGATGGCCGCTCCAGTCGGAGAGAAGCTTTTCGGCGCGAGCAAGTCCGTCGGCCGCCGTTTGCGAGTCCGGCGTCGGGACGTCGAAGATTCCCTGACCCGGCACGGCCCGAAGGCCGGCCTCGTCGGCGACCCGCGCCACCTCCTCTTCGAAAAAGTAACCGTCGGCGAACGTCGTCGTTCCCGACGCGATCATTTCCCAGCACGCGAGCCGCGCTCCCCAGCGCACGAACTCGCGGGTGACGAAGCGTTTCTCCAGCGGAAACATGTACTTCTCGAGCCACGTCATCAGCTCGACGTCGTCCCGCACGCCGCGCAGGAGCGTCATCGCGGCGTGTGTGTGCGCGTTCACGAGACCCGGGAGAACGAGCCGGCCGCGGGCATCGATCGAGCGCCGGGCTCGGTGGCGCCGCTCGAGCGTCGAGCGCGGTCCGACTTCGACGATGGCGCCGTCGCGGATCGCCACCGCGCCGTCAGACACGACCGTGTCTTGCGCGTCGACGGTCAGGACAGTCCCGCCGAGCACGAGAAGGTCGGCGGGGGTCAATCGAGGTCGGCGGGGGTCAATCGTGTATTCCTGTATTCCGCAGTCGCAGATCGGAGGCGATTCGTTCGCGGGTCGGAACCGGGGCCCGAGCCCTTCAGCTCCGCGCACAAAAGGGAGGTCTTCGGAACCGTCGCGCAGCCCAATGTCGCACCCAGCAGAAGGAGTGCAGAGACGAGACTCCGCTTCACTGCCATCTCCGGCGCATCGCTTCCTGCTCCGGCGTCAGCGAATCGATCGAGACTCCCAGGGTCTCGAGCTTGATCGCCGCGATCTCGCGGTCGATCTCGGCGGGCAACGGGTGCACGCCCGGCGACAGCTCCCCGTGGTGGCGCGCGAGATAGTGGATCGCCAGCGCCTGCACCGTGAACGAGAGGTCCATGATCTCAACCGGGTGCCCGTCTCCCCCGGCGATGTTGACGAGCCGGCCTTCCGCCAGCAGGTGGAGTCGCCGGCCGTCGGCCAGCCGGTATTCCGTGATCTGGCGGCGGACCTCGCGCTTCTCCGCGGCCATTTCTTCCAGCGCCGGCACGTCGATCTCGGTGTCGAGCCCTCCCGCGTTCGAGAGCACGGCGCCGTCCTTCATCCGCGCGAAGTGCTCGCGGCCGTAGACGGCGTGCGTTCCGGTCGACGTGATGAAGAAGTCCCCGATCTCCGCGGCCTTCGCGAGCGGCATGACCGCGAAGCCGTCCGCCACCGCCTCGAGCGCGCGCACGGGATCCACTTCGCACACCACGACGCGCGATTGAAGTCCCGCGGCGCGCCGCGCCAGCCCTTTTCCGCACCACCCGTAGCCGGCGATGACGACGGTCTTGCCCCCCAGGTAGAGGTTGGTCAGAGCGAGGATGGCCGTGAAAACGGACTGCCCGGTGCCGTAACGGTTGTCGAAGAGGTGCTTGCACATCGCGTCGTTGCCGGCGATGACGGGAAAGCGCAGGATCCCCTCCCGCTCCATGACCTTCAACTTCGTCACGCCCGACGTGGTCTGCTCGGTGGCGCCCCAGACGCCGGCGACGCGCGCGGTCTCCTTCGTCGAGAGGATGCGGGTGAGCTCCGCCCGGTCGTCGACGAGGAGCGCCGGGTTCGTTCGGATGGCGCCGATCAGGTGTTCCTCGAATTCCGCCGCGGAGGCTTGCGCGACCGCGAACACGGTGATGCCTTCCTCCGCGATCGCCGCCGCGACGTCGTCCTGGACGTAGCCGGGCGCGGTGCCCGCGAGCGCGACATTCGCACCCGCGCGATGCAGAAGCAGGGTCAGGTAAGCCGTCTTCGCCTCGAGCGGCACGCACACCGCGACGTTGACGCCCCGGAGCGATCCGTCGCAGAGATGGCGCTCGAAAACGGCGTTCAGCACCGGCGCGTGCTGCGCGACCCAGCGGATCTTCTTCGCGCCCTCCGGCGCGAGCCGGAAGTCGGCGACGATCGAGGAGGACGACGGGGCGTTCATCGCCAGCTCCGCGCGTACTCCTGCTGCTCCGGCGTCGGCTCCTCGAGCCGCATGCCGAGAAGCTCGAGCCGGGCACGCGCGATCGCCTCGTCCACGTCCGCCGGGAGCGCGTGAACTCCGGGCGCGAGGTCGGCGGCGTGGTTCGCCAGGTAGTGGATCGAGAGCGCCTGGACCGAGAAGGAGAGGTCCATGATCTCGACCGGGTGTCCGTCGGACGCCGCGATGTTCACGAGCGCGCCCTGCGCGAGGAGGTGGATCCTCCGGCCGTCCGCCAGGACGTACTCGGTGACGTGGCGGCGCGCGTCGCGCTCTTCGACGGCGAGCTTCGACAGCGCGGCCACGTCGATCTCGTGGGCATAGTTGCCCGAGTTGGCGAGGAGCGCTCCGTCCTTCATCGCCTCGAAGTGCTCGCGCCGCAGAATTCCGATCGAGCCCGTGCCGGTCAGGAAAACGTCTCCGACGCGAGCCGCCTCCGCCATCGGGCGCACCTCGAAGCCGTTCGACGCCGCTTCGAGGCCTTTGAACGGATCGGTTTCGACGACCACGACGCGCGCCCCGAAACCGCGGCAGTAGAGCGCGAGGCCCTGACCGACCCAGCCGTAACCCGCCACGACGACGGTCTTTCCCGCGAGCAGCAGGTTCGTCGCCGAAAGGATCGCGGTGAGTGTGGACTGGCCGGTCCCGTAGCGGTTGTCGAACAGGTGCTTGCAGCGCGCGTCGTTCGCGGCGATGACGGGAATCTCGAGTGCTCCCTCCCGCTCCATCGCGCGCAGGCGAAGGATGCCGCTCGTCGTCTCCTCGGATGCGCCGCGGACCGCCGGGAGCAGGTCGCGGCGGTACTGGTGGAGGCGCGTGACGAGTTCCGCCCCGTCGTCCACGATCAGGTCGGGTCCGAAGTCGAGCGTGGCGAGCAGGTGCTCGTCGAAAGCCTTCGGGTCCGCGCCGTGGATGGCGTGCACGGTCAACCCGCGCCCGACGAGCGCGGCGCAGATGTCGTCCTGGGTCGAGAACGGGTTGCTCCCGGTCACCGCGACCTCCGCGCCCGCTTCGCGAAACAACCAGGCCAGGTAAGCCGTCTTCGCCTCGAGATGGACGGCGATCGCGATCCGACGGCCCGAGAGCGATCCGTCGGAGAGCCGGCTCCGCGCGAAGGAATTCAGCGTGTGCGCATGCTGCGCGACCCACTCGATCTTGCGCTCCCCCTCCGGGGCGAGAGAGACGTCGCGAATCGTGGACGCGAGCGGCATTTCGAAGGCGGCGATCGTAACAGGGTCCTGGCGAATGACTCGGACCCTCGATGTGGCAAGTGGAGACCTGACCCTCGATGTGGCAAGTGGAGACCTGACCCCATAGACTCCTCCCATGAAGAGATCCCGCATCGGGCAAGCGGGGGTTGCGCTTGCGCTTTCTGTCAGTCTTTCCGGTCCGGGAATGTCCGCCGAGGTAAAGAAGCCCGATCTCGCAGCTTCGAGGACCGCGCTCGAAAAGGAACTCCTCGCGAAGTACGGCGAGGGGCAGAGGGACCGGCTCGCGCGCGGGCTGAATCAGGTCGTTCAATTCTGGAGAGCCGGGGACGGCGACGCGAAGGCGTTCGAGGAGTTCGTCCGGGCGAATTTCGCCGGCGACGCGGCGACGCTGGACGCGCTGTTTACGCGGATGGAGTTCGCGATGGAGTCGCTCGACGGCCACATGGTCGAGATCAACCGCGACTTCAGGATGCAATCGGACCTCGATCGGGGGCCGATCTATCCGTTCGACGAGACCCTCGCCGGCTTCGACCCCTCGGCGCACGTCAACGACGACTTCTTCGCCAACAAGCTCGCATTCGTCGTCCTGCTGAACTTCCCTCTGACGACCCTCGAGCAGCGCCTCGCGGAGGGCGAGGGCTGGTCACGCCGGCAGTGGGCGGAGGCCCGGCTCGCGCAGCGCTACTCCAAGCGCATTCCGGCGGACGTCAATTTGGCGATCGCGAAGGCCGCTTCGGAGTCGGCGCAATACATCGCGCAGTACAACGTCTGGATGCACCACCTCGTCGACGAGCGGGAAAACCGCCTCTTCCCGCCGAAGATGCGCCTGCTCTCGCACTGGAACCTGCGCGACGAGATCAAGGCGGACTATGGCGACACGGCCAGCGGCCTCGCGAAACAGCGAGCGATTCAGAAAGTGATGGAGCGGATCGTCACGCAGACCATTCCGAAAGCCGTCATCGACAACCCGAACGTGGACTGGAACCCCTTCACGAACGAGGTCCGTCCAGCGGCGGAGAAGGACTCCGACGCGCCGCCTCCCGCGACCTCCGCCGTCGCGGCGACGAAGCCGACCAACGCCCCGGAGCCCGACACCCGTTACGCGACGCTGCTCGCTGATTTCCAGGCGTCGCGAAAGGCCGACCCGTACTCGCCCACCGCGCCGACCCTGATCGCTCGCCGGTTCGACGAGAACCGCGAGCTTCCCGAGGCGCGGGTCCGCAAGATGTTCGAGGACGTCCTGACTTCCCCGCTCGTCCCGAGGGTCGCGAAGCTGATCGAGAAGCGCCTCGGCCGGCCGCTCGAACCATTCGACGTCTGGTACTCCGGCTTCAAACAGCGGGGCAAGTACAGCGAGGCCGAGCTCGACGAGATCGTGCGCAAGAAGTACCCGACGCCAGAGGCCTACAAGAAGGACATCCCGAACATCCTCCAGAAGCTCGGCTTCTCGAAGGAGAAGGCGGAGTCCGTCGCAGACAACATCGTCGTGCATCCGGCGCGCGGCTCCGGCCACGCGTTCGGCGCCGGCAAGCGCGGGTTCAAGGCGTATCTGCGGACGAGGGTCGAGAAGGAGGGGATGAACTACAAGGCGTACAACATCGCGGTGCACGAGATGGGACACAACGTCGAGCAGACCTTCTCCCTGAACGACATCGACCACACGCTGCTCGCCGGCGTCCCCAACACGGCGTTCACCGAGGCGCTCGCGTTCGTCTTCCAGGGACACGACCTGGAGCTCCTGGGGCTGGTGAAGCCGGACGCGAAGAGCAAAGCGCTCGCGACGCTGAACGACTTCTGGGGCACGTTCGAGATCGCGGGTGTCGCTCTCGTCGACATGGGCGCCTGGCACTGGATGTACGACCACCCGAACGCGACCGCGGCGCAGCTGAAGGAGGCGACGCTCGGCATCGCGCGCGACGTCTGGAACCGCTATTACGCGCCTGTCTTCGGAAAGCGCGACGTCGTGCTGCTCGGGATCTACTCCCACATGATCGATTCCTTCCTCTACCTGCCGGACTACCCGATTGGACACATGATCGGGTTCCAGATCGAGCGGCAGATGGAGAAGGCCGGCAACATCGGCTCGGAGTTCGAACGGATGGCGAAGACCGGAAGCGTCGCGCCCGACCTCTGGATGAAGAAGGCGACCGGCGCGCCCGTCGGCCCGGAGGCGCTGCTCGCCGCGGCCGCCGAAGCGCTGCCAGAGCTCGCGAAATAGGGTCAGGTCTCCACTTGCCACATTGAGGGTCAGGTCTCCACTTGCCACATCGGTCGAGCGGCGACGCGAACCTCTTACGCCCCGGAGGACGATGAGCATGAGAAGAAAAGGCCGCTTTCACGCCTTCAGCTTTGCTTTTGCGATGGCGGCGGGGGTTCTCGGCCAGGTCGGCTTCCCTCTCTTCTCAACAGACTTCGCGCCCGAAGAGTTTGCGAAGAGACGCGCGGCTGTCATGGATGCCATCGGCTCGAACGCGGTGGCGATCGTGCAGGGAGCGCCGACTCCCGTCGGCTATACGCGCTTCCGGCAGTCGAACGACTTCTACTACCTCTCCGGCGTCGAGGTGCCGAACGCGTACCTCTTCCTCGATCCGGTCGAGCGCAAGACGACCCTGTATCTGCCGCACCGCAACGAGAGGCGGGAAGTCGGCGAGGGAAAGGTCCTCTCCGCGGAAGACGCGGAGGAGGTGAAGAAGGCCTCCGGTCTCGACGCGGTCTTCGGAACGGATCTGATCGCGGAGCACCTCGTGCGCATCCTCCAGAGGCGGGCGCCGCTTACCGCGTACACGCCGCTCTTTCCGCCGGAGAGAATCGCCGAAAGCCGCGACCTCGCGCTCCGCCGCGTCGCGGAGCTCGCTTCCGACCCGTGGGACGGCAGCTCGTCGCGCGCCGGCGCCTTCGTCCGGAAGCTGCAGGAGCGCTTTCCCAACCTCGCGGTCGCGGACCTCTCTCCGACTCTCGACCGGCTGCGCCTGATCAAGAGCCCGCGCGAGATCGAGATGATCCGCCGCGCGACGCGCCTTTCCGGACTGGCCCTCCTCGAGGGAATGCGCTCGACCCGACCTGGCCAGTACGAGCGCGAGCTCGACGCGGTCGCGAAATTCGTCTTCTACCGCAACGGCGCGCAGGGCGATGCCTACTACTCCCTGATCGCGAGCGGACAGAACGCCTGGTGGCCGCACTACAACGCCGGCAAGCGGAAGATGGAGGACGGCGACTTTCTGCTGATGGATTACGCGCCGGACGTCGGCTACTACATGAGCGACGTCACGCGGATGTGGCCGGTCAACGGAACGTTCGCCCCGTGGCAGCGGGAGCTGTACGGCTTCTACCGCGCCTGCTACGAGGCGATCCTGAAATCGATTCGTCCCGGCGTCGACGCCGGAGCCGTCATGAAGGAAGCATCGAAGCAGATGGACCGGGAGCTCGCGACCGCGAAATTCTCCAAGGAGATCTACCGGAAGGCCGCGGAGACCTTCGTGAAGGACTACCGGGAGTCTGCCGGAAAGCCGGACGCCTCTCTGGGCCACTGGGTCGGCATGGCCACTCACGACGACGGCCCGCACGCCGGGCCCTTGAAGCCCGGAATGGTCTTCACGATCGAGCCCGCCCTGCGCGTGCCCGAGGAAAAGGTCTACGTGCGCCTGGAGGACGTCATCGTCATCACGGCGAAGGGCGCGGAAGTTCTCTCCGATTTCGTTCCCCGCGACGTCGAAGCGATCGAGAAGGTCATGAAGGAAGAGGGATTGCTGGAACGCTACTCGCGGGCGGACTGAGCTGTCTCGACGTATTGTCCTGCGCAGTGCATTGCATTACAATGCATGACATGAGCGATCAAATCACAGTGCGACTTCCGAAAGAGTTGAACCAAGCTCTGGAAGCCGCTGCGCGTCGGAGCGGACGCCGCCGTTCCGAGGTGATTCGTCTGTCGCTGGTCGCCTTCCTCACGCCCGGACCCGCCGGCCGCGGGCAACCGATCGACCGCGTCCGAGGGCTGATCGGTTCACTCGAGTCCGAGATACCCGACCTCGCGGAGAATCACCGAAAGTACATCCTCGAGTCGCTGAAGAATGCCCGGTGAACTCCTCCTGGACACGGGAGCGCTGGTTTCTCTTCTGGATCGATCCCAGCGATTCCACGACAACTGCACTCGATTCCTCGAGGAGTGGCGAGGCACGATCGTGAGCACCGAAGCGGTCCTGACGGAAGCAACGCATCTGCTCGGCCGAGTGAAAGGAGGAAAACGGGCGTGCCTCGATTTCTTCATCGCCGGAGGCGCGCTGCTCGTTCCCTCGGTCGACGCATCTCTCCGGAGGTGTCGCAGGCTTCTCGAAGACTACGCCGACCTTCCGATGGACTACGCGGATTCGACCCTGGTCGCCCTCGGTGAGGAGCTCGGCACAAACCTCGTTTTCACGACCGATCGCAGAGACTTCGCCGTCTATCGACTCCGCGGCCGCCGGCACTTCCAGGTCCTGCCGGGTTAGCATCCTCGGATGGAACGCATCGTCGAGTCGCGGTCACCCGTCCAAACGCGCCTTCCCCTCGGGGCGCGGTTCGGGGCGTTCGTCGCGGAGCGGTTTCCGTTTGCGCTCGCCCCCGCGTTCGAGGCCTTCCGCTCGGCCTCCCCCTCCGATCCCGGCCGCGACGAGGCCGCCATCGAAGCGCTGCGGCGCCCGGTGTCCGAGGCCCTGCTCCGCGCCATCGATCACCTTCCCGCCGAGTCGTTCGGGGAAACGGTCCCCGGGGTGACCGTCGAAACGCGGATGCAGCAGGCGAAGACGGAACTGCTCGAAGCCTGCGACGGGTTTCTGCGGCGCGAGGCGATCGAGGCGTCGCTCACTTCCGAGGAGCGCATCGAGATCCTGCGCGGCATGATCCTGACGCGCGCGACCGACAACCGGTTGAAGGCGTTCTTTTCGGGCGGCGAAGTCCGGTACGGGGGCGCGGCGTTCCAGGGGAAGGGGTTCCGTTCGCTCGGCCAGGAGGCGATCTACGCGTCGGCCATTCGGCTGCGCCGCGGCGAGGCGTATCGCGGGCCGGACGGCGCGTGGCGCGGCGACGTCGTCGCGCCGCTCATCCGCGACCTCGGCGCGGCGCTCGCGATGCGGCCGGACACCGAGACGGTGCGGCAAACGCTCTCCGCGCAGATGGGCAAGGCCGGGCCGCCGATGGAGGGCAAGGATCTCCACGTCGGCGACCTCGCCTCGGGAATCCTGCCTCCCACGGCGCCGCTCTCGATCTCCACGCTCACGATCGCCGGCATGGCGATGGCGTTCGGCCGCGACGGCTCGGGCCGGGTCGGCGTGTCCTACATCGGCGAGGGAGGCACGTCTCTCGGCGAATGGCACGAGGCGATCAACCTCTGCGCCGCGCGAAAGCTCCCCGCGGTCTTCTGCGTTCAGAACAACCAGACCGCTCTCGCGACGCCGGTCGCCGATCAGTCGGCCGTGCGCGTCTTCGCCGAGAAGGCCGCGGGATACGGCATCCCCGGGATCACGCTCGACGGCACCGACCCGGATCGGATCGCGGCCGCGTTTGCGTGGGCCGTCGAGCGGGCGCGGGCGGGAAAAGGCCCGACGCTGATCGAGCTCGTCTGCATGCGCATCTGCGGCCACGCGCACCACGACGACATGCTCTACCTCGGCAAGGAGCCGTCGATTTCATGGGACTACCCGCCGCTCGCGCCCTCCGGTTACGCGGACCGCCGGCTCTACGATTTCTGGTCGAAGCGCGATCCCATTCCGACATACGCGGCGCGGCTCGAAGCCGAAGGGATCCTCGCGGAAGGCGACCTCGACCGGTTCAAGTCCGAGGCGGAAGCGCTCGTCGAAGAAGAGGCGCGGAAGGTCATCGCCGCCCCGTGGCCGGCGCCGGAAGCCGCCGGGCGAGGCGTCTTCGCGGACGAGCCGCCGCGCCGCCGGATCGAGGTCCTGGAACCGCAGGCGCGCCGGCGGCTGGTTCCCGACGTTCTGCTGCGCCCCGAGCCGGGTCCGCTCTTCGACCCGAAGGGGAAGACCTTTCTGGAAGCGGTGATGCTCGGCGTTCGCGACGCCCTCGCCGCCGATCCCCGCGTCTTCGTCTACGGCGAGGACGTCGGCGGCAAATACGGGAACGCCTTCCTGCTGTTGAAGCCGCTGCTCGCCGAGTTCGGAAACCGGATCCTGAACTCACCCCTCTCCGAGGCCGGGGTCCTGGGGGTCTGCGTCGGCGCGGCGCTCGCCGGTCAGCGTCCGATCGGCGAGATCCAGTTCAACGACTTCGTCGCGACCGGTTTCAACCAGCTCGTCAACAACGCCGCGAAGATCCGCTACCGGTGGGGCGGGTCGGTCCCGATGGTCGTGCGAATGCCGTGGGGAGGGTTGCGTCACGCGGGTCCGTACCACAGCCAGAACACCGAGCCGTGGTTCTACCGGACGCCGGGCCTGAAGATCGTCGTGCCGTCCACGCCCGCCGACGCGCGCGCGCTCCTCGCGTCCGCGGTCGCCGACCCCGACCCCGTCCTCTACTACGAGCACATCGCGCTCTACCGCGACCCCCGCGTCCGGCAGCTCCTGGCCGACGAGCCGCCCGCGCCGCTTCCGCTCGGAAAGGCGGCGCTGCGGCGCGAAGGGTCCGACGTCGCGATCGTGTCTTACGGCGCGTACGTCCACGTGGCACTGCGGGTCGCAGAGAAGCTGGCGAAAGATCGAATCCAGGCGGCCGTTCTCGACCTGCGCAGCCTGGTTCCGCTCGACCGCGCCGCGCTGCTCGCGCTCGCTCGCCGGTGCGGCCGCGTCCTGATCGTGCACGAGGACTCTCGCGCCGGCGGGATCGGCGAGAGTCTCGCCGCGGTCGTGCAGGAGGAGGCGTTCGAATACCTCGACGCGCCCGTGCGGATCGTGGGGGCTCTCGATACGCCGGTGCCGTACTCTCCCCCGCTCGAGGAGTTCTTCCTCCCGAGCGAGGACGAGGTCGAGCGCGCGGCGCGGCTGCTCGCCGCTTACTGAGCCGGCCCGGCGCCTAAAGCCGGATGCTGCATCTCGAGGCGCCGCCGGGACGTTTCTAACGGTGTCCCGATCCGGCCTATGATGTCGATCGATTCACTTCTACCCTCCGAGGTGGCTCATGAAGCTCAGGGTCAACGGTCAGGAACACGACGTGATGACGCCCGGAGAGACGCCGCTCTTGTGGGTACTCCGCGACTTCCTCGGGCTGACCGGCACCAAATACGGCTGCGGCATGGCCCAGTGCGGTGCCTGTACCGTTCACCTCGACGGCCAGGCGGTGCGATCCTGCGTCCTGCCCGTCGGCGCCGTCGCGGGCCGGTCAGTGACGACGATCGAGGGGCTCTCATCGCCTGAGCTGCACCCGGTTCAGCGGGCCTGGATCGAGACGGACGTGGTCCAGTGCGGCTACTGCCAGCCCGGCCAGATCATGGCCGCGGCCGCGCTGTTGAAAATCAAGCCAAAACCGAGCGACTCCGACATCGACGCGGCCTTGTGCGGCAACCTCTGCCGGTGCGGGACCTACCAGCGCATCCGGGCGGCCGTGCGGCGAGCCTCTGAAATCGCTGGAGCCTGAGCCATGGACGCATTCAAAGACGTCAGTCGCCGCCAGTTCTTCAAGGCCTCGGCCGGTGGGGCCGCGAGCCTCGTCATCGGGTTCTACCTGCCGGGCCGCTCCATTCTCGCGCTGGCGCAAGAGGCTGCGGCTGCGCCAGCGAAGCTCCCCTCGCCGAATGCGTTCCTGCGCATCGGGGCGGACGAAAGCGTGACCGTGCTGCTCGCCCATTCCGAGATGGGCCAGGGAATCTGGACGACGCTCCCGATCCTGATCGCCGAGGAACTGGAATGTGACTGGTCGAAGGTCCGCGTGGAGCACGCGCCAGCGGCTCCCGCCTACGTGCACACTGCGTTCGGAATCCAGATGACCGGGGGCTCGACGACGACCTGGTCCGAGTTCGACCGTTACCGTCAGGTCGGCGCGCTGGCGCGCGAGATGTTGATTCGGGCTGCGGCTGTGCAGTGGAAGGTGGACCCCGAGAGCTGCCGCGCGGAGAATGGGTTCGTCGTTTGCGGCGGCAAGAAACTTTCCTTCGGCAAGCTCGCGGCGGCGGCACAGAAGCTGACCCCGCCTTCCCAGGTGAAGCTGAAGACGTCCAGAGAATGGAAGCGGATCGGCAAGCCGACCAAGCGTCTCGATTCGCGCGAGAAGGTGACGGGCCGGGCGGAGTTCGGTTTGGACGTGCGCTTCCCCGGACTCATGACGGCGGTCGTGGCGCGCGCGCCGGTCTTCGGCGGGAAAGTGAAGAGCTTCCGGGCGGAGAAGGCCAGGGCCACGCCGGGCGTGAAGGCCGTCGTGCAGGTGCCGTCGGGGGTCGCCGTTGTGGCCGAGCATTTCTGGGCCGCCAAGCTCGGCCGTGACGCGCTCGAGATCGAGTGGGATCTCGGGCCGGGCTCGGAGCTGGATAGCGAGAAGATGCGGGAAGAGTTCCGCGCCTTGAGTAAGTCGCCGGGTCTGAAGGCCGCGGCCGCCGGGGACGTCGAGGCCGCGATGAGGAGGGCCGAGACGAAGATCGAAGCGGAATACGAGCTGCCCTACCTGGCGCACGCCACGATGGAGCCGCTGAACTGCACGGTCAAGCCGGGAAGAGATGGCTGCGAGATCTGGACCGGGACGCAGTTCCAGACGGGGGATCAGGCCGCCGCGGCTCGCGTCTTCGGCTTGAAGCCCGAGCAGGTCAAGATCCACACCACGTTTCTCGGCGGCGGTTTCGGCCGGCGTGCCACGCCCTCGAGCCACTTCGTCGTCGAGGCCGCGCACGTCGCCAAGGCGGCCGGGATGCCGGTCAAAGTGGTCTGGACCCGCGAGGACGACATGCGCGGCGGCTACTACCGGCCGATGTGGATGCACCGGTTGAACGCAGGCCTCGACGGCAATGGGCTGCCGATCGCCTGGCGTCAGACGATCGTCGGTCAGTCCATCCTCGAGGGGACACCGTTCGCGGAGATGATGATCAAGGAGGGCGTGGACGGAACGTCCGTCGAGGGCGCCGCCGATTCCCCCTACTTGAAGGCGATCCCGAATCACTGGGTCGGCCTGCACTCCCCCAAGCCGGGCATCCCGGTCCTCTGGTGGCGTTCGGTCGGCCATTCGCATACCGGCTTCGTGGTGGAGAGCTTCGTGGACGAGCTCGCACGCGCTGCACGGCTCGACCCGGTGGAGTATCGGCACCGGCTGCTCAAGGACCATCCGCGCCACCTCGGCGTCCTCGACCTGGCCGCCGAGAAAGCGGGTTGGGGAAAGCCGCTCTCCGAGGGGACCTTCCGCGGTGTCGCGGTTCACGAGTCCTTCGGCAGCTTTGTGGCCCAAGTGGCGGAAGTGTCGGTCGTGAAGAACCAGATTCGCGTGCACCGGGTCGTGTGCGCCGTGGACTGCGGGATCTGCGTCAATCCAGCGGGTGTGGCCGCGCAGATGGAGTCCGGCGTCGTCTTTGGCCTGTCGGCGGCTCTATACGGCGAAGTCCGCTTCAAAGAGGGACGGGTACAACAGTCGAACTTTCATGACTACCCCCTGCTGAGGCTCCACGAGATGCCGCGAGTCGAAACGCACATCGTCTCGAGCGCCGAAAAGCCCGGAGGTATCGGTGAGACCGGCACGCCGCCGATCGCGCCGGCGGTCGCCAATGCCGTTTTCGCCGCCACGGGGAAGCGGCTCCGGCGGTTGCCTCTCCGGCTGGCGTAGCCCGGTGCCCCATCCGGCAAGGAACGAGGCCATGAAAAACAGCCGCGATTCCGGTCTTCGAAACGTCCTCCTGATCGCGTTGGGCGGCGCGGCACTCTTCGCGAGCGCTGCCCGGTTCTCGGCGACACCGGCGCCGGCGGCTGCCGTCTCCGAGCAGGAGGGCCTCGCGGCCTTCGAGACCGTGCGCGCCGTGCTTCAGCACCCCCGCTGCCAGAATTGCCACATTCCCGGTGATGCGCCGCTTCAGTTCAACGAGGGGCGCGTGCATGCCCAGAACGTAATGCGGGGGCCCGACGGAAAAGGGGCCCCGGGGTTTACCTGCGGGACCTGCCATTTCGCCGCCAACCCTCCGGCGGCCTACGGTCTCCACATGCCGCCCGGAGCGCCGAACTGGCATCTGCCGCCTCCGCGAACCAAGATGGTTTTCATCGGCCTTTCGAGCGGCGAACTCTGTCGCACGCTCAAAGACGAGAAGGCCAACGGCGGTAAGGATCTGCGGGCGCTGCTCGAGCACGTCAGCCATGACAAGCTCGTTCTCTGGGGCTGGTCTCCCGGCGTCGGCCGCGATCCAGTTTCCGTACCGCACGCCGAGTTCGCGGCGAAGTTCAAAGTGTGGGTAGACGCCGGCGCTCCCTGTCCCAAGTAGGGCGCTTCCGGCGACTCCTTCCATGATGCTCGCTCCCGGAACGAAACGGGGCTCGTACGAGATCCTCGCGCCGCTCGGGGCCGGCGGCATGGGCGAGGTCTACCGCGCGCGCGACACGCGGCTGCGGCGCGACGTCGCGATCAAGGCCCTCCCGCAGGATTTCGCGACGAACCCGGAACGGCTCGCGCGGCTCGAGCGCGAAGCGAGGATCCTCGCGTCGCTGAACCATCCGAACATCGCGGCGATCTACGGCTTCGAGGAGAGCGAAGGCTCGTGCTTTCTCGTCATGGAGTGCGTCGAGGGGAGATCTCTCGCGCAACAGCTCGCCTCGGGGGCGCTTCCGCTCGAGGAGGCGCTCCCGGTCGCCGCGCAGATCGCCTCGGGCCTCGAGGCCGCGCACGAGGCGGGGGTCATCCACCGGGACCTGAAGCCGGCCAACGTGATGCTTCGGCCCGACGGTTCCGTCAAGATCCTGGATCTCGGGCTCGCGCGCACGCTCGACGCGCAAGCCTCGTCGGACCCTTCTCTCTCACCGACGATGACCTCCCCCGTGACCGGCACCGGGTTCATTCTCGGCACCGCCGCCTACATGAGCCCCGAACAGGCTCGCGGAAAAGCCCTCGACAAGCGCACGGACATCTTTTCGTTCGGCTGCTTGCTCTTCGAGTGTCTGACGGGGAAGCGGGCCTTCGCTGGTGAGAGCGTTTCGGACATCCTTGCGTCGATCCTGAGATCCGAGCCGGACTGGAGCGCGCTTCCCGCGCAAACGCCGGCCGCCGTCCGAAAGCTTCTGCGGCGCTGCCTCGAGAAGGACCGCCGCCGGCGTCTCCATGACATCGCCGACGCGCGCATCGAAATCGAGGAGGTAGTTGCCGCGCCGGGCGAGGAAATCGAGCGAGCCGTCGCCAGCGTGCCGCCCAGACGGTCTCGACCGTTTCTCTGGGTCGGGGGCGGCATCCTGCTGGGAGTCGTGGGGACGCTTTCCGTCGGCCGCCTTCTGGGCCCCCCAGCGGCGCGCACGGCTCGGCCTGTGAGAGCCAGTCTCATTCTCCCCTCCCGGACCGAGCTGAGCTTCGCGAATCGCCCGGCAATCGCCGTCTCGCCCGACGGCCGAACGGTGATCTTCCGCGCGGCGAGCCAGGGCGTCGCCCGGTTGTACCGACGCGTTCTCAACACTCCCGTCGCGGAACCGATCGCCGGGACCGAAGGAGGTTTCAGCCCGTTCTTCTCGCCCGACGGAGAGTGGCTCGGCTTCTTCACGAACACCGAGCTCAAGAAAGTTCCGCTTGCGGGAGGCTCGCCGATCCGGATAGCCCTCGTAACTCCGGTCACCGCGGGAGCCGCATGGGGCACCGACGGAAACATCGTTTTCACGCTCACGATGAACGGCCCGCTCTCTCGTATTTCCGAATCCGGCGGCGGCTTGCAACCCGTATCGGCTCTCGATTCCTCTCGCGGAGAGCACTCTCATCTCTGGCCACAGATCCTTCCGCAGGGACGCGGGATCCTCGTGACGATGGTTCTTGGGCAGGACTTTCAGGACTTCGGGAGCTCGCAGATCGTCGTCCTGGACCCGAAGAGCGGCCACCGCACTGTCGTGCTCGAGGGAAGCCCGTTCGCGCGCTACGCGGCGGGACAGATCTTCTTCGTCCGGGGCGGTTCGATGTTTCGAGCGGCGTTCGATCTGACTCGACTTTCGGTGACCGGCGCCCCGGTTCCTCTCGCGGAACGAGTCACGATCGACTCTGCAGACGGCGCCGCGAGCTTCGGGATCACGACCGACGGCACGCTCGTATACGCGGATGGCCCGCCGGTCGTCGAGCGCAAGTCGGTCGTATTGCGGCTCGACAGGCAGGGTATCGAAAAGCCGCTGCCGCTGCCTGCCGCTCTTTACAGCCACCCGCGCCTGTCGCCGGACGGAAGGACTCTCGCGCTCATGAAGTGCGACGGCGAGTCCTGCAAGCTCTTCTTGTACGACCTCGAGCGCAACGTGCTCACCCCCCTGACGTCCGAGCCGGGCCGCTTCTTCAATCCGGTCTGGTCTCCCGATGGCCGCCGGCTCGCCTACGCGGGCTTCGCGAGCGGAGCTCCCACCCTCTATGTGAAGAACGCCGACGGAAGCGGCCGACCGCTGCGACTCACCAACGCGCCGACGGAGACGAGGTTGGCGGCGGAGTTTCCCAACTCCTGGTCGCCCGACGGACACACAATTGCCTACATCATGGTCGGCCGGCTCGCCGCCGGGCCGCAGCCCGACCGGGATATCTGGCTCGTCTCACCGGATGGGAAACGGCAGGCGCGCCGCTGGTTCGAGAGTCCGTACGTCGAGTCGGCCGCCGCGTTTTCGCCCGACGGCAAGTGGATCGCGTACGTCTCGGACGAGTCCGGCCGGAAGGAAGTCTACATACGGCCTTTTCCAGGAGACGGCGGCAGAATCAAGATCTCGAGCGAGGGAGGAGCCGAACCGGTGTGGACGCGCGGAGGGCACGAGCTCCTCTACCGGCAAGGAAACCAGTTCCTGTCCGTCGACATCCGGACGGAGCCGGGTCTTGCTGCGGGCACTCCCCGCGTTCTCTTCTCCGGCGACTTCCTTCCCGGCGGGAGAGAGGATGCACCGTTCGAGTACGACATCTCGTCCGATGGAAACGCGATCTATGCCGCTCGCGAGATCTCCGTCCCGGAGCCGGAACGTCACCTCGCGGTTGTGACGAACTGGCTGGAATCGAATCCACCTTTCGGCGCGATGAAGTGACCGAGCTCCGCAAAATCCTCCACGTCGACATGGACGCGTTCTACGCGTCGGTCGAGCAGCGCGACGACCCTGCGCTGCGCGGAAAGCCCGTCGCCGTCGGCGGCAGCCCGGAGAGCCGCGGGGTCGTCGCCGCGGCCAGCTACGAGGCGCGGAAGTTCGGAGTGCATTCCGCGCTCCCGATGTCGCGCGCGGTGCGGCTCTGCCCGGAGCTCGTCATCGTGCGCCCCGACTTCGCGAAGTACGGCGAGGTGTCACGCCAGGTGTTCGCGATATTCCGCGACGTCACGCCGCTCGTCGAGCCTCTGTCGCTCGACGAGGCGTACCTCGACGTCACCGAGAACTCGTGGGGAGAAGCGCTCGCGGTCGAGGTCGCGCGCCGGATCAAGCGCCGGATCCGGGAGGAGACCGGACTGACGGCCTCCGCCGGCGTGGCGCCGAACAAGTTCCTCGCGAAGACGGCGTCGGCCTGGAAGAAGCCGGACGGGCTGACGGTCATTTCTCCCGACCGGATCGAGCGGTTCCTCGCGGAGCTGCCGGTGGACGCGCTGTGGGGCGTTGGCCCCGTCACCGCCCGCCGGCTTCGCGCCGCCGGGATCGAGCGGCTCGTGGACGTGAGGACCGCGGCCGACGAGGTTCTCCGGCGCGCCGTGGGGAGTTGGGCGGAGTCGCTGCGCCGCCTCTCGTTCGGGGAGGACGACCGACCGGTGACGCCGAACCACGAGCGCAAGTCCATTGGCTGCGAGCAGACGTTCGCGCG